>Ga0129307_1003298_pt1 | contig 10475 bp, 8 predicted proteins | sample P1105metagenome_FD_94437 | JGI IMG/M metagenome (GOLD analysis project Ga0129307, IMG submission 94437) | Capybara group fecal microbial communities from Wisconsin, USA - P1105 metagenome | ecosystem: Host-associated > Mammals > Digestive system > Large intestine > Fecal | place: USA: Wisconsin... | reverse complement strand
GGCATGATAAAAACTTTTACTCCACCTATTTATTAAATTTAACTATTTTTAGATAAAATTAAAAATTCACAACTAATTTTCATCAAAAAATTTTAAATCAACAAAGTTTTTGAAAGAGTCCATGTAATTACTGTGTTGAAAATACCTTATGTTTCCTACAAAAGTGAGTTGATTAAATCAATAGCTGATTTTTTGATTTGATTTAATTGGTCGTCACTGACATTAACGGCAAGGGTTGTCAATACAAAACTGGTTTTTAAACCCCAATATATATCAAAGCATTTTAAAAACAAGTTTTCAGTTGGTAATGGCGGGCGTTAATGTTTGAGGTTTCTGTTATGGATCCACTCACGGTGTTTTCCAATAGCTACTCTAACAATAACATCAATAAGATCTGTTTCATCTTCTTTTTTGAAGTAATAATATGCTGGTCCTTCCAGCATTAATCTTAAATCATAGAATGGTCTAGGTTTAACTGCATCAGGATTCATCAATCCATAATTTTTTAATATCTTCACATTATCTGTTTCGTATTTCTCTAATTTGGATTTCTGAACTTTAGTAGCAACAGTCTTTTCTTTTTTGTCAAATATCTTGGCTATTTGAGAACTGTCAATTAATATGCTGGATTCAATTAAAAGCAATGTTATTTCTTTTCCTTTAACAGTTATTGTTGCCGGATGTGAATTTTCACTATCAAGTATTAATTTCATTTTAGGCTCCTATTTATAATATAGCTACTCATTAAATATATAGGTAAAAAGCTGGGAGAAGGGTCAGTCCCAGCTTTAATGGATTTGGAGTAAAAAACTCTTAGCAGAAGATGTTGGTGATAAAAAGCAATTAAAACTTCACCAAATCAACCATTGAGATTTTTATATTCTTTTATCCCTACACGCATCCCTAACGAAAGGGCCAATATATTTAGGAGTTAAATTATGGCTCATGCTCTGAAATTACCTTTGATTATTCTATTAGGTGCATTCATCAAAACACCGACACTTGAAAGTATGAACAGCTTTGTATACATCGGCAGTTCATCACGGATGTCTTTTCTCATGAATTCAATCAGCGGATAGAAATCATACATCTCACCGTCAGGACCTAAAGGAGCAACTGTGGTGCCTGTGGTTCTTGAGTACAGCAGTTTCATTCCGGGGTTGATGTAGTCCATACCGATGTAGGTTTTATCCCCCATCTCGGAACCACCATCACAGACTGCAGTTCCAAGAATATCTATGTTATCGACACCGTAATAGTTTTTGATTAATTCAACCGGTTCGACCTGCCTGTTGCTTTCGAATATGTCTGACTTTAAGGTTGTTAATGATTTATAGCTTACGGCCATACTGTTTAAGTTGGCAAAGCTTCCAGCTGATTCCTTGAATTTCTCCTGAGCTTTGAGGATGGTCATTCCGGTATCATCACCGCTTTGGAAGTTGTAGGTTGCAACTTTTGAAGAATTCATAATCATGTCAATAGCTGCCTTTTCAATGCTTCTTCCGATAAGAATGCCGACGTCCTGAAGCATGTCATTAACGGAGATTAAATTGGAATCAAGCATTTGTGCAGAAACGTTTAATACTCCACCGATAGTGTCAATGGAGACAGTTTCACTGATTGGCTTTCTGACGTTCAGTTCCTGCAAGGTAGCTCCCGGAGCAATGTCTTTGGCCTCACCAAGCACGCCGGACTGAATAGCTTCCTCGATATTGACTCTTTGAGACATGTAAGTGTAATACTGTGAATTTTCCTGTATTTCCTGCTTCGGTAAAAGTCTTGTGAATTTCATCCATTTGGCAGAAGTGTCAGCAACAATCTGTGCCATAACTTCATTTTGTACTTTAGCATCATTTCCTTTTGTTAACATTAACATTCACCCCTTATGGCCTGCAGGTACCTTTTAAAGCAAGACCCGGCTTGTTTAATAATATTCCAACTTTACTTTGTATGAATAATTTTGTATATTGAGGCAGCTCATCATAGATGTCTTTACGCATAATTTCAATAATCGGATAGAAGTCTGCTATGTTTTCATCGCTTGTAATGGGTGCAACAGTAGTTCCGGAGGATTTGGAGTACAGTACTGTTAATGGTGCGTTTCTTAAATCGAATCCGATGTACTGTTTGTCACCTATCAGTGATCCGCCGTCAGCCTGTGTTGTTCCCAAAAGATCAATGTTGTCAATTCCGTAATATTCTTTAATGTCTTCTACAGGTTGAACCAATTTGTTGGATGAGTAAGCCAACTGTTTGACATAGCTTAAGGTTTTATAAGACTCCGCCATTATTGTCAAGTCAGCGCCTGCTCCGGCATTGCCTTTGAAAGCTTCCTGTGCTTTGATGACAAATTTTCCGTAGGCATCCATAGTATCCTGAGTTTCACTGGTATTGTAGACCGGAACATTTGGGGAGCTTATTAAAGTATCGTAGATGTTGTACTCGATTCTGTTTGCAATAACAGTAGCAACATCTCCTAATAGATCTTCAAATGAAACGATATCTGAGTCGAAAACATCCTTGTTGACGTTAAGGACTCCTCCGACAGTATCAATGGAGATAGTGTCCGTTACCGGTTTTCTGATGTTTAATTCTTGCAGGGATGCACCGGGAGCAATGTCTTTGGCTTCTCCTAAAAGACCTTTTTTGATAGCCTCATCAAGATTGATGTTCTGCCTGAAATATGTGTAGTAGTCTGAGTTCTCTTTGATTTCTTGTTTAGGAAACAATCTGGCAAGCTTCAATCTCTTTGCGGTTTCATCAGTAATGGTTTGAGCTATTACCTCATTTTGTACTTTAGTATCATTTCCTTTTGTAATCATTAATTATCACCTTAAGTTTGGCCTGTGGTACCGATATCGTATGGCCTGAACACTTCAATGTATTTGTAATCGTCTGAGCTTGCAACCGGATGCATTGCAATATATTCTCCGTCTTCTGATTTGATGGCTCCGGTGCTGGTTAAAGCTATTCTGTCATTAACGGCAATGTTTGATAAACCGCTGGCTAATTTCAATCTGAACAAATGTCCCAGGACTAAAATTGCGGTTTTTCTTTTACCTCCAGTCATGGTAACCGGATCGTTGACTGCAATACCCAAAATGATTTCGCCTTCAGTTGCAGTATATTTTTTAACTGTAGGTTTTCCGATATCTGAATTGGCTGATAATGTAACAGCGTCATCGACCTTGATTTTATTTCCTGCATACTCGTATCCAGGAGTCTCTCCGGTTGGAGTAGTTACTGTGGTTGCAGTAATTGTACCTTCGTCCAATAAGAAAGTTGTGACCTCTTTTCTCTCTTCAAGTAAAACAATTGAATCTGGCATTATTAATGTCCTCCACTTAAATATTAATATTACTTAATTTATTATTTAATTTATTACTTATAATATATAAAGATTTATATATAATGGCTACTTTTTTAAAAATTTATTGAGAATTGACATTAACAGTTTGAATTTTAAAAATAAGGGATAGAATAGACATAAGTCGATAATTAGGGTAATTGTGAATTTAAGATGACTTATTTCTATATCGAAAACAAAGTAGGAGTGATGTCTTCAATAAAATATTAGTTGGTTATGCTATAAATTGTTTTCAGCATCAATAATGGATTGCTCCGCTTCACCGGACTCAATCATTTTAATAGCCAAATCAAAATTAGCTTTAATCTCGCTCATTAATCTAACCTCCGCATCCCAGACTTCATTTTCATGTTCTCTGGTAATGCCCCAGTCACTTGCATCCAGTTCTCCTTCAATTAATTCTTCAGCCAGCAATTCATCATAGATTGAAAAATAATCTCCCTGGATTTCTTCACGAAGCTGCTTTAACTGTTCATATTTTACTATTAGGTTTCCAACTTTTAAATTATAGAATCTGAACCTGTTGTAATCAGACATTAGCTTCATTTGTCTGAAAACATCAAGTGCCTCTTTTTCATCAACATTAAGTTCATCATAAGTTCTTATTTTATCTTCATTCATTTTAATCACTACTTATTTAATTGGATAAAAAATTATTAATGATTTTTGATGGATGTAATTATTGCTTTCTACTTGTAATTTCACATGCTAATACTAATATTGATGTCAACATAGAAAAAATGAGAAAGATTATAAAATGTGTCTAATAAAAATATAAAACAAATAAAAATTTGTATGACATATGGAGTTTTCACAATGCCAGTTGATGTAGAAAGTGAAGCAATGCTTGAAGATAAATTCATTGAACAATTAAAAGGAATGGGATATGAATTTATCAAAATAAATAACGAAGAACAATTAAATGCTAATTTTAAATTACAATTAGAGAAATTAAACAAAAAAGAACTAAAAGGAAAACCACTAACTGATGATGAATTTAAAAGAATATTAATCTATTTAGACTCCGGTTCAATATTCGACAAAGCCGACAAACTAAGAGATGAATACACAATAAAAAGAGATGATGGAACATCAGTATCAATTAAATTTTTAAATCAAAAAGACTGGTGTAAAAATATATTCCAAGTATCTAATCAAATAACAATGAGATACAAACATAAAACTCGCTATGATGTAACAATATTAATAAATGGTTTACCTCTAGTTCAAGCAGAACTTAAAAGAAGATCAGTGGCCATTTCAGAAGCATTTAATCAAGTTAAAAGATATATGAAAACTTCATATAAGAATTTATTTGGATACATACAAATTTTCATCATAAGTAATGGTTTAGAAACAAAATATTTTGCAAATGCAAGACCAAGTGAAGTCAATTTCGGATTCACATTCTACTGGAAAAATAAAGAAAATAAAAACATACATTCATTGCAGGAATTTACGGAAGATTTCTTAGAACCTTGCAATATCGCTAAAATGATTTCTAAATTCATGGTACTGAATGAATCCTCAAAAGAGTTAATGGTACTAAGAGCATATCAAAAATATGCAGTTGATGCAGTACTAGAACAAGCATTAGAACATAAAAAGAACGGATATGTTTACCATACAACAGGTAGTGGTAAAACATTAACATCATTTAAAGTCAGCCAATTACTATCAGAAGATCCCTCAATTTATAAAGTAATCTTTGTTGTTGACAGAAGAGATTTAAACGATCAAACAAATAAAGAATTCAATAAATTCTGTCCAAAATGTATTGGAACATCAGAACACACTGGAGCACTAGTTAAAAATCTTTTAAGCAATAAAAATCCATTAATCACTACAACCATTCAAAAATTAGCTATTGCCGTGAATAGAAAACATACAAAAAAACAATTAGAAAAAATCAAAGATGAAAATATAATTCTAATATTCGATGAATGTCATAGAAGCCAATTTGGAAAAATGCAACAAGACATTAGTAATTTCTTCAAAAATAGCTTATCATATGGTTTTACTGGGACACCCATATTTAGAGAAAACGCTTTTGGTAATAAAACTACTAAAATGATATTTGGTGATAGATTACACACTTATATGATTAAAGATGCAATTGCAGATCATAATGTCTTAGGATTCTCAATAGATTATTATAATACAATTAAAGCTCATGAAGATATTGTTGATGAAAAAGTAAAATCCATTAAAATAAATGAAGCTTATGGTCATCCAGAAAGATTGAATTTAATCGTAGACCACATATTAGATAGTTATAATGTGAAAACAAAAGACAGAGAATTCAATGCTATTTTTGCAGTTTCACAAAAAACTCAAGACAATCCGACTGGTTTCATACATGACTATTATAAATTATTTAAAGAAAAAATTAAAGAAAGAAATTTGGATTTCAAAGTAGCAACTATTTTTACATACGCCCCAAATGAGAAATTCGATGACCGTGAAAAACATTCGCAGGAATTACTAGATGAATATATGGCAGATTATAATGAAATGTTTGGAACCAACTTTGATACTGAAACTATGGGAGAATACCATAGAGACGTATGTAAAAGAATGAAAACACGTGAAATAGACTTATTATTAGTTATTAATATGTTCCTAACTGGTTTTGACAGTAAAAAGTTAAATACATTATATGTTGATAAAAACTTAGAATATCATGGATTACTCCAAGCATTTTCAAGAACAAACAGAATCTATAATGACCGTAAATCTCATGGGAATATCATATGTTACAGGCCATTACATGATCAAGTAGATACTGCTTTAACATTATTCTCAAATAATGCCCCACTAGAAGATATTCTATTGCCAACTTATGAGGCCCTTGTAAAAACATTTAACAGTGATTTAAAAGAATTATATAAGCTAGTTAAATCAGCTCAAGAAGTATATGAACTTCAAAGTGAGACTAAAAAGAAAGATTTCGTTTTAGGATTTAAAAAATTATTACAAACGAAAAATAAATTAGATACTTTTGTAGAATTCACATTTGATGATTTGGATATTGAAGAACAAGAATATGAAGATTTCACTGGCGCTTATTTGAATATTAAAGAAAGCATAGGTCCTGATGGTGGAGATGGTCCTGATGGTGGAATTTCAATATTGGACGACATCGATTTCGAATTAGATTTACTCCGAAACGATAAGATTAATGTGGATTATATTCTTGAATTGCTTGAAAACATTAATATAACCGATGATTATGAAAAAGAAAAAGAAAAAATCATTAAAATGATGAAAAATACTGTTAATTTAAGAAGTAAAATTAAATTAATGGAAAAATTCATGGATGAAGAAATAAACCGCATTAGAGACAATAATCTCAATATTAAAGAAGAATTTGATAATTTTGTCAATAATGAAAGAAGGCAAGCGATTTGTGATTTAATTGATGAAGAACAGTTAAGTGAGGAAATAACAAGAGAACTATTGAGTGAATATGAATTTTCAGACAAGATAGATGAAGATTTAATTGAAGAGGCATTTAAAGATAAAGATTTACTATTTATAGATAAAATGGACAAAATTGATAGAGTTAAAGAAGAAATATTAGAAATATTTAGGTTATTTGATTTTGAATAGGTGAAGACTTATGGCAACAAATTTAGAAACAAAATTATTTGCAATAGCTGATGAATTAAGAGGAAACATGGATGCAAATGAATATAAAAACTATATTTTAGGTTTTATATTTTACAGATACTTGTCAGAAAAACAAGAAACATTTTTAAACAAACAATTAAGTAAAGATGGAATCACTTTCCAACAAGCATATGAAAATCAAAAAATGCAAGAAAAACTTGAAGCATTAAGTATTAAAAGATTAGGTTATTTCATTACTCCAGAACATTTATTTAGTACAATCATGAGTAAAATTAAAACTAATCAAACAATAAGAAATGATTTAAGAGAAGCATTTAATGAAATAACCAATTCAGCACAAGGAAAAGAAAGTGAAAATGACTTTGAAAATCTATTTGATGATGTAGATTTGGACTCCACAAAATTAGGTAAAAAAGACAAAGATAAAAACCAAAAGATATCAACAGTTTTAAACTTATTAAATGAAATTGATTTTGAATTAGAAAACGAAGAATCAGATATTCTGGGAGATGCATATGAATACCTAATCAGCCAATTTGCATCAGAGGCTGGAAAAAAAGCTGGAGAATTTTATACTCCACAAGAAGTATCAAAAATCCTAGCAAAAATCGTGACACTTGGTAAAGATAAAATAAAGAATGTATATGACCCTACATGTGGTTCAGGTTCATTATTATTGAGAATTTCAAAAGAAGCAAGAGTAGCAAACTTCTATGGACAAGAATTGAACACAACAACATTTAACATGGCAAGAATGAACATGATTTTACATGGTGTGAAATATAATGATTTTGATATAAGACAAGGAGATACATTAGAAGACCCACAGCACAAAGATATGAGATTCGATGCAGTAGTAGCGAATCCACCATTTTCAGCAAAATGGAGTGCAAATGATGATTTTAATGATGATCCAAGGTTCAGTGCATATGGTAAACTAGCTCCTAAATCCAAAGCCGATTATGCTTTTGTACAACATATGATTTATCAATTAAATGAAAGTGGAACAATGGCTGTAGTTTTACCTCATGGAGTATTATTTAGAGGAGCTGCAGAATTAAAAATAAGAAGATATTTAATTGAAGAAAAAAATTATTTAGATGCAGTTATTGGTATGCCTGCAAATTTATTTTATGGAACATCCATTCCAACATGCGTGTTAGTATTTAAAAAATGTCGTGAAGACGATGACGATGTATTATTCATTGATGCAAGTAAAGAATTTGAAAAAGTTAAAACTCAAAATAAACTAAGGCCGGAAGATATTAATAAAATTGTTAATACTTATGCTAATCGTGAAGAAATAGAAAAATATTCTCACAAAGCAACATTAGAAGAAATAGAAGAAAATGATTTTAACTTAAACATTCCTCGTTATGTTGATACCTTTGAAGAAGAAGAACCAATTGACCTTGATGAAGTTGTTGATGAATTAGAAAGAATTGAAGCAGAAATGGAAAAAGTAGATGCGGAAATTAAGAAATATTGTGATGAATTAGGTATACGAGCACCAATAATCAAATAAAGGGATATGAATGAATAATGAAAAATTAATCCCAAAACTCAGATTTAGTGGTTTCACTGATGAATGGAATGAGGTTACATTAAATGATGTTGCAACTTTTTCAAAAGGTAAAGGAATTTCTAAAAATGATATATCTGATTATGGTATTGAATGTGTGAGATATGGGGAGTTATATACAAAATATAATGAAATGATTTACAATGTTGAGTCTAAAACAAATTTAGATAAAAATGAACTTAAATTATCTGAAAAGGATGATATTTTAATACCTTGTTCTGGTGAAACTGCAATTGATTTAGCAACTGCTTCATGTATCCAGAAAGATCAAGTTGCAATTGGTGGAGACATTACAGTCATTAAAACTAATCAATATGCTCCATTTATTACATATTATTTAAATCAAAAGAAAACTGAAATTGCTAAATATGCTCAAGGCGTATCTATTGTCCATTTATATCCTAAAGATTTTAAAGTAATGAACATAAGAATTCCATCATTTAATGAACAGAAAAAGATTATTGCACTTCTTGAAGAGATTACTAAAAAAGAACAATTGTTGAAATCAAAATATCAAGAATATCAAGATTTTAAAAAGTATTTAATGCAAGAAATTTTCGCACAAAAATTAAGATTTGATTTTGATAATGAATGGAAAAAAGTTAAATTAAAAAATATTGTTGAAAGAGTAACAAGGAAAAATACTAACCTAGAAACTGATTTGGCATTAACAATTTCTGCAGAGTATGGATTAATTGATCAAGAAGAATTTTTTAATAAAATTGTTGCTAGTAAAAGCCTTAAAAATTATTATCTTATCAAAAATGGAGAATTTGCATATAATAAGAGTTATTCTAATGGATATCCTTATGGAGCAATTAAAAGATTGGATGATTACCCTATGGGAGCATTATCAACATTATATATTTGTTTTAAACCTACAGAGATTAATAGCGACTATTTAAAAGAATATTTCGAAACAACATTTTGGTATAAAGAAATTTATTCTATTGCTGTAGAAGGTGCTAGAAATCATGGATTATTAAATATAAATGTAAATGACTTCTTCAATACAAAACATTTAATACCTCAATCTACAGAAGAACAAGAAAAGATTGCAGATTTATTTAAAAGTATTAATTCAAAAATAGATGCTGTTAATAATGATTTAAATTTAGTTAAAAATTTTAAAAAAGGTTTACTTCAACAAATGTTTATTTAAATGTATGGTTATGATATTATGGTTGAAAAATTAGTACCAAAACTACGTTTTAATGAATTTCATGATGAATGGGATACCATTTTTTTAAATAGTATTTTATCTTTTAAAAATGGATTCAATGCTTCTAAAGATCAATATGGTTTTGGAACAAAATTTATCAATGTTTCAGATATTTTAGAAAATAATTATCTAACTTATGATAATATTCAAGATTATGTTAATGTAAATGAAATTGAGTTAACTAATTATATAATAGAATATGGAGACATAGTTTTCCAAAGAAGTTCTGAAAATAGAGAAGAAGTTGGAACAGCAAATGTTTATTTGGGAAGTCAACCTTGTGTTTATGGAGGTTTTGTAATAAGAGGTAAAAAACAAGGTAACTATAATCCCTTTTTCTTAAAAGAATTACTTCAATCTACACGTGTGAGAAAAGAAATAACTTCATGGAGTGGTGGAAGTACAAGATATAATGTAGGACAAGATTCTTTAAATAAAATATCCATCATTTTGCCCTCTATTGAAGAACAAAATAAAATTGCTGATTTATTATTAAAAGTATATGAAAAAATAGACTTATTAGAATATAGGTATCAATGTTATAAAAATTTTAAAAAATATTTAATGCAACAGATTTTCACACAAAAATTAAGATTTGATTTTGATAATGAATGGAAAAAAGTTAAATTAAAAAATATTGTTGAAAGAGTAACAAGGAAAAATACTAACCT
>Ga0129307_1003297_pt1 | contig 10478 bp, 9 predicted proteins | sample P1105metagenome_FD_94437 | JGI IMG/M metagenome (GOLD analysis project Ga0129307, IMG submission 94437) | Capybara group fecal microbial communities from Wisconsin, USA - P1105 metagenome | ecosystem: Host-associated > Mammals > Digestive system > Large intestine > Fecal | place: USA: Wisconsin... | reverse complement strand
GAGCTGCTGCACCGAGCAGGAAGCTCTTGGGGTTGGCAATAAGGGGTCCGAAGTCTGTCATGGCGCCTACGCCCATGAAGATAAGGGACGGTAAAATTGCCCATTCGTCCAGTACATAGAAGTAATATAATAATCCGCCTGCAGAACCGTCCGCTCCGGGAGGTGCGATAATGTCGGGATAAATGTTAACAAGTAACATACCGAACGCTATCGGCAACAAAAGAAGCGGCTCAAATTCCTTAGCGATTGCAAGATAAAGGAAAAAGCATGCAACCGCAATCATGAGATAGTTGCCCCAGGTCAGGTTAAAAAATGCTGTCTGATGTACCAGGTTGTCTAAAGTGTCAACTATGTAAGACATAATATTTCCTCCTGGATATAATCAATTTTGCTTTAAATTACTTTAAAGTAGCTAAGCATGCACCTGCTTCAACCATGTCACCGACATTAACGTCGATGCTTGCAACTGTTCCGTCTGCGGGAGCAACTACGGGAATTTCCATCTTCATAGCTTCAAGAATAACAACAGCGTCGCCTTTCTTAACCTGAGCGCCAACCTGCTTTTCAATCTTGAAGATCTTACCTGCTGCACCGGCTTCAACCTTGATGGAGCCTGCGCCTGCTGCGGGTGCTGCAGCCTTGGGAGCTGCGGGAGCAGCCTTAGGTGCTGCCTTGGGAGCTGCTACAGGTGCTGCACCTGTGCTTGCGCCTTCTTCTACTGTAACTTCATATACGTTTCCGTTAACGGTAATTGTATAGTTCTTCATTATTAAATCCTCCTGTTTGCTTTCTTAATGCTTCTTACTACGAAGCCGTCTGCGGAGCCTGCGCCCGAACCTTCGTAAGCGCGAATGGCTGCCATAATTACAGCTACAAGTTCGGTATCGTCTGTAAGGTCTTCCTCAACTGCGGGAGCTACGGGCGCTACCTGTTTAACTTCTTCTTTCTTTACTGCGGGCTTCTTCTTAAACAAACCGAAGGAAGCAATAATCAAAGAAATAAGTATAAGTACTATAAATACTGAACCCATACCGAGAAGAGTGTTAAGACCTGCATCGCCCATGTGGGAGCCTGCCTCTTCCATCTTCTGAGAAAAGGTTGTAAAAGCTGTTGCGTTACCTTCCATGAACTTGGTGAAGATATCGTTCGTAAATGTGAACTCAATCTGACCGTCGCATTCATTACCCTTTACAGGCATGGTAACAACGATTTCTTTGCCTTCAATGGCGGACGTAACATCGCCTGTCTCAACGATTCCACCCATATCGGATTCCATCTGTCTATAAGTGGTAATCATTCCTTCGAGTGCACCGAATTTGGCATCGAATCCCATTACGGACTTAAAAACAGCTTCTGTCTCATGCTTCTTTAATTCCTTGGTAAGATGCTGAACGGTGGAATCTTCCATATTGGAGACTTCATCGTAAATCTGAACGGCAAGAGCTTCGCAATCTTCAAGTCTTCCCTGTTCCAATTCGGTGTAAGTTTTCTCGGAGCCGCAAGCCGTAAGGCTGAGCACACAGGCAATCACGCAAAATAAAGTAACTAATCTTTTCTTCATGCGTTCACCTTTCTATTAAACCGTGCCGTGCTTCTTGGCGGGACGGTCTTCCATTTTTGTATAAAGCATCTCGAAAGCACCGATAACATACTTACGTGTGTCGGCGGGCTCTACGATCTGGTCCACATATCCTCTCTTGGCTGCGGAAACTACGTTGTTCTGAAGTGCAGCGTATTCCTTGGCCTTTTCGTCGATAACAGCGGCATCAGCGCCGTCATACATGATCTTAGCGGCAATCTTGGCATCCATGGTACCAACTTCAGCGTTAGGCCATGCAATTGTAAGATCGCAGCCGATAGCCTTAGAGTTCATAACGGTGTAAGCGCTTCCGTAAGCCTTGCCTACGATAACGTTAACCTTCGGAACTGTTGCATTGGCAAATGCATAAGTAAGTCTTGCAGCTGCCTTAGCCATCTTCTTCTCAGCTTCAACGGTAGCCTTGAATCCGGTTACGTTAGTGATTGAAAGAACGGGGATTGAGAAAGCATCGCAGAAGTTAACGAAATCTGCAGCCTTGTTACATCCGCAAGGACATAATACGCCGTCAAACTTCTTCTCTACCTTGCCGTCTTCTCCGTAAAGCTCGGTTCTGTTGGCAACAACACCTACTGTAGCGCCGTTAAGACGGATAAATCCTGTAACAACAGACTGTGCAAAAGAAGCCTTAACTTCAACAAAGTTGTTGTCATCTGCAATCTGGGAAGCAAGAATTGCGGTGTCGCCTGCGCAACCTGCAAGACCTTCGCATACTCTGTTAAGGTCGTCTGTTACGTCAGCAACTTCTGCTTCTGTCTCGTTGTTCTTGGGAAGCATGGAAACAAGCTCTCTGATCTGAGCAAGAATGAAGTCTTCCTCGCCGATTCCGTCGCATTCACCAGCCTCAGCAACGTACTTAGCAGCTGCTGTGTCACACTTAGCGGTGTAGTTACCGTCAAGAGCGTTGGGTGCGCTTACGAAAAGCTTAGCGTTCTTCTCTTCCATGTAAGTGAAATCAGCCATTGCATTGGCAATTGCAAGACCGCCGCCGCAGTTTCCGAAGATTGCGGAAATCTGAGGAATAACGCCTGAAGCAAGTGCCTGCTTGGCATAGATAGATGCCATAGCGTCAAGTGCATCGGTAGACTCCTGTAAACGAAGTCCGGCTGAATCGTATAAGCCGATGATGGGTGCGCCCATCTTAAGAGCCAAGTCATAAAGATAAGCGATTTTCTTCGCATGCATTTCGCCTACGGTTCCGTTTAATACGGAAGCATCCTGGCTGTAAACGTATACGAGATTGCCGTCTACACAACCGTAACCGGTGATAACACCGTCGGAAGGGGTCTCGGCCTGTTTCAAATCAAAATCGGTACTTCTTGCAGTTACAAGTGCGCCAATTTCAACGAAACTGTTTTCATCCAGGAGAGAAAGGATTCTCTGACCTGCTTTTGAAGTAGTACTCATATGGTTTGACCTCCATTATATTATAAATATCATTTTAAGCACATTCGTAGTGAAGTATATCACATCACGGCTCTAAAAGCAAAGAAAATTTAAGCCGATTTTCCTTGATAATTGCTACATTTTTCGCACTTTTGATTCTACTTATTCAAGGCAAAAGAAAAAGAAGCCTTTGCCGGGCTTCTTTGACCATAATTACAATTTTAAACTAAGCTGAATCTCCTGCTCGGCTTCCTGCTTAAACTCTTCAATCTGAAGAGTATCGATCTCGGGAAGATCCTTAAGACTCTTAACTCCGAAGCTTCTTAAAAACTCTTCGGTGGTGCCGAATAACAGCGGGCGTCCCGGCGCATCCTTACGACCGAGTTCACAGATAAGTCCGTATTCCAAAAGTTTGTTAACCGCGAAGTCGCTGCTTACACCTCTGATACTCTCTATCTCAAGTCTGGTAACGGGCTGCTTGTAAGCGATAATACTTAATGTCTCAAGAACCGACTCCGACAACTGCATGCGTCGAGGGGTCTTGGCAATCTTAACAAGTGCGTCGTACATTCCGGGCTTGGTGGCAAGCTGGTACGAGTCTTCGAGTTCCAAAAGTTCGATTCCCGACTCGTCGCTTGCGTACTTCTCTTTAAGCTTATCCAGAAGTCCCTTGGTAACGTCTTTATCTTCTTCAATAACCTCAGCAAGCTTGGTCAGTTCCACGGACTCGCCCATGGCAAAAAGTATGGCTTCAAGCGTTGCAATTTTATTAGCTGTATCCAAAATAATCTCCTAAATCAAGCGGCCTTGACTGCCGTAATATAAATATCGTCGAAAAGATTCTCCTGAAGAATCGTAATGATTCCGGTCTTCATAAGTTCAAGGATTATCAGGAACGTTACGATAATCTCTGCCTTCGACTTCTGCTTCTCAAGCAAGTCCTTAAATGAAAACTTCTTGTGAGTCGCAACATACTCTTCAATATAAAGAGCCTTGGCATCCATGTCGATTTCTTCTTTCTCAATGTTGCCGTAGTGGGAACGGATAGGATCGATCTTGTCTTCCTTGCGTTGCATCATGAAGTTGAATATCTCATGAAGCTTGTTAAGATTCATCTCGCCGATAAGCTGCTCGTAATCGATGGGCTCGCGGAAGTTCTTAACATCGTCGGGAAGAGTCTCCTTCTTGCAAAGAGAAAAGCCGTTCTCAAGCTGCATGTCCTTAAGCTCGAAAGACATGTACTTGTACATCTTGTACTCAAGGAGTTTCTCCACAAGTTCTGCTCTGGGATCCTGCTCCTCGCCTTCTTCATTGACTTCCTTGGGAAGAAGCATCTTGCATTTGATGTCCACAAGCGTCGCAGCCATTACAAGAAACTCGCTCATGACGTTCATGTCCTCAGCCTGCATGGCGCGGATGTATTCAAGATACTGATTGGTAATCTCCACAATCGGTATGTCGTAAATATCTACTTTATTCTTTTCAATCAGGTGCAAAAGAAGGTCAAGCGGGCCTTCAAAAACCTGGAGTTTAACGGGTATTGCCATTATCTTGTGCCCTCGTATAAATTCGTCACTAGATATTGTATCTTAATTCTTTAATCATTTCAATGCTTTTTTGAGATGAATAACGATTAATTCTCCCGGGTTTAAGAATCTGAAAGGAATCGTATGGCTTCCGATGCCGCGACCCAGTATCATCTTTGAGCCGTATTCCCCAAACAATCCGCCGTCATAATGCGGGAAAAGTTTAAACCGCGGAGAAATCAATCCGCCCACAAAAGGAAGCGTGGCGATACCCCCATGATTGTGTCCCGAAAGCACCAGGTCAGGCTTCCACTCCGCGTACCCCTTAAAGTACTCGGGATTGTGTGCCAAAAGAAGGCTGAACCGCTCCCCGTCGGGTTCACCCAGAAGTCTCTTTACATCTTCGCTCTTAAGATTGAGTTTTTGCTTTCTTTCATAATAAATACGCGGAATTGATAAAGCATATAAATCTATGTCATCAAGCACGACCTTTTCATTGTCAAGAATCTTAATCGGAATATCGTTAAGCTTCTTAATATACCTCTCGTACATATCCCCGAAGCGTTCGGTAAAAAGCTTAATCTTCTGCTCATGGTTGCCCTCGCTGTAATACACAGGCTTTCTATGGCACAACTCGGCCACAAAATTCGCGGGCGTATCGATTTCTTTGCCGGCTTTGGAAGTAACCATGTCGCCGCCTAAAAGTATCGCTTCGGCAGAGATTCCGTCAACTGCCTTAAGAAGCTTACAGTTGTTCTTACCGTATGATTTGCAATGAAGATCGCTTATATAAATAAAGTCGTGGTCACGCTCAAGCTTATCGCTCGTGACAGTATATTCGCGCACAACAAAACGGTTGGAGTCAACGATTACAACTCCAACCGCAATAATCACACAAATCGCAATAATCCAAAGAAAAATCTCCAAAAGGTCTCTCCCTACAATTATGCGGTCTTTTCTCCGCCGTATTTACCCTTGGCCATTGAAATGCCCCTGAATATATAGTCCACAAGCGCTATGCCAAGAATGACTTCCATAACAATTATAACCTTGGAAGGTTCAAACTTCTCAACAGTCTTAAACATGAACTTATTAAGGAACATTACGACACCAATCGCGTAGAATCCCCACGCAAGAGTACTCTCAAGGCAGATAATGCCCTGGAAGTTAAAAGGCTTGTCATCATAAGTCCAGAACATGGAACCTAAGTACTTAAGCATGAGCTTGCCTACCATATACTCAAAAATCGTAGCTATAACAGCTCCGATTACATATACCAAAAAGAAACTGTGTGAAAAAGGCTCAAGAAAAATCGATCCAAGCGTAGCTCCCACTCCGTAAATCGGACAGAAAGGTCCCTTGGCTATGCCTCTGTTTGTAAGCTTGTGGTTACAAAAAGACATATAAATCGACTCGGCACACCATCCGAGGATGCTGTACACTACAAAAGAAACGCCTATATGATAAAGGTCCTTACCTAAAAAAGGAAGGCTCCAAAAGAATCCGTAATCCATGATATATACTCCCTCAACCTTCACCTACAAAGTAACAAGTCCCTGACAAAATGTCAAGGACTTGCGAATTTGTGAATTAATTATATTTGCGCTTTCTGGCTGCCTCAGACTTTTTCTTACGCTTAACGCTGGGCTTTTCGTAATGCTCACGCTTACGGATTTCCTGCTGGATGCCGGCCTTTGCGCAGCTTCTCTTGAAGCGACGTAATGCGCTGTCTAATGATTCGCCTTCTTTAACGATAACGTTTGACATTTCTGTTTCCCTCCCTTCAGTCCCTTCATGTACTTGACTGACAGGTTATTTCGTGCATACACACATTTAGAGTTATACCAAAAAACTTTCAATTCGTCAACAAATTTTTATTTTAATTTTACGGCGCGTTAAAAATTCGCTGTTTATGGCATATTTGAGATGTTTTTTCGTATCTGTAATATGTTCGATGGATTGACTGACATATAACCAAGACCCAGCTCCGCATATTTTTGAAGGAATGACGGATCCATAGCCATTTCGCCGCATATACCCACTTCGATGCCGTGGGCTTTGGCTCCCTTCGCCGCCATTTCAATCATCCTTACAATTGCCGGGTGATGAGGGTCCATAAAGTCCATGAGACTTCCATTCTGTCTGTCCAAAGCCAGCGCATACTGCGTAAGGTCATTGGTGCCGATGCTAAAGAAATCGGACATTTCAGCCAGTTCTTCCGCAATCATAACAGCGGCCGGCGTTTCTATCATAATACCCTGCTTGGGAATTACATATTTAACACGTCTCTTTTCAAGCTCCTGTCTGCACTCTTCCACAATCTCCTGTACCTGCTTTACTTCCGAAACAGATGTAATCATAGGATACATAATCCTTAAATTACCTGTCGCGGCAGCACGCAAAAGCGCTTTTATCTGAATCTTAAAGAAATCTTTGTGTAAGAGGCTCAGTCTGATTCCTCTTAATCCGAGGGCCGGATTGTCCTCTTTGGGAATAGTAATATAATCAACTTTCTTATCGCTTCCGAGGTCCGCCGTTCTAAACGTTACCGGCTTGCCCTCCGCCTTTTTGAGCACGCTTACATATATCTTATACTGTTCCTGCTCAGATAACGGGTCGGCGTTTCCCATAAAAAGAAACTCTGTCCTGAAAAGCCCTATTCCGTCGGCATGATATCGGTTACACTCGTCCACATCCGTAATGCTTGAAGCATTTGTCAAAAGAACAACTTTCTTGCCGCTTGATGTAACGGTTTCTTTGTCCATGTAGAGATGCAAATCTTCGGAATTCTTGCTCTGTTCGCGAAGCTTCTCAACATATCTTTCATATGAAGGAAGGTCGGGATCTACGATAAATAGACCTTTCACTCCGTCTACAACGGCTCTGACACCGTTCTTGATCTCAAATATGGATTCATCCTCGATAACAACCATCGGAATATCTGCGGCACGTGCAAGGATTGCCGCATGTGAATTAAGAGAACCCTTTGTAACTACTATTCCTCTCGCGTATTTCTTCTCAAGCGAAATAACTTCCGAAGGAGAAAGTTCCTCGGCCAGCACAATTGCAGGTTCACGAAGAGTAAGGCTTTCCCGCTTGCCCATGAGATTGGCTATGATTCTGTCCGATACGTCCTTGATATCGGCGGCTCGTGCCTGCATCTCAACACTCGGGGAGTTCTTGAAAAATTCAACATATTTGTCGGCGACTTCACTTACGGCGTACTCCGCGCACACGGATTCACCCACAATCATGTCCTTAATCTCGCCTCTGAAATTATCGTCGGTAAGAAGCATTCTGTGTGCATCGAAAATGTCTGCTTCTTTGCGGCCGATACGACCCTTGGCCATCTTGGCAATTTCGTAGAGTTCCGCATGGGTATGCTCGTAGGCTTTTCTGAGCCTTTCAAGCTCGGCTACTCTGTCGGTTATCGTGGTCTTATATGCTTTATATACTACGGCGCGGTCGAAGACCTTGACGGGACCCATGCCGACTTTGCCGTGCATTCTTTTGCCTTTGTAGATTTGCATAGGAATTCCTCCTACTTACAAGTATAGCACAAAGAAGCCCGAGACATAAGCGCCTCGGGCTATCTAAATCATTATTTAATCTGTCCTTCAAGTGCCTTGGCAGCTTCCTTGACAGCTTCGGGGATACCTGCGGGATTCTTACCGCCGGCCTGAGCCATGTTGGGACGTCCGCCGCCGCCACCGCCTACGAGGGAAGCGATTGCCTTGATAAGGTTACCTGCGTGAGCACCCTTAGCCTGTGCGCCGTCTGTAGCCTTGGCAACAAGGTTAACCTTGCCGTCGGCTTCGGAAGCAAGTACTACAACGCCTTCGCCGAGCTTGTCTGCAAGCTGGTCGGATAAGTCTCTTAAGCCGTTCATATCAACACTGGGTACGGAAGTTGCAAGGAGCTTAACTCCCTTAATCTCCTGTACGGAGTCCATAACGTCGCCGAGTGCGTCCTTGGCAGCCTTGGCCTTAAGGGATTCAACCTCGGAGTTAAGAGCTTTAACTTCAGCCATAAGTGAAGAAAGTCTGTCGATAAGATTCATGGGCTGAGTCTTAACAACCGCGCAAGCTTCATTTAAGTCGGCTTCAAGCTTCTTGTAGTATGCAATAACGTTGGCTCCGGTAATAGCTTCGATACGTCTTACGCCCGCAGCCACGCCGGATTCGGAAATAATCTTAAAGTTAGCAATATCTGCTGTGTTCTTAACATGAGTACCGCCGCAAAGTTCCTTGGAGAAATCGCCCATGGATACTACGCGAACAGTCTCGCCGTACTTCTCACCGAAGAGAGCCATTGCGCCGCTCTTCTTGGCATCTTCTATAGACATTACATCGGTATTGACTGCAAGGCCTTCGGCAATCTTCTCGTTAACGCTTGCTTCAACTTTTTCAATCTCTTCACGGGTCATAGCCTGTGAGTGGCTGAAGTCAAAACGTGTACGTGAGCTGTCCTGATATGAACCCTGCTGTTCTACGTGATTACCGAGAACCTGCTGAAGAGCTGCCTGTAAAAGGTGAGTTGCGGAGTGGTTCTTACATGTAGCGTTACGAACTGCCTTATCTACCGCAAGCTTAGCAACATCGCCGCTCTTAACGGTACCGGATACAACCTTACCGATATGACCGATACGGTTACCGGGAAGCTTAATAGTCTCTTCAACCTCGAATACGCCTGTAGCGGTAGTAATGGTACCTACATCACCCTTCTGACCACCCATGGTAGCGTAGAAAGGAGTCTTGGCAAAAACAAGTGTGCCTTCTTCGCCAGAGTTAAGAGTATCGGAAAGCTCCTCGCTGTTAGCCATAGCAACAATCTTTTCATCAAGTTCGGTCTTGTCATAACCTACGAATTCGCTTACTACGGAAGCATCGAGTTTCTCAAAGAGATCGGCATCAACTGCTTTCTGTGCAAAGTTGGAGTTCTCTCTTGCTTTCTGCTTCTGTTCTTCCATAGCGGTCTTGAATCCGTCTTCGGATACCTTAAGGCCTTCTTCCTCGGCCATCTCGACTGTAAGTTCAAGCGGGAAGCCGAATGTATCGTAAAGGTAGAATGCCTCGGAACCGTTTATTTCCTTGGAGCCCTTGGACTTGTTGGTATCAAGAATCTTCTTGAATTCCTTCATGCCGTTTTCGATGGTGCTCTCAAATCTCTCGATTTCTTTCTTAAGCTCGCTTAAGATGAACTCGCGGTTCTTAACAAGTAACGGATATGCCTCTCCGTACACTTCATCGATATATATTGAAGCAATATTCAAATAATCTTCTGTCTTAAGACCAAGTACACGACCGTGTCTTACTGCACGACGGATAAGTCTTCTCAATACGTAACCTGCGCCTGCATTGGAAGGACGAAGCTTCGCAGCATCACCGATAAGCATAACTGCTGTACGGGAGTGATCGGCTAAGATACGCATGGAGCGTGTGGACTTCTCGTCAGCATCGTACTTGATACCGGACTTGTCTTCCACGTACTTAATAACGGGAGCAAATACGTCAATCTTAAATACATCGTCGGTTCCGTTAAGGAAAGCTACGTTTCTCTCAAGTCCCCAACCGGTATCTACGTTTTTCTTGGCAAGAGGCGTCAAATGTCCGTCCTGGTGCTTCTCGTACTGCATAAATACGTCGTTACCAAGCTCGGTGTACTTACCGCAGTGACATCCGGGTCCGCAGTTAGGGCCACAATCCGGAACATCCTTCACATAGAACATTTCAGAGTCGGGGCCGCAAGGTCCGAATTCAAGTCCCCACCAGTTATCCTCAGCAGGAAGGAAGAAAATGTTCTCGGGCTTAAAGCCGGAAGCGATTCTGAACTTAGCGCCCTCCTCGTCACGGGGAGCGTTCTCGTCACCTGCAAATACGGTAGCAGCAAGATGGTCTCTGTCAAATCCGAATACGCCTGTAAGAAGCTCGAAGCTCCACTTACATCTTTCTTCTTTGAAATAATCGCCG
>Ga0129307_1003296_pt1 | contig 10486 bp, 11 predicted proteins | sample P1105metagenome_FD_94437 | JGI IMG/M metagenome (GOLD analysis project Ga0129307, IMG submission 94437) | Capybara group fecal microbial communities from Wisconsin, USA - P1105 metagenome | ecosystem: Host-associated > Mammals > Digestive system > Large intestine > Fecal | place: USA: Wisconsin... | reverse complement strand
TCATATCTGCAGATATCATTGAAAACAACAAGTATGTTCAGAAATCCTATCAGGAAAAAAGCAAAAAGATTTATGTAGACACTTTTATAAACAGAGTAAAGGAAATAAGAAGCAATGATACTGTTTATAATGATTATTTCAATAGAGATGACTATGTAGAAAAATTAAACGATTTAAAAGATATTTACAAACTTATTTCTAAAGATAGAAAGACCAAAGTCCCACTTATTAATCTGGTGGTATCCCTTTACACTACATTTGTTCTTGATGAGCCTATTCATCCTATTGGAACTCCTTTCCCAGGCTCTTTAGAGGTTATAATTGAAAATGGAGTTTATTATTGTCCTGTTAAAGAGGCTAATATGGATACACCAAATTCAGTATGCAGACTTTGCATAGCAGAACAGTTGGATTTTTAAGAAACATTGAATTTTATGGTATTAATTGGATTTTATAATCAGGTGATATTGTGGTAGATGGAAAAACAAGAATATTGGGAGTTATTGGAGACCCTATTGAACACACTTTCTCTCCAGCCATGCATAATGCTGGACTTAATGAATTAGGTCTTAATTACATTTATCTTCCATTTCATGTTAAAGTGGACAGATTAGGTGAATGCATTCAAGGTGCAAAGGCTATGGGAATGAAAGGTTTGAATGTAACCATACCACATAAAAGCAATGTCATTAAACACCTTGATGAAATCGATTCAGTTGCTTCAATGATCGGTGCAGTAAACACCATTCAATTTAATTTTGATGAAAATAATGAATCATCCAATCAAAATAATGAAAGTATAGTAACAACAAAAGGATTTAACACTGATGGATATGGATGTGTCCGTGCAATTAAGGAAAAAACTTCAATAAATAACAAAAAAGTTACCATCACTGGTGCTGGTGGAGCAGCAAGAGCAGTTGCATTTCAGATAGCAAGCAGTGGAATTGATGAGCTGTCAATATTGAATCGTAATGCAAGCAAAGCCGAATCACTTGCAAATGATTTAAGATCCAATTTAGTCAAGGCAGGAATTGATATTGCTATAAATAGTTGTGAAATTGAGAATCTTAAAAGGGAATTGGACAGTTCAGATATCTTTATAGACACAACTCCAATTGGAATGTATCCGAATGTGGAGGATAAGGCAATAGCAAGTGCTGATATGCTTCATGAGGAGCTTGTTGTAAATGATATCGTTTACACCCCTATGGAAACATCCTTGATAAAGGAGGCATTAATAGCCAATGCGGAAGTTGTTTATGGATATAAGATGCTATTGTATCAAGGAATCAGAAGCTTTGAAATCTGGTTGGGCAGAGATGCTCCAGTGGATGTTATGGAAAAGGCATTATTGGATATTTTAGGTATTTGATTTTAATTTTTTTAACTTTAATTTTAATTTTTCAGTGATATTATGGATGATTTTCTATCAAATTTTGTTTTGAATGAGGATGAAAAGGAACTGTCCGATTCAAAGAAGGATGTTATGAAATTCTTAAAGCAAATAGGTGTTGACACTCGTTTTGTCAGCTTCTTTGATGATGATGGGGACATTAAGCTTTATATAGAAAATCTTCGTTTTTCAAAGTTTTCCAAAAAAAGAAGAGAAACCTTCAACAGGCATTATCCGGATATTGAGGTTGTAAGGTCATCTCTTTTTCAAAAGATCTGTTCAAGGTCTTCAAAGACATTGGCTGAGTCCTTAAGCCCAAAGGAAAGGATTCTCATTCCAAGAATGGATAATGATTACAACAAGTTTTTATACATAGTAATCGAGCCTTATTCAAGAAAATACGGCATAGAATTCATTGAATATGATGAAGGTATCAGTGCAGATGACTTCGATTCTGTGATTTCACCATTGAACCTTAATCAGGAAGTGAATCATATCCTAAATGATATCTTTGATGGAAAGGGAATCGAATGGGACAGGAAATTTGATTTATCCAGCATATATGATATGGACTTAAGCAATAAGAACATTATATTTCCTTTTATCAATGTTCCCCAAGAGTGGATCAATGACTTTTTAGGCATTGAAAAGGAATATGAAATAGACTATGAGAATGAGGATATTGGAGAGTCATTCATGGGATTCCTGACTGAGATCAATCCGCAATTCAAGGAAAATGTATTGGCTGCATCTTCATTTTTGGAAACTCATCAAAAATAACTTTCACATTATTATTTTATTTTAATTCTTTTTTTATTGAATTTTTTAATAAGATTAGTTTTTTTTATTTTATTTTAATTCTTTTTTCTTGAATTTTTTTAATAAAATTAGTTTTTTTTTATTTTATTTTAATTCTTTTTTTCTTGAATTTTTTTTAATAAGATTAGTTTTTTTTATTTTATTTTAATTTTAATTTATTATTTTGATTAAATTTTTAAAAATAATTATTATTTTTCAATATAAAATCAATATTTTAATTGAATTGATAAGATAAACTCTTAAAATAGTTAAATTTATAAATGCATTGTTTTAAAACTATTTTTAGGAATGATTTTTAAACCTATATGCTATTTTATCAGATATTTTGAATATCAGGTAATTATAAATATCTGATTTTATATACTAATATTAGGTGACAAAATGGTTTATACAAGGTTATATAAGGGGTTTCAAACGGTTGTTCCTGCAGAAATCAGGAAAGAGTTGGATTTGAGCATGGATGATTTATTGGAGTGGACTATTGAGGATGGTAAAATGATTATAGAAATAAAAAGACAAAGGCCAATAAGTGATTTGTCCGAATTTGAAATTAGGGCACCGGAACCTACTGATGCAGTTGAATTGAAGAAAAGATCAGGTAGAGGAGAATTTTAATTGATTTTTGTAGATAGCAGTTATTTGATTTCAAGAATAATTACCAATGATAAGTATCATGAAAGAGCTGTTGAATTGGAAAATGAATTAAATGAAAGGAGAATAATCAATAATACAGTTCTAAATGAAACTCTCAATGCTTTCACTAAAAGCGGAGGTACTTCTGTAAAGGAATTATTTGATAAATTAACAGATATTCATGAAGTCGTTTATTTGTCATCTGCTGATTATGCTGAATCTGCTGAGCTATTTCATCATTATGACAGTTCAATTAATTTTTCTGATTGCACAGTGTTACATACCTTGTTTAAAATGAAAACAAATAAGATTGTTTCATTTGATAGTGATTTTTCTAAGGTTAAAGGATTAACTGTCATAAAATAATTAGTTTTTTTTAAAAAATAACAAAAATAATTAAACATAGTTAAATAAGATAAGAAATATATAATTAAATAATTATAATTTTTTAAACATATTGTGATTAGAGGTTTTAATATGGCAAATGAGATTACTGCAGAATTAACTGATGAGCAATTTGAAAGATATCAAATTATGCAAGAAAATGGATTAAGCGTTGGAGAAGCTATTGACTTGATCTTCTATTTACGTGATCATTATGGAGTTCGCAATAATCAGCTTCTTGAAGAAAGGCTTGAACAGTTAATCATCAAAAAATCTAAATTAGAAAAGGAAATGAAAGAAAATAATGTTGATTTAACTGCAGAATTACAAAAAGTAGCTGCAGAAATGGATGTTGTTGAAAAAATCACTGACAATACCTTAGACTTTGATTCTAAAATGAAAATCTTGGAAAAAGAGTATGCTCCAATCGATGACAGTTATGAAATGAAGGTTCAAGCACATAAGCGTGGAATCAAATGGGGTAAATTCTTCGATAGCATTTTATGATTTCAGTTTTTTATCCTTTTTTCTTTTTTTATTTTTACTTTTTTTAAAATTTACACTTTTTTAATATATTTATCTTAAAGCCTTTATTTTGCTTATTTTTTGATTTAAACTATTTTAAACACTTTTTTAATATATTTGTCCAATAGCAAAACTCTTTAAATTTTTTCAAATTTCAGATTCATAAGATAAATTTTATATATAAAATTAAACTAATATTTTATTGAGTATTCATTATGGATTTTTTTATAGGAATTTTATGAAAAATTCATATCAAAATCAATATTAAATTTATTAGGAGTGGATTTGACTGACAAAATATATTATAATTACTGGTGGAGTAGTTAGTTCCATTGGAAAAGGAATTACCTCTGCATCCATTGGCCGCATATTACGTTCCTACGGCTTGAAGGTTGCAGCGATTAAGATTGACCCATACTTAAACTGGGATTCTGGTACTTTAAACCCATACCAACATGGAGAAGTGTTTGTAACTTATGACGGTATGGAAACTGACCTTGACTTAGGTCACTATGAAAGGTTCTTGGACGTAGAGCTTCCGGGAATATCAAACATCACTACCGGAAAGGTCTATCAATCTGTTATATCCAAAGAAAGAAAAGGTGATTTCCTAGGAGCTTGTGTTCAAATTATCCCTCATATCACCAATGAAATCAAGGAAATGGTACGTGAAATCTCCGCTAAGGATGACTATGATGTCGTTCTTGTTGAATTGGGCGGTACCGTAGGGGATATTGAAAGCCAACCATTCCTCGAAGCATTAAGACAATTGAGAAACGAGGAAGGCTCTGAAAACGTCATGTTTGTACATGTAACTTTCGTTCCTTACTTGGAAGCTGCCGGCGAATTCAAGACAAAACCAACTCAACACTCTTCAAAAGAACTTAGAAGCATGGGTATCAACCCTAACATGATCGTTTTAAGAAGTCAAAAGCCAATTGATGACGACTTGAAGAGAAAAATCGCTCACTTCTGTGATGTTGAATTTGATGCTGTTGTAAACACTCCTGATGCTCAAACAATCTATGAAGTTCCTTTAGTATTGGACAGGGAAAACGCTGGCCAGTACATTTCCAACAGAATTAATTTAGGAATTGATTTTGAAAATGACAAGAATACTCTTAATGAATGGGCAGAAATTGTAGATTCCCTTAAGATTCAAGATCCAGTGGTAACCATTGGTATTGTAGGAAAATATGTGGAATTGGAAGACGCTTATATCAGTATCAGAGAATCCTTGCACCACGCAGCAGCGAAAATTGGCGCTAAAATGAAAATCATATACCTATCATCTGATGTGGATGTGGAAAATGAGGAGGAATTGAAAGCTTTCCATGAAGAGCTTTCCAAGCTTGACGGTATTCTCATTCCTGGAGGATTTGGAGACCGTGGTGTAGAAGGTAAGTTAAGTGCTGTTGATTATGCAATTGAAAATGAAGTTCCTATTTTCGGTATCTGTTTAGGTATGCAATGTATGGTAATTCAATTCGCAAGAAGAATCGGAATGGACGGTGCAAACAGCAGTGAATTCAAAGATGACCTCGAATACCCAGTAATTGACATGATGGAAGAGCAAAAGAAAATCAAGAATATGGGTGGAACCATGCGTTTAGGTGCTTATGACTGTAAATTGATTGACGGCACCAAAACCAAAGAGGCATATGGTGAAGACTTGATTCAAGAAAGACACAGACACAGATACGAATACAATAACGAATACAGGGATGTATTAACTGAAAACGGTCTTGTGATTGCAGGAACAACACCAGATGATTTCTTGGTTGAAATCGTGGAATTGCCTGATCATCCTTGGTTTATTGGATGTCAATTCCATCCAGAGTTCAAATCAAGACCAAATAATGCACATCCATTGTTCGCTTCATTTGTAAAAGCGTCTTTTGATAATAAGAAATAATATTTTTATTTCTTACTTTTTTTAATTTCTTTTTTGACTATTTTTATACATTTTAACTTATTTTTTATGATTTTACACAATTGTGCTTTTGTGCAATTGTGCAATTGATATTTTTATTTTTTTCGCATTTCAAATCATTTTATATTGAATCAAGACCTATTTAATATCATATTCAATTAAAAAAATTATTAAAGGGGTAATATGAGCGAAATAAGTAAAAACAATAAAGAAATTGGAAAAACAATTGCAACAAAGGTTCCGATAAATATACATAATCAATTGATGAATCTAATAGAAAACGGCGATTACTTAAGCATTTCAGACTTTCTTAGGGAAGCGATAAGGGAACAGTTGAAGACTTATAAGGTTGCTAATTTTAGAGAAATCAATTATTTTGATGCAAAGAAGGAAGTTGTAAGCTATTTCATAAAATATGAGGATTGCTTTTTGGATGAGATAGCTATTGATCTGGAACTTGATTTTGAATTGGTTTTAAACATAATCTATGACCTAATACAGGAAGGAAGAATCGTAAAGATTTCAAATGAGGAACTATTTGAAAAAAGAGGAATGGATAATCCTGAAATTTATCGCTTGAAGGATAATGATGCAGTCTATAGGATAGAAGGAAAGCGATTGATTGTGGAATCAAGGTCTAAGGATTATGAATTCATCACTATAAGGCATAATGTTGATTATAAATCTGTTTTTAAAAACAATGGTGTAGTGCTTGAAAACGCTTCAGTAATCCTATCTGAGGCTTATTCATTTATTAAATAAACTTATTTTTTTCTTATTATTTTTCTTATTTTATTTTTCTAATTTTTTTATTTCCTTTATTTTTTTTAACTTTACATTATGATTATACTTTTTTAATTAGTCTAAAAATTACGATATGAATTTATTTTTTCTATTTAACATCAATTTATAGTTTAAAATCAATATAACAATCAATTTGTACTTTAAAAGTTAAAAAAACTATTATATTTAAATATAATGAAAAAATAATATTAAATTGTCTTATAAGAACAATTTAGATAAATTAAATTGCTTTTTTAAGATAAAACCAATCCTATTTTATTAAATTTCTATTTCTATTTATAGAAAATAGGGTCCTAAAATAGGATTGTTGCACTAATTAATTAGTAAGACTTGGAGGTTTCCTCTTGTTTAATGGTATTTTTATTGGGAATATTCTGGATTTGCTTAATCATTCTCTTGGCAATTATCATCTTTTAATCAAATCATGTCAAATACATTTGTTCGTAATACTGTTAATTCTTTCCATTGCTGATTATTATGATTTGAAATTTGGAATAATTCCCAATAAATTAAGCTTGATTCTAATTGTTTACGGATTGATCTTTAATTTAATCTTAAGCATCTGCTTTAGCAATTATCATATATTCATATTTTCAATAGCTTTAACTGCTTTAATCACAGTTATTTCATTTATCCTTTGGCATGTTGGATTTTGGGGAGGTGGAGACTTTAAGCTATTCATTGGATTGTCTTTAGCATTATCATTTTTAGACTTGAATATTATCAATTTGAATTATTTCTCAAATCTAAATTTGCAAGTCTCCAATCAGTTGATCCTTTATCCAAAGGCAATTTCAATACTTCTAAATGGCATTCTAATAGCTTTAATAATGATTTTCATATCAATAATCTATGATGCAATTAGAAATAAAAAGATTAAATATTATTCAAAATTATCTATTTTGGATTTTAGTTCAGCATTTAATAAGTTAACCACTAAAACCGTAGAAATTGGAAGTTTAAGAGAAGGGATGGTCTTGAATGATTATTACTTTAAAAATAAGATCGCATATGATAGGATTAATGAACTAAAGAATAAAAGCAATTCAAATATCAATTTAAAAGTATTTAAAGAGGATGATATTTATTGTTTCTCTTCAATAAACAGTATGGGATTGACTAAAGAGGATATAAAATTAATTAATGGCTTATATAAAATGGACCTAATCAAAAATCCTAACTTTAGGATTAAGGTCGAGATTCCATTCATGCCATTCCTTACACTTGGATATATCGGTTTTTTAATCTTTGGAGATTTCATAGCCATTATTTCAGGTTTAATAAAAATGATCTTTTAAACAGGTAAAACAATGAAAATTTTTACTTTAGGAAACAAAGGCCAATTATCACTTGAATATGTTTTAAGTTCCATGATAGTGATCTTGATAATCAGCTTAATCTCTGTTCCAATTCTATTAACTGCAATAGATTATTCAAATGATATTTTAGATTCAATCAATTCAAAAACTGAATTATCTAAAATAACAGATGCAATTGACTTTTGCTATGCCTCTGGAAAAGGTTCTAAAAGAGTTGTAATGCTTGATTTCAATCGAAATGTGGATATCAGACTATATAATGATGGTAAAAATGGATTGGCAACTATAAATCTAAATCTATCTGGTAATTCAGAAGAAATCACAAGTAATTTTGATTATAATGGATTAAATGAAAATATTCATTTATCAAAGGGATTTAACAGGATTGCTGTAAAATGGGACGAGGATTCAAATGTGATTGAAGTAAACAGATTGATTTAATGCTCCATAATTTCATAATGCTCTTTTTAACAAATTTTATCTTTTCATAAAATATATAAATTAAGTTTTTTATATATAATATGTAGTATAATAATTCTTAATTTTAAAATATTTATAATGAAATTGTTTAAAAACTTAAATAAATTTATTATTTAATCTTTATTTTAAAAATTAGGACTTATTTTAATGTAATATTTATTTATAAATTCATTTAGCTTTCTATAGATTGAATTAAGATAAATTTATATGAAAATTGTTAAAAGAGTTGATTATGATGGATTTAATTACTGGAATAATATTTATTATCCTGTTCCTTATAATTATGGTATTTGCCTTTTCCATGGGTATTCTATCCCCATATGTTGGTAGAAAGGAAATCGTATCCATAATCTTAATAGGATTTGTTCTTGGCGCTATCGGAGGATACTTCTTCATTGACCCTATTTACGAAGAAAGCCCATATATTATAGGTAATGTTCAAGGACTGTTTACATTGGATAGTGAAGTGATTAACCTAAACATTCCATCAACTTCAAACATCAGTGATGTAACAAATAAGATCAGCAATTTAAATGGTGTTAATTCAGTTTCTACAAACGGTTTTGAGCTGAAAACAGGATTCATCAAGAACAGCACAAAGATTTATGTAGAGAATCATTTAAGAAGCGATTCTGAGATTGAATCCTTTAAGGTAACCAACAATTCCGTTACAGTAGACTTAAAGAATCCTGCAAGTTCAACCACTACATTAGGTTCTCTTGTAAATTGGCTAAGCAATAGGGCTGGAGTAGGCTCTGAATTCGCTTTTGTCCATATACAAGTGCATGTAAACTCTAATGATGTGGAAGAGGTTAGGGATTATTTAAACGAAAGCAATTACAATATAATCTCTATTGAAGGGCCTGTACAGGATACAATACATTATTTTGAAGATCATTTGGCTCCAACTTATGTTATAATGTTCATTACAGGGCTTGTGGGAGTAGCTGTAGCTATTGCAGGAGTCTTTGTTGAACCTTTAACCAAATTCACTAGAAGATTCAAAAAAGACCAAAAAGAAAGAATAAGAACTAGAAGGAATAGAAGAAGACGTTAATTAGTTTATTTAAAGGGGGATAATATGTCTAAATTCTGTCCGGAATGCGGTTTTGAGCAACACAATGATAATAATCGTTATTGTTCCAATTGCGGTTTTGACTTTTCTAAAGTGGAAAACAGTATCAAATCAGAAGAAGATGACAATTCAACTGTAATTGTACCTATAAACTCTGATGATAGCCCTATTCCCAAACCTGCAGATTCCAGTGATTCCAAGGTCATTAACCCTAGTTCTACCGATTCTTCAAAAGTTTCAACCACTAAAGGTTCCTCTGTTTCCAGTACCAAAAACTCTGCTGGTTCAAGTGCAAAGACTACAAAAACTTCTACATCAAAATCATCAAATGGTGATTTTTTATCTAATTTAACATTCAATAAATGCTTTTTAGCATTTGCAGTGCTACTGATAATATTGTTAATTATTGGTATGTTCGCCCAATTGGACCCGGAGCCTTCCTCTGATCATGGATTGACTTCATTTATGGAAAGATCAGATAGTTATGGATTATCTGATTTTATTGAAGATTCCAATAATTATTCCGATGATTATGATTACGATTATTTGAATTATGGTGGAGACGGCGATTACGCAAATCTTGTAGAGAATTGAAATTTAATACTATTTTTTATTAATCTAAATTTGGTGTAAATAATGAAATCTGCTGTTTTATTTTCAGGTGGAAAGGATAGTGTTATGGCTTTAAATTATGCTATAAACAATGGGGACGATGTGAAATATCTTCTTTCAATCAAGTCCCAAAATGATGAGTCATACATGTTTCACGTTCCAAATATCCATTTAACCGATTTGCAGGCAGAAGCTATAGGAATTCCTATCATAGAAGTGAAGACTGCTGGCATTAAGGAAGAGGAGCTTGAGGACTTAAAGGAGGGGTTTAAGCAATTGAAAAGCCTTGGAATAGAGGCCATTTACACAGGTGCATTGTTTTCCACCTATCAAAAATCCAGAATAGAAAGATTGGCAGAGGAGATTGGCATTGAAGCCATTTCACCATATTGGCATAAGGATCCTAAGGAATATATGGATTTGGTAATTGATTCCGGATTTAAGGTTATCATCAGTGGTGTTTTTGCTGATGGGCTTGATGAGTCATGGCTCGGCAGGCTCATTGA
>Ga0129307_1003294_pt1 | contig 10493 bp, 7 predicted proteins | sample P1105metagenome_FD_94437 | JGI IMG/M metagenome (GOLD analysis project Ga0129307, IMG submission 94437) | Capybara group fecal microbial communities from Wisconsin, USA - P1105 metagenome | ecosystem: Host-associated > Mammals > Digestive system > Large intestine > Fecal | place: USA: Wisconsin... | reverse complement strand
GGATTTCTACTGATGATCTATTCTCGTCATTTCGACCGAAGCGAAATGAAATGGAGCGAAGTGGAGAAATCTCATATTTATCATTATTTCATATCAAAAAATTAGTATTTTTGCGCCTTAATTTTGAAATAACCATGTTTTTAGGAGAGCTGATAGCCTTGTTCGTTGCTGTTTCGTGGACTGCCACCGCTTTGTTTGCGGAGGTCGGCTCTAAGCGTATGGGCTCGTTGCCGTTCAATACCATCAGGATGACGATGTCGCTTGTGCTTCTGATGATTACTTTGTGGCTGGTGATGGGTGTGCCGTATCCTCGTCATGCCGATGGCGGCACGTGGCTGTGGCTGCTTCTCTCGGGCTTGGTGGGTTATGTCATCGGCGACTACTGCCTGATGCAGGGTTATATCCATATCGGCTCGCGTTTCGGCCAGCTTTTCATGACACTTTCGGCGCCTACGGCGGCTATCACCGGAAGGATCTTGCTTGGCGAGCACATGCGCCCGATAGCCATCGTTGGAATGATTATCACGTTAAGCGGTATTGCCTTGTCGATATTATCAAAAAGTGACGGTTCTGAGAAACAGAAACTGCATTTCAAGCTGCCTGCGAGAGGTATCTTTTATGCGGCGATGGCTGGAATCTGCCAGGGTTTCGGTCTGGTGCTCAGCAAGGTCGGCCTGACGCATTACGATGCTGCGCTTGCGGCATTGAACATCGCGCAGGATTCCGTTTTTGAAGGCGCTATACTGCCGTTGCCGGTGAGCATCAGCGTGCCGATAGCGTCTACCACCATCCGTGCTTATATCGGCTTGACGGGCTTTTTCTTAGCTTTGATTATCTTCAACAAAGACGGATTGAAGCAGCTGCATCATGCTGTCAACGACCGCAAGGCGATGTGGTGTGTGCTGGCGTCGACTGTCTTCGGACCTTTCATCGGTGTCAGCGCATCGTTGCTTGCCACTCAATACACCTCGGCGGGCATCGCGCAGACGCTATTTGCATTGACGCCAATCCTCATCATCGCTCCGGCGGCGATACTTTTCCATCAGAAAGTGACAGTCCGCGAAGTCATCGGCGCGGTCATCAGCGTCACTGGAGCTTGCTTGTTTTTTGTTTAAAACCTTAGATTATGACCGAGCGCCATCCGTTGCAACCCTTTCTTCCAGCAAATGCTAAAGTGCTGTTTTTAGGCAGTTTTCCGCCGCCGAAGAAGCGCTGGTGTATGGACTTCTTTTACCCGAATTTCCTGAACGACCATTGGCGTCTGGAGGGTGAGATATGGTTTCACGACAAGAACCATTTTGTCGATATGGAGCGTAAATGCTTCAAAAAAGATGAGATCATCGCCTTTTTAAATGAAAAAGGGATAGCGTTTTTCGACACTGCAATGGCTGTCAACCGATTGAAAGACAATGCGTCTGATGCTTTTCTTGAAATAGTGGAGAGAACCGATATCAGGGCTTTGTTGGCGAAGATGCCGCAATGCAAAGCCATTGCCACGACAGGGGAGAAGGCTACCGTTGAAGTCTGTGAATATTTCAATATTAGTGAAATTCCGGCGCCGAATAGCAAAATCACATTGGAAAACGACCTCGTTTTATACCGTTTGCCGTCATCATCGCGAGCTTATCCGCTGGCGTTTGAAAAGAAAGCGGAGTCGTATCGGAAGATGTTTGAAGAGGTTTTAAGCTGCCAGCAGTGTCATAAACAGTAAAACAAACAATGCTATTGTAATAATCGCCAGGATGCTTCCGAGGCAGCCCCAGTTTCGGTCGCCATCAGGCAGCTTATCCGATAAAAGGCAGAAAATCAAGCCGATGAAAGGTGTGAACAGCACCGACAGGAAGAACGTCCAGCCGAAGCCTATTCTGCGTCTTGCGCCGAGCAGTCCCACCAAAGCGGCGACAAAAGTGTCGGAAATAAGACCGAAAAGTAATAATGTGAAAGCCATTATGATTAAAATTTTTGCAAAAATATAATTTTTTGGAAAACTATTGACAAATGGAAAAAATTTTGTATGCTTTGCAGCATTTGTCAAGGATTTAACTGTTAAAAAATTTTAACAAAAAGTTCATTTTTCTGCAAGAAATCAAACTTTTTTGTCTCTCGCAGATATCGCAGAGAGGAGAGTTGGTTTCTTTTTTTATGTCCACTGACGATAAACTTGTGAGATTACAAAACGGGCTCATTTAGCTTATTGTACCTTCTATTAAACTATTAAGCTAATAAGCTGAAAATCACAAAATTTCCAAAATCTTCTCTTTCTCGAAATTAAGTTTTGAGAACGCGAACATCTTCTTTCCCAGGTCTTTCAATGAAGCTCCGATATGATAAACTTCGTCGTCGATAATCAGAAATCTGTCGTGCGATTTGTTGAAATGCTCAATGTTTATTGGCTGATACTGGGAGTTATGCTTTTCCAAATCCAGTTTGAGATTCTCAGAAATATGAGCAGTGTAAATCGAGGCTGAGACATTGTCAGATCTTTTATTAAGAATTTTTAGAACAGAATCATCGACATAGTTGTCGATTAGGACTATTTCTTTCTTCGCTTTTCTGATTAAATCTGCGATAAAGTTATATGCGTCAAAAATCTGACCGTTGTAGAAAACGCCTTCGTGAGGCGGAAGCTGACTATGTATTTCGGAATCAATGGCATTTGTTTTTTCTTCTAGTTTGTAAACTTTAACTTCCAATATGTCAAGTCGGTTGTTAACAGCATATCCTTTTAAAATAAAATCTTTGATAACCTTATTAGCCCATTTACGGAAATCAGTGCCGCGTTTCGATTTTACTCTATAACCAACGGATATAATTACATCAAGGTTGTAAATCTTTGTTTTATACGGTTTTCCGTCCGAGGCAGTTAGTAAGGAATCCTTACATACTGAAATTTTGTCCAACTCGCCTTCTCTAAACAAATTGCCGATATGAATTGTTATATTATTTCTAGTTGTCTCGAAAAGAATTGCCATTTGAGCCTGAGTGAGCCACACTGTTTCTTCATGTAGTTGCACTTCTAATTGAATTGTTCCGTCCTCGCTTCTGTAAATAATTACAGACTTTTCCGATTGCTGACCGTCTGCTGATAAAATTACTTGATTATCCATTTTTATATTTTTAAAGATTTCAAAAACAATGTTGAATTTCTTGGTTGCAAAATTACGGTATAATTTATTATTTGTCAAGGAATTAATTGTTAAAAAATTTTAACATAAATTTCATTATTCTGCAAGAAATCTAAAAATTTCTTTACAAAACAGGCCGATTTTAGTGTGTTCTACAGTCTATTAAACTTCTAAGCTATTAAGCTAATAAGCTGAAAAAAGGGGAAATGTTAAAAAATTTTTACAAAAAGTGCCTAAAAATGAAAAAGGTGAGAAAATTTTGTATCTTTGTAGGGTCGTAAAACAAAAGATACAACCATGACTGAGGATGCAAAACAGGGATACGTGTATATCCTTACCAATCCGAGTTTTAAGGAAGACTGGGTGAAGATAGGCAAAAGCTCACGTCCTGTGAATGTGCGCTCGAAGGAACTCGACAATACCGCTGTGCCGTTGCCGTTTGAGATTTTCGCCACGATGAAGACCAGCAAATACAATGAGGTTGAGAAACTTGTGCATAAGACTATCGACCGCCTCACTGATTTGAGGATTCGCCAGAATCGTGAGTTTTTCAATGTGGCTCCACAAGTTGCACTTGACATTTTCAGAGATATTGCAGGAACAATCGATGATGCCGAAGTCGTTTTATATGAAGATAACCAACCTGTTGCGGCAAATGATGGTGAGAAAAAAGAAAAGCGTGAAATAAAACGTGGACGCTTCAAATTCAGCATGGTAAATATTCCAATCGGTTCAACATTGACATTTATTCCAACGGGCATTGAAGTAAAGGTAGCCAGCGACGACCAGATAGAATACGAAGGCAGAATTTATAAATTGTCGCCATTTGTCGGCACTTTTATGCCCGAGGAGAAACGAAATACTTCCGGAGCTTATCAGGGCTCGAAATATTTCATGTATAATGGGAAAGTGCTGGAAGATTTAAGAGAAGAAATAGAGAAAGCATAAAAAATGAGTTCAACATGGATAAATTGTTAGCAACATATTCGCTTCTAGGATATTTAAAAGAAACATCTTCGTCCAAAGCCGCAATATCTGAATTATATATCCCATTGGTGAAAAAAGCGATGTCTGAATACGCCAAAGAACATGAACTTGTAGAATTCAAAGGACGGTCTTTAAAAGAAATTGTTGATAAAGTATTTGATGTTTTTGAGATTAATATACCATTGCCAATACTTGGCAAAATATTAGAAAGCATAGAACAAGAGATAAATAATAAAAGCATTTTTGAACTCTTTAGTGATGGATCGTTCATTATTAAAAGCTATATCTTTAATGAAATCGATGAATTGTTTGCACAAGAAGGTAAAAATATTCAATTGTTAAAAGATGATTATTATTCATATTGTTCAGAAAATGGTTGTCCTTATGATTTCGAAGAATTAAAAAAATTCATCTTGGCTCAAAATATAGAATTATTCTCTGATAAACGTTCGGATTTGTTGGATTTGGATTATTTTGTTCCAAAATATGTTTCTGAGAGGATAAACAATAATTCTATATTTGATTTGATGGGTAAAATATATTTGGGTAGTATTATAGAGTCATATTTGAAACAAAACATTACCACAAAAGTAACGGATTCTGAATTATTGTTGGATACGAACTTTTTTATTAGTTTAATTGACCTTAATACAGAAGACGCTTTCCACACTTGCAATCAAGTGTATGATTTGTGTCGTCAATTAGGCTATAGATTTACAATGCTGTATAGTACATATGATCAAATTCATGTGTTGCTTAGTAATCGTATCAATGATTTCGGAAACAAAGACTATATTGGATCTGTGAGATGTGCAGATGTGTTTGGTGCATGTATTCGAAGAAATTTAGACAAGACGACGTTAGAGAGAATTAAAGATAATGTTTATAAGACAATAGAGAAAAAAGGAATTACAATCATAAAGGAAGCTCAAATTAGAGAAATTGTTGAAAAAGCGAGCAGATCAAAGGAATATAAAGATTTGATTCAAAGCAGGCAATATAATAAAGAGAGCGCACTTAATGATATAGTGGCAAAGTATTATGTTGAAAAGAAAAGAGGTCAGAATGTAAAAGAGTTTATTGATGCTAAATGTTGGTTTTTACATAATTCTTATTCTCCATATGACTATAGTTATGGCCGCAAGATCCATGATAGGTATTTGATTAGTGCTAATGAATTGTTAGTTTTGCTATGGTTGTCAAACCCAGCTCAAGGACAAAGCATTAATATAAATGATATTACAAAAAGCGGATTAGCATCGTATATAACAAAGTATAGAAAAGCTAAAATGCCGTCTCGAGAGACTTTGACACTTATAAAAAAACGAGCTGATGAGGCGTTGGCAATTGGCAGTATATCGGAAAAAGATAGTTTTAACCTTTGTATTCGAATGGCTGAAGGTCATTTAACCCAAACAGAAATTGATGAATCATTACTTGCAGATAATGTGACAGATGAGCAGTTCGCTATGAAGTTGAAAGAATACACTGGTGAAGAAGAAAACCGCAAACTAAAACAGAAACATGATGCAGATAAAGAAATAGAGGGGCTAAATCAGAAGATAAAGGATAGGGATTTGCAAATACAAAGCTTGAACGAACGCCTTGAATCACTAGAAAAAGTCAATTACCAAAAGGATAAAGATGATTTTGTTAATTCAAAAATGCGTCAATTGGCCAAGGATACCTGGATAAATGTTTTCGTGATTCTTGCTATTTGTGCCTTGTGTTGTATCAATGAGTTTTATAAATCTGTCCTCCCAACATATTGGTCTGTTGTTATTGTGATTGTTGTGGTATTGGCGACTACATTTGGACCTATGCTTTTAAGAAGGATAAAAGTTAAAGATTATTTTTACCGTAAAGGATTACGAGACCGATTAGAAAAAGAATATGATGATAAACATGATAATAGTTTAGAGAAGAATAAAAATACAGTGACTAAAGAGTCGTAACATTGAATTGATTAAAGAATTCGAATTTCAAATATTATAGTACAACTTCCGATAATATAAATTATCACGAACATGACACCTGAAGAGAAAGCAAGAGTTAAGATTGACAAAATGTTTGAGGAGGCCGGATGGCAGGTCGTCAGTAGGGATGAATATACGCCTAAACTGACAGCAGCTGCAATCAAAGAAGCTTTGTTGAAACATAATCTTGAAGCTGATTATTTCTTGTTTATTAATGGCAAAGCTGTAGGCGTGCTTGAGGCAAAGAGAGCTGAGATTGAAGTGGATTGTGATGAGGTTAAAGGGCAGGCTGAGAAGTATGTGAACAATGTGCCTTCAATATATGCCGCTTACGAAAAACCTTTGCGGATTATATATCTTTCCAATGGTGAAAAGGTTTTGTTTTACGATTACGCGAAAAAAGACGGAAATTATATCGAAATAAATCGTATTCATACTCCCCAAGAGATTGTTGACAGTTTAGGTATAGATGATTTTTATGCCGGCTTGCCCACATTACAGAAAAAGGGATTAAGACAGTGTCAGTTTGATGCCATTAAGGGTTTGGAGCAAAGCTTCAGAAACGGACAAAAACGAGCTTTGATGGTGTTGGCTACTGGTGCCGGAAAGACTTATACAGCTTGCCTTGCAGCTTATCGTTTCTTGTCGTATACACCGATGAGAAGGGTGTTGTTCTTGGTTGACCGCAACAATTTGGGCAAACAGGCTGAAGGTGAATTTGGGACTTTCAGGCTAACTGAGACTAAAGAACCATTTAATACGATTTTTGGTGTAAATCGTTTGAAATCAGCCAAGATTCCTGCAGATAGCAATGTCGTTATATCAACCATTCAAAGATTATTCTCATTTCTGAAGGGTGATGATGTTGATGATAATGACGAAGAGAGTGCTTTTGATGATAATGAGGACAATGTAGTGAATCTGCCGACCAATCCGTTGTTGCCGCCTGATTATTTCGATTTGATTATCATTGATGAGTGCCACCGCTCAATTTATGGCAATTGGAAACAGGTGCTGGATTACTTCAAGACAGCCAAAATCATAGGATTGACTGCTACTCCAATTCCTGAAACGGTCGCGTTTTTCAATAATAACATTGTTGTCAACTATACCCTTGAAGAATCTATCAAAGATGGTGTTAATGTTGATCATCGCACATTCAGAATTCGCACTGAGGTAACCGAAAACGGTGGTGCCATTCTTCAAGGTGATAAAACTCGTCAAACAACAGTATATACTGGAAAAACAGAAAATGTTGTCTGGCAGGAAAACAAGAATTATACCCGAGAGGAACTAAACAGAAGTATCATCAACCCAGCTCAGATTAAGTTGATTTTGGAGACTTATCGGGATTCTGTTTACACCGAAATGTTTATTGATCCGCAGCGTGAGCCTAATTTCGACTATCTGCCAAAAACATTGATTTTTGCATTGAATGAAAACCACGCTAACAATATCGTGAAAATTGCAAAAGACGTTTTCAACAGGCATGATGATAAATATGTTCAGAAAATCACTTATTCTGTCGGTGACAGTAATGCTTTGATTCGACAGTTTCGCAACGATAAAGATTTCCGTATCGCTGTGACTTGTACTTTGGTTGCTACTGGAACTGACGTTAAGCCTTTGGAAGTCGTTATTTTCATGCGTGATGTGGCTTCAGAGCCTTTGTTCGTCCAGATGAAGGGCAGGGGCGTGCGTACAATCGGCGATGAGCAACTTCGTAATGTGACTCCAAATGCCATTAGCAAAGATTGTTTCTTCCTGATTGATGCTGTTGGAGTTACAGAAAGAATGAAAACCACACCAAAACCTGGTAATGGCTCTAAACCGGCTCCACCGACATTGAAAGAATTGTTGGAATTGCTCGCTCATGGTAATCTGGATGATGATAATCTGCGAATGTTGGCGAGCCGTTTGTCGAGAATTCATAATAAATGCACAGAGTCGCAAAGAGAAGAGTTCGCAAAACTGGCTCACATAACAATGACTCAGCTTGCAATGAATATCTTTGAGGCTTTGCAGAAAAACACTTTGCCTCCATTTGTTGATGTCAATGAGCCGAATGTCGAACGTAAAGCACTCATCTCATTGCTGATAAACAATATTGAAGCTCGCACATATCTGTTGATCATCAATGCGGGCTTTGTGCACACTTTACTGCCTGGCGAGGACAATCTCATTTACAGTGGTTTCTCGAAAGAAGAGGCATTTGCGACCACATCGGCATTTGAGGCCTATTGCAACGAACATAAAGATGAAATAGAAGCTTTGCGAATCATTTATAATAATGATGGTGCTCCTATTACTTTCACGATGCTCAAGGATTTGCAAAATCGCCTGAAAGAGTTTAACAACAGGTTTACTGTAACCAACCTCTGGCATTCATATTCCGTGGTTGACATCAACAACGTGGCTGTATATAATGGTTCTGACCAGAAAAACGAGAAGGAAGCGCTTACAAACCTCATTCAGCTGGTGCGTTTCGCTTGGCATAAGATTGTGCGTTTGGAAAGCTTGTGTACTGGTGCTCAACAACGTTTCAACTTGTGGTATGGTCAGATGCAGCGCGATATTACAGCGGAACAGATTAAACTGATGCGTCAGATTGTCGATTATATTGCGGCCAACGGAACGTGTCAGATTTCAGATATTAAAGATTATGACAAAACGTTTGCGGCACAGCTCATTTCGGAATATAAGGGCTTAGACAAAGCAAACGAGGCATTGGAATCGTTGTCGAGATTTATTATTTATAGAAAAGCAGCTTAGTTTTTATGGCAAAAGAAACACTACAAAGGGAACAGACACTATCACAGAAAGTTTGGCAGCTTGCCACAGTTTTAGCGGGACAGGGCATTGGTTTCACCGATTATATAACCCAGCTCACATATCTTTTGTTTTTGAAGATGGACGATGAGAATACTGAGACATTTGGCGAAGAATCAGCTATTCCTGAAGGCTTCAGGTGGAAAGACTTACTCGCACTTGATGGTCTCGCACTTATTAAGCAATACGAGGATACACTGAATATCTTGCAGAAAGAGGATAATCTTATCGGTACTATCTACACAAAGGCTCAGAACAAAATCGACAAGCCGGTATATTTGAAAAAAGTAATCACGCTCATCGATGAAGAAAAATGGCTTGTGATGGACGGTGATGTGAAGGGTGCCATTTATGAAAGCATCCTTGAGAAAAACGGACAAGATAAGAAGAGCGGCGCAGGTCAATATTTTACGCCTCGTTCGTTGATTCAGGCTATGGTTGATGTTACTCGTCCGAAGATTGGAGAGACTGTTTGCGACCCGGCTTGCGGCACTGGCGGATTCCTTTTGGCGGCCTACGATTATATGAAAAACCAGTCGCAGGACAAAGAAAAACAAGACTTTTTGCGCAATGAAGCCTTGTCGGGTGTCGATAACACAGCTCTTGTGGTTACGTTGGCTTCTATGAATTTGTATCTGCATGGTATAGGAACTGACAGAAGTCCTATCGTTTGTCGTGATTCGTTGGAAAAAGCTCCAGAAAAGCTTGTCGATGTTATTCTTGCCAATCCGCCTTTCGGCACACGTCCTGCGGGGTCTGTTGAGATTAGCCGTGATGATTTCTATGTCGATACAAAGAATAATCAGCTAAATTTTCTGCAGCACATGATGGTGTCACTAAAGCATGGTGGTCGTGCTGCCGTGGTATTGCCTGATAATGTTTTGTTTGAGGGTAATGCTGGTGAAGTGGTTAGAAAAGAATTGCTCAAAAACTTCAACCTTCATACAATCTTGCGTCTGCCTACGGGTATCTTTTATGCTCAAGGTGTAAAGGCGAATGTGCTGTTTTTCACCAAAGGAACTCCGACAAAGGACATCTGGTATTTCGATTACCGGACAGGAGTGAAGCATACGTTGGCCACCAACCCGATGCAACGCCATCATTTGGATGAGTTTGTTGAGTGCTATTGCGCAGACGACATGAGCAAACGTAAGGAAACATACAATGCCGAGACTAATCCAAATGGCAGGTGGCGCAAGTTTACGCTGAAAGAGATTATGGCTCGCGACAAAACCAGCCTTGATATAAGCTGGATAAAGCAAGGTGACGAGACTGAAGACATGTCGTTGGCCGAATTGCTCAATACCATTCAGGAAAAGAGCAACAAGATAGCCGACGCTGTCACCAAACTACAGGCATTGTTGGCAAACATCGAGGAGAATTGATATGAACACGAAACTGCTCAAACAGAAAATCCTTGACCTTGCTATCCGAGGCAAACTTGTACCGCAAGACCCCAACGACGAGCCCGCAAGCGAACTCCTCAAACGCATCTGTGCCGAGAAGGAAAAACTCATTGCAGAAGGCAAGATAAAACGCTCGAAAAAAACTGGGGATAAGCCGCATTATGAGAATG
>Ga0129307_1003293_pt1 | contig 10494 bp, 12 predicted proteins | sample P1105metagenome_FD_94437 | JGI IMG/M metagenome (GOLD analysis project Ga0129307, IMG submission 94437) | Capybara group fecal microbial communities from Wisconsin, USA - P1105 metagenome | ecosystem: Host-associated > Mammals > Digestive system > Large intestine > Fecal | place: USA: Wisconsin... | reverse complement strand
GGAATGAAATAATTGCTTCTATCAATGAAAAAATAGATTCATACAATGAAGAGATAAGTAAGCTTTCATCACAGATTAGTTTAGCTCAAAACGATTTGCAAGCCGTTATGGAAGACGAATCGATTTCGCTTGAGGCGATAGTTGCCTACAAACAAGACGTTTTCAGTGCGGCGGACGCAGAAGCAAAGATTAGAGAAATTGATTTAGAGTTAGAAATCCTAAATAACAAACTTCGTATAAGTTCTGGAACAACTCAATCCAAGAAAGAGCAGCAGCTCTCATTGTTAATCTCACTATTGACTGAGATGAATATTGTGCATGAGACCATCGATCCGAATGGTAATCTAGAATTCGATGACATATTTACTAAGCGAGATGAGGTCTATTCTGGGAGCGAAGCTACTATTTTTCATTTGTCAAGACTATATGCGTTTGCAAAGGTATTGCAGCATGATTTCCCAATTGTAGTAGATTCTTTCAGAGCGGAAGATTTGTCCACCGCAAAGGAAAACACTGTTCTTGACATATATAAGGAATTACCGAATCAGGTCATATTTACTACAACCTTGAAGGTAGAAGAGTTTGGCAAGTATGATGATCGTGCAGGCATCAATCATATTGATTATAAAAGCCACATACCAAGTAAAATGCTTACTGATGAGTATTTGGATGAATTCATGACGATAATGACTAGTATGGCTATCAATCTAAGATAAATAGGAAAGCACAGAAGTGAAAGGTGATCCACAATGCCAAAAAAGAAGAACACAGAAATCACCATTCGCTCCGCCGCTGCGGAGTATCTCACCTATGTGGCTGCCACCGGCGACGCGCCGGAAAGCTTCGAGATGCGGTATGAAGGCGAGAATATCTGGCTCACCCAGCGGATGATGGCGGAGCTGTACGGCGTGGATGTTCGGACGGTAAATGACCATCTGAAAAAGGTATATTCCGACGGTGAGCTGCCGGAGGAGGCAACTATCCGAAAATTTCGGATAGTTCAAACGGAGGGCAGCCGGCGGGTCTCCCGTGAGGTCATCCACTATAATCTGCAAGCAATCATCGCCGTCGGCTTCAAGGTGGGAAACGACCGCGCCGTGCAGTTTCGCAAGTGGGCGGGGCAGATCGTCAAGGACTACACCATACAAGGCTGGGTCATGGACAAGGAGCGGCTTATCAAGGGGCACATGTTCACCGACGAATACTTCGAACGACAGCTTCAGAATATCCGTGAAATCAGGCTGTCCGAGCGAAAATTCTATCAGAAGGTGACCGACCTCTACGCCACGGCCTTTGATTACGACAAAAACTCCAGAACGACGCAGCTTTTCTTCCAGACGGTTCAGAACAAGCTGCATTATGCCGTCCACCGCCATACCGCAGCAGAGCTGATCATGGAGCGCGCCGACGCAGACAAGGAACATATGGGGCTGACCACTTGGGAGGCGGCACCGGATGGAAAGATCGTTAAGGCGGACGTGAGCATCGCCAAAAACTATCTCTCTGAAACTGAAATGTCTTATCTGGAACGGATCGTTTCCCTCTATCTGGACTATGCAGAACTTCAGGCAGAGCGGAAGATTCCCATGAGTATGGAAGATTGGGCGAGGCGGCTAGACGGTTTCTTGGAGTTCAACGGGAATGAGCTTCTTACCGGACCGGGCAAAATCAGCGCCGAGGCGGCAAAACTCCACGCCGAGAGCGAATATGAGAAATACCGAATCGTGCAGGATAGCCTGTTTGAAAGCGATTTTGACAGGTTTCTTCAGCTTGAGGGAGAAGTGAGTGCTACCCATGAGGAATAATTTCTAAACGCAAACAACCGCCCATTCTCCGATGGAGAGCAAGGCGGTTGTTGAGGCTGTTGCGATTGAGAGAAACGGGAGTGCTCCTCTGCTGTCATGTAATGTACCCAGATTCTTAATAGGTGTCATATCAGGGCTCAATCCGTTAACCAAAAGTAGTAAATCGGTAGTAAAACCGGTATTTATAATCAGGTAAAACGCTTTTGTTTCAAGGATTTACTTGATGATTGGTGAATGTTCGATGAATACTGATTTATCTCTATTACATATTTATAAGGCTGTTCCTGAAGATCTCCCCCGCATTATGGAGATCTACGCTTCCGCGCGCGCCTTCATGGCCGCCAGCGGAAACCCCGCGCAGTGGGGGGATGCCTACCCCTACGAGGATATCATCCGCGAGGACATTGCGCTAGGCCGCTGTTACGTCGTGGCAGACGCTGCGCCCTGCGGCGGCGATGATACCTGCGGCGCGGACGCCGGCGGCACGGAAGCCTCCGGCATCCATGGTGTGTTTGCGCTCTGCGAGGGCGCGGAGCCCAGCTACGCGCAGATCGATGGCGCCTGGCTGGACGACGATGCGCCTTATGTGTGTGTGCACAGGGTGGCGGGAGACGGCCGGGTGCACGGCATCATGGCCTGCATCATGGCGTGGGTGAAGGAAAGATACGATAACGTCCGCATCGACACGCATGAAGACAACAAGATCATGCAGGGCCTGATCCTGAAAAACGGCTTCAGCCGCTGCGGCATCATCCGCCTGGAAAACGGCGATTCGCGGATCTCCTACCAGTGGCTCCGGGAGGAAGCCTAAGCGCTTCCCGGGCAGAACAGGCCTGTATTTCAGCCGCCCCTGACGGGCGGCTTTCTCCTGATCCACCCTGCCCCGCCGGGGCACTGTCTATTTTCACAAAAAAACTGTTTTTCAGAGGCCTCTTTTTTAATTGACAGGTCTTTTTGGAGTGTGTTAACATTTTTTAGAAGCTGATCGCTTCGGGAGGTTTTTATGACTGAAGAACGTTTACTGAAAGCAAGACCGCTGCCCGGTTTTACGCCTGTGATTCCGGAAGGCTGCGGCATTGTTCCTGTTTCCGAAGATACTCCTTACGTTATTTTCCCCGGTTTCTGTGATGTGCATGTACATTTCAGAGAACCGGGTTTTTCTTATAAGGAAACCATCCGCACAGGCTGTCAGGCGGCGGTGCACGGTGGCTTTACCGCGGTCTGCACCATGCCCAATCTCTTTCCGGTCCCTGACTCGGTGGAAGCGCTGAAAAAGGAACTGGACATCATCGAGCGCGATGCCATCATCCCGGTATTTCCCTTCGGCTCGCTGACCATCGGGGAACTGGGAAAGGTGCCGTCGGACATCATCGCCATGGCGCCCTATGCCATCGGCTTTTCCGATGACGGCAAGGGCATTCAGGACGACGGCCTGATGCGCGAGCTCATGAGCATGTGCGCAAGCGTGGGCAAGGTGCTGGCGGAGCACTGCGAGGATGAGGCCATCAAGAAGGACGGCTACATCAACGACGGCGTGTACGCCAAGATGCGCGGGCACAAGGGCATCCCCAAGGAGTCCGAGTGGCGCCACATTGAAAGAGACATCCGTCTGGCGGAGGAGACCGGCTGCAGCTACCACGTCTGCCACGCGTCCTGCAAGGAGAGCGTGGAGCTGGTCAGAGAGGCCAAGAAGAGCGGCATCGACGTCAGCTGCGAGACAGCGCCCCATTATCTGGTGTTTGACGACAGCATGCTCAAGGAGGACGGACGCTACAAGATGAATCCGCCCATCCGCGGCAAGGCGGACAGAGAGGCCCTGCTGGAGGGCGTGGCGGACGGCACGGTAGATTTCATCGCCACGGACCATGCGCCCCACAGCGCGGAGGAGAAGGCCAAAGGACTGGCCGGCAGCGCGTTCGGCATCGTGGGCCTGGAGACGTCCTTCGCCGCCTGCTATACGCATCTGGTGAAGACCGGCATCATCAGCCTGGAGAGGCTTTCGGATATGATGGGCCGCATCCCCAGGGAACGCTTTAAGATCCAGGGGGATCCGGGCTTTACGGTCTGGAATCTGGAGGACTGCTACGCGGTGGATCCGTCCAGGTTCGCGTCCATGGGCCACGCCACGCCTTTCGAGGGCATGCAGGTCTGGGGAAGCTGCGCGGCCACCTGCCAGGGCGGCCGGCTGGTCTACAGGGCTTAAGGCATGAAGCAGGGAATTTTTAAGATCAAAGAGAACAAGGCGCTGACGCCTCTGGTGTATCGCATGGTGCTGGAGGGGGACTGCTCCGCCGTTACGGCGCCCGGGCAGTTCGTGAATGTGCGTCTGCCGGAGCTGTATCTGCGGCGGCCCATTTCCGTCTGCAATGTGGACGGCAATACGCTGACCCTTGTTTACAAGTGCGTGGGCAAGGGCACGGAGGCCATGAGCCGCATGGAACAGGGCACGGAGCTGGATCTGCTCACGGGCCTCGGAAACGGCTATGAGCTCAGCGTGTCCGGAGACAGGCCGCTGCTGCTGGGCGGCGGCGTGGGCGTTCCTCCCCTGTATCTGTTGGCCAGGCGCCTTGTGGAGCAGGGAAAGGAGCCCGCGGTCATCCTGGGCTTCAACACGGCGGAAGAGATCTTTTACAGAGATGAATTCGAGGCGCTGGGCATCCGCGTGTATGTGACCACGGCGGACGGCTCCGCCGGCATCCGCGGCTTTGTGACGGACGCCATGAAGGAGCTTGACTATACTTACTTTTACGCCTGCGGGCCTCTGCCCATGTTAAAGGCGCTTTACAGGGCCGCAAAGGGCAGCGGACAGCTGAGCCTGGAGGAGCGCATGGGCTGCGGTTTCGGCGCCTGCATGGGCTGCTCGATGGAAACGGCCGACGGCTTTAAGCGCATCTGCAAGGACGGCCCGGTATTCAGAAAGGAAGCGCTCTTATGGGAGACCTGAGGATGAATAACAGCGCCGCGGCCGGCGCGCGGGATTTAAGCGTCGAGCTCTGCGGCATCCGGCTGGACAATCCGGTGATCCCCGCCTCGGGCACCTTCGGCTACGGCTATGAGTTCGCGGAGCTCTATGACATCGATATACTGGGCACCTTTTCCTTCAAGGGCACCACGCGGGACGCCCGCTTCGGAAACCCCACGCCCCGCATTGCCGAGTGCACGGCCGGCATGATCAATGCCGTGGGCCTGCAGAATCCCGGCGTGGAGGCGGTCATCGCGGAGGAACTGCCCCGGCTTAGGAAATGCTTCCACAAGCCGGTCATGGCCAATGTGAGCGGCTTTTCCGTGGAAGATTACGTATACAGCTGTGAGAAGCTGGACAAAGAAGAGCAGGTGGGCTGGCTGGAGGTGAACGTCAGCTGTCCCAACGTGCACGGGGGCGGCATGGCCTTCGGCACGGACCCGAAGGCGGCGGCAGAGGTGACCCGCGCCGTGAAGGCGGTCACCACCAAGCCCGTCATCATGAAGCTCTCGCCCAACGTGACGGACATCGTATCCATCGCCCTGGCCTGCGAGGAGGCCGGCGCGGACGGCATCAGCCTGATCAATACGCTGCTGGGCATGCGCATCGATTTAAAGACCCGGCGGCCGGTCATTGCCAATACCATGGGCGGCTTTTCGGGCCCGGCCATCTTCCCGGTGGCCCTGCGCATGGTCTGGCAGGTGGCGCACGCGGTGAAGCTGCCGGTCATCGGCATGGGCGGCGTGGCAAGCGCGGAGGACGTGCTGGAGATGCTCATGGCGGGGGCCTGCGCGGTGGAGGTCGGCGCGGCCAATCTGACAGACCCCTGGGCATGTAAGAAGATCATCGGGGACCTGCCGGCAGCCATGGAGCGCTATGGCATCGACAGCCTGCGGGGCCTGAAGGCATAAAGGCGCGGCGCGCCGGGAGACGGCGCTGAGGCCGGGCTTACAGGCGCCCGGCGGCGCGGCAGGACTGAGAAGCGCCCGGCGGCGCGGCAGAGGCATAAAGGAGGCAGCATGGGAAAGGACGTCATCATCGCCTGCGATTTTTCGGACGCAGGGCAGGTATTTGCATTTTTGGACCGCTTTACCGGCAGGAAGCCCTTTGTGAAGATCGGCATGGAGCTGTTCTACGCGGAGGGGCCGGAGATCGTGCGGCAGATCAAGGCGAGGGGCCATAAGATCTTTCTGGACCTGAAGCTGCATGACATCCCCAACACCGTGAAAAAGACCATGGCGGTGCTGTCCGGGCTGGACGTGGACATCTGCAACCTGCACGCAGCGGGCACAACGGCCATGATGAAGGCAGCGCTGGAGGGCCTGACCAGGGCGGACGGCACGAGGCCGCTGCTCATCGCGGTGACCCAGCTGACCAGCACGGACCAGGAGGCCATGGAGCGGGACCTGCTCATTGAGAAGCCCATCGACCAGGTGGTCATGCACTACGCGCTGACGGCCAGAAACGCGGGCCTGGACGGCGTGGTCTGCTCGCCCCTGGAGGCGGCCAAGGTGCACGAGGTCTGCGGCAGCGGCTTCCTGACGGTCACGCCCGGCATCCGTTTTGCGGACGGTGAGAAGGGCGATCAGAAGCGCGTGATGACGCCGGCGGAGGCCGGACGCATCGGTTCGGACTATATCGTGGTGGGGCGGCCCATCACGGCGGCGGAGGACCCTGTGGCGGCCTATGAGCGCTGCATGGCGGAGTTCGTCGGGGAAGGAGTATAAAACATGAAGGAACTTGAAAGACAGATCGCGAAGGACCTCCTGTCCACCGGCGCCGTGTTCCTGCGGCCCGAACAGCCCTTTGTCTGGGCCAGCGGCATCAAGAGCCCCATCTACTGCGACAACCGCCTGACGCTGACGGCGCCCGCGGTGCGCGATGACGTGGAGAACGGGCTGGCGTACGTGATCAGGGAGAAATACCCCGATGCGGAGGTGCTCATGGGCACGTCCACGGCCGGCATCGCCCACGCGGCCATTACGGCGCATCTGATGGGCCTTCCCATGGGCTATGTGCGCGGCGGCGCCAAGGACCACGGCAGGCAGAACCAGATCGAGGGGCGCCTGGAACCCGGGCAGAAGGTGGTCGTGGTGGAAGACCTCATCTCCACCGGCGGCAGCGTTATCGAGGTGGTGAACGTGCTGCGCGAGGCGGGCGCACAGGTGCTGGGCGTCGTGTCCATCTTCACCTACGGCATGAAGAAGGGCCTGGAGCGCCTGGCGGCGGCAGAGGTGGAGAACACCAGTCTGAGCAATTTTGACTGCATCGTGCAGGTGGCGGCGGAAGAGGGCTACATCGCGGAGAGCGACGTGGAGCGCCTGATCCGCTTCCGGAACGATCCGGCCGACGAGAGCTGGATCGCAAAATAAACGTCCGGGCGGCGTCCGGGCATCGCGTCCGTACGGCGTGCCCGCGGCGGGCATCCCGCAGAGCGGGGAGCAGCGCACGGCAGTATAAGCAGTATCTTAAAAGCAAAGCTTTTTGATAAAGAATAAACGGAAAGGAATGAAGTGAACATGAAAGATTTGATCGACATCCTGGACCTTTCGACAGAGGAGCTGAACCAGCTCATCGCGACCGCACAGGACATCATTGCAAAGCCCGCCGAGTATGCGGAGGCCTGCCACGGCAAGAAGCTTGCATCCCTCTTCTTTGAGCCCTCTACCAGGACCAGAATGAGCTTTGAAGCAGCCATGTACGAGCTGGGCGGAAACGTCATCTCCGTGACCGGCACCGGCGCGTCTTCCGTCTCCAAGGGCGAGAGCATGGCAGATACGGCCAAGACCATTTCCTGCTACACCGACATCATCGCAGTCCGCCATCCGAAGGAAGGCGCTGCCTATGTCATGGCGCAGGCGGCATCCGTACCCGTCATCAACGCCGGCGACGGCGGCCATCTGCATCCCACGCAGACCCTGGCCGACCTGCTGACCATCTACAGGGAAAAAGGCGGCTTTGAGGGCCTGACCATCGGCGTCTGCGGCGACCTGAAGTTCGGCCGCACCGTGCACTCCCTGATCAGCGCCATGAGCCGCTACAAGGGCGTAAAATTCGTGCTGATCTCCCCCGAGGAGCTGAAGGTCCCGTCCTACGTCAAGAAGGACGAACTGCAGCAGAAGGGCATCCCCTACGTGCAGACCACGGACCTGGAAGCCGTGATGCCCGACCTGGACATCCTCTACATGACCAGAGTGCAGCGCGAGCGCTTCTTCAACGAGGAAGACTACCTGCGCCTGAAGGACAGCTACATCCTCACCGAGGACAAGCTCAAGGGCGCCAAGAAAGACCTGTCCATCATGCATCCCCTTCCCAGAGTCAACGAGATCAGCGTGGCCATCGACGATGACCCCAGAGCATGCTACTTCAAGCAGGTGCTGTACGGAAAGTACATGCGCATGGCCCTCATCCTGAAGCTGCTCAGGGAAAACGGACAGTTAAAGTAAAGCGAAGAGAGGAGACAGACGATGAATATAGATTCTATTTCCAATGGCATTGTGATCGATCACATCACCGCAGGCAAGGGCATGAGGCTCTATGAACTGCTGGGTCTGGACAGCCTCGACTGCTCCGTGGCCATCATCAAGAACGCGGTCAGCAAGAAGATGGGCCACAAGGACATCATCAAAGTCGATGCCGACATCCCCGTCAACGTGGACGTCATCGGCTTCGTGGATCCCGGCGCAACCGTCAACTTCATCAAGAACGGCCAGCTGGTCGAAAAGAAGAACATGGAGATGCCCGAGAAGCTGGTCAACGTCATCCGCTGCAAGAACCCGCGCTGCATCACCTCCACCGAGCAGGAGATCCAGCACATCTTCAAGCTGACGGACAAAGAGCACAAGGTGTACCGCTGCATTTACTGCGAGACCAAGGCCAATTAAACAACTTCATTTCTTTAAGTTCGGCCGGCGCCGCGCTGGCGCACCGGAAAGACAAAAATGGGGGACTCCCTTCTGGGCGAACTCCGTAAAAAATAAAAAGAGGTACGAGTCTGGCGGCTCGCGCCTCTTTTCCTGTTGCGCTGCTCTTTTCGGCAAAGACGACCTGGAATTTAACGATCAAAAGTATACACGTCCGTAGTACTCAGATGGCCGTAACCCCAGTCCTCTGCTTTTGTCAGCAGATACTCGAATCCGTTTTTGTTCAGGCATCGCGAGGAAGCCTTGTTGTCAGGCAGCACATGAGCGGTGATCAGTTCGACCTCTGTATTGTTCTGAATATAGTTGATCAGAGCCTGAATGCAGCTGGTCGCAATGCCTCTTCCCCAATATTCCGACAGGAATCTGTACCCCAACGATATCACTTTTCCGGACGGTTTATAATCATACAATTCTGCAATACGGACATATCCGCCTTTTCGTACACGCCCAGGATGCACTGCCTGCTTTCCTGAAGATCCATCTTCCGAATGTTCTCAAGAGCGTCTTCGAGTGTTCCCTGAAGTTCCAGGAGAAAGGATGGCTCGAAACGATAGACCTTCCGGTCGCGTCTCATGGCCTTTAAGCCTTCAAGATCCCGGATCTCAAGGTTGCGGATCAACAGTCTTTCGTTTTCGATGAGCATCAGATCGCGCCCCATAACTAAGATAGATCTCTATCAATCCCGGTGATCAAATGCCGACGGCGCTGATGTCAAAGCCTGAAACAGCCTTTGACAACTTTTCCGCTGTGTCTTTCAGGCGGGCCTCCAGCTTTTCGATCGTTTTGAATTCCAGCCGGCTCGTAGGGCCGCTGATGTTGATGCCCGCGGCCAGGACGCCGTCCCTGCAGAAGATCGGGGCGGACAGACAGGAAAGGCCGTAATCGTATTCTTCCCGGTCTCTGGCGATGCCGCTGTCCAGGATCTCCTGCTTCTCCTTTAAAAAAGCGTCCGCGGAAGTGATCGTATAGACCGTGCGGGGCTGGGGTCTTTCGTTTTTGAAGTAGTCCCGGATCTCCTTGTTGCTGCGCCGCGCCAGGAACTGCTTCCCGATGGAGGAGCAGTAGAGCGGCGTGACCGGCGGAAAGCGGGAGATCAGGGCGCCGCTTTCCGGTTTTTCGCAGTGAAGCGCCAGGATCTGCTCCCTGTACAGCACGCCCAGGGTCACGCTTTCTTCGCAGCCGCGTGACAGCTCTTCAAGATAGGGAATGGCCGTATTCAGAAAGTCATTGCTGCGTACCGCCGCGCAGGCATACTCCATGAGCTTGGGCCCGAGCACGTAGCCGTCTCCCATGGGCTCCGCCGCGCGCAGCTGTTCCAGCGTCTTCAGAATGCGGAAGGTGTTGGCCTTGGGGATGCCGGTCTCCGCGGAAAGCCGGGTGACGCCCATGGGCTCGTCGCTTGCCAGCAGACGGTCCATGATGCGGAAGGCTCTGCCCAATATGCTGATGAAGGTGACCTGCTCATCACGGTCTGGCTTTTCATGGGTCATAGCGATCCTCCTGTTTGAATGATCTTTGCCCTTTATCATACACCTTTTTTGCGAAAAAGAAAACGAAGGACGAACGGGGAAGGGAAGCAGGGCAATTCAGGGAGAACGAGCAGGGTCAGAAAGACTGAAAAGCAGGGCCATAAAGTCTGAAAAACAATTTGACAGAACGATCCGGCTATGATATATAAAAAAAACAGAAACACATTTCACTTTTAGAAAATCGTTCCAGAGAAAGAATTTGGAAAAAGAGTAAGAGGAGGATTCATGGTCAGACCGGTGTTGGAAAAGGAGAGATGCAAGGGTTGTTTCCTTTG
>Ga0129307_1003292_pt1 | contig 10495 bp, 5 predicted proteins | sample P1105metagenome_FD_94437 | JGI IMG/M metagenome (GOLD analysis project Ga0129307, IMG submission 94437) | Capybara group fecal microbial communities from Wisconsin, USA - P1105 metagenome | ecosystem: Host-associated > Mammals > Digestive system > Large intestine > Fecal | place: USA: Wisconsin... | reverse complement strand
GACCATGCCCGCAGCCTGACCTTTATGATCGGCGACGGTATTCTGCCGTCCAACCTGGGCCGGGGTTATATTTTGCGTCGGGTGCTGCGCCGGGCTGTCCGTCACGGACGCCTGCTGGGTATCGACCATGAGTTCCTGGGCGGTGCGGTGGATGTGGTGGTTTCCATGTACGGCGACCACTATCCGGAGATTCGCGAGAAACAGGATTATATTAAGAAAGTCATCCACATGGAAGAGAGCAGCTTCCTTAAAACCCTGAAGAGCGGCTGCGACATGCTGGATGCTGAAATTACCAAATTAAAAGAAGAGGGTAAGACCGAGCTGGACGGCGCGGTAGCCTTTAAATTCTCCGACACCTTCGGCTTTCCGAAAGAACTGACGGCGGAGATTCTGGACGAACACGGCATGACCCTGGATGAAAAGGGCTTTGCCGAGGCGCTGGAAATACAGCGCAGGATGGCCCGGGATGCCCGTGACGATAAGGCCGGACGCCCGGTACTGTACAATGACCGGGACCTGAACGCGGCAGCGCTGAAGGTGGATGAAGCAGCTCATGCCGGCAAGGTTATGAAGATTTATCCGGTTGCGGATGCCCAGCCGGTGGACGCGGTTTCCGACGGACAGGACGCAGCTGTCATTCTGGACGTGACCGGTTTCCATGCGGAAGGCGGCGGACAGCTGGGAGACATCGGCGTGATCAAAGCGCCGGCGGGCCTGATGCGCGTCACCAAGACGAAGAAGCTGCCGGACGGCGTAACCTATATGGCGGGCACGGTGGAAGAGGGCACCATTGCCGTAGGTGATGATGTTACCTATGAAGTGGATACCGTGCGAAGGTCCGACATTGCCCGCAACCATACGGCCACCCATCTGCTGCAGGCAGCCCTGCGCAGCGTACTGGGCAGTCATGTCAACCAGGCGGGCAGCTATGTTGGCCCGGACCGTCTGCATTTCGACTTCTCTCATTTCTCCCAGGTAACGCCGGAAGAACTGGCGAAGGTTGAGAAGATGGTGAACGAACAGATTCTGGCGGCCAAGACCGTAACTTTTGAAGAAGTACCCATCGAAGAAGCGAAGAAACGTGGCGCCATGGCCTTGTTCGGTGAAAAATACGGCGCTGTGGTGCGTGTCGTTACAGTTCCGGAGTTCTCCATGGAACTGTGCGGCGGCGTGCATGTGAGCAACACGGCCCAGATCGGCCTGTTCAAGATCGTCAGCGAGTCTTCCACCGGCGCGGGCGTGCGCCGCATCGAAGCGGTGACCGGCTTCGGCGCCCTGCAGTATGTGGCAGGACTGGAAAAGACCATCGGCAACGTGGCGGCCAAATTACACTGCCGCAATACGGATGTGGAAGAACGCCTCGACGTGCTGCTGGCTGAAACGAAGGACGCCTGCCAGAAGGTGAAAGCCCTGGAGAGCCAAATGGCGGCGGCAGCGGCTTCCAGTGCGGCAGATCAGATGAAAGACATTAAAGGTGTGAACGTGCTGGTGCAGAAGGTTAGCGTTTCCGATGTAAACGCTCTGCGTACTATGGGCGACCAGCTCCGGGACAAGACCGGCGGCGTGGTGGTGCTGGCTTCCGTATTTGAAAACGGCAAGATCGGAATTCTGGCCATGGCCCACAAGGATGCCGTTGCCAAAGGTATCCACTGCGGCAAGATTGTTAAGGAAGTAGCGGGCATCTGCGGCGGTGGCGGCGGCGGCCGTCCGGATATGGCCCAGGCCGGCGGCAAGGACGCGGCTAAAGTGGATGAAGCGCTGCAGGCTGCCTGGGGCATTGTGGAAGGACAGATTAAGTAAAAAAACAAAGAAAAGATTTTATATAATGTTTGCAGCGGTTTTAACAGTTTGCAAACAAAGGATAGGAGATAGGTTACCATGAGTGAAGTTCGCGTACGTTTTGCCCCCAGCCCCACGGGCAATTTACATGTTGGCGGCGCCCGCACCTGCCTGTTTAACTGGCTGTTTGCCAGAAGCCAGGGCGGCAAGCTGATTCTGCGTATTGAAGATACGGACCCGAGCCGCTTCCAGGCAGGGTCGGTAGGCCAGATCATCCGCAGTATGAAATGGCTGGGCCTGGACTGGGACGAAGGCCCGGAAGTAGGGGGCCCCAGTGAGCCTTACTTCCAGTCACAGCGTACGGAGATTTATCAGAAATATATCCAGCAGTTATTGGACGAAGGCAAGGCCTATTACTGCTTCTGCACGCCGGAAGAGCTGGAAGCCCAGCGGGAAATCCAGCGGCAGCGCAAGCAGCCCTTCCGTTATCCCCGGACCTGCCGCAACCTTTCCAAGGAGGAAGTGGAGCGCAGGATCGCAGCGGGGGAACCTCATTCTATCCGCTTCAAGATTCCCATGAAGGGGAACATGCGGGTGAAGGATATGATTCACGGGCGTATGGATTTTGACCTGACCCAGTTTGACGATTTTGTCATTGCCAAGACCAACGGCACGCCTACGTACAATTTTGCCGTTGTCATTGATGACCATCTGATGGGCATGACCCATGTGCTACGGGCGGAGGAACACATCCCCAACACGCCGAAGCAGATTTTGCTGTATGAAGCGCTGGGCTTCCCGGTGCCGGAGTTCGGCCACATGTCCATGATCCTGGCCCCGGACCGCAGCAAGCTGTCCAAACGCCATGGCGCCCAGTCCGTGGAAGAATTCCAGGCCATGGGCTACCTGCCGGAAGCGCTGCTGAACTATCTGACCCTGTTAGGCTGGTCCCCGGAAGGAAATCAGGAGATTATCACCAAGGAAGAAACGGTCAAACAGTTTGACATGAACAAGATGTCCCACAAAGGGGCAGTATATGATATCAAAAAACTGTACTGGATCAACGGCCAGTATCTGCAGAGTCTCCCGCTGGAACGCATCGTCAACGATGCGAAACCTTTCTTCGTGAAGGACGGTCTCATTACCGAAGAGTGGTTGCAGGACGAAGAAAATCAGAAGTACCTGACCCATCTGGTGGAAGTGGTGCGTGTCCGTGTGAAAACCTTGCAGGAGATTGTGGACGCTTCCACATATTTCTTTAAGGATTTTGATGCCTTTGATGAAAAAGGCGCCCGCAAGTTTTTCAATGCGGAAGGCATTGCCCTGTTGAAAAAGTGTCGGGAACGTGTGGCGGCAACGACAGAAGCAGAGTTTAACGAAGTAGAACTGGAAAAACTGTACAATACCATTGCGGAAGAAGAAGGCGTGGCGTTGGGCAAGGTGATCCAGCCCAGCCGTCTGGCCTTATCCGGCCGAACGGTAACGCCGGGCATGTTTGATGTGATGGTGCTGCTGGGTAAGGATAAAACGCTGGAACGTATGGACCAGGCCGTTGCCTTTGCGGAAAAAATGTGAGAGGCCTTAGGTTTATAAGGAGGGCTCATGAAAAAGATAGCAGGTGCGTTGCTGGCAGCTTTGTTGCTGTTTTGTCAGAGTGTGTTCGCGGATCAGCCTACCACTGTGTTGACAGAAATTAAAGACGGAAAACAGATCCATATGGAAAGGCCTGTAATTGACGGAGCTAACGATGAAGCGCTCCAGCACGCTGCCAATAATGTGTTGCGCAGCGCGGCAGATGAAGTGGCGGGCAAGGTAGGCAAAAAAGGTAAAGTTACCTATGAAGTGACGTTGAACCGTCCCAGCCTTGTCAGCGTGCTGCTTAAGGGCAGTAACGACAAACGCAGTTATTTCCGCGCGGTCAACATTGACCTTACTACCGGACGGGAATTTACGTTGGATGAGTTCTTTTTCGGCGGAGAAGAGCGGGAAAAACTGTTGGGCAAGAATGCCGATAACGTACTCTTTACAGAAAGCGGAGTTGCTTTTGCAGAGAAAAAAGGCGCCGTATACGACCGTGTCTTTTCCTATCAGGAGTTGCTGCCCCTGTCCCGTATCGGTGATATAGGAAGGCTGATCACAGTGTGGAAGCTGACAGAGAACAGCGACGGCAAGATTCTGGCCTTAAAACAGGGTGATTTGTTTGCCTTTAAGCTGAATGCGAATCCAAGCACCGGGTTTCAGTGGGTTAATTCTGTTTCCGGCGGCCCGGCTAACGGTATTGTGAAAGCCGGCAGTTCTTTTATGATTTCCAATTCCCAAAAAGAACAGACGGGAACACCGGGCCTGGAGTTTCAGTTTTATGCGGCAAAATTGCCGGGAACTTACCGGTTGCAGTTGAGTTATCAGCGTCCCTGGGAAAAAATTGCCGGCGTCCGTGAATGTAATGTTACGGTAATAGTTAAATAGTTCTATAATGTTTGCGTATGGTTGTTTCTGCTTTGTAAAGAAAACAGAATGTAACGCAAAGATAGCTGAAAAACATAAAAGCAGCATCGTCCTTGTGCCGGTGCTGCTTTCGTCAAATACAGGAGTCCGATTATGCAGAAAGAAATAGAATTACTTGCCCCCGCAGGTACGTGGGAGGCGCTGGAAGCGGCAGTGAATGCCGGGGCTGATGCGGTGTATTTAGGCGGTAAAGCATTCGGGGCCCGGGCCTATGCCAGCAACTTTGACCGGGAGGAAATGGCAAAAGCAGTTTATTTCTGCCATATGCATCACGTTCGTCTGTATGTGACGGTGAACACGCTGGTGGATGATAAAGAACTGCCGGAACTGGAAGATTATCTGATCTTTCTGCATAACGTGGGTGTGGACGGCATCATCGTCCAGGATATGGGCATCATCAGGGCGGCGCAGAAGCTGGTGCCCGGGCTGCCTCTGCATGCTTCCACCCAGATGACGGTGACCAATTCCGCCGGTGTGCGCTTTGCGGCGGAACACGGAATCGTCAGGGTGGTTCCTGCCCGTGAACTGTCCCTGTCTGACTTAAAGAAAGCCTGTGAAACCGGCCTGGAGATTGAAGCTTTTGTCCATGGCGCGCTGTGCGTGTGCTATTCGGGTCAGTGCCTTATGAGCAGTCTGATCGGTGGGCGCAGCGGCAACCGGGGACGCTGTGCCCAGCCCTGCCGTCTGCCGTACACACTGGTGGATAAGAACGGAAAAGATTTGCTGGCAGGAAAAGATGCCGGGCAATATCTGTTAAGCCCGAAGGATTTGAACACATTGCGGGTATTGCCGCAGATGATTGAAGCCGGCGTCATCTCGTATAAAATTGAAGGCCGCATGAAACGGCCGGAATACGTGGCGGTGGTAGTGGACGCGTACCGCCGGGCCATGGACAGCTACCAACGCGGGGTCTACGAAGTGCCGGCGAAGGATCTGGCTAACATCGAGCAGATTTTTAACCGGGATTTCACCACGGCCTACCTGGAAAAGCATCAGGGCCGCCTGATGATGAGCGACCGCCGTCCCAATAACCGGGGCGTGCTGATTGGTCGCGTGCAGAAACTGAACAACGACCATACCAAAGCGGTGGTGAAGCTGGACAAGGCGATCCGCACCGGCGACGGACTGGAGTTTTGGGTAAAAGTGGGCGGACGCGTCGGCACGACAGTTAATACGCTCCGGGTCAGCGGGAAGATGGTGGAAGAGGCGGAAGCAGGCTCTCTGGCGGAGATTGATGTGCCGAAAGGCGTGCGGCTGAACGACCGTGTCTTCCGTACTCTGGACAGCGGCCTGATGGCTTACGCCGGGCAGTTCTACGGAGAAAAAAATAAAAAACGGATACCCGTTACGGCAAAAGTAACTGCGCGTATGGGTAATCCGCTGGAAGTCGTACTGACAGACGCCGACGGCAGCACCGGCGCCGCCCTGACGGATTTTATCGCGGAACCGGCACGGAAGCATGCACTGGATGAAGCGGCTGTCCGTAAACAGATTGACCGTCTGGGAACCACGGAATACGAACTGGACAAACTGGAAACGGAAATCGGCGAAGGCCTGATGGTGCCAATGAGCGAGATCAACGAAGCGCGCCGCCGGGCCTGCGAAGCTTTGGACAAAGCAAGGCTGGAAGCTTTTGCTCCTGCCAGGGTGCCGGTAGAAAATAAAAAAGTGATGCGTTGCTGGCTGCATGAACTGGAATATTCCGGTTCTCACAACAGAACGAATACAAATCAGCCCCTGCTTACGGTCTGGACCGATACTGTAGACAAAGTGAAAGCGGCACTGGAGGGCGGGGCGGACTGGATCATCTTCGGCGGTGACCGGTATACCTCAAGGGACGTGGCTTTTACCGATTATGAAACGGCGGCAAAACTGGTGCGCGGCGCCGGACGTCGCATTGCTTTTTCCACGCCCCGTATCGTGAAAGAAGGACAACTTGGCTTTTTTGCGAAATTTTTACAACAGGCGGAATCCTGCGGTGTCGATCTGCTGTATATACACAACACAGGCCTGTGGCAGCTGGCAAAGGATTTGAACTTGAAGACGCCGCTGTGGGCGGATATGAGCCTGAACATTTATAATACGCAGAGCCTGCAGTTCTGGCAGGAAGCGGGGGCCGCAGGCGCGACTTTGTCCGTGGAGCTGAATATGGGGCAGCTGGGCCATCTGGCAAAGGTCAGCCCGCTGCCGCTGGAATGCCTGGTGCAGGGCCCCATTGAGATGATGGTGTCTGAGTATTGCGCAGGCGGAAGTTTCCTGGGCGATCTGGATAAAGGCGCCTGCACCTTCAAATGCAAAGAGGAAATCTACCTGCACGACCGGAAGGACGCGAGGTTCCGCCTGGCCGGCGACCAGTTCTGCCGCATGCATGTGCTGAACTCACAAGATCTGTCAGTATTAGGTGGTCTGAGGGAACTACGGGACATGGGCATTGCCAGGCTGCGCATTGACGGAAGAACGTACGGACCGGATCAGCTGCGGGAGCTGGTGAGAAAGTTTAAAGAAACACTGGCGCTGCACGGCGATGCAGTGGAAAACCTGCCGGGTACCACAAGGGGCCATTATTACCGGGGAGTGTTATAACAGATAAACTTTTACAGCTTTGTTTATATTTTTTCCAGCTTCGCCCTGAAGGAAATGCTTCGGGGCGTTTTTATATTATCGAACTGCACTACATGGGCTCCCTTATCCCTGTCCACACCGGTGACGGTGCCGTCGCCGAACACGGCGTGGCGGACCCGCTGTCCGATGGAAAAGGTCACGTCGCTTTCCTTTTCCGGCATATACTTCCGGCTGTAACCGATATATTCCCTGGCTTCTTTGATCAGTTCCGCCCGGGGCTCTTTCGTGTAGTGGAACAGATGCGGATCGATATCAAGAATAAAGCGGGAAGGGTATTGAGGTGATCCGTCGAAGTTGCGGCCTGCTCCCCGGGATAAATACAGCCTGTCCCTGGCGCGGGTCATGGCTACAAAAGCCAGCCGCCGCTCTTCTTCCATCCCTTCCATAGTCCGTACTTTCCGGGAAGGGAAGATGCCTTCGTTCATGCCGCACAGGAACACGTTGGAAAATTCCAGCCCTTTGGCGGCGTGAACCGTCATCAGTTTTACCTTGCCTTTGGCTTCCGCCCCGTCCGCGTTGGTGAACAGGGCCACATGGGCCAGATAGTGGGGCAGGGAAACTTCTTCGCCGCAGGTGGTTTCGTATTCATAGACGGACTGCTTCAGTTCCGCCACATTGTCCAGCCGTTCCTGGCTTCCTTCCGTGCGCAGCATTTTCTCGTAACCGCTTTCGTTCAGAATGGCGGCAAGGATCTCAGAAACGGGGCGGTCTTCATATCCGGCGGCATAGCGCTCTATCAGTGATACGAACTGACCGGCTTTGGTTCCTTTAAAGATGGGATCATCCAGTGTTTCCGTAAGGGCCTGGTATAAAGTGACCCCGTGCTGTGCCGCGTATTCTTCCAGAAAAGCCAGCCGCCGTTTACCCATGTTGCGTTTGGGCGCGTTGACGATGCGCCGGAAAGACAGGTCGTCCTTGTAGGCGATCATCCGCAGGTAGCTGAGGGCGTCCTTGATCTCCGTCCGGTCGAAGAACTGTACGCCGCTGTAAATGGTATAGGGTATTTTTTCTTCCAGAAATACCTGTTCGATGGCCCGGGTCACATAATGAGCCCGGTACAGGAGGGTGATGTCCTCATATTCCACGCCTTCTGCCTGCAGGCGGCGGATCTCTTCACAGATCCACTTTGCCTCGTCTTCCTGGGTGTCCGCAAAGTGGCAGACTACCGGTGCGCCGGCGGTACGGCGGGGCAGCAGTTCCTTTTGGATGCGGTATTTGTTTTTTTCAATGAGGGAGTTGGCGGCTGCCAGAATCTCCGGGGTGGAACGGTAATTCTCCATCATCATTACAGTCTGCGTACCCGGGAATTTTGTGTTAAAATCCATCAGGAAGCGCCCGTCCGCCCCCCGCCAGGTGTAAATGGTCTGATCCGGGTCTCCTACCACGAAAAGGTTCCTGTGCCAGTCGCACAATGCTTCCATCAGTTCATACTGGAGGGCGTCGATGTCCTGAAATTCATCGATCATGATGTATTCCAGCCGCTGCTGCCATTTCAGACGGATGTCTTCCCGCTCTTTGAAAATATGCAGCGCGAACTTAATCAGGTCGTTGTAGTCCAGGCCGAAGCACTTCTTCTCCTGATAGAGGTAACCGAAAAAGATGATATCCTCTGCCCGGACTGCTCCGTCATACTTTTCTTTCAGCGCTTCCAGGGGCAGGGCTATCATATCCCTGTAATATTCCGGCCTTTTGAACAGCTTTTGCATTTCGATCATGTCCCGGGCCATGGAAAAGGTCATGTCCCGCAGGGTCAGACCTCTCTCTTCGTAAATGATCTGCAGCATGGCGTCGATGTCTGAGTTGTCCAGCACCAGAAAACTTTTGGGATAGCCGGCGGCATAACTGTCTTCCTGCAGCACGGATACACAGAAGCCGTGAAAGGTGTTGATGTACCCCGTATCGTTGTCTCCGGTCAGGTTATGTATGCGCTGCCGCATTTCATTGGCGGATTTGTTGGTGAAGGTGACGCACAGGATGTTGCCCGGCAAAATTCCCAGTTCATTTACCAGAAAGGCAAAACGGTGGGAGAGGGCCCGGGTCTTTCCCGAGCCGGCTCCGGCAATGACACGGACATAACCTTCGGTGGCGCGCACCGCTTTCCGCTGGGCAGCGTTAAGTTTCTGCATCAGATTTGTGTATTCGTTATTCTCTGTCATTTGATAGACCTCCGAAACAAACGTTCGCAATTATTTTAACACATGAACTGTCAAAAGAAAAGCGAACAGATTAAAGAAGTTTTGGGCTGTTGCAGCAGGTGAAAAGTCCGGCAGGGTTGGTATCTGCATTTGTGAAATTATCCAGCCGGTGATATACTATCTCTGAGGTAACTGTTTATCAGGAAGAAACAAAGGAAAGAATTCGATGGACTGGAATCGTATTATTTTGGTCTTTACAGATATTTTGCTGCCCCTGGCGGCGGGGTATTTTTTAAAAGTACATACGCTTATGTCCCGGAAGTTCTGTGACTGGCTGATCAGGTTTAACGTGATTGTTATGGTTACGGTTCTTACGCTGATGAGTTTCTGGGTGCTGCCGTTGTCGGCGCAGCTTCTGTGGCTGCCCCTGATCGGTGTGCTGATTACCGCCGTTCCGGGCATTATCGGCGCTAAACTGTTTGCCGGGGGCTTTGACAACGATCTGGACAGGGGCGCCTATGTGATTTCCGCCATGCTTTCCAATATCGGGACCATCGGCGGGCTGTGCGCTTTCATCATGTACGGGGAGACCGGGTTTGCCTATGTGCAGCTGGTAGCGGCGCCCCAGAACATTCTGATGGTGGCGGCGGCGTTCCCCATGGCAAAATACTATTATGAAAAGCATAAGGCGGCGGAAAATAAAGCGAAACTGCAGCTGAGTTTCCGGGAGATGTTTATAACCTGGAACCAGATGGGGATCCTGGGCATGGCAGCGGGAATCGCGCTGCAGATGTGCGGAATCGAACGTCCTCCGGTCCTGGGGGCGCTGTTTCATAATCTGGTACACATCCTCGCCTGGATATCCCTGCTGCCGGTAGGGTATCTGATTGACTTTTCCCGGGCCGGGCAGTATTACAGCAGGGTAACCAGCATGCTGTGGCTGCGTTTTGTAATAGTTCCGGTTATTTTTTACGCGGGCTTCCGGCTTCTTTTTACAGACCAGATATTGCTGGGCTCGTTACTGATTATGGCGGCTGCGCCTGCTGCCATCAACTCTGTCATCACGTCGCAGCTTTACAAGTTGAATGTAGATCTGACCATTGCGTCTTTTATACTGACAACGGTCGTTTTCGTTCTCGTTGTCTTTCCTGTATTTTTCTTTTATATTCATTTCGGCGGAAGGTTGTGAACAAGGAAAGAGGAACCCCATGAACAATCGTGTTACAGGGCGTTTTGCTATCAAAACGCTGGAGTTTGACAAAGTAAAAATGCGTGCCGCAGAAAAGGCGGCCACGGAGCTGGGAAAGGACAAACTGCTGGCGCTGGGCATCTCTTCGGATTTTGAAACCGTGAAGCGGATGCATATGGAAACGGCAGAAGCATTGCGGATCATAAACGCCGGCCGGCGTTTTCCGTTCGGCGGGCTGTATAATATTGCGGAGGCAGTGAAGCGG
>Ga0129307_1003290_pt1 | contig 10498 bp, 9 predicted proteins | sample P1105metagenome_FD_94437 | JGI IMG/M metagenome (GOLD analysis project Ga0129307, IMG submission 94437) | Capybara group fecal microbial communities from Wisconsin, USA - P1105 metagenome | ecosystem: Host-associated > Mammals > Digestive system > Large intestine > Fecal | place: USA: Wisconsin... | reverse complement strand
TTTTGGCTCAGTCACAAATTCTATGGGATGACGGATTCTCTACATACTCCGTCCGGCTGTAGTCGAACAGCTTGAGGAAGAAGTATTCGTCATCAGGATAGCCGTAAGCCCTGCGGCGGACAGTCTTGATTTTGTTGTTGACGCCCTCCACCTTGCCAGACGAGATCGGCATAACAGCGTGGGCGAGGATGCCTTCAAGATGCTTGAAGAGCAGGTCTGCAAACCAGATGAAGCGGGCGTTGGCGGTCTCACAGCAGAGCTTAATGATTTCAACGATACGCGCCCTCATGGTGGGCAGATTTTCGGCCTCATAGGCTTCATCCAGCTTTGCCTTGATGATGTCGGCGGTAAAGAAGAGCTTGTTCTCCTTTAGGAGCGCGTCGTACTTGGAGACGTGGCCGCCCTTGCGGTAGACATCCTCCGTGTGGAACAACTTGCTGCCCTCGCGGACTTTCTCGCCGTTCTCGGCCTGCTCGTCGCGCTTTTCCAGCGTGGAACGGCTGGCGGTAAGGATGTACCGTGTCCGCTTGAGGGACACCGCGCCCTCTTTGTTGCCCGCTTCCAGTAACCGCTTCTGCTCGTCCTTGCGTACAGCGGCAATGACATGCTCGTTAAAGTTCTTGACGATGTGGAAGTGGTCAAAGACGATCAGGGCATTGGGGCATTTCTCGGTGAACGCTTCGGCGAAGTCCGAGTTCATGTCGCAGGCGATACCTTGGACGTTGGAAAGCCATTCAGCGCCGACGTGCTCCACGAAGTCATAAACCACTTTCTTATCCTTGCCCTTGGAGATCCAGAGGATATGCCCGGTCTCAAGGTTCATGATGTGCGTGGCAAACACCCACGGGGAGTGCAGCTTGAACTCGTCTATGCCGAGGAATCTGGCCTGTCTCTCCGGCTGTATGAGCCTTTCACCGCCAATGGTGTATTTCTCCAGAAGCCGCTGCTTGTCGATGTCCTTGACCGTGTTCTTTCCAAGCCCGGTAATCTCGCCGACCAGCTTGTTTGTGCAAGTGCCGGAGGCCAGAAGGTCTCTGGCGTACTGGTGAAGCGGCTCCGTTATGAGATGTCCGGGTGCCTTGAAGGGGATGGCCTGCATCTTTGTCGCCCCGCAGTCCCGGCACTGAAGCTGGTGATGGACGAAGGACACGCAGCTCAGGGTGCCTCCGATGGGGAGATGCCGCATTACGATGGGCTGTCCACCGTTGGAATCCATACGGAGACCGCCGCAACAAGGGCATTTACGGTCTGCCGCAGTAATGTCCATCTCTCCCTCGAAGCAGATGATTTTCCGCCCGGAGCGCGTCAGCGATGTCCGCGTGACGGTGTTTCGGAACCCGTACAGCATCGAGGGCAGATGAAGAAACCTTTCGGGTTGCTCCAAAAACAGTTGACCAGCAGGCTTTGTGCGGTTATACTCCATTCTGAAGAGTCTCCTCTTTGGGATTGGCCCGCCCGCAAGGACGGGTTTTGGTGTAGCAACCTCCAATCTTAGAGGAAGGCTCTTCTTTATTCAATTCTTTTCGTTACGCCGCGCTCGTTGGCAGCCTCCATCTTAAACTTGTTCATAGCCTCGCGAGCGTTGGGAACCATAATCTTATTGCGGCCGCTATTGTTGTTGTTAGACATAACTTGTCTCTCCTCTTTCTTTTCATTCAATCGGATTTCTTTCGTCGGATGGAACATCCACGCATAGCTTTACCCCGACATAGTTTTCTATACGTCGCCCCCAGCTTCCTGATTTCGCTAGAATTCCAAATTTCATCCGCTGTATGGCCACAGGCAAAAAACACGGGACCGTCGCAGAATTTTTTAATTCTGCGACGGTCCCTTTTCTGGCATGTCGGGCCGAGATAGATATTTCCCAGAACCCCTGTATTTTCAACACTTTGCGGTCCTGTGGCCTATATTTGCGGTAAACAGGCGATCTATGACATGGCCGAAGAGAATTTCGCTAAGACCGTATCGAAATGCTGAAACCTGCTTGACGCATTTCCCCTTGGACCGCCAGATAGAGCAGCAAGGAATCCTTCGGCACCTGAAGGCTGCGGCCCTTCCGCTTTCTGCCCCGGTCTATGCGGTATCGAAAGGTGTTGCAGTAGATAAACTCTGCCTGGGCGCAGGCCTCTATGTCCCCGTTATGCGAAAAATATAGCCGGATCGTTTGGATACATCCCGTCACTCCTTCCGGTGTGCAGGCGGAGAATATCACTTGCCGCAGATTCTGGCGGATAGGAAGGGGTATACTCTGTATAACGAACTCCAATAAGATCTGATCGTAGAAGACAATGGGTTGCCGGGCCGATTGGCCGGAGACGGCGCTGGCAGTCTGAGCTTCCAGATAACACCGCCAGATATCCAACGGATTTTGGGAGGGGGAGCTGATGCCACCGTAAATTGTTACGACATAAAAGCCCCGGATATCGGCTCAGATCCAGCTGATAAGGGAAAATGACTCTGACCGACTGCTGCAGTGCAGCAGGATGATGATCTGATCCCGGATCACTGCGCAGAAATTTCGGGCTGATTTTTCGATATGGTTCTGGACTTCTGGCACCGATCGCCCGCAGCCATAAAGACAGTGAAACGTCCCTTGCTTTTTTAGCGGGGGGGGTGAGACAATGGTTCGGCTGACCGGCTCGGGTATGGGAGGACGAAACCAGGAACTGGCCCTGGCTGCCGCTCAGGGGATCTACGGGCTGGAAAACGTTCTGATTTTATCCCTAGACTTAGCCGGCACTGACGGACCGACTGACGCTGCCGGCGGCATGGTGGATGGAAAAACCGCTGGCAAATTGGCCAGTGAGGGCGTTTCGATCCATCATGTCCTGGAGAAAAACGATTCCTACCACGCGCTGGAAAAGGTGGGCGGCCTGATTGTAACTGGTCCGGCCGGTACCAACGTCAATGACTTGTTCGTCGTTTTAATCCGCCAGCAATAGGCAGAGGAGCCGTCTCCACTGTATGCGGGGACAGCCCCTCTGCTCTGTTTTCTTTCGTGGCGTTGCCTATAGTATGTCCCTACACTGCGTAAAGAGAAAGTTACACCGCTCCTCTTCTCCCCTCCGGCATGTGACCTATTTGACGGATCGGAGGCAGCACAATATCCCAATCAGCATATACACAAGGAAAAACACAAATGATGGCGCATATGTGCCAATCCGACTATATATCTTCCCGTATATCACAGGACACATTACACCCGACAGTTCTCCAACTGCCATAGCCAATCCATTTATTTTTGAAAATTCTCTTTGCCCATATAAAATATTTACAATCAGTGGGATACACACAGAGGCCAAGGCGTTGCACATACCTACCCCGATTATTATAAAAACCGACATTTCTATTACCGATGGAATCCAGAGCAGACCCAGCATAAGCAGCATAGAAAGAGTTGCGGTAATCATTGTGGATTTTATCCCGCCTAGCTTATCACACAATGCACCGCACAGCATCCTGCACACGGCTATTGAGCCGGTTGAAACTGAGTATACGATTGTAATAAAGCCGTTTGGATAGCTCAGATCCTCCAGATAGGGGGTTATGACAGCAGTCAACGGCACAATAGAGTAGCTTGCAGAGACAAATACCAAAAACAGCCAAAATTTAGGGCTGCCCAGCAAAGTACGTAACGTCTGCCCGGACTCTTTATCTGCTCGGCTTCCTTCCGGCCGGCTACTTTCCCCATCGGGATAGAGTCCTATCTCCTCCGGATCAAATACGATCGCCCTGCTGGCCAAAGGTAGGACAACACCGCAGATACCAGCCAGCACCAAGACAGTACTGCGCCAGCCAAATGTAAGATTCAGGTAGTTAGTCAAAGGGATCAGGATTAGCCCCCCAATCCCACTGCCCATAAATGCAATCCCAGAAGCAGCCCCTCTCTGCTTGACAAACCAGTTTGCCATCAGGAGGGAGATCATAAAAAATGATGTTGTAGGCATAAAAAGGCCAATGGAAACCGAAAAAAAATAAAACTCCGAAATCCCTTTCACCTGAGACATAGCTGCTAGAGTAGCCGGAATTGCAAAAGCCCCAAATGTCATGATTTTTTTAGGTTTAATCTTTGTGACAAGCGTTCCCAGCAAAAGTGAGGACACCATTCTTCCCAAAAAGATGGCCGAATATATAATGCCAAACTGTTGCCTGCTGATGCTCAAATCCTCACAGATCGAGGTGGTCAGGGTACCCCAACAGCTTACACAGATCGATATGGAGACCATGACCATCATCATACTGCAAAAGACTATTATTCCACCTTGCCTTTTAAATGTATTCAAGCTATCCCTTCTTACATATATTGGCAGCGGTGACATGCTACAAAATGTCCAGGAACGACTTCAGTAAGCTCAGGTTCTCCGTTTTCACACGCATCCGTCTTTTCGTAGCATCTCTTTTTAAAGCGGCATTCAGCTGGTGGGTCAATTGGTGAGGTAACCTCTCCCTCGAGGATAATCCTCTGGTTCTTCTCTGCTGTCTCCGGGATGGGAATCGCCGAAAGCAACGCCTTCGTATAAGGGTGGATGGGATTTTCAAACAGTTCCTCCGAGGGTGCCTTTTCTACCAACCGCCCCAGATACATCACTGCAATTTCGTCAGAAAAATGGTGGACAACAGAGAGATCGTGCGTGATAAAAATGCACGTCAGCCCCATCTCCTCCTGCAAATCCATCAAAAGGTTCAGAATCTGCGCCTGAATAGAGACGTCCAGGGCCGAGACCGGCTCATCGCAAATGATAAGCTTCGGCTCCACAGCCAAGGCTCGGGCAATGCCGATCCTTTGCCGGCGACCTCCGTCTAACTGGTGCGGGTATGTATTATACCAGCGCTGTGCCAAGCCGACCGTACTCATCAACTTTCGGATCGCTTTTTCGTATTCCGCTCCTCGCCGTACAAGATTGTTGATCAGCAGCGGCTCACCGATAATTTGACCTACTGTCATTCTCGGGTCTAGGGATGCGGAGGGATCCTGAAATATCATTTGCATATCTTTCCTGCGTTCCCGCAGACGAGCTTTACTAAGCTGTGTGATATTTTCCCCGTTGAAAAAAACCTCCCCACCGGTAGGCTGCAACAGGCGCAAAATTGTACGCCCAACCGTGGATTTTCCGCATCCAGATTCTCCCACAATCCCCAAGGTGTGCCCTTTCTCAACAGAAAAGCTCACATCGTCCACAGCATGGACCGTTCCCCGGTTCGTGTAAAAATATTTTCGCAAATTACGGACTTCCAGAATCGGTGTACTCATTTTGTGTTCCCCCTGTTGATTTTGAAGCCGCTCTCCTGATAGCGCGAACACCTTACCATATGTGTGTCGGTGATGAAGCGGTTCTCCTGGTCGGTTTGGAAACAGGCCTGGGTCGCATATGCACAGCGCGGCGCAAAGACACAGCCTTCCGGCAATTTTGAAGGATCCGGCATAGCCCCCGGGATTGGATTTAGCCGTTTTGTGCGGTTTTTGATATTTGGCAGTGAGGAGAACAGCCCCTCCGTATACGGATGTAGCGTATGGTTAAACACCTCATCTAACGTCCCATATTCCACGATGTTTCCAGCATACATAACAGCGACCTTGTCACACACTTCAGCCACAATTCCCAAGTCATGGGTGATCATAAGCATAGCTGTTTTATACTTATTGCGATATTCCTTAATCAGCTCAAGAACCTGGGCCTGTATAGTGACATCCAGTGCAGTGGTTGGCTCATCTGCAATCAGAATCTGCGTGTGGCAGGCCAGGGCGATTGCAATAACGACCCTTTGCTTCATGCCCCCAGACAGCTGATGGGGATAGTCCTGCGCTCTGTCTCTGTGGATACCCACAATCTCAAGCATATCCTTAGCTCGTTCCATTGCCGTCTTTTTGTCAACATGTTCATGGATTTGGATGCTTTCCGCAATCTGTCTTCCAATGGTAAGCACCGGATTGAGTGCAGTCATCGGGTCCTGAAAGATCATGGATATATTTTTGCCCCGCATGTTTTCCAGTTCTCTGTCCGACATCTCCATGATGTTTTTTCCGCCGACCAGAATTTGTCCTTCAACTTTTCCGACGGCCTCCGGCACCATTCTGAGAGAGGCAAGCGCCGTTGTGGTTTTCCCGGCTCCGGTTTCTCCTACAAGCCCCAACGCCTCCTGCTCCCGCATAACTATATTAATGCCATTTACCGCACGGACCAGACCGTATTCCGTGTCATAGTTAACGGTCAGATTTTTTATCTCTAGGATGTACTCGTTTGATCCATTCATCGCCATTCTCCTTAACGTTTAAGCTTCGGGTCCATGGCATCCCGAAGGCCATCACCGATCATATTAATTGCCAGTACGGTGATCATAATCGCAAGCCCCGGGAACAGTGTCATGTAGCTATAGTCCCGTATAAACGCCCTTCCTTCAGAAAGCATCGCTCCCCATTCCGGCATGGGCGTTGGGACCCCCAGTCCCAAAAAGCTCAGTCCTGAGGCAGCGACAATCGCATTGGCAACCTGAAGGGTTGCCTGGACCAGCACTGGCGACAGCGCATTTGGCAGCACATGTCGAAGGATGATGCGATACTCTTTTGAGCCGGATGCCTTTGCCGCCTCAATATATTCCTGCTCCCGAACTGTTAGGACAGAAGCTCTGGCCACTTGCGCAAAGGCTGGTGCAGCGGCCACGCCAATGGCGGCCATCAAAACGACCATGCCTTGCCCAAAAGCAGTTGTGAGGCAGACTGCCAAAAGCATGCTCGGGATCGGGCTGAATACATCCGAAATTCTCATGATTACCTGCTCAAGCACGCCCCCATAATAACCGGCCAGGATCCCCAGTGTTGTGCCGATCAGCAGAGAGAACATCACTGAACATACGCCGATCAGCAGGGAGTATCTCGTACCGTATATCAGCCGAAGGAAAATATCCCGGCCAAAATTATCAGTCCCGCACCAGTGCTTCAACGAAGGTTTTTGGAACATTTCCGAAATATTCATTTCAACAATTTGTGTCTCATAATCAATCAGGAATGTTGAGACGATTGCAGTCGCTATAATAAGACACAGGATAATCAGCCCGAGAACCGCTCCTTTGTTCTTTCTAAAATCCCGCCACAGCTCAGCAAGATAGCTGACGCTGCTGACCTCTTCCTCCTGCTGGGAATGCATCTCATTTGAATCATCGCTCTGCGAGGAGATGATCTTATTATCCATCGCCATGCAATCTCACCTGCCTTTCTTCGCAAACGCATTGCTTTTTCCTGAATATCTCGCTTTAATCCGCGGGTCTACAAACGCATATAAAATATCTACAACTACGATTACGATACTGGAGAACATCGTAGTAAGCATGATCGCGCTGACAACCATTACCTCATCTCGGGTGTTGATCGAATCAATGATTAATCTTCCGACTCCAGGCCAGGCAAAGACACTCTCCGTAATCACTGCTCCTCCTAAAGATGCAGTAAACTGGCTGCCCACTGCCGTGATAATGGGAATCAGCGCATTGCTCAGGGCGTGCTGATAGATTACGCTACGCTCTCTGACGCCCTTCCCGCGTGCAGTGTTGAGATAATCCTGCCGGATCACCTCAAGCATGGAGGAGCGTGTAGTCCGGATTAACAGCGCAGCCTGGCTGGTTCCAATGGTAATTGCAGGCAAAATAATGCTCGTCCAGGATTCATTTCCGTTAGATGGCAGAAGCTTTAAATTCAAAGAAAACATAATAATGAGCATGAGCCCCAGCCAGAAGTTAGGGATTGAGAGCCCGAACAGTCCGAACAGCATACTTGCATTGTCTATTAGGGAATTTTGTTTTCTTGCGGCCAATATGCCAAAGGGTATTGCAATCAGCATGGCCACCAGTATGCCCCAAAATGCCAATTCCAGCGTAGCTGGAAGCCTGGCGAAGTATACTTTTATTGCGTCTTCGTGATAGGTTGTCGATTCACCCATATCGCCATGGAGCGCACCCCAGATATACCTGCCATAACGAATAATGACAGGGTCGTTTAGCCCCATCTTTTCTCTCATTTCATCTTTTTCTTCTGTGGACAGCTCTGAATAGTGGGCATCTACCGCATCTCCAGGCGTTAAATCAATGATAAAATATACGATAAAAGATACCGCCAGCAAAATCGGGATTAGCAAAAGAAATCGTTTGATTACATATCGAATCATAAAGCACCTTCTTTCTCCACAATAGGAGGCCAAGCAAACATGGACTATTTAATGTCGAGGAAGACAATATTGTCCTCCTCGACATTAAATATAGTCAAGCCGAAAATTGTTTACTCAGGAATTCCGACAAAACGGAGGTCATAAATAACGCCATTGGGATTTCTAAAACCAACAATCTCTTTTTTCATAGCAACGTTATTCATTTCTTCACACACAGGGATATAGACAGCCTGGTCTACAAGGTACTGCTGAAGCTCTGCGTACATCTGTCTACGGGTTGCGTCGTCGGTCTCGGCCAGGGCCTTGTCCAGCATCTCATCCACATAATCATCATGGAAGTTCCCATAGTTCTGGGAGCCTTCGGAGTGGAAGTTTACGCGCAGGGCGGCGTCAGGACCATAAGTATAGCCGGAGAAGCCGCAGGTGATCATGGGAGCGGGTGTGGCAGAGCCAGGGGCAATGGCAGCATTGAAAGCTGCGCTCTCAGCATTCTGGATATCCACCTTAATTCCGATTTTTTGAAGTTGCGCCTGCACGATGGTGGCCTGTGCCACGCTGACAGACTGGCTGTCGGTCAAAATCACAGTACTAAAGCCATCGGCATAGCCTGCCTCGGCGAGCAGCTCCTTGGCCTTGTCCAAATCGTGCTCAAAGCTTTCCACCTCGGCGTAATACGGGTTGTCCGTACGCATCACGTTATTCAGGGGAATGCAGAAATTCTGGTAAACTGCCTGACGCATCTCCTCCATGTTCAGCGCAGATGCAACGGCCTGGCGCACCTCAAGCTTGTTGAAGGGCTCAACAGCCGTATTCATGATAATGAAAGGGACCATTCCGCCGCCATACTGCTTCAGAATTAGGTTGTCGTCTGCCTGTATATTCGCAAAGTCAGTGGTCGCAGGCTCCTGGATTAGGTCTACCTCGCCGCTCTGGAGGGCGATTGTACGGGCCGAGGCCTCGGGAATATAGCGCAGAACAATGCGCTCTGTGATGGGGTCGCCATTCCAATAGTCGTGGTTTGCAATAAACTCAATGTACTCGCCCTGTTTCCATTCTCCGTACTTGTAGGCTCCAGTACCGATCTTAATAGCCTCCTCTTCAGGCAGCTTATCAAAGGCATCCTTGGAGAGAATAGATACCTCGGGCGCCGTTAGCTTATACAGCAGGTCCATATCCACCGTTTTAGTGTTGATGATCAAAGTGTGCGGATCGGGACACTCCATGGACTCGATATTGTTTACACGCACAGCACTATTGCCGTCCTGGGCGATCTCATAGGAGAACTTAACGTCCTCCGCATCCAGGTCATCACCGTTATGGAACTTGATCCCTTCCCGAATGGTAAATTTCCACTTCTTGCCCTCAATCTGTTCCCACTCAGTGCAAAGAACAGGCACCAATTCTCCGGTCTGCGCATCTACACCGATGAGTTGGTCATAGACCCATGTGTAGGTTCCTTTGGTGACCATAGAGGGGGTGTGATGGATATCCTGTGTAATAAAGTCAAGTCTGGGACACCACACGATGGTATCCTGATACCCAGCGGTTTCTCCTGACGGAGCTGCTGAACCACCACCAGAAGAAGCTGCGCCGCCGCTGCCTGAACCGCCGCCGCAAGCTGACATCGTGAGTGTCATTGCTAATGCAAGCATAACCGAAACAAATCTTTTCATAGTGTCCTCCTTTATACATTTCTTATATTCCCACCCCCGGCAGCAGACAGACGCATCGCACAGCGCAGTACTGTCCGATATACCGCCTTCTCCCGCCGAGAGCTAGGGTCTTGTAGGAAGTCCTCAAAATAAACTTAAGCCTTTGCCGGATCAACCTTTGTCTTGGGATGTTTATACCAGTTGTCTTCCCAGGGGTAACAAATCATAGCCCAGCGGTTGAGACAAGTCAGATATTGCGCCCAGCTGAAATATACGTCAACCCACTCTTCTTTTGTGGTAATGGTCGGGAAGGAGTCCACGATGTCGTTGTAGAACTTCCACATTTTGGGCTGGTTCAACCACGGGGCCGGACAATTGGGGGGAGCTTCAGAGCCCAGCAGCTGGGTCGTCCCGCCGGTTGCATATTTCCACATTTTTTTGATGGTCTCTACGTCGATGGTCTCGTCTGAAACCGCAGCCCAGATCATGGGCTCGACTACATGGCGCCCAATATTGGAGGTGTCAGAAATCATAAAGTACATGTTTCCCACCGCTGAACCGTCAGTCCCTGCTCCACTGGGGAAATAGCCTTTTTCTATCATTTGGAATTCCACGGGCTTATCCCAAAAGATCTTATCGAGTTCTTTCTCAATTTCTTCCTTAACCTCTTTCCAATGCATTGCCATCTTT
>Ga0129307_1003289_pt1 | contig 10499 bp, 8 predicted proteins | sample P1105metagenome_FD_94437 | JGI IMG/M metagenome (GOLD analysis project Ga0129307, IMG submission 94437) | Capybara group fecal microbial communities from Wisconsin, USA - P1105 metagenome | ecosystem: Host-associated > Mammals > Digestive system > Large intestine > Fecal | place: USA: Wisconsin... | reverse complement strand
TTGGAGATGGACATCAAGGATGGCGAACCAAGCTGTCCATTAAGAAGGAGCTTGAATTGCCGAGCTGTCCAAAAACAGGGGCGATGACTTTTAAAACTGTCCTTGACAAGGGGTACAGTTTAGGTTCTTTCCATCGGTCAGTGACCTGTGACCGTTGACCAGTGACCAAAAAGGTGCTGTGAAAAAATGATTTTTCATTTTTCACAGCACCTTTTTTACTACATCTTCTTTACCGGTACCAGCCCCCGGCTCAAGGAAATCTGCCCGGTCCGGGCGATTTCGATGATTTCATAGTCCTCCAGGACTTCCAGCAGGGCGTCGATGTGGTCTTCCCGGCCGGTGAGCCGGAGCACCAGGGATTGTTTCTGGACGTCCACCACCTTGGCATGGAAGAGTTCCGCCAGGCTGGCTACTTCTTCCCGCACCTGAGGGGTGGGGGCGCTGACCTTGATCATGGCCAGCTCATAGCTGACGAAGGGCGCGTCATCCAGGTTCACCACCTTGATCACGTCGATGAGTTTGGCCAGCTGTTTGATAGCCTGGTCCAGTTCATATCGGTCTTCCACCGATACCACGATGTTGATCCGGGTCACATCTCTCTCTTCCGTGTAGCCAGCATTGATGAACTCGATGTTGATGGCCCGGCGGCTGATGAGTCCGGCTACATGGGTCAGGACCCCGGGCTTGTTGTCGGCCAGGATGGCCAGATGCTGTCGGATCATGCGTTGTCGCCTCCTGTTACCATTTCATCCAGTTTCTTTCCGCCAGGGACCATGGGATAGACATTTTCGTCCGGTGGGATGGTCACTTCCAAGAGTGCCGGCCCTTCCTGGGCAAAGAGCCTGTCCAGGGCCTCTGGCAGCTGGTCTTCTCTTTCCACTGTCCAGGCCGGTACACCCATGGACTGGGCTACTCCGGCAATGGACGGGTTGGCCGTCAGGTCGGATTCGGCAAAATGGCCTTTGTAGAACATGCCCTGCCACTGATGGACCATGCCCAGGGTATTGTTCCGCAGGACCACGGTCTTGACGGCGATCCCGTATTTGTGGAGGGTGGCGAATTCCTGGCAGTTCATCATGATACTGCCATCCCCCGTGATCAGCACCACCGGTTTGTCCGGTTCACCCAGCTGGGCGCCCAGGGCGGCAGGGAGACCATATCCCATAGTCCCCAGGCCGCCGGAGGTGATGAAATGGTGGGGGTGGGAGACCGGATAGAACTGGGCTGCCCACATCTGGTGCTGGCCCACATCAGTAGCCACCAGGGCGTCCGGCCCCGCTTTTTTCGCCGTTTCTTCCAGCACTACCTGGGGCGACAGGCCTTTTTCGGAAGAAGGCCGGGTCCCCGCCGGGTGGCCGGCTTTCATTTCCTGGAGTTCCTGGCGCCAGGTAACGGTCTGGACGGCCGGAATGGGATTGGCTTCCAGCTTTTTCCAGAAGGCAGGCAGGGACCAGCGGAGATCTCCATTGACACTGAGGTCCGCATGGACGATCTTGTTGATCTCTACTTGGTCGATATCGAAATGGACGATCCGGGCTTTAGGTGCAAAGTTGGCTACGGATCCCGTGACCCGGTCATCGAACCGGGCTCCCACGGTCAGCAGCAGATCACACTGGGTGATGGCCATATTGGCGGTCCAGGTGCCGTGCATCCCGGCCATGCCCAGGTTCTCTTCCCAGCTGTCAGGGATGGCGCCTTTGCCCATGAGGGTGTACACCACCGGCAGGCTGGCGCCCCGGACAATCTGCCGCAGCGGTTTTGCCGTATTGGACAGGACCACGCCGCCACCCACCATTACCAGGGGCCGGTGGGCCTGCCGCAGAGCATCTAGGGCTTTCTCCACTTCTTCTTCCCGGCCTTCCTGGAGGGGCTGGTAGCCCCGGAGGGAGACCGTTTCTGGATATTCGTAGTCAAAGGGAGTATCGAATACATCCTTGGCCACGTCCACCAGCACCGGTCCGGGACGGCCGCTCCGGGCGATGTAGAATGCTTCCTTTAATACTCGGGGCAGGTCCTGGACTTTCTTCACCAGGTAATTGTGCTTGGTGATGGGGGTGGTGATGCCGGAAATATCCGCTTCCTGGAAGGAATCCCGGCCGATCAGAGGGGTAGCCACCTGACCGCTGATCACTACCATCGGGATGGAATCCATATTGGCGGTTGCGATGCCGGTGACCATGTTGCAGACCCCGGGACCGCTGGTGGCAAAACAGACACCTACCTTGCCGGTGGCCCGGGCATAGCCGTCTGCTGCGTGGACGGCTCCCTGTTCATGGCCGGTGAGGATATGGGGGAATTCCATCCGGTACAGAGCATCATACAGGCTCAGTACGGCTCCTCCAGGGTATCCAAAGACAACCTGGACCTGTTCCTTTCGCAAACTTTCGATGACGGCTTCTGCACCGGTGATTTTCATAGTTTCCCCCTGCCTCCTTTAAAACTGGATTCTTTCTGATTACTCGTTTTTGTCGTTTTCATGCAGCCAGGGCATCATGCTGCGCAGTTTTTCCCCGACTTTTTCGATAGGATGTTCGGCATGCTGACGGCGCATAGCCAGGAAGTGAGCCCGGCCTCCGGCACGGTTTTCCAGCAGCCAGTCTTTGGCGAAGGTGCCATCCTGGATGTCTTTCAGGACCTGCTTCATAGCAGCCTTGGAATCCTGGGTCACCACTTTCGGGCCGGCCGTGTAGTCCCCATATTCAGCGGTGTCGGAGATGGATTTGCGCATCTTGTCCATGCCGCCTTCGTACATCAGGTCCACAATCAGTTTCATTTCATGGAAGGTTTCGAAATAAGCGATTTCAGGCTGGTAGCCGGCTTCGCACAGAGTTTCGAACCCGTTGGTGATCAGCTGGCAGATGCCGCCGCACAGGACAGCCTGTTCCCCGAACAGGTCGGTTTCCGTTTCTTCTTGGAAAGTGGTCTGGATGACTCCGGCACGGGTACCGCCGATCCCTCTGGCATAGGCCAGGGCCAGATCGAAGCATTTGCCGGTGGCATCTTGTTCTACGGCGAATACATCAGGGACGCCGCCGCCTTCAACGAAAGTCCGGCGGACCAGATGGCCCGGGCCTTTGGGAGCGACCATGAATACGTCCACATCTGCCGGAGGGACGATCTGTTTGAAATGGATGTTGAAGCCATGGGCAAAAGCCAGGGCGCTGCCGCTCTTCAGGTTGGGAGCGATTTCGGCTTTATACACATCGGCCTGTTTTTCATCCGGAATCAGGACCATGGTCACATCGGCTGCCGCAACGGCCTCAGGTACGGTCTTGACTTCCAGGCCGGCGGCCCGGGCTACATCGGCGGATTTGCTGCCTTTGTACAGGCCGACTACCACGTTGACGCCGCTTTCTTTCAGGTTCAAGGCATGGGCATGGCCCTGGCTGCCGTAGCCGATGATAGCCACCGTCTTGTCTTTCAGTACGCTCCAGTTAACGTCTTTGTCATAAAATACTTTTGCCATGGGAAACATCTCCTTTGAAAATAGAAATAAAATGGGGGGATACGTGGCAGAGCTAGTTTCTCGTAAAAAAAATCCGTCCCTATAGAAATAGGGACGGAAACATTTCCGCGATACCACCCTGCTTCTCCGGCCATTGCTGGCGCGAAGCACTCTGCTACGTACTAACATACGCGTTCCGGCTAACGGGGGAAGACCGTCCATGCTTACTGACTTTCAGCAGGCTCCTGGGGGAGGATTTTCGTTTGCCGGTTTCTGCTGGCTCGCACCATCGTCAGCTCTCTGGGAGAAACGGGAGGCAAAGTACTCGTTCCCTTCATGGGATTTGCCTTGTTCACTTGGTTTGAAAAGGATGGTGTCAGTATACATTGTACGTGAACAGTTGTCAACAAGAATTTTAAAAAAGTTTCAAAATAGCATATGCATAACAAAAAATGTAACGATTGAAATAGTCAGTATGACCTATTTCCTGAACCGATAGCCTACGCCCCACACCGTTTCGATGTATTCTGGCTTGGTGGTAGAGGGTTCGATCTTTTCCCGGATCCGGTTCACATGGACGGATACCGTGGCCGTGTCTCCCAGGGAATCTTCTCCCCAGATCCGTTCGAACAAAGTTTCCTTGCTGAATACGACACCGGGATTTTCGGCCAGGAACAGCAGCAGGGAAAATTCCTTGTTGGGCATAGGGACTTCTTCCCCCTTGAGATAGACCCGATGGCCTTGCCGATCGATGGACAGGTCTCTCCGCTGGAGCAGCGGCTGCCCTGTTTCTTGTCCGGTCAGCTGCTGATACCGGCTGAGATGGGATTTGACCCGGGCCACCAATTCTCCCGGACTGAAGGGTTTCACGATGTAGTCATCAGCTCCCAGGCCCAATCCCCGGATTTTGTCCACATCCTCCTGCCGGGCGGATACCAGCAGGATGGGAATATTGCGCTGTTCCCGGATCCTCCGGCAGACCTGGAATCCGTCCAGCCCTGGGAGCATGATGTCCAGGAGCACCAGATTGACTTTTTCATCCAGAGCGGCCTTTTCTCCTGTCAGGCCGTCTCCGGCGATTTCCACGGCAAAGCCGTTGGCTTCCAGGTAATCCCGTTCCAGTTCCGCGATATCCTGGTCATCTTCCACTATCAAGATTTTTTGCATTGGATCGATTCCTCCAAAGAAAATTCCATGCAGATTTTCAGGCCCCTGGGCTTGTTGGCCTCGGCCCAAATCCTTCCTTTCATGACTTTCACGATTTTCCGGACCACGGCCAGCCCCAGTCCGCTGCCGGCTGCCACATGGCTCCGGGCCCGGTCCGTCCGGTAAAAGCTTTCAAAGATCCGGTCCAACTGATCGGGAGTTACGCCGGAACCGTTGTCCGCCAATCCCAGCCGTACCCGGCCCGGACTGGGTGAAGTGAGCCGGAAGCAAGCGATGCCGGTTTTTTCTGTTTTATATTTCCAACTGTTGCTCAGCAAGTTATCCAGCACTCGGGCGAACTGATTCCGGTCCATGCGGACCGGTGCCCGGTCCAGGGTGCTTTCAAAAGAAATCTGGAGCCCGTTCTTGTCCCAGTGGTCCTGCTGTTCCTCCACATACTCTTTCATATAGGGACACAGATCCACCGTTTCCCAGTGGAAGGGAACCTGATCTAAATCTAGCTTGGAAAAGAGAAATAGGGTCTGGTTCAGCTTGGCCATGCTTTCCGTGGTTTCCAGGATCTTCTGGAGATAGCGCTGCTGTTTTTCCGGGGTGTCCGCAATCCCGTCCTGGAGGCCGGAGGCATAGCCTTGGATCTTGGTGAGGGGCGTGGCCAGGTCATGGGCAATCCCTGCCAGCATTTCTTTCCGGCTCCGGTCATACTGTTCCCGTTTCTCCCGGGCGTGGCGCAGTTCCAGCCGGGTGGTTTCAAAGGCTCGGAGAGTATCCCCGATTTCATCCCGGCTGTCAGCCTTTACCGGGGTGTCCAGGTCTCCTTGGCTCACTTGGGCCGCTACTCGGCGGAGTTTGTTCAGAGGTTTCAACAGTTGGACGGCCATGAGCCGGCTGAGGGCCAAACCGGCCAGGGCGGCAGTCAGCATGACCAGGAGGAAGGCTCCGATAAAGCTGCCCTTGAACAGTTCTTTGGAGTGCATAGAGAAACGGTCATCGGTTTCCACCAGGGGATCAGCTCCCACTACATAGGTTTCTACCCCGGTTTGGAGGGACCGATAATAGAAGGCGACTCCCCTTTTTCCCCAGCTGATGCCGCCCCGGCCTTCCGGCACCTGCTGGAGGGTGGAAGTGCGGATCTCATCGGGCTGCTGGCCTTCCGTCACGTAGAAGGGCTGGCCATTCTGTTCCAGCAGCACCCGGAGCCCCTGGTCCTCCAAATGGTCGCTGACCAGCAGCAGAGGTTTGGGTTTGTCGGGAGTATAATGGTCCGACCGGACCCGGAGCCGGGTCAGTTCGAACTGGATGGACAGGGTGGGGCCGCTTTCCGGCCAGATGAAGGATAAGACGCTGCTGCGGTTCAGATTCTCCATCCCGAAGATCCAGAAAATACCCACACTGAGCAGCATGAAGCAGAGGACAGGGGTCAGGATCATCAGGTAATTGGCTGCCAGCAGCCGTTTGCGGATGGGAAGGTCTTTCCAGCGCATCATGGTTCCAGCCTCCGGTTCCAGGGCGGAGGCACTCCTTTCTTTGTTCATTCTTTCTGCTTTGTATTATACCATTTTCTTTTGCCCGGCCCTAGGATGGTTTCCTTGTTTTGAAAGATTTTAAATTCTGTACAGTGTATATTCCTTTACATTTTGAAAAGCAAATTAATGATTTTGCAACTTTCATTCTGATTTTTATTGACATTCGTCCAAGCAAAGGCTAGAATATACCCAATTCCTAATTTCAAATCCCAATCCCAGGATGGGAATAAGTACTTCTGAAGGGTTTTGCAGAGAGGCAGCGGAGGGTGGAAGCTGCCAGACCGGTCAGGAGGAAACTGGTCCCGGAGGAGACAGGCTGAACCCAATGGCAGTAGGCCTGGACGGCATTCCCCGTTATAGGAAGCGCGTATGATGGTACGTGGCAAAGTGTCTCGGAGTAGCAATGCCCGGGGAAGCAGGGTGGTACCGCGGATCTTTCCGTCCCTTTTTCAGGGACGGATTTTTTATTTCTGCGGTACCGTCAAATCAACTTTCCAAAGACAGCGGGTCACGATACCAGGACCTATTTGAAAAGGATACGGGCTTCGATACCAGAGCCCATTTGAAAAGGACAGAGTGCTAAAGGAGGAACCGTATGGAAATGACTGGCGCAGAAGCCATCCTTGCAAGTTTGAAAGAAGAACAGGTCCCGGTGGTCTTCGGGTATCCCGGAGGAGCCGTCTTGGGCCTGTATGATGCCATTTACCGTACCGGGTTCCCCCATATCCTCACTGGCCATGAACAGGGAGCCGTCCATGCAGCGGATGGGTATGCCCGGGCTACGGGAAAAGTGGGGGTCTGCATCGCTACCAGCGGCCCTGGGGTCTGCAATATGGTCACCGGGATCGCCACCGCTAATATGGATTCCATCCCTCTGGTGATCATCAGCGGCCAGGTGGCCACATCCTTGATCGGTCAGGATGCTTTCCAGGAAGCGGACACGGCGGGGATCACCACCCCTATCACCAAATACAATTATCTGGTCCGGAAGGTGGAAAATCTGCCCCAGGTATTGAAAGAAGCCTTTTATATCGCCCGTACCGGAAGGCCCGGTCCGGTGCTCATCGATATCGTCACAGATGTATTCGATGCCCGGCTGGATTTCCATTATCCCCAAGAAGTCCATCTGTTGGGCTACCAGGGCAGCCAGCATCCCCGCCGAAGCGATGTGCAGCGGGCTGCGGAAGCCCTGCGCCGGGCCCGCCGGCCGGTGATCATGGCCGGGGGCGGGGTGATCCTCTCGGATACCGGACGGGCGCTGACCTATCTGGCGGAAAAGACCGGGATACCGGTGGTCACCACCTTGATGGGGAAAGGGGCCGTGCCGGATACCTTGGCCCAGCATCTGGGTATGCTGGGGATGCACGGCAGCTATGCGGCCAATATGGCTGTGTCCGGATGCGATCTGTTGCTGGCCTTCGGGGTCCGGTTCGACGAACGCTCCACAGCCAAAGCCAGTCTGTTTGCTCCGGCGGCCCGGATCGTCCATTTCAATGTGGAACCGGGGGAAATCAATAAGATCATCCCCGTCCAGGTGGCTGTGCCTGGAGATTTACGAGAATCCCTGCCTCTGTTCAGCCAGCTGGTGGATCCCTTGGCAGAAGATTTCCGGGAACAGGCAGCGCCCTGGCGGGAACAGGCAGAAGCCATGAAAGCGGAAGTCCCTTGTGCGGCTCATGCCTGCGCTGGCGGGATCTCTCCGGAAACTGCCTTGAAACAAGCGGCAGCCCGGGCTCCCCGAGATACCATCGTGGTCACTGATGTGGGCCAGCACCAGATGTGGGCAGCCCAGTTCTTCCCCACATTGGAAGCCCGGCATTTCATCACTTCCGGAGGGCTGGGGACCATGGGCTTCGGTCTGCCGGCTGCCCTGGGGGCTAAAGTGGGAGAACCGGACAAAACGGTCCTCCTCATCACCGGGGACGGAAGCATCCTGATGAATTGTCAGGAATTCACGACCCTGCCTACCTATGGCATCCATGTGAAGACCATCGTCCTGAAAAACGGCCAGCTGGGTATGGTCCGCCAGCTCCAGGGTTTGTTCCGGGGCGGGCGGTATTCCCAGACGAAACTGATCCGGAAACCTTCTATGGCAAAAATCGCGGAAGCCATGGGCATTCCGTCCCGGAGCATTTCCCGTCCGGAAGAATTGGAAGAAGGGCTGGATTTCCTGTTCGGTACGGAGGATTCTGCCCTTTTGGAAATCACCATTCCGGAAGATGAGCGGGTCTATCCCGTGGTTCCGGGCAGCAAGGGCCTGGACCAGATGATCCTGGGACGGGAAGACTGAACAAAAAAAGGAAGGTCAAGCAAAACAAGGATAAAGGAGAGTAACTATGAAATGGCAGCATATGGCGCTCCTGGTCAACAACCGGCCGGGGGTCCTGTCCCATGTGGCCGGGCTCATCGCCCGCCGGAACATCAACATCGAATGTCTGAATGTGGGGTATACGGAAATCCCGGAAATCAGCCGGATCAATCTGGTGGTGGGGGTGGAAAGCCGGTTCCAGCTGGACCAGGCCATCCATCAGCTGAGCCATCTGATCGATGTGATCAAAGTGGTGAACTTGGATGATGCCCCGCTGGTCAGCTGCGAACTGACCATGATCAAGGTCAGTGCCCCCACTCCCCAGATCCGGGAGGAACTGACCAACATCGCCAGCCTCTTCCATGCGAAAATCGTGGATGTGCATCCGGCATCCCTGATCCTGCGGCTGACGGGACGGCAGGACCATATCCAGGCTCTGCGGCAGATGCTCCAAAATTACACCATCCTGGAAATCGCCACCACCGGACAGATCGCGCTGGGGAGAGGACCCCAGACCGTCAAGGACAGCCTGCTGGCACCCCAGGAGCCGGCTGACGGGACGGGGGATACAGAAGGAGGACGGCCATGAAACAGAACCTGCCGGAAACGGCTGCCGATTTTCAGGTCTTTTCCACTCTGGCGGTGCTTCGGTCCCTCCACCGGGATCCGGTGATCAAAAACCTGCGCCGGGCCCAGCAGCATCCGGAACGGGAAAAGTATCTGGCCCGGGCCCGGGAGGTCCTGCTGGAACAGGCTGAAGGGCTGGGACTTTCCGGCAACTTGTGGCAGGGCTATTTCTTTCATCTCCTGTGTGAAGGGAACAACCTGGCCGGGCAGATGGTAGAAGCCCGAGGGAATGTGGGGAGCGGGATCCTGGCCGCTCTGACCCGGGATTTGGAGAAAATCCGTCCGTTCCTGACCCTTTCCGGCAGTGCCGTCTTGGGAGACGAGTTCTACGACCATTATGGACCCATTTCCCCGGCCCCTCGGGACGGTCTGGATAACCAGCTGGCCCAGCAGCTGCTGGGGACTTCTGAAGCAGCCCGGCAGGCCGGGATCCTGCTCCAGCATTATAAACGGTATGGCCGGGGGAAGATGGCCCGGTATGAAGCCTTCTGCCTGGATGCCAAGGGCCATTTCCAGGGAATCGCCGATTTCCCCCATACGGCTTGGGAAGACATCCTGGGCTATGAAGAACAGAAGGAGAAACTCCTGGCCAATACCCGGCAGTTCATGGCAGGGCGGGGCTGCAACAATGTCCTTTCTACCGGCAGCCGGGGCACGGGAAAATCCACTTCCATCAAGGCCCTGATCCCTCTTTTCAGCGCCCAGGGGCTGCGGTTGGTCCAGATCAAGCGGGATCAGCTCCATCTGCTGGCGGCTGCCATGGAACGGGCGGGACGGATCCGCAGCCACCGGTTCCTCTTTTTCTTCGACGATCTGTCATTTGATGAAAATGAAAAGGAATACAAATACCTGAAATCCGCCATTGACGGCGGGGCGGCTCCCCAGCCGGATAATGTGATGCTGTGTGCCACCAGCAACCGGCGCCATCTGCTGAAGGAAACCTGGGCGGATCGGAGCGATGAGCTGGAAGCGGAAGTATACCGGGAGGATGCCACCAATGAATCCATTTCCCTGTCCGACCGGTTCGGCCTGATCCTCCATTTCGGGGCTCCCACCCAGCAGGAATATCTGGCCATCATCGACCACGAGCTCCAGAAAGAAGGCATCAAGCTGTCTCCGGAAGAACTGCGGATCCAGGGCGTGCGCTGGGAAATGGAACATTCCGGCCGGAACGGCCGGATCGCCAAACAGTTCGTCCAGTGGTATCTGGGGAATCATTGAGGTTTTGCCGCAGATTACAAGCGGCAAAACCTTTGTCTGGGGCAGCAAAGCTGCCCGTCGATGGTCGATGGTAAGAACCCGCCAGCTATACTGTACCCATAAGTGTGGACACTTTTCAAGAGTCACCCTTACCCAAAAATTTGGACAGTAATACAATTCGTATCCAGCTTTTTGAACTGCCTTCTCTTAGGACCCCGTCCATTAGACA
>Ga0129307_1003288_pt1 | contig 10500 bp, 13 predicted proteins | sample P1105metagenome_FD_94437 | JGI IMG/M metagenome (GOLD analysis project Ga0129307, IMG submission 94437) | Capybara group fecal microbial communities from Wisconsin, USA - P1105 metagenome | ecosystem: Host-associated > Mammals > Digestive system > Large intestine > Fecal | place: USA: Wisconsin... | reverse complement strand
GTCTGTACTTCCTCCAACTACCGAACCTTGGGGACAGCGCACTTGCTACGTTGCCGATCCTGATGGAAACCTCATAGAGATTGGATCGTTTGTTAAGGGATAATATATCCATTGAATAAAAATTCGAATGAATGCAATAATATACATACATGGCAAAGGCGGCAGTGCAATGGAAAGTGAGCACTATAAGCTACTATTTCCTAATTGCGAAGTGATAGGCTTAGATTATCAGACTTTCACTCCCTGGGAAACAGGCCAGGAGATACGCATAGCAGTAGAAGAACTGAAGAGTAAATTCGAAAACGTTATACTAATTGCCAACAGCATAGGGGCTTTCTTCAGCATAAATGCTGGTATCGATGACATGATTCAGAAGGCCTATTTTATCTCTCCTATCGTGAATATGGAGAAACTGATTACTGATATGATGAAGTGGGCCAATGTCACAGAGCAAGAGTTGGAGTCTAAGGGCATTATTCATACCGACTTTGGCGAAGATTTGTCGTGGGAATACCTGAACTACGTCAGAAGCCACCCTATAGAATGGCGTGTACCAACGCAGATTCTTTATGGCAGCAAAGATCATCTGATGTCTATTGATACCATTACCGACTTTGCCAATAAGCATCAAGCCACTCTAACTGTCATGGAAGGCGGTGAGCACTGGTTCCACACAGATGAACAGATGCAGCTCTTGGATAGTTGGATAAAAATGAAAAGAGAAATATGAATACAAAAGCACTTGTAGTTATCGACATCCAAAATGACATCACGAAGCACTACCGCGACATTGTTGACAACATCAATGCTGCTGTCGACTGGGCTGTATCTGAGGGGATGCACGTTGTCTATATCAAGCACAACAACATCACAGCCAGCACTCGAACCTTTAAGCCTGGCACTCGTGGCGAAGAGTTAGTGCCGGAACTGAAGGTGGTTTCGGAAAACATTTTTGTAAAGACGAAGAGTAATGCATTAACGAGCGAATCATTTGCTTCATTTATTGAGGCTAACAATATCACTGAGTTTTATGTTGTTGGTGCCGATGCTACTGGCTGTGTGAAGTCCACCTGTTTCAACATGCGTAAAGCTGGTTACACGGTACGCGTTCTCTCCGATTGTGTTACCAGCTATGATCTTAAGAAATTGCCAGAGATGCTGGCATACTACGCTAAACAAGGCTGCGAATTGATTACTTTACAATAATAATTATGGGTTATAGAAAAGAGGCTATAGAATGCGTCAAAGATCATATCCTCCAGTTACATAAGCAAATCTATGCCAAATATGATGGGGATTTCGACAGGATCTACTCGGAAGGGTACAACAGCGAGTCGTATCAGGGTAGGGTTATTGAGCCTGGGAAGGTTTATGAACTGAGTTATTTGGAATGTTCGTGCCCCAAGGTAAAATGTGGGCTCAGGAACAATCCGGGCCAATGCGAGTGCTCCAGGCGAAGCATTTTATATATTTTGTCGCAACTTGAACCTGACAGCCGGTTCGATGTTCGGATTGAGAATACGATTCTCGGAGGAGGCGATCGTTGTACTTTCAGGATAACGAGAAAAGTATGAAGAGAGAAATTAATCCTCAAGAAAGTAACCGTGCGAAGGCGTTCCAATTGTGGATGTCATCGCCCATGCCCATGGTGACTTTGGTGAAGACTCTCGATGTTAGTCGTTTAGTAAAAGCCAGCAAAAAGAGCGACATCAAGTTCACGACGCTGATGTGCTGGTGCATCGGCAAGGCAGCGAGCCAGGTGGAGGAGTTTTTTACGCTTCCCGAAAAGGGAAAACTGTTTCAATACGACCGATTGGCCATCAACGTGATTGTGACCAACCGCTACAATGGCCTCAACTCGTGCGACATTCCGTTTTCCGAGGACTTGAAGCGATTCAACCAAGATCACCTTGAATTGACCCACAAAGCGGAGAATGAATGCAAAAGCAGTTTCCTTGAGGATTACATGATTATTGGCACTTCGGCCATGACTCAAACCGAGCTCGACTGCATTGTCAACCAATACACCGACCAGTTCTGCAACCCTATGGTGATGTGGGGCAAATATCGCAAGGGGCTGCTCAAGACAACACTACCTGTATCCTTCCAATTCCACCATGTGCAGATGGACGGTGGTCACGCGGCAAGGTTCCTTCAGCGTTTACAGGATGTAATTAATAACACCGATGCACTTAATGAAGCATACAACAAACGATAAAACAAAAAATATGGAAAAAATGAAATTCTGTCAGAGTTGTGGAATGCCACTGACTGACGAGGTACTCGGCACTAATGCCGATGGTAGTAAAAATGAAGATTATTGCATGTACTGCAATAAGGACGGTCACTTCCTGCAGGACTGCACGATGGACGAGATGATTGAGCATTGTGCCCAGTTCATAGGTGCTGTGAACGAGGGGTTGCCCAATCCGATTACAAAAGAGGAGTATATCGGACAGATGAAGATGTACTTTCCACAACTGAAGCGTTGGCGTAAGGCACTTGCTGTTAGCGATGATGTGGCCATGAAGGTCAATCCTGCTTTGGCTGGGGTTAAAGAGCTTATAGCCCAGATGGCCGACTCGCTGCCTATTGCCTATATCTCATCGATAGATAACGAGGGCTATCCCTGCACCAAGGCTATGTTGGCACCCTCTTCTGCAGCGGAGTGACCATGCCAAACGACATTAAAGGCAACGACAAGTTGAAGGAAGCCTACGAACTTGGTAATAAAGTGTAGTTCTATGTTGACCATCGACACCACCAATATGTGCTCCCACCTGCAGAAGAAGCTGTTTGAAGATGACGGCATATATCATCGTCTGTGGCTGGCTATACAAGATGACCCGGAACTGACAGCGGTGGTTAGATCTCGCCAGCTTCATATTTATCGTAACGGCAAGAAAATAATGGTGCTTGCAGGGAAATCGACTCCTAAAATCGTTAGGGAAGATAGACTTTGTGAAATGATATAGATAAATTATGCAAAGAAACTCTGACAACACAAACAAAGGCTTCCTGCTCCTGCATCTTTCGGTGTTTATCGCTGGATTTACGGGAGTTTTGGGGCGGCTTATCGAACTTGATTCAGCCGTCCTCGTGTGGCATCGTATGGCATGGGCTGCTGTGTTGATGGTTCTGTTTCTTCTGTTCCGCAAAGATCTTAAACGTTACAAATTCCGAGATATATGCCAGATGGGAGGTGTCGGCGTGTTGCTTTGCCTTCATTGGGTTTTCTTCTACGCCAGCATCAAGGCATCCAACGTCTCTATCGGTGTGGTGTGCTTTTCGTTGGTGGGGTTCTTCACGGCATTGTTCGAGCCAATCATCAACAAGCATAAGTTTTCAATAAGCGAGTTCTTGTTCAGCATCCTTACGGTTTGCGGCGTTTATTTGATTTTCCACTTCGACACCCGATATCGGTTAGGCATAGTGTTTGGAATCATATCTTCAGCTTTATATGCCCTGTTCGCCATCGCCAACCAGCATGTCGGAAAGCGTTATGAAGCCAAGAATATGCTCTTCTGGGAAATGGTGGGCGGTCTTGTTGTTTTAAGTGCCATCCTCCCGATCTACAACTATTTCATGCCTGTCGAAAAACTTATGCCTACTGGTTTGGATTATCCGTATATGGCGTTTATGGTCATCGTTTGCACGATAGGTTTGTGTCTGCTGCAAATAATTGTATTACAGAAGATTGACGCTTTTACAGTGAACTTGACATACAACCTTGAACCGGTTTACAGCATCATTCTTGCCATGCTGATTTTCAACGAGTATCAGGAATTGAATTTCTCATTTATCCTCGGTATTGCATTGATAATCATATCTGTAGTGCTTCAGACGTGGTCGAAGATGAAGGTGTAGAGAAGTCAAAACAAATCATCCATTGTAAGCTGGCATGGCACATCATTGGTATAACCGCCTTTTGACAATCCGTAAGTGGTTATCATTGTAAGAAACACTGATTTCTTTGTCTTGCTTTCTCTTATGAATGTGCTGATCCTACGTCTTAAACGAGCGTCTTCTTCAGCATCAATAGTGTAAACATCATTAGAACATTTCATTTCACACAGATTGATGACCTGATCGTTTCTGTCAATCAGCAGGTCTATCTGAACGCCCTTGTCTTCACTGTCTTTAGATTTGTAAGTCCATGAATATTCGCTGCTTATGACTGCTGAGAATCCGAGAGCACGCCTGATTTGTTCAACATGTTGGAGACAAACACGCTCAAATGCCAGTCCAGCCCATGTATTGTGAAGAGGAGAGTTCTGTTGTGACGACCAGAAATGATTATTTAGATTTGTGTTCTCCATCATGAAATTAAAATGGAACAATGTGAAGTTGTCTATCAATTGATATGTGGCATCTTTGCTTTTTTTGCCCAAGCAATTGTATTTTCTGATAAAGCCACATTGTTCAAGTTCTTCCATAACACGTGAGAATGATTCGTTGTCCGTGAGACCTGTATCTGCCAGAATCTCATTGCGAAGCATTCCGAATTTTTTCTTTGCAAGGGCAGTAATCACTGCCAAATGTGATTCAGGTGAGCGGAACAATGACGCATATAACGCCTTGAACTCATACCGCAGTTCGCCGCTGTCCGAGAAGAATATTCTATCGATATTCTGCGCAAGGCTTTGGCCGCGTTGCAGGAAACTCCAATAATATGGGACTCCCCCCATAATCATATATGCTTCCAGAATCTGTCGGCGAGTGTAACCGAGTTTTTCCGATTTGCAATATTTCTCGCATTCACCGAGAGTGAACGGTTTTAAATATATCTGGCGAGTGACACGGTTGTGTAGTCCGCCGTAATTCTTTATCACCTTGTCGATTATCCACGATGTTGCGCTGCCACACACAATAAGTATGATATCTTTCCTCATCGTTGCCCATCCGTTCCAAAAATGATCTAAAGCTCTGATGAAGTTTGACCTTGGAGTATCCATCCAAGGAAGTTCATCGATAAATACAATTTTCTTTTCAGAGGTGTTTGATTCCAGAAGTCTTTCAAGCAAATGAAATGCTTCGTGCCATGAACGTGGCTTGGCGCATTTTTTCATGCCTGCTGAATAAAGCGACTCCCTGAATTCGGATAGTTGTTCGCTTAACGAAGCGTCCAAGATACCTGTATGCTGGAACGCAAACTTGTAATTAAAGGCTTCGCGAATCAGAAATGTCTTGCCAACTCTGCGTCTTCCATAAACAGCGACAAATTCAGATCTGTCGCCTTCCAAGAGAGATATAAGCTCTGCAACTTCTTTGTTCCTACCGATTAACATATTGATGTTGTATTTAATTTCATCGGCAAAGATATACAAAATATACTTATAATCAGCGGAAATGTGTTAATTTTTATGAGATTTCCGCTGATTATACAAAGATTGTTGTTTTTGAAATATATTTATTGTATTATAAATGTATGATTGTCAATGCGTTATTCCATCGTATCAAATTTATTCATAGCCTCTCTTCTGACTTTATCTTCAGCGTCGATATACGGCTTCATGGTGTCATATTTCTTGTGACCTGTAATTTTCATGATAACAGCAGGGTTGACACCAAGTCGAATAGCGGTGCAGACGAAGGTCTTTCTCGCTGTATGCGTGGTTATTAGCGAGTATTTAGGCACTTTTTTAACTATGCGCTCGCCTTTTTTAAAATGAATGATTTCGACGTTTGAGTTTATCTCGCAAGCTTCAGCCATTTCCTTCAAAGCTTCATTCATTTTCTGGATGCTGATGACTGGGAGAGCTTTGTTGTTTTTGTACTGATAAGGCTCGTATTTCTCCAATATTCCACGCGAGACATTATTCAACTCGATGATTAGTCGGTCTTCTGTTTTGACGGTCGTGATATGAATTCTGTCGTCATAAATGTTTTCCCTGCGCAGATTCTCAACGTCAGAATATCTCAAGCCAGTGTAACAGCAGAAAATATAAACGTCTCTTATGCGTTCCATTTGAGGGTCGTTTGAAAAATCATGCTCTCGGACCTTTTTCAACTCATCTGCCGTTAAGAAAATGACTTTGGTGTCCTGACTTGGCAATCCTGTGGTAAACTTCTCAAAATCGGTGTTTTTATTGATATTCATATTAACAGTCCACCGCAGGAACCATTTTAGATATACAATTTGTTTCTTCACTGTGCTGTCAATAAGTTCCAGTGTTTCCTGCTCGTAAGTTACAAAATCCGAGATCCTGTCAACATCCAAATCTTCAAAAGTCAAATCGTTGTCAAATGATAATAGATGGTTTTTGAGGGTCTTGAACTTTTGAACAGTTGAGTAAGACCAATGCTTGGATACCGCTGGTACCACTTAAAGCGCTGATTCTCAATGAGTCAGTGCTTTTTTATTATTATGTCAGCGAAAGTCCACTAAATTTTATAAAACTCTTCGTCTTTTTCTTCGAAAGCTTTTCTGTGGTCTTCGTATTTGACAATTTTATCGCCGACTATGGCTAGGATTTCTCCTTTTTCGTTTCTTTTGGTGGTAAAGCTTCGTGGAATGCTGCGATTGGCTTCGAGAAACACTTTTCTTCCTTGCCATTCGATAGGACCGGCAACCTCGTAATCGTGTCCGGTGGGGACGAAAACGAAGGCGTGCAATGTTTGAATTTTTCCTCCGGCGGTAATTCTGTATTCGAAAGTGGCAATATTTTCGGTTCTTTCCTTTGGATTGAAAAACCAGGTGCCTTTTCCTTTTAACTGAAGCAAATAAGTTCTGCTCCATTTGAATCGTGTGATGTTGTCAGTGTTTTCCATAATTCAAAATTTGATTACGGAATAATATAGAAACTTTTGGCGGGAAATTCAAAAATTTCTGAAAAACTACTTAGAGGGATTGTGAGATTATAATGCAATCATTTGGGTGCTTTTGGTGTGTTAAAAATTGTCGATACGACACTTAGTTTTTATTTGTCATGAAATTTCAGATTAAGATCATCCTTGATAAAACTGACATTTACCACACTTTCTGTCACCATCACGCTTTCCTGATGGAAGAAAGCGCACAGGTCTTTTGCAATGGCTTCGGCTATCTGCTTATCGGCATCTATCAGCGATATGAGGAGGATTCTCTCTTGTGTGTAGTCGCCATTCTCGTGGAAATATCCGCCTTCGCTGATGGAATACGCGAACGGCACATGATAGCTCTTGCAGACGTATTTCATGATATTGACATACGTCTCGGTGCTATGCTCCTGTTGCTTGGTGGTGGCATCGTTCAGCCCTATGTATATTTTTGTCTCAATCATAAAAACATACTAGTTTACAAAAATTCGAAGATGTTGCTGAATCCGGTGATGGTGAAAACGCTGCGGACTGAATCGTTGAGACCTTTGATATATACATGGTGGCCTTTGCCACGGGCGCTTTGCAGTATGCCAAGGAATATGCGCAGACCTGCCGACGAGATGTACGCCAGGTCGGTGCAGTCAAGGATGACGTCTTTGTCAGTGCTGTTGAGAGGACTCATTGCCTTTTCGGTTTCTGCAGCCGCTGCAGTGTCAAGAGTACCTTCCAGAATGGCAACCATTTTGCCGTCTTGTTCTTTAATCGTTGTTTTCATATCCAATATTTTTAAACTTATAACTTTTAAACTCTAAACTTTAAAACTACTCTACACTTTACACTCTACACTTTACACTCTACACTATCCTCTTCCTCAGTGTTAGCACATTTAAATTATCTATTCTTTCATAGTTGATTGAATCCATATTCTGTCGCATGATATGTATTCCCAGTCCGCCGATTTTGCGTTCGTCGGCCGACAGTGTGGTGTCGACTTCCGACTGAACGGTAGGGTCGAACGGCATGCCGCTGTCGATGATGGTGAACTTCAGTCGCACATCGTTGGAGGCGGCCTCGATGGTAATATCGCCTTTCTGGCCTGCCGGGTAGGCGTATTTCATCACGTTGACCACGGCCTCTTCCACCGCTACTTTTATCTGCATGGTTTGCATCTCGTCGAATCCCGCGGTCTGGCAGACATCGTCGACAAAATCATTCAGCTGCGGCACTTCCTGAACATCGTTCGACAACACCAAGCGCTTCTGCATTTTGATGTTATCTTGCTGGCGGATGTACTGAATGCCCATCATGGTGAGGTCGTCGCTCTGTTCGGCGTCGCCTACGAAGTGATGTACAGTCTCGGTCATTTTGTCTATGAGCTGCTGAGGCTCCTGCTGTTGTTGCGAAAGAGCCTTTGCCGCCACCTCGTTGACGCGCTCCATCTGGAACTGGTTCTTTTCGGCATCCATGGCCTCAGTGAGGCCGTCGGTGAAGAGGAAGATGGTGGTGCCGGTGAAGATTTGCGCCTCTTGCAGCGTATATTTCCAATCAGGCATGAAGCCTACTGGGATGTTAGGGTCGCAAGGCAGCTCGCCTACACCTGCGCCCACGAGCAGCGGAGCGTCGTGACCGGCGTTGCTGTAATGCAGGCGGCCAGTTGGCAGGTCGAGCACACCGACGAAGAGGGTGACGAACATGTTGTTTTTGTTCATGTCGGCGATGGTCTTGTTCATGATGGTCATGATGCGGTCGGGCATCGACTCGTGAGCCGACACGGTGCGGAAGGTGGAACGGGTGACCGCCATGAAGAGTGAGGCAGGCACACCTTTACCCGACACGTCGCCTATGCAGAAGAAGAGCTTCTCATCGCGGAAGTAGAAGTCGAACAGGTCGCCGCCGACATCTTTGGCAGGTGTCAGCGAAGCATAAATCTGCACGTCGTCGCAGTCGGTCTTGGTAGGGAATTTGTCGGGCAACATACCTTTCTGTATGCCGCTGGCGATGCGTAAGTCACTCTCTATTGACGCCTTTTGGGCGGTGGTGCTTTTCAGTTCTTCGATGTATCTCACCAACGAGTGCTGCATATTGCCAAACGAATGGCTCAGCTGGCCTATCTCATCGACACGCTTGAAGTCGGGCAGCTGTGCGTTGAACTGTCCCGATGCTATTGTCTCAGCCTCATCGGCAAGCTTTCGGAGTGGATGAAGCTCGAAGGTGATGATTCGGATGAAAAAGAACAGCATCAGCAATAAGCCGACAAAAACGATAATCCTGACGCTGTTTTGCAGACGGTTGAAGCCACGGAAGATGTCGCTTTCGGGGCAGACAATAGCCATTGAGCAGCCTGTTTTGCCGAGAGGTTTATAGAACACATAGCACTTTTTCCCGTTGAGCTTCATGCTCTTCATCCCCTGCTCGCCGCGTGTCATGGCATGACCCAAGTCGGTAAGTTCCGGATCGGGATGTTCCAACGTCTGTGTAAAGATGCTTTGACGTGTGATTTTTTCCGGATCGGGATGCACGAAATAAGTGCCTCCACGTCCTATCATGATGCTGTAAGAATTTGGATATGGCTTGGTGGCTGAGATGGTCTGCGAGAGCCAGGTGATGGAGAGGCTGATGTTGATTACGCCCACTTTACGGCCTTGCTGGTCGTTAATGGCTTGGCAATAACTGGTCACCATCTCTCGGGTGTCGGTGGCCACGTCAAGATCCATGTAAGGCTCGGTCCAGCTCGGCTTGTCGAGCAAAAATGGCATCAGATACCAATCGGCGTAAAAATACTGGTAGTTGTCGCTGCCGCCCTGTATGGTGCGAATCGAGTCGCCGATGTGCTTGGTGTAGGCTGAGAAATAGCGTCCTTTTTCCTTGAAGTGATAAGGCTCGAAGGCGATGGAAGCGTTGTAGAAGTCTGGATTGTTGAGCAATATGCTGCGACTATATACGAACATTGAGTCTGGTTGGTTGAGATGGCGCTCAACCAGCCATTTGTTCAAGTTGGAGGCTACTTCCACACGGTTCATGATACTTTCGACTTGAAGCGAGGTGTTGTCGAGTATGCGTGTGGCTTTGCCGATAGCCTCCTCTCGCACGGCATCACGCGATTCGTAGAACAGGAATCCGAGGGCAACGGTAAATATGATGGCTGCAAAAAACACCACCCAAATACTGACTCTCACTGAGAGTTTTGAACGGATATATGCTAAAAACTTCTTCATAATTGTCAATTATCAATTGTCAATTAATTCATCGAATGTTATCTCACGGCTCAACATCTGGTTTTCGACCATCAGTTGGCTGGCTTTTTGCACCATGTCGGGACGCAGGCGGAATTCACGTTGTTGTGATTCGCGGTCCACCTGCAGACGCAGCACTTCATCCAGCATCAGCTTCTGCATCACGCGGTTGGTGGCAACGCGATCCTTTTCGACGTACAGCATCACGATGTCCAGTGTCTCGTCTGGATGTTCAGATGCCCATTCCCAGCCTCTGCGGCTTGCTTCGGCAAAGCGGAGCGCCTGATCCTTATGCTTTTCATAATAATCCCATGTCATATAAACTCCGTCTTCCTGCACGTTGTAGCCGTGGTCGCAGAAACGATACACGTTAGTGTCGGTCATCTCGACACCTGCCTGCATCAGCTGGTAGTACTCGTTATAGCTCATAGCCACTGTGGCATCGAGTGCTCCTGACACAAATAGG
>Ga0129307_1003286_pt1 | contig 10504 bp, 8 predicted proteins | sample P1105metagenome_FD_94437 | JGI IMG/M metagenome (GOLD analysis project Ga0129307, IMG submission 94437) | Capybara group fecal microbial communities from Wisconsin, USA - P1105 metagenome | ecosystem: Host-associated > Mammals > Digestive system > Large intestine > Fecal | place: USA: Wisconsin... | reverse complement strand
TTTAACAAATTGTCAACTACCTGTCAAGAACTTTTTTGAATAACTTTTCTTGATGGTTAGACGAAAAGTCGTCAATCTCAAGTGATCAACAGCTCATCGCCGCGACAACGTTATCTAATATACAAAGATTACGGTCATATGTCAACGGCTTATCAAAAGTTTTTCAATTGTTTTTCAAACTATGAATATTAGACTGACTAGCTTAATTATCGTTCATAAAAATACGAATTTTAGCAGTGAAGTCAATCCATATCGATCGTTAGTTTATTAACCGCAAAATTTACGATTATCTAGTCATGACACGGTCCAAGCCAATCAGCGACTTTTGCCAACAATCATGATAACAATCTATTTTAAAAATTTTCCGAGTTCAGGCTCGATTTGCTATCCAAAAATCAGCCATCCACTCTTTTAACTAATCAGTCTGCTTATTGTCACCAAAATCACTGATAACTCTTGAACCCAAAATAGAAAAAACATCGACAAAAACTGCCGACGCTTCTTTAAATCAAGCACAAAACTATTTGGTTACATCAAATACAAAATTAGATGGCGTAAATTTGACGCGGTATGCACGGTAAACGTATGTCCGGTCAGTTTTCGATGAACTGATCGTCAAGTTAAATACCTGGTTGTTGTTCTTATCAACTTCGATAATATTGCTTTGACTACCATCATGCTTGTAGCCAAAGTCAATCAAGGTATTGCCATTGCTTAAACGCTGTGCCGAGCCGATCACCCGTGTAAAGTTATCCTTACCCAGGCTCTTACCATAAGACCAAGTCTGCTTAATGGTTTTCTTCTTAGTATCAATCGTGTACTGAACCGCTTGTGAGTACTTGCCAGATGTCTTCGCATTACCATTTGTGACATCAATGTTGTTGTCATAAAGCAATACTTTTAGTTTCCCATTTTTACTGCTCAAAAGTGTCAAATCATGCTGACCACCGGTAATCGTCGTACCTTTGGCTGGCGTCAACAGTTTGCTGCGATACTTCTTTGGCCATGAGCTTTTCTTTTTACCAGAGTAGATCCAGTTAATTTTACCCGACTTATAGTTGATCGACATGGTTATATCCTGATTACGTGCTGAAACCAAGAGATTACCCGTCTTTTGATCATAGTAAAGCGAGTTCATGTGCAGCCAGTCGATCTTGCCACCCTTGGTTGTAGTACTGCTGTAGTTGCGGTACATGCTTGAAGGCAGCAGCTTCTTAAAGTCGATTACCTTGACCGTCTTACCAGTCTTGTAATCAATTTCGGCGATCACATCTTCCGCGTACTTGTCACCGCCAGAGATCGTTACCAACAGATTATGATTTGGCAGTTCAAGCGCGTCATGATGAACCGCGGTAATGTATTGTTCAAGTGAGCTCTTACCAAGCTTGTCGCTGAAACGATAACGCCGATAGATGCGGCCAAGGTAATCAGTTTCAGATAAGACGTTGTAGGACCCTTTATTGCCATTCGTCCGGTTTTGAATCAGCAAATGACCATTACTGAGCTGAACAAACGTGTGCCGGCTGTAGAGCGTTGAATACCAGCGAATATTACCATCAGCATCGACAGCAAATGGTTCCTCAGAGGTCTTGTTGATGTAGGTCAGCTCGTTATTGCCGATCTGCATCTTGGACTTATTGCTCTTTGAAACCGTGATCTTAGTCTGGCGCAGGTTCTTAGGCAGCTTGCCCGTTTTAATGATAAACGTTTTTTGTTCCGTCGTGCCATCTTTGTAGGTAAGCGTGACTTGAACCTGGTTGGAGTAGTTGGCATAAAGCCCCACGATCGGTACCTGATGCGTAGTCTTATACCCCTTAACCGTATTGGTAATCGAGGTGTTATCCGTCTTGCCGACAACCGTGTAAGTTACCTTAGCGACCTGGTCTGTTTTAAAGATCATCAAGGCGTTCAGCGGCGAGGTGCCATATGGATTAACCTTGACGTAAGCATTATTCAGCGTCCGCGTAGTACTTTTGACGATTTTAGCGTAGCTTTTGGTCTGCTTGGATGTTGGATTATTCTTCAGCAGATGACTGTTGATGTTCTTAATAATCTGCTTATCAAAAATCACTCCGAGCGAATAACGACGATAGCCCAGCCAGCGTCCCTTTTTGTGATGCAAACAATCACTTTCCTTAAATTGAATTAATATTCTGCCTTGATTGATACTCTATCGAAAGCCCGACCATCAAAGCTGATATGCAAAGTTTAAAAAAGAATTGCGAATCCTTTTAGGAGAAGTTTTGAATAAAGAAACGACAAAATGTAAATTTTATACGATATAAATTTTGCGTTTCTTAATTTTTGCCTTTAATAAATTCATCAAAAAGTCAATTTCAGCGCTTTTTTGACATTTAGCAAGCTTTTCGACAAATAGCGAAATTTAATCCTATTATTACTTGGTTTTTGCATTATAATAGGAATGTAAGCACTTTAATCACGATAATTCATCAGAAAGGTGGCTGTTCAATGAGTACTCAAACAAAATTTTCTGAAAAAGACATCGTTAAGACCAACCCGATCTTCTCACGGACGCGGACGACGATTGAATCGGCATTTTATGCCAACAATATGACACATATTGCCGATACCGCGACTGCTTATCGTTTGGCGGCTGACAACCCTAATACCATCGTTACCGACCTGCCAATCAAGCATACCGAAGAACTGGGGCTGCCAGCCGATGCCAAGATGCTGGTTGACAACCATGGTCAGATCGTGGGCCGGACCGCGGCAGCACGGCGTTTGATCGGTTCACCAGACGTTGATGCCGAAAAAATCGATGGCGTCTTGCGCGAAGCTATCTATGAAGGTCATGAACGCGACTTTTACACGACGGACGTAATCGTGGGGCTAGATGAAGACTTTATGGTAAAGGCGCACTTGGCTCTGGCAGAAGGCTTTGAGGTCAATCTGCTTTCCTACATGCTCAACTTCCAAACAGCTACCGAAAATTGGCTGAAGCGCTATGACGATTCACGGGCCTATGACGAAGGCGACATCTATCTGTACTGCGACCCATACTGGAGCAATCCTGACTATCCACATGGCCTGGTTGTCATCGATGCTCAGCACAATGCGGCCGCGGTTTTGGGGCTGCGCTACTTTGGCGAGCTTAAAAAGTCTACTTTGACACTGGCCTGGGCAACCGCGCACCGACATGGTTTTACGGCTTGTCACGGTGGCGAAAAGACTTTCCACTTCAGCGACCGTGATGATCAGACTTTTGCCTTCTATGGGCTTTCCGGATCAGGCAAGTCTACGCTGACCCACGCTAAGCACGACGGCAAGTTCGATATTACCGTGCTGCATGACGATGCGTTCGTAATCAATCGTGAGGACGGCAGCTCCACGGCTCTTGAACCTGCCTATTTTGACAAGACCAACGATTATCTGCCAGGCAGCCGCGAAATTCAGTACTTTACCACGGTGATGAATGTTGGCGTCACGCTTAATGAAGCCGGCCAAAAGGTACTGGTAACTCAAGATCTGCGCAATGGCAACGGGCGGACCATCAAAACGCGCTACGCTTCTACCAACCGAGTGGACCGCGAAATTGCCCCAATCAACGCCGTCTTTTGGATCATGAAAGATGACAGTCTGCCACCAGTCGTTAAACTGACTGATCCCGTCACCGCGGCTACGTTTGGCCTGACGCTGGCTACCAAGCGCTCTACCGCTGAAAACGTGGTGGGAGCTGATCGCAATGCCCTGGTTATCGAACCATTTGCCGACCCATTCCGTGCCTATCCATTAAGCGAGGACTATCAAGACTTTAAGGCTTTGTTTGAAAAACGCCATGTTGACTGCTACATTGTCAACACCGCCAACTTCAACGGCTTAGACATCCCTAAAGAACTGACATTAAAAGCTTTGGAAGACATTGCCCAAAACCAGGCCGCCTTCCAGCCATTTGGTAAGCTGGCCAACATGGAATACATTGCCTATGATGGCTATCCTGTCGACTTTAACGATGCCGAATACGTGACTAAGCTCAAGACGCGCCTTGAAATTCGGCGTGATTGGGTTAAGAACTATGAAGCTCAGCACTCGGGCGAAAAGCTTCCATCTGAAATTCTGACCAGTCTGGATAATCTGATCAACTCCCTAAACTAATTAAATACTAACAACCTTGATCTTCCAGCGCTGAACTGCTTAATGCGGCTCAGCGCTTTTTAGATGCGACGTCAAACTTTTTCGCGCGACAAGATCATAGTTTTGATCAATTTTCATAACATGGTTGGTCAGCCAGATTTGATATTGATCAACATAATACGGATCAATCGGACGACAGCTGGCTTCATAAAAAACACGCTCCCGTTCCATAATATAACCAATCAGCGCCTGCCTCCCCATTTTGGTGGCCGTATCGGGTAAAAGTCGGCGCGGCCCTTCAATTTTTGCCAGCGGCACGACTTGCGATGGACGCTCTACTTTATAATCAAGTTTTTGCTGAGTACCAAAATATCCTTTGACGTAGCTGGTAACCCGACCGTCAAACTGCAGCAAGTCGCCAGTCAACAATTCGCCTAAAGCTAAGAAGCCTTTCGTATAGTTAAGCCATAAATGATCAGTAATCAGTTCCCCAGTCTCTGATAAGGCAACTTGGGTGAGTAAGAGCGTCGGCTGATAGTAACGATAGCTTTTCTTATAGCCAACGCGTTCAAAACGGCCGATAAACGTGTGTCGCTTTTGGCTGCCGAGCTGCTTGAGCTTTTCTCTCATTTTTTCTGCTTCCTTTCTCAAATCATCTATCAGTGTCTTCATAAATGCTTTAGTCGATTTAAGCAGAAATGCATTTTTAGGGAGAAAAGTTCTGAATTTACGTAGCATAATATAAAAAGCAATCGCACACCACCAGTTTCCCAAAAGCTGGTATAGCGGGATTGCTTTTCTCAAAGTCGTTATCGATTATTAATTTTATCTTCCAGCCAGGCCAATTGATTTTCTTGGCGACTGATCGCCCGGGCTAAAATCAAGTAATGGCCATAATGCTGATCAATCTGTTTTTGACTGCTGAATAATGCTTGCTGACGCTCGCGCAGATGATTAAGGCTGTTGCTGACCAGTTGGATCTGGTGCTTAAACAATTTTTCCAGTCTTGGATCATTACGATCATTGATGAAAAAAGTCTTTAAAGAAAATAGGTCTTTAGATACCGGAAGCTTATCAACGGGTTCCATCAACCAGTCATTAATGATTTCATGACCATAAGCCGTTAAATGGTAGTGTATCTCTTTATCATTATCTTCTTTGGAGTAGCTTTCAATCCAACGATCTTGTTCCATACGCTTTAACTCTGGATAAACCTGACTATGTGATGATTGCCAAAATTCCCCGATATCAAAGCGAAACTCATCCATAATCTGCTTTCCAGTACAGTCCTTATTAAGCAGGATCCCCATAATAACATAGGGCAGTATCCTTTTTTGCGGCATTTTGCAGCATCCTTCCTTATCTGATTCTGCAAAACATTATATAACAAGCTACTTAGCCAGACGATGATAATTTTCATCAAAGAAACGGCCATTGCGAATATCGTCAGTCATGCCGGCATAAGGGGCTTCATTGATGACTTCTTCATTATCCTGACCAGCGTCGCCCATGTAGGTAATCGTCGCAAACTCAGGTACTACTAATTTTGGATAGGTTTCATACTTTTCACGCGATTCATGCATTAAATCAATGTGTTCGTTTTGGAAACAAACCGTAATTTCTGGATGTTCCTGTACCCATTTTGGAAAGAAAATCGTACCATTAAGCTTATGTTCATTAGGAACGAAATCCAACGCGACATCAGTTCCCGTTGGTTCAGTCCAGGCAATCTTGTAAATTCCTTCCGTTAATTGATGAATGTGCGCTGGTTGATCCTTAACCCAACGGCCAGCAACCATTCCGCCATGAATCCGATAGTCAACCGTGTGATCATTTTTAGCGTACCATTCGTATTCCCAGCCATTGTCATACGTATAGATGAAATGCGTTCCCAAGAAGTCATCCAGCGTTTTGAAATGTTTGTCCATGTGATTTAAGTTTGCCATATTTATTTCCACCTTTCATAAATGTCGTTATCAACATAAAATAGATTATCACTTTATGTCGTTATCGTCAAATATCACCGACTAAAATAATTTGACCCCCATTCCCAAAGATAATTTTGAGAATGAGGGTCTATTAAAATTTTTTTGGATTTATTTTAAAGGCTTAATAACACGATTAATCCTTACTTTGTTTGGGCAAGGCAAACGATACGATCAGCGCGACAATCGCCAAAGCCAGCGTAAAGTAAAGTCCCGTGTGTACCCCGGACGTAAAACGCATCGCTTGGCTGCCAGCTGCCGCATGCCGGCCTAATTCCAAGAAACTGGTAGCCAGAGCAGTTGCCAATGCTCCAACAATCTGCTGCATCGTATTCAAAATCGTACTGCCATCACTGGAGGCTGGTCCCCGCAGCGCGTTTAGAGCACTGGTCTGCGCTGGTGACATTGCCAATGGACAGCCAATCATCAAGATCACGTGAGCGGCAATCACATATGCAACTGCAGAATGATCAGTCGTCAAAAGCAGCATAACGATCCCGATGATGGCAATCACAAAACCAATCATGACCGGACGCTTGGCCCCAATCGAATCATACATCCGTCCAGCAAACGCGGAAACCAAAGCATTTACCAGACCACCTGGCAACATGACGATCCCAGTTAAGGCAACGGCCAACAGTAAGCCATTTTGCAGATACATTGGCATCAGATACATGGCCGAAAGAATAATACCAAAATCAAGCATGACCAATACAGCGCCAATTGTAAATGCCTTAACTTTGAAAACGCGCAGATTTAAGATCGGCGTTTCTAGTTTCAGCTGACGAATCACATAGGCAATCAATACCAAAATCCCAACCGCAAACGAACCTAAAACTGGCCAAGAACCCCAGCCATCCAGACTGGACAGACTCGCGCCAATTACCAGACCAGAAAAGCCAAGCACGGATTCAATGATTGAAAGCAGATCAATGTGAGGACGCGTTGGCTGACCAATGTTTTCCAAAGCAGTTACGGCCAGGCATAAGGCGATGACCAAGAAAATTTCAAACGACCAAAAGATCCAGCGCCAGGAAAGCTTGGCCAGAATCAAACCAGTCAAAGTTGGCCCAATTGCCGGGGCAAACATGATTACCAAAGCACAGATGCCCATAATGCTGCCAATCTTTTTTGGTGGGAAAATCTGCATCGCAATCGTAAACATCAGCGGCAGAATCAAACCAGTACCAATCCCTTGAATCATTCGACCCGCCAATAGAACCGCAAAGTTAGGCGCCAGTGCTGAAATTGCCGCACCGATAATAAAATCCAGCAAGGCAAAAATCACAATCTGGCGAGTCGTAAACCACTTGGCAATCAAACTGGACAGCGGCAAGACGATCCCAATAACCAGCATGTAGCCAGTTACCAACCATTGTAAGACGGCCGTACTGGTATGAAAGACGAGCATCAGCTTTGGCAGCGCGATGTTTAATGAAGTTTCACTAAACATACCGACAAAAGCCCCCAAAAGCAGACTGGCCATCGTCAAGCCAGGGTGTTTGACGCGAAAAGCAGGTTCAGAAAAATTTTGCATATATTTTGCTCCTTTAATCAAATTGACTTGATTAAAGACCAAACAGCAAGCAGACTTAATTTGATGTATTCAATTAACGCTAACTCTTAATCTTAATCAGCATGTTTGCCATTCTAGCAAAAATTGCCTCGGTTTCGTAAGTACTTTTTTTGGCAAATGGCAAATTTTTTCTAAAATCACCTATCTTGCGCTTTTATCAAGAAACTTTGATACGATTTGCTGCAGTTGATCATATACAAATGTAATGTTTTTAATTACAATTAACACAAAAAATATAAAAGAAAGCAGGTATCACAATGCGCAAACCAGTTCCCATGTTAGACAGCCATCTGTCAGGCGATGAATTTCTCAAGCTGATTGTCGATAGTTTTCAGTCCGTTGTGTTTGGTACGGTTGATCAAAATGGCGATCCCCACACCAACGTCGCTGATATCGAGGTTTTAGACGGCAACCGGCTGATTTTTGCGACAACCTATCAAAAACCCTTTTATCAACGTTTAAAGGCTCATCCCCGCATCTCGATCACGGCTTTAAAAGGCAGCGAAACTCTGGACAGTGTTGGCTTCACCTTAACCGGCACGGCAGCTGAGGTCGATCAGCAGTATCTGGAGCAGATTTTTGCCGCTCGACCGGAAATGCAGCAGATTTCGGCAAACTATTCTGAACGGCGCAGCATTTTAAGACCATTTGCCATTACGCCGATTGCCGGTTCGATTTACGACCTGCGCCAACAGCCGATTTTCCAGAAGCGAATTGAATTTTAAAGCTGACTGTCTCAAAATTCACCTAAAACAGCACGACCCTGCCGCAAGTTTTGCGTCAGGGCCGTTTTGGTATGCTTAACTCAGATATATCGTTATGGAAGGGCAGTTAGATGTTTTTATAGATTTCATTCCAGTTAGCTTCATTTTCTTGGTTGATCTTTTTAAGCCTTTGTGCTCGTTGAAATCTCCCCTTCATGACTTGAACGGAACGAACTCCTAAATCATATGCATTGGCAAAATTGATTCTTAATAAGATTTTTACATCTATATTACCGCTTCTAACTATTGCGTCCGTTATATCGACTGCTGCAAAAGTCGATGTTGACACCAACAATAAAGTTTGTAAATCCAGTTGATTAGCTATTGGAATGCATTCTTTCCATTCCTTTCCATAATAAAAATGATTTTTATAAACCCAATATAACCGTATTAAAGTTTCCATTATCAAAACAGGTATTGACTGAGCAACAAAAGCTCGAAAATCTAATCCTTGCTTATAAAGCCATTCTGCAACTCCAGCAAAATCCTTATCTTTGCCATTAACATCAAAACTACCAAACTTAAACTGCTGAGTAATTGAATAAAATGGCATCGGCAATCCCGCTCCACGACCAACACTTTTGGATGTACCAGCAACGTCAGAACAAATATGGCCAAACCAGTTCTCAACAGCCTTAATAACTTTTTGGGGACCTAATTGTAAATCTTTTACTTGATCTGCTTCTTTGGATGCTGTATATACTCGTTTAAGCACTCCATCACTAATGAAAGTACTTTTACCATCTAATTGATCTAGAATGCTAGTAAATAATCCTAAAGGCCCGATATCATGGGATAAAGAAAATAAATGGTGATTTGAAGGATTCATGCCTGCGATACTATCATTTATAATGTTCGAATTGTTAGAAGCATCATAGGAAACCTTAAAATGATTCTCAAGCCAACGAATTGCATCATTCTTTGAATTTATTTTTTTACCATATGGTTCATTTCGACTTGCAAACTCCGCATACTTTGTTACCAATTTATCAACAGTGTCGTCCACTTTTTGGCCTAAAATCCCCTGCTCACTTGTGTATTTATTATTACCATCAGTAATCGCCCCAACTAAAAATGCATCAACTAATCCGCCAATAATCCCTACGATACCAGCAAAAACATAGTCTTCTTTTTTTAATTTAGACAATTCATATTTATTAGCCAATAAGGCAGTCATTTTATGAATCTCTGCATCACTCAAGCAAGCAAAGTATGGATTGTCAAGGCTTATATCAAATTTTGCAGCGTATGCTTCACTTTCAGACAATAAGTCTTCCCAATTGTCAGTAGCGTCAACGTAATCTAAGTGTGGCAATTTAATCTCAGGACTTTCAGGTTCAGATGGCGTCACCTCAACCCTAAGATTCTCTATCTCTTCAATTTCACTAGTCTTAACGTTAAGATTGTCCAGATCAATCGTATTTAATAATGACTGCGCCTCTTTAATTTTGCTTTGGATGTCATTTATTCTTTGCTGCTGATTAGCATTTATTTTTTCTTGAAGATCTAAGTCTGCAGACATGTTACTAGAAATCTGCTTTAGTTCATCAAGCCGTTCTACTGCTTGGTCTGCCTCATGCTGACCAACTGAGACAACCTTTGCCGCCTCGTCTAATTCATCCAGTTTATCTTTTTCCATAATTAGAATCCCTTAAAAAATGAGTTTAATGCATTCTGAGTCTTTTCTTTAGCTTTTTGAACATTCTCATCTTTTTTAAATGTTTCAAAAGCACTTTGAGTCTTTTCCCTGGTACTTTTTGCTACCGACTTTGCATTTGCAGCTGTGACTTTTTTATTGTATTCAATACTGTCAAGCATTTTAGAAAGTGCTTCTAATTCAGCCAATGATTGACCCGACTGTAATTTACCAGCTTCATCATATGATTTAAGAATTTGAGATTCAACATCCTTGCCTAAAGTGTGTGATGTAACCAAATTATGTAATTTTTCAAAATTAATTTGTGCTGGTAGCTTAGCAATAATCAATTGACGTTCTCTTTCTCGACGTTCAGCATCAACCTTTGTGCCGGCTGATGAAAACTTCTTAATAGTTTGAAGCAATTGATCAATTTGTTCTTCCATAC
>Ga0129307_1003285_pt1 | contig 10508 bp, 7 predicted proteins | sample P1105metagenome_FD_94437 | JGI IMG/M metagenome (GOLD analysis project Ga0129307, IMG submission 94437) | Capybara group fecal microbial communities from Wisconsin, USA - P1105 metagenome | ecosystem: Host-associated > Mammals > Digestive system > Large intestine > Fecal | place: USA: Wisconsin... | reverse complement strand
TTCAACCCGCTCGACTACCGCTTCTTCGCCATCGGCAGCCACTACCGCAACTACCTGAACTTCACATGGGAAGCCCTAGAAGGCGCCAAGGAAGGCCTCAAGAGTTTGCACAAGAAGACGGACCCGCTGATCGGCAAGGCTACCGCGATTACCAGCGAAGCCGCCAAGGCATTCCAGGCTGAATTCAAGGACGCCATCGGTGACGACCTGAACATGCCGCGCGCCCTCGGCATCATGAACACGATGCTCAAGAGCGATATCGATGACGGTGAGAAGGCAGCCCTCGTGGCCGACTTCGACCAGATTTTCGGTTTGAAGCTCGACGAGCCCCGTGAAGAATACGCCAAGAAGGGCGCAAACGACGGCGTGGATGTCGCAAAGATTGAAGCGCTGATTGCAGCCCGTAAGGAAGCACGTGCCGCCAAGAACTGGGCCGAAAGTGACCGCATCCGCGACGAACTCGCCGCAATGAACGTGGTCATCAAGGACTCCAAGGAAGGCACAACCTGGAGCATGAAGGAATAAGCTCATTTTCCTCCTCGTTGTCATATACGTTGCTTTTATTGGGCTAGGTCTCCCCGACACCATTCTTGGGGCGGCTTGGCCTTTAATGCGTATTGACCTCAACACGCCTATTTCGGCAGCAGGCATACTCTCCATCATTACATCGCTCGGGACAATCGTTTCCAGCCTTTGCACGCCCAAAGTTCTCCGCATTTTTGGCACCGGGAAACTCGTGGCGTACAGCATAGCACTTACCGCAATCGCCTCTATCGGTTACGGTTTCGCGGACTCATTCAACGTTCTTTGTCTTTGGGCGATCCCGATGGGCATTGGCGCAGGCGCCGTCGATGTAGCGATGAACAACTTCGCCGCCGTTTATCTGGAATCTAAGCACACGAACTGGTTGCATGCCAGTTGGGGCATCGGAGCGACACTTGGCCCCTCGCTCCTTTCGCTCTCGATTATGACCGGTGGCGGTTGGCGAGGCGCATATGAATACGTTGCAGCAATCCTCGCCATCATTTTCGCGATGATTCTCGTGTCACTTCCGCTGTGGAAAAAAGTAGAAGCAAGTGGCGGGATATCGGGCACCGAGACTCTTGAAAGTACGCCCAACAACTCCAGCAATCCCGCACAACTCAGCTTCCGCGAAGTACTCCGCGTCCCGGGAATGAAGCTTTCATTCCTCACATTCTTCTTTTATTCATCACTCGAAATCTCGACAAGCCTTTGGTGCGGCACATACCTCATTGCTTGCGGTTTCAAACCAGAAGTCGGCGCATTTATCGTTTCGCTTATGTTTGCCTCCGTGATGATTGGCCGTATCGTGAGCGGATTTTTTGCGATTAAATTCACAGACCACCGCCTGATTTACGCCGGAATTTTCATCGTCGCTGCAGGTTGCCTTGTTCTTTCGCTCCCGCTTCCGCTGTGGATGCAACCCGTTTGTATTTGTCTGCTCGGCCTCGGTTGCGCCCCAGTTTACCCTTCGCTTATCCACGCGACGCCTGCACGATTTGGCGAAGCGCTCTCCAGCCAAGCTATCAGCATCCAACTCGCCGGTTCTTACGTTGGTTCTATCCTGATGCCCCCTGCATTCGGACTTGTTGCCACTAAATTTTCAGTCCATCTTTGGCCGATTTCACTTTCAATTTTCGTCGGATTGTTACTTTTAAGCGTGTGCCTGTTGGACTTCGTGACGCACCGAAAGTTGAACAAGTCCTACGCCCGCGAACGCGTCTTCGACATTCTCCACGAAGTTTCCATGGAAAGTCTCAAACGAGAGCGCCGCAAACGCAAGCACAAAAAGAAACGCTAGGGATTTGTTATGAATATAAAGCAATTTGTATTTAATCCATTCGGAGTAAACTGTTACGTATTAAGCAACAGTAATGGCGAAACGATTCTGATTGACCCAAGCGTAAGCAATGCGCGAGAACAAGCCGCACTCACAGATTACCTCAAAAGCGAAAATCTCAAAGTCGTTCGCTTTTTAAACACGCACTTGCATTTAGACCACGTTCTCGGAAACGCATTCGTGGAACGCACGTTTGGCATCAAGGCCGAAGCACATAAAGACGACACATTTCTCCTCGACCTGCAGCAAGAACAAGCTCAAATGTTCGGGCTCCCCTGCAACGACATCGCCCCCGCTTTGGGAAAATTCCTGAACGACGGCGACATCGTCGAAATTGCAGAAATCCGTCTGCAAGTGATTCACGTTGCAGGCCATTCCCCGGGAGGTCTCGCCTTCTTCTGCGAAAATCCCGACAAGGTGAACGGACAAGATAACGTGCCACCGTTCCTTTTTTCAGGCGATATTTTATTCGCAGGCAGCCGCGGACGTAGCGACCTCTACGGCGGCGACGAATACGCTCTCGTAAATGGTATCAAAAACAAACTCCTTAAGCTCCCCGCAGAAACAGTCGTATTCCCCGGCCACGGTCCCAGCACCACCATCGACGACGAGAAAATGTGGTATTAAACATGAGCGAAAACGGGCGAGCAAGAATCAGCTGGATTGACGAGTTCAAGGGATTCGTTCTTTTGCTTGTTTGCCTTTTTCACATCGAGCAGACTTTTCCGAACGCGCATTTGGGAGCATGGCACTTGAGCGCACTCCGCATGTCGGCATTTTTCTTTATTTCGGGATTCCTTTTCAGCACCAAGCGCTTCAGCAATTTCAAAAGTTACTTTACCCACAAGACAAAAGTTTTGTTAGCACCCTATCTCTACCTTTCATTTCTTTTTTTCGCCATTGATCCAGTCGTTTACAATTTCTCGCTGTACCCGAAATCGCCCACGATGATGGTCGTGAATACCATTCCCGACATCAACAACACATGGCAATACATCTATTGGAACATAGCCAAAATATTTATCGCCGGGAAGTCCTCTGTTGGCGCAGGGCCTCTGTGGTTTGTATTTACTTTATATTCAGTCAGTTTGATTTTCTATCTACTTCATGAGATGTCAAAACGGCAAGTCAATCCAAAGTTGTTTTTTGCAGTCATGTCCATAGAAGGGCTCCTTGGTGGCTGGATTCTGAACAAGAACCATATTCACTTGCCGCTAGGCATTGAACGCGACCTCACAATTCTATTTTTCTTCGGATGCGGTTTTCTTTGCAAAGAACCCATCAAAAAAATTCACAACGCCATTTCAGCAGGCGCAGCACACGCATCAAAAAATACGACCATCGTTGCCGCCATCGGAATTGCAAACTTTATCGCATATGCATTTTTGGAATCGCCAAGCCCGAATTTCAGCATCATGAACAACGACTTGGGCAAAAGCCTCCCCCAGTTCGTTGCAAGCTCTATCACAGGCATTATCGGCCTCATTGCCATGTTCCTACTCGCAAGCAAAATTCCTGACATCACCCCCATCCGCATTTTCAAAGGAATCCTGCGAAACATTTCCCGCAACGCGCTTGTAATTCTCGCTGTTCATTGGTGGATTGTCCTGATGTTGCGACTCTTTTTCAGGGAGCAAATCAACCAGCCAGGAATCGCCTACATCGCCATCCCGATTGTTGCACTTGGCACCATCGCTGCCATCCCGCTTTTCCGCTGCAAGCTCTACCGCCTACTCGGCAAAGAAAAAATCAGCGTAAAAGAAAGTTTGAATATTAGGAAATGAAAGCACCCCAACCGCTTTGTCATGCCCCGCTTGACGGGGCATTTTCCTTTTTTCGTCATTCTGAGCAATGTCCGAGGACAAAATCTATATACGAAACTACAAAGCGTTAATTTCTTCTATAGATAAGCCCGTGTCCTCTGCAATTTCTTCAACAGGTCTATTTCTCGCTTTCAATTTTTTTGCTATTTCACGCTTATTACCAGAAACATTCTTTGCAATCTCTGCGTTGATTTCCATCGCGAATTCTTTAAAGAAACCCCGTTTCAGGACATTGTGATCCCATCTTTCGTGATACATCTTCTGATAAGCCTCAAATTCTTTCTTACTGAATTTAGATACTTTAGCACTCTCCGTCAACTGCTTGAATTTTTTGTCCGAAAGCTCCGGCGGCAACTCACGCAACCGGCTCAAGTAGCGAAAGAAAAACAGCCATTTGCTCAAGCTGTCCTTGCCAATAAAGAAAGGAACCTTCGCAAGCTCGATAATTGTATAGTTGTAGGAATCCACAATCTGTTCGCCAGTTTCCAAATCTAACGTCGAAGCACGATGGACAATCCGTTCGTCGTTTTCGAAGATACGATACCGAGCAAGAGCAATGACGTATGTCGGCTTCACATCGTAATCCCAATCGCCGGGCTCAGCTTGATTCGCAACCAATTCACTTGCATAATAGGCAATCCGCTTTAAAAAATTATCCATTTCGCGAATTTGGACTTCAATTTCAATGAGGTTTCCATCATCGTCTTCGCAATGCAGGTCAAAAATCGCAGTCCTCGAAGCCTTGCTACCGCTCAAATTTTTCGCCACATTGCGGGTTTTCACATTCACGATGGCCCGCTTGAGTTGCGGTGCCAGCAAATCGTTCAATAGATTTATGAGATTCTCTCGACTAACAGGCTTGTCCGGGTCGAACGCTTTCTTAAAAGCAAGATCGATTAGCAAATTTGCAAACGGGCTTTCTTCGCCAGGCTTCACAAGGTAGTCTTCGAGGGACTTATGGGATATTTCGTGTTCATATTTCATGCCGCTATGTATGCAAAAACAGTGCCAACGCAAAAATCGACGATTTTGAGCGAAAATCAGCAAATTATATACAAGAAAAAAGTGATTAATCGATTTAATCAGTGATTAATCAATTTTTCAACAAGCCACGCAACACCATCTCCCCGCCTTGTCATGCCCCGTTTGACGGGGCATCTCCATTAAGTATGTCATCCCGGATTGAGCCTGTCCCGGTTTCGGACTCTTTGACCACTTAGCACATTTAATCTTTTTAAACTTAAGAACCAAATCGAGGGTTCTCGCAAGGTCAATCGTCAGCCATCGGCTGACGATTTGAAAATAAATCTCGCTTATAAATACCGTTTCACCGTTGGCTTTTGTTCTTCAGCGTTTTTTTTCTTAGGCACGTAGATTTTTACGGCATACACGTTAAAGTCCGTTTCAGCCAAGATGTCGCCTTCTTGCAAGTCTTCGTAAACATCGATTTCAATTTCGACGCCATCGCGTGCGATGCAGCGGATAGAACGGGCCGTCAGTTCCTCGCGTAAAAGAGGAACGTCAACGACCTTCTTGTAAGTGCCGTGATGAGTCGTACCAAGAATTCGATTGCAAAGCATGGAATGCAATATAGAAATATTGCTATCTTATCACCTAACAATGGCTCGCGCACGTAAGACTATTACTCCTGATCCGTATGCAAAACCGATAGCGAAACCGCTACCGCCTTCCAAGAGCTTGCCCGGAAAACTCAAGCAGTTCCAGGCGCCCACGCGTGCGGATTTCAATCTTGTGAGTCCTTACGGTGCCGCAGGCGACCAGCCCAAAGCCATCGAAGAATTGACCGAAGGCTTCAAGAACGGCGAACAGTTCCAGACGCTTCTCGGCGTGACCGGTTCCGGCAAGACGTTCACCATGGCAAATGTCATCAAGAATGTCGGGAAGCCAACGCTCATCCTCACGCACAACAAGACGCTCGCCGCCCAGCTTTACCAGGAATTCAAGTCGTTCTTCCCGAACAACGCGGTGGAATACTTCGTGAGCTATTACGACTACTTCCAACCCGAAGCGTACATCCCGCACACGGACACGTTCATCGAGAAAGACGCGAGCATCAACGACGAAATCGACAAGCTCCGCCTGCGCGCCACAGCCAACCTCCTCACCCGCCGCGATGTCATCATCGTCGCTTCCGTGAGCTGCATTTACGGTTTGGGTAGCCCCAGCGAATACTTCGACTTGATGGTCCGCATCAAGAAGGGCGACATTTACGACCGCGACAAGATTCTCCGTGACCTTGTCCACATCCAGTATTCACGCAACGATTTCAGCCTCGACCGAGGCTCGTTCCGCGTACGTGGCGACGTCATCGAAGTCCACCCGAGCTACGACGAAGATGGGCTGCGCATTGAACTTTTTGGCGATGAAGTTGACCGTCTTTACCGATTCAACATCGTTACCGGCGAAGTCATCAAGGAAGTCGAAGAACTCACCATCGCCCCCGCCAAGCACTTTGTCACCAAAGAAGAAAATCGCGCGGGCATGCTGCAACGCATCCAACTCGAACTGACCGACCGCCTCGCGGAACTCGACAAAGAAGGCAAGGTGCTGGAATCGGCTCGCCTTTCGAGCCGCACCCGCTACGACATGGAAATGCTCCGCGAAACCGGCATGTGCAACGGCATTGAAAACTACTCCCGCATCATCGAAGACCGCGCCCCGGGCACACGCCCCTTCACGCTCATCGATTACTTTGGCGACGATTGGCTTTTGATGATTGACGAATCGCACGTGAGCATCCCGCAAGTGGGAGGCATGGCCGAAGGCGACAAGTCCCGCAAAACCACGCTTGTGCAGTACGGGTTCCGCCTCCCCTGCGCTCTAGACAACCGCCCGATGAACTTCGCTGAATTCGAGTACATGTACCCGAAGCAAGTGCTTTTCGTGAGCGCCACCCCCGGCGACTACGAACTGAAAAAAACTAGCGGTGTCGTGACCGAACAGATCAACCGCCCGACCGGACTTTTGGACCCGAAAATCGAACTATTCCCGATTCAAGGGCAAATGGACGTGCTCCTGTACCGCATCGAAGAAGTCGTCAAAAACGGCGACCGCGTGCTCGTCACGACACTCACCAAGAAAATGGCACAGGACCTCACGGAATTTTTCATCGAAGCTGGCGTCCGTGCCAAATATCTCCATAGCGACATCAAGACGCTGGAACGCCACGAACTCATCCGCGGACTGCGCAGCGGCGAATTTGACGTGCTCGTGGGCATCAACCTCTTGCGCGAAGGCCTCGACCTCCCCGAAGTGAGCATGGTCGCGATTCTCGACGCCGACAAGGAAGGTTTTTTGCGCAATTACCGCAGCCTCATCCAGACGATGGGCCGTGCGAGCCGCAATGTGAACGGCACGGTGCTCTTGTTTGCGGACAACAAGACCGAAAGCCTCCAAAAAGCCATCGACGAGACGAACCGTCGCCGCACATTGCAAGAGGACTTCAACGCCGAGCACCATATCACGCCAAAGTCCGTCACCCGCAAACTCGAAGACGACCTGAAAATCGTCGACCCGCTCGGCGACATTGGCGACGACACCGATATGTCATCCTGGAGCGACGCGACGGGATCCAGTGACAATTCCAGTGACGATTCCACAGACTTCACCCCCGGCATCCGCCCGATGGAACCGTTGCAACCCTCGCGCTTTAGACGAGAGACGAAAGTCGAGAGACGAAAGAAAGCTACAGTTCCCAACAACCGTCATCCTGAGCGCAGCGAAGGATCCAGTGAAGCTCTATCCAAACTCGCAGACCTGGAGCGTCAGATGAAAGAAGCGGCAGCCCGCCTCGACTTTGAAGAAGCCGCCCGAATTCGCGATATAATACGCTCCATGGACGGTTAAAGTTTAGTTTCGTTTACAATCGTATTGTGATTTTCGTCAATTTTTCCGGCACCCCCATATAAAAATCGAAATTTATTTTTGTATTATTATAAAAAATCAAATTATTAGTGCTTTTTTTCCGTAATTTGTTTATTTTAAATCAAAGATTACATAAAAAAGGGTATCCAAATGAAGTCTAAGTTCTTAACACCTCTGCTTTTAGGTTCTGCTCTCACAATGGGAGCATTGGGTTTTGTCGCTTGCGGTGATGATGGTAGCGATTTTCCGAGCCAGCCGGGCGGCACATCGTCATCATCTGGCTTTATTGCACCTAGCTCAGTAGTACAAACAGAGACAACAGCGATTGTTTTCTCTGATTTGGGCATCAGCTCCACCGGCCTCAGCAAGGTCAAATTCAAAGGTTCCATTACCCTCGACTTGAGTGACTCATCGACTGTTGCCGATGTTAACGCAGTCCGTATCACGAATATAACATTCGAAATTGTTAGCAAGAGCATGACCAGCAATGGCGTAGCCGCAACAATGACTCCGTTGGATTTCAATGGTCAGGTTACCACGGTGAACCTCGCTGAAAGCGGTCTTTACACGAACCTTGACGAAAACTATTCCGAATGCGGAGACTTCCTCCTCCTCATCACAGTTTATGCAACTGATGGCCAGATTCCGTCCGTTACTCAAGATACCATTCAATTCGAACGCCCCATTGCAAAATGCCAAGCTCCGGAAAGCTCTTCTTCCGAAGTCCAGGTTCCGGGCGCTCCGCTCGACTCTGTCACCATCACGGTCAACACCAAGACTGACAAGTGCTTGAGCTTCGCAACGGCTTCCGCCTCTGCTGCAACAACTGGTGACGTCTGCTTCAGCACGACAGGAACCCAAGGCAATGTCAGGTTGACCAGCACGACGGGCCTCAAGTTCGCGGTCTATGCAAATGCAGAAAACGACACCCGCCTTGACGACTGGAGCAAGAACTGGCTACCGGAAAATCCGACAACAGATTCCTTCATGTACCTCACAAGTGCACTAAAGGATGAATATCCGAACTTCCTGGAAGTTGCAGACGTGTTCTTCGTCGCAATCAATCCGGATGTTTACAAGCCCAATACGGGTACCGCAGCAGGTTTCTATGCATTCATTGTCACGGAAGCTTCTGCACCTGATACAAACGGCGACTTGACCATGAAGTTGCTCGTTTACAAAGGCAAGTAATCTAAAACAAAAACCCTTTACAAGAGCCCTCCCCTCACGGGAGGGCTTTTTCTTTATGTCATCCCGGCCCCCGTGCCGGGATTACCGTTCCATTTTTCTATTTTTACGCCCGTAAATTTAAACACGGAGTAAAACATGCTCAAGAAACTTTCCAACTTCCCCGGTATCAAGGGACCCGTCGTCACCATCGTGATGGACGGTTTCGGCATCACTGACAAGGTCGAAGGCAACGCCATCAAGGCCGCCCGCACACCGACCCTCGACAACCTCTTCAAGATGTACCCGAACGTCCTTTTGAAGGCCCACGGCCGCGCCGTCGGTATGCCGACCAACGAAGACATGGGCAACTCCGAAGTCGGCCACAACGCTATCGGTGCCGGCCAGGTGTACAACCAGGGTGCCGCCCTCGTGCAGGACTCCATCGTCTCCGGCGAAATCTTTGAACGTGACGCATGGAAGGAAATTGCCGGCAACGCCCGCGAAAAGAACACCGTGCTCCACTTCATCGGCCTCTTCAGCGACGGTAACGTCCACTCCAACATTTCTCACCTCAAGGCCATGGTCGCCCAGGCCAAGAAGGAAGGCCTCAAGAAGGTCCGCGTGCACATTCTCCTCGACGGTCGTGACGTGCCGGAAACTTCCGCACTCGATTACGTCGGCCCGTTCGAAAAGTTCCTCGACGAACTCCGCTCTCCGGAATTCGACGTTTGCATTGCTAGCGGCGGTGGCCGTATGCAGATTACCATGGACCGTTACAACGCCAACTGGAAGATGGTGGAACTGGGCTGGAAGACCCACGTGCTCGGCGAAGGCCGCTACTTCGACAACGCCACCCAGGCTATCGAAACCCTCCGTGGCGAAACCAAGGCTATTGACCAGGATCTCCCGCCGTTCGTGATTGCCAAGGATGGCCAGCCGGTCGGCACCATCAACGACGGCGACTCCGTGGTGTTCTTCAACTTCCGCGGCGACCGCGCCATCGAAATCACCCGCGCCTTCGAAGAAGAATCCTTCAACGAATTTGACCGCGTGCGTTTCCCGCACGTCTGCTACGCCGGCATGCTCCAGTACGACGGCGACCTCAAGCTCCCGAACCGCTTCCTCGTTCCGCCTCCGGCCATCAAGGAAACCAGCGGCGAATGGCTTTCCGAAACGGGCGTGAAGCAGTTCGCCTGCTCCGAAACGCAGAAGTACGGCCACGTGACTTACTTCTGGAATGGTAACCGTTCCAGCAAGTTCGACGGCGAAACCTACCTCGAAATCGAATCTGACGTTGTTCCGTTCGAACAGCGCCCGTGGATGAAGGCCGCCGAAATCACCGACGCCATGATCGAAGCTTTGAAGAGCGGCAAGTACCAGACTCTCCGCTGCAACTTCCCGAACGGCGACATGGTGGGCCACACTGGTTCCTTCCGTGCTGCTACGATGGCTATCGAAGCTGTGGACATCGGCCTTGCTCGACTCCTCCCGGTGATAGACGCCCTCGGTGGTGTTGCTATCATCACGGCTGACCACGGTAACGCCGACGAAATGTACGAAATCGACAAGAAGACCGGCATGCCGAAGGTCAACAAGGACGGTACGTTCAAGGCCAAGACGAGCCACACGCTCAACAAGGTTCCCTGCATCCTTTACGATAACGTAACGGGCGGCAAGCTCGGCCTCAAGGAAGGCGACTGGGGTCTTTCCAACATCGCTGCTACGACGGCCAACCTCCTCGGCCTCGAAAAGCACGAAGCTTGGGACGA
>Ga0129307_1003283_pt1 | contig 10517 bp, 11 predicted proteins | sample P1105metagenome_FD_94437 | JGI IMG/M metagenome (GOLD analysis project Ga0129307, IMG submission 94437) | Capybara group fecal microbial communities from Wisconsin, USA - P1105 metagenome | ecosystem: Host-associated > Mammals > Digestive system > Large intestine > Fecal | place: USA: Wisconsin... | reverse complement strand
GGGTGTTGCAGACCCACGCCTTACCACTTGGCTATAGCGCCGTCTTTGGAGCGGATTACGAGGCTCGAACTCGCTACCTCCACCTTGGCAAGGTGGCGCTCTACCAGATGAGCTAAATCCGCATATGGCGACCCCGAACAGATTCGAACTGTCGACCTCCTGCGTGACAGGCAGGCGTTCTAACCAACTGAACTACGAGGCCAAAGAATTGGTGGGGACTACAGGGCTCGAACCTGTGACCCTCTGCTTGTAAGGCAGATGCTCTCCCAGCTGAGCTAAACCCCCACTTATTCTCTCGTTCATCGGTTAACAGTTCCGACGACTTTAATATTATATCACGACAGCATTTATTTGTCAACCCCTTTTTTATATTTTTTCAAAAATAATTTCTCCTCACTCTTTGCGTTCGATAAATAGGATTCTATATGATTTTATCCTTTTTTATAGACAAAACTGAATATGTATGGTATAATAGCAATTGTAAGGAGCTGATATTGTGCCCAAAAGATCATTTATCACATTTTTTGCAGCTATGTGTTTTATATTGTTATGCAATGGTATGACTGTTTATGCCGCATCGGGAGAAGCATCAAAATCACCTTCCAAGGGCCTGACCGCTATTATACTTACTGCATTTTTTATTGTATCCGCAGCTTTTTCTGCGTTCATAACCTTTAAAATCAAACGTAAAAACAGGCATTCTTCAGAATATAAAAATCGTACCAATGATGATAACTGAGAAAAGAGGCACCGCCTATGGATATTGATCTTTATATTGATTTTGTATATCATGGTTTTTATCGGCTGCCTTATATCGAGGAAAAATTCTCGGAATTTCAATTATTGGCCGAAGAGGCTTCCGGGGATCTCGGGTCAGATGAAGTGATACTCTTTGCGATTTACGGCTTTGATGAAAAAACACAAAATTTTATTTACGCTAATTTTATGATAAAAAGGCTTAGACTTGAACAATACGCAAAGGTATGCTCTGCTCTTTCTAAAACATGCAGATTATTCTGCGTCGGAAATGGTTAGGTGAAGAAAATGATAAAAAAATTACTTGCGGCTATTTCTTCCGTATTCTTTATTTCGGGAGCTTCTCTGGCTGTATGCTACGCTGCCGGTGATAGCACCGGATATAACGATGAAAGCCAAAAAGTATACGCGGCAAGCACGAGCAATTCGACAACAGGTACTTCCACTTCTGTTACAACTGTAACTACAGCAGAAATCACCCCGGAACCAACCACCCTCCAGATGTTTCATATAACATTTCTTGATTTTGACGGCAATCCCATGACGACAATCGATGTGGAAGACGGCGATCCTATCAATTATGAATCAATAGATACAAGCAAGCTTCATAAGCACATCGACGTCAATACTGAACAGGAATTCTCCTCCTGGGATATTAAGCCTGATTTCGCAGACAAAGATTATACTATAAGGGCTTTATCAAAAACTGCAACTATCAAATTCAATAAGCCGCCCATTAAAAAGCGCTATTTTTCAACAAGAGGAAATATTTCGTTGAAAGGGCTCGAAGTAAGTATCAAGCTTGTTGTTCAGACGCCTGAAAAAGATGATAAAGGCAATTATAAGACAGAAGAAAGCATTGTTGATGTATCAGAAAGCTGTATTGCCGAACCTTCAAAAGCATCTGAAGCTTTTGCTAACGGTAATAAAGCAACAATAACCGTTTATCCCAGCGGAGATAAAAAATCACTTTGCAAATTTGACATTGTATGTTACAGGGATCTCGGAGATGTCAATCTCGACGGCAGTATCGATTCAGCTGACGCTTCTCAGGTCTTATCGGCATACGCTAATATGGCTGCATCGAGAACATATGAGATCACTGACAAATTAAAAGAATTAGCTGACGTTAATATGGATAAATATGTTGATACAAGAGACGCTTCATATATTCTTAAGTATTATGCCTTAGCTTCAACAGCCAGTGATTTTATGGACTGGGAAGACATTCTTGATTATGATAAAATACTGGGAACATCATAAATATCGCCCCTGCTGTGCAGGGGTTTTTATTTATCTGTATTTTTTTTCTTTTTCCTATTGAAATTTAAAGAATTATAATGTATAATTATAAAGTAATGCATTTGTGCAAAACACATTTTTAAAGGAGTGCTTAATTAATGTACAACGATCTTATGGATTCAATCGGCTTCGTTAGCAAATACGATCCTGCTGTAGGCGAAGCTATGGGCAAGGAGCTTGCCCGCCAGCAGAGAAATCTTGAGCTGATAGCAAGCGAAAATATAGTTTCCCCTGCTGTTATGGCAGCAATGGGCAGCGTTCTTACAAACAAATACGCAGAAGGTTACCCGGGAAAGCGTTACTACGGCGGATGTCAGTGTGTTGACGAGGTAGAGTCTATCGCTATCGAGAGAGCCTGTAAACTATTCGGTGCTAAGTATGCGAACGTTCAGCCGCATTCGGGCGCACAGGCTAACACTGCTGTATATTTTGCTGTTCTCCAGCCCGGCGATACTGTTCTCGGTATGAGTCTTGCTGACGGCGGTCATCTTACACACGGTTCACCTGTTAACCTTTCAGGTAAGTACTTCAACTTTGTTTCATACGGTCTTGATGACGAAACAGAAACTATAAACTATGATGAGCTTTACAAGCTCGCTAACAAGGTAAAGCCCCGTCTTATCGTTGCAGGTGCGTCTGCTTATCCCCGCGCTATCGACTTCAAGCGCCTTTCAGAGATCGCAAGAGCTGTCGGAGCACTCCTTATGGTAGATATGGCTCACATTGCTGGTCTTGTTGCAGCAGGCTGCCACGAGTCTCCCGTTCCCTATGCTGATATAACAACAACCACTACACATAAGACTCTCCGCGGACCAAGAGGCGGACTTATCCTTACAAACAACGAGTTCCTCGCTAAGAAGATCAACTCCGCTATCTTCCCAGGAACACAGGGCGGTCCTCTTATGCATACTATCGCTGCTAAGGCTGTATGCTTCGGCGAAGCTCTCAAGCCTGAGTTCAAGGACTATCAGCAGAGAATCGTTGCTAACGCTAAGGCGCTTGCTGACGGTCTCCTCAAGAGAGGCTTCAACCTCGTATCAGGAGGTACAGACAACCATCTCATGCTCGTTGATCTCCGTCCTTTCAACATCACAGGTAAGGAGCTCGAGCACAGACTTGACGAGGTCTATATCACTGTAAATAAGAATGCTATCCACAATGACCCTGAGAAGCCTTTCGTAACAAGCGGTATCAGAATCGGTACTCCCGCTGTTACTACAAGAGGTCTCGGCATTGAGGAAATGGAAAAGATTGCTGAGTACATCTACCTCTGCGCAACAGATTTCGAGAACAAGGCTGACGAGATCCGTGCAGGCGTAAACGCTATCTGCGAGAAGTTCCCGCTTTACAAGTAATCAATAGCTATTAAGGGACGGACAGGCTGTCCGTCCCGGTTTTATATATTATGGAATTTAACATCAATTCGCTCTACCTGTGCGTCAATGACATGGAAAGAGCCATAAAGTTCTATGAGGAGCTTTTTGAGCAGAAAGTTACTGAAAAAGACGAAATATACAGCGTTTTTGAAGTGAGCGGCTTTCGCTTGGGCTTGTTTGCATATAAAAGGACCAATGAGCCCCACACTTTCGGGAACAACTGTCTGCCCAGCATAAGCGTTGACAGCCTCGATCACCTGATGAAAAAGCTTGAAGGAAAAGAGATCTCCTTCCCTGTTACACGCATCGGAAGCAATTGGGTCGCGGAATTTGCTGATTCTGAGGGAAATCACCTTGAAATTACCGCACCTGCAAAGTAAAACGAAAGGAGAACTGCTATGTCTGCACCTTTAGCCGATAAAATACGCCCGAAAACTCTTTCCGACGTGGTCGGTCAGGAGCATATCCTCGCAGAAGGCAAGCCCCTGCGCCGCATAATCGAAAGCGGTACTGTTCCAAACATGATATTCTACGGTCCGTCAGGCGTCGGCAAGACCACTGTTGCACGTATAATTGCCGAGAACTGTGGTATGTCACTGTATAAGCTCAACGGCACTAACGCTTCACTGTCCGATATCAAGGACGTTGTTGCCGATATAGGCACATTCGGCAGCGAAAACGGCATTCTCCTCTACCTTGACGAAATACAGTACCTCAACAAAAAGCAGCAGCAGAGTCTCCTCGAATATATCGAAAACGGAGATATCACGCTGATAGCATCCACAACAGAGAACCCATACTTTGCAGTATACAATGCAGTTATAAGCCGAAGCACAGTATTTGAATTCAAGCCTGTTACTGCCGAGCAGCTTATCCCCGCTATAAAACGTGCATTCCGTATTATATCAGAAGAAAATGTTTATGAAGTCGAAGCTTCAGATGATATAATAACCAAGATCGCTTACAGCTGCGGTGGAGATGTCCGAAAAGCTATGAATACTGCGGAGCTCGCAGTAGTATGCGGTGAAGCCTCCGACGGCAAAGTAACTGTTACCGCAGATTCACTTGAAGTCCTCGCACAGCGAAGCAATATGCGCTACGACCGTGACGGCGACCAGCACTACGATATTCTTTCTGCTTTCCACAAGTCCGTAAGAGGTTCGGACGAAAATGCCGCACTTCACTATGCTGCTCGTCTTATCGCAGCAGGTGATATAATATCTCTTTGCAGGCGTATGCTCTGCATAGCATCAGAAGACGTGGGTCTCGCCTACCCTATGGCCGTCCCGATCGTCAAAGCCTGTGTTGACTCCGCTTTGCAGCTTGGACTCCCGGAAGCGAAGCTACCTATTGCCGAGGCTATCATACTCATGGCTACTGCACCAAAATCAAACAGTGCCTGCATGGCTATAGACGCTGCTCTTGAAGACATAAAAAGCTGTGACGCCCTTGATTTTCCGAGGCACTTGCAGAACGTGCACTATGATGGCAAAGGCGCTAAGGTGGTAGGACAGCATTATCTCTACCCTCACGACTTCCCCAACCACTATGTTAAGCAGCAGTATCTCCCCGACGCTCTTGCAGACCGTGTATATTATAAGTTTGGTGATAACAAGCAAGAGCAATCCGCATTCGCTTACAGGCAAAAGCTTCTTGACAGCAGTAATAAATAAAGAAACAGACTGTGAAACAAATGTGCTCACAGTCTGTTTTGTTTTATGGTTCTGTTTCGACTGCCCGTCCTGCCTGAAGGCTTTTCTGGCAATCAATATAGCGTTGATTTGAACTTCCGCGGAATTTGATCTCCCAATCCTTCTGTTCAAGGATAAACGGCCCGTCTATGAGGAAATCTGTTACTCCGAGGAGATCACCCCAGTGCTCTTTTGAACGATCGTCGTAAAGCTTTTCAAATGTAAAGCCCGTAAATGTTACAATATTGAGATCAAGCTTTTTTATCTCTTTTCCGAGATAAGCGAGAGCTTCTGCCTGACAAAAGGGTTCACCGCCGCTGAATGTCACGCCGTCCAGCAAGGGATTCCCTTTGATCATATCTAAAAGCTCATCCGTATCAACGATCTTTCCTCCGTTGAAATCGTGAGTCTGGGGATTGTGACAGCCTTTGCAATTATGAGGGCAGCCTTGTACAAAAATTGAAAATCTTATGCCCGGTCCGTCAACTATAGAGTCATTAACTGTACCGGCAATCCTGAGTTTCATTATATCACCTTATATACTATGCTTTACGCGGTCATGTTCCTCCGCACGTTTACCGTTGTTAAAACGGTCAAGTGTACCAACTAAGTAACCTGTTATACGACGTATCCTGTCAAAAGCAACATTATTTGAATGTTCTTTTCTGCCGCAGCAGGGACAAGTCTCTCCGATTATACCGGTATATCCGCAGCAAGGGTCACGATCGACGGGATGATTTATAGCGCCGTATCCTATACCCGATTCCTTCATGCAGCGTACTATTTTCTCGAATGCGCTGAGATTTTCAAGCGGATCACCGTCAAGCTCTATATAGCTTATATGACCGGCGTTTGTGAGCTCATGGTAAGGAGCTTCAATCTTTATCTTCTCAAATGCGCTTATGGGATAATAAACAGGTACGTGGAATGAATTGGTATAATAATCACGATCCGTAACGCCTTCGATTATACCGTATTTTTTTGCATCCATACGTACGAAACGTCCGGAAAGTCCCTCCGCGGGAGTTGCAAGAAGCGAGAAGTTAAGCCCTGTTCTCTTGGATTCTTCGTCAAGGCGCTTTCTCATAGCTGAAACAATTTCCAGTCCAAGCTCTCTTGCTTCGTCGCTCTCACCGTGATGTGCGCCTATAAGCGCCTTAAGGGTCTCGGCCAGTCCGATAAATCCGACTGAAAGTGTTCCGTGCTTGAGTACCTCTCCTACGGTATCGTCGGGAGCAAGCTTATCGGAATCGATCCATATGCCCTGTCCCATAAGGAACGGATAGTTTCTTACCCTTTTCTGGGACTGTATATTAAATCTGTGCATAAGCTGATCTATAACGAGTTCTACTTTTTCTTCGAGCATTTCAAAGAATAAGCCTACATTATGATCCGCCTTTATAGCAAGTCTCGGAAGATTGATAGAGGTAAAGCTTAGATTGCCTCTTCCGGTAACTATTTCTCTTGTAGGATCATAGTTGTTGCCTATAACTCTGGTACGACATCCCATATAAGCGATCTCGGTATCAGGATTGCCCTCCTTGTAATACTGGAGATTATACGGAGCATCTATGAATGAGAAATTCGGGAAGAGCCTCTTGGCCGAAACTCTGCACGCAAGCTTGAACAGATCATAGTTCGGATCTGTCGGATTATAATTTATACCCTCTTTTATTTTGAATATATGTATCGGGAAGATAGGAGTTTCGCCGTTACCGAGTCCTGCTTCCTGAGCGAGAAGAACGTTCTTTATTACCATACGTCCCTCGGGAGATGTATCTGTGCCGTAATTAATTGAACTGAAAGGAGTCTGTGCTCCTGCACGACTGTTCATTGTATTAAGGTTATGGATAAGCGCTTCCATTGCCTGATAAGTAGCTCTGTCAGTTTCCTTTTCAGCATTTCTTGTAGCGAAATCCTGAATTTTCTCGGCAGTCTCCTTGTCTGTATATTTGAGAAGAAGCTCCATTTCCTTTTCCTTATAGCCGTTAGCGTTTTCAAGTGTAGGCTTAAGGTCATATTTTTCATTTATTTCCTTTTTGATCTCATCAACAGCCTCAAATTCGTTCTCTACGCCGGCAATAAGCGAAAGAGCTCTTGCAACGTTCTGAAAATATCTTGAAGCATAAGTTTTCTTTACACCATCGGCCATTGCATAATCAAATGTTGGTATACTCTGACCGCCGTGCTGATCATTCTGATTTGACTGGATCGCTATACAGGCGAGAGCCGAATAGCTCGCTATATCATTAGGCTCTCTCAAGAAACCGTGTCCTGTCGAAAAACCGTTAGTAAACAGTTTTTTCAGATCAATCTGAGTACATGTTGTTGTAAGCGTATAGAAATCGAGATCATGTATATGTATATCGCCCTCGCGGTGCGCTTTTGCATGCGCAGGTTCGAGAACGTACATTTCATAATATTCCTTGGCTGATACCGAACCGTACTTAAGCATGGTACCCATTGCCGTATCGCCGTCTATATTAGCATTTTCACGCTTTATATCACTGTCTTTTGCGGGACTGAAGGTAAGCTCGTTGAGTACGCACATCAGATTGGTCTTCATCTCTCGCGAGCGTGTGCGCTCATAACGATAGAGTATATATGCCTTTGCTGTTTGTGCGTGGCCCTTTTCTATAAGGGTTTTCTCGACGAGATCCTGAATCTCTTCAACAGTGGGAGTTTTTCCGGGGTTCTGTTCCTCATAAAGCCTGCAAACTTCAACGGCTACATCCATAGCAACATTAAAGTCCGTGCCCCCTCGAGCTTGCGCGGCTTTGAAAATAGCATTTGCAATCTTCTCTATATTAAAAGGAACTTTTCTTCCGTCTCTTTTAATAATGTGGATTATCATTTCTTTATCATACCTCCAAACACAATATATAGTGTCTGTCTTTCCAATGTTCTTTTTATAGTATAAATCATTCGGAGAGAGTTGTCAATGTGATATTTGCACAATTTCGAATGATGATTGCTGTCGGATATTGACAAAAGTGTAATTAAAAACGGTTTTTTCTCTATATATCGGGTTTTGCAAGGGTCTACAGAACGTAAAAAAGTCCAAACACAATATATTGTGTTTGGACTAAAAATTATACAGTGTGACAAAGTATATATTTTTCAATTGTTTTATAACATTTTTCGGTTAAGGCTCCGTTTTCTTTTCCGGCAAAACCATCTGCAAGCAATCCGTCATTGCCCTTAAGCGCTGTATTGGTATCGATACAAAAGACATTTGTTGTATTAGCTAACGAAAGAAGCTTGGTATTGAATTCATTTATAGCGCCGTTGCTGACAGTTTCGGTCTCTTCCTTGACAGGCGGAAGCTGCATTATATAAATATCCGACTCCGTAAGATAACCTCTTAAGTTTTTCACCAGCTTGGTATAACCTGCGATCATATCATCAACGGATACCGAACCTATGTCGCTTCCAAGCATTATATATACTTTTTCGGGCTTTTTTACCTGTAATATCTCATAAGCCGTTTTCGTACCGTATGACGACTCGATATTTACAGTATTGCATGATGAAGCACCAAGTTCATTGCTGCCGATCACATCTTTTAAACCTGTATATTTAGCCATGTCTATGAGCGTTGAATCTGTTATCAGAACGCATTTATCCAAATAGGACGGATCAACGCTTTCGGACTGCGGTATAGGATTAGTTACTGAAAGTCCATCCGGTAATGCCGGAGAATCAGTATCCTCACCTGAAGCATCATCATTTTTGGGCTGACTTCCTTTATCCTGTTCCTCAACGACTACCTTATCAAATTCTTCATTGAAAAAATTATCATTGAAATTCGCTGCAAGCATATAAAGGATAAAACAAGCGGCGAAGGACAGACCAAATATCATGATGAGACCCCATATACTGAATCTAACCTTAGGTCTTCCCCTCTTTTTATTTGAAATTCTTGTTATACTTTTCTTTTTTGCCATTACTACTCCAAGCTCAGTAAAGAGCTGCCGAATTACGGTATTCGGCATACCGAAATGTGCCAAATCAGCATATAGATATATTATACCTCTTTTTATCGGTATTTGCAAGCGATTTCAGATATTTTTCCAACTTTTTTATTTTATTTATTGATTGCCTTGAATTTTACAATAAAATAGTCTATAATAAAATAAAACACTGATGGGAGGGTGAGTTATGCTGCATTGCGGAAAAGAAATGATAAAAGGGCGTTTCAAAATAGAAAAACGCGGTATACCGACAAAAGGCTCCTTTATGATATATCCCGTTTCTGCTTTTTACGACGGTGATGTAAAAATATGTGAAGTTCCGATCGACACTACCGTTGGATACTACTGTTCCGAATGTGGTATGCTTATCGGAGTTTTTCCTGTTACTCATCCTACTGGTTTTGCAGGAAAATTCAATCAGGATATTGATGACAGGATAGATATTCTTCCCAAGAAAGAGTGCCCCGATTGCAATGCGCATATCGATCTTGATTATCCGCGCTGCCCTTTCTGCGGATATATATTTGAAAGCATATGATCGCTTTATACTGCTTCAGCAGATCTTAATACATATAAATGGAGGTTAATCAAATGACTTACAAGGAAAGCTTTATCAAATTCATGGTAGAATGTGATGTTCTCAAATTCGGAGAATTTACTCTCAAAAGCGGCAGAAAGGCTCCTTATTTCATCAACTGCGGCAACTATAAGACAGGAGCCCAGCTTGCAAAGCTCGGAGAATACTATGCCGAGTGCATAAAAGCGAATAATATCCCGGTTGAAACCCTTTTCGGACCTGCATACAAAGGTATTCCTCTTGCAGTTTCGGCAGTTGTTGCTCTCAGCAATAAATTCGGCATTGATGTGTCATATTGCTTTGACAGAAAAGAAGCAAAGGATCACGGTGAAGGCGGAATGTTCGTCGGTAAAACACTCACCGACGGAGAAAAGGTCGTTATAATAGATGATGTTATGACATCAGGCAAGGCACTCAGAGAATCAATGCCCAAGCTCATGAGCGCTGCTAAAGTAGATGTCACCGGTATGGTCATAACGGTTGACAGAATGGAAAAAGGAACTGGTGAGCTTTCAGCAGTTCAGGAAGTAAAGAGAGATTTTGGAGTAACGGTTTATCCGATAGTTACTATGGAAGATATTATCAATGCGATTAAAGACGAAATAGTTCCCGGCAAAGAGTATCTCGAACAAATGCTCGAGTACCAGGGAACATATGGAATAAAATAAGAAAAGTAAAACGGTCCTGAACTTTACAGGACCGTTTTATTATCCGAAAAAGAGTCAATCCCAAATTCTGTGTAAACGTAAAATAGTGCAATAGAAGGGTGTATGATGAGACCGATTGTGAAAGCAGTCGGTCTTATCTGCATATTAGCACATGATTATTTGATTGTCAAGAT
>Ga0129307_1003282_pt1 | contig 10521 bp, 10 predicted proteins | sample P1105metagenome_FD_94437 | JGI IMG/M metagenome (GOLD analysis project Ga0129307, IMG submission 94437) | Capybara group fecal microbial communities from Wisconsin, USA - P1105 metagenome | ecosystem: Host-associated > Mammals > Digestive system > Large intestine > Fecal | place: USA: Wisconsin... | reverse complement strand
GGATGAGGCGTCTCAATTCGGCCTTATTCATATCACGATGTCGGTGCAAAAGGATAGTTGCAAGGTTCAGCCGTTTATTGGCCAACTCCAAATTGCGGCATCCCCAAATCTCAGTGTCGTCCCATGTATCCGTAGTGATGTTTTCTACCAAGGTGGCATTGCCTGTACTGAGCAGCAACTTGCGGAAATCGGCATTGCCCTTGCATTTCTGCCACACACAGAAGAACATCCACTGAAGCCAAAAAGAGGAGAAATCCTTTCTTCTCTTTTTACTGCACTTCGCCTCGACAAACCGTTTGCAAGCGTAACCGCTGACTTGCTGCATAAGGATGTCTTGTATCTGTCGATGCTCTTCTGTGTCTTCTGACCACATGCCGCACAGAAACATACATTCGTTGTTCGTGAAGCGGTGTCCATTGAACTCAAAAGGAAATCCACTTACCATGTTGCTTAACCGCAAGTTGCTCAACCGCAAGTCGCTCTCATTTACGATATCGACTATAGTGTTAATGAACGATAACACCTGTGAAGAGTCCTTATAGACCTCTTCACGACCTAAAACAATATTATTCATGCTGCAATAAAGTATTGGTTAAAAGAAAGTTTTTTGCCTAAGATGTTGATGTGCTTACTCTTCAGTAAGGCATAGTCGATGCTTGGTTCACTGCCATACTCAAGAGCTTCCTTGCAAACCATGAGAATCTTGCCCATGAGGTTCTGACCAACGAACTGCCCCACGGTAGCCCACTCGCCAAGGCGCATTCTGTCCTGCTCACGCTTGATAGCGGCCTTGCACATGCCCTGTGCCTTCAATTCCTTGCGCAAATGGTTCAACCGCTTCTTCAACTCGTCATTACGGGTGCCCCACACCGTAGCGGTGCTTCCCTTCTGAAAAGTACAGTCCTCGATGATGACCGCATTCTTGGGAAATGACAACAACAGACCGCGGAAGTCCTCATTACCAAGGCACTTCTGCCACACTACGTACTTCATCCACTCCACGTTGAACGTCTCCCAATCGGCACGTTTCTCGTTGTCATGGGGGTTGCGGATGGTCTTCTTGGCAGCATAGCCATTGTCACACGCTACAAGCTGACGTTGGACGGCAAGGTGTGCGTCCGTGCCGTCAGAGAAAGCCCCTGCGATATAGGCACACTCGCTGTTATGGAAGTGGATGCCTTGCAAGTCGAAGTCATAACCACGCACCATGTTGCCGAGAGACAACGACAATCCCTGCCTCACGTCATAACCATGACGAAAGGCATAACAATTCTGCGTAGAAGCATTGTAAGCCTCCACTTCACTAAAAGTCGAAATGTAATTTTGAATGTTCATATTCAATTTTAATTAACTGTAAATAATCATGTTAATCCACATCATTTTCCCACCGTGGCGAATATGTTGCTCGGTTGGGGCAGCTCGTGGCTGTCTCTTGATGCTGTCAAATTCTCAAAGAACTAATGCCAATCTCTCGAAAGGCGCGGCAAAAGTATGTAAAATACTTGAGATATCAAAATAATTGGCGTTAACAATTGTTTATTCGGTAAAAGTTATTAGATACAGCCCTATATCTCAAATTGGTTATTTTTGAACATAATGGCTACATCATATAGTATAATTTGAAGAACTTATCTAAGTGTCCATGTTGGTAAACATCTATCCGTATAATATTCCCTTTGTTTTCTTCTTTATCTGTGTTACCACGTTTGTTGTCATAAATATAACTAAATGTATAATATCTCTTTTCTACTAAATGTTTTGAGTGACAACTGACCCATTCTGTCAACAATACGAAGTCATTGATGTCTCTTACACTTTCATCGATAAGGGCCAAATTAAGGTTTGTGTCGTTCAAAAGTTCATCGTAATACTTAAACGCATTCCATTCTATCGGCCAATTGCTTTCTTTTTGACCTCCTTTCCATTGGTATGAATCTATATTTGATTTGAACATATTACCATTGGAGTCCCAACCATAATAAGTCTTATCACGGTCGGATAGCTCAACAAATTTTCCATTCCTTTCCTTGAAAAAAGTTCGTTCATAAATCATGGACAACTTAGTGCCTTTTGCATCATAGTGGTATTCATATAAGTGTCTTAGGACACTTCCATCTATGCCTAAATCATCTATGGTTTTGGTATGGATATATCCATCAGGAGTGAGGGCGTAGGTGTACTTGGAGGGCTTGTATATAGTTTGATAGTCCCATACTACCTTTTGTGTTAAGGCACTCCCTTGTTTCTTCCAATATACAGTCTGTTTGCTTGCAGGTGCTTGTTGAACGACTTCTTGTAACTCAAGGTTTGAATTATATTTAAAGTCAATGATAATATAAGGTTTGTCTCCCCTTTGTGAATAAGCTTCAATCTTGCTTATTATCTTTTGGCCCTTACTATTCCTCTGTTGACAGAATGTTGGAAGTGCAAATAGGCAAAATGCAAATACGTATAATAATCTACTCATTCTTTATCTTCATTTTCAATAGTCATAGGTGGGAAATTCCGTATGATATAATCTTCTAACTCTGCATCCCATGTTCGTTCGTTTGTTATCTCAAACACAAGACAATCACCGTTGGGGTGTGTCTGTAACCACAGGGGACAACCAACTTTTAGATATGAAACACCATTATAATATGCTTTGGGGAGAAATACCTTATATCCCATCTTTATGCATAAAAGCAACCATTCTATTTGAGAAAGATTTCCATTTCCAATTATTTTCATCACGGACTTATTTTATAGTGAAACTGCTTTGATTAGATAATGTGCAAGAGCGCACCAATGAAGATGCGCACTTGCACGAAGAGTGGGCAGAAAACCATCATGCTCTACGGCTTGAGAATTTGCCACACGGGGAATAAGCCATTTCGACCTTAGTCGATTGGCTAATTCTCAATTCAACTTCATTCTTCATAATGTTAAGAATTACTTTGTTTTAGAAATACTTTAGGGAGATTTCATTTATCCACATTCTTTTCACTCGACTCGCATTTATCATGCGTATATGTCCTTCGAATTGTTCCGATTTTTTCTTTGGGTAATCTTTTCAGTTTCTCATGCAAACTAAGACCTTGTAGTGGGTCGTAGTTTTCAAGTTCCATTTTATACGCTAATCCATATCTCGTTTTTGCCATATAGCAGTTGTTCTCTGCAGCCTTTGTGGGGGTTCCATTTTCTGAATAATTGATTCCTGCGCAGAGGTTGCAGAAAGCACAATACTCATGTTTCCCACACTCCTCATAATCTCTGACCTTGAGTCTACGCCACCCCTCTAATATAGTATTTCCCGTTATAATCTCCTTTAACGATTTTTTTAAGAGATTGCCAAAAATCAAATGAAAAGCACAACAGGGGACTAAATTACCATCGGGAGTAATATTGAAAGTGTGGTATCCTGCTTTACAAGCATTGTTGTCCATATTAATAGCCACTCCTCCAAAGTTCTCAGTGTCTTTTCCTACATACATCACAGTGGCAGGGTCTCTTAATACAATTTCCAATTGTTCTACAGAAAGCCTTAAATAACGACTAACACATTTATCTCCATCTATAGAATCAGTAACGTTTAATTCATATTGTACAGGAATACCATATTTCTCTCCGATATGGGTTGTTGTGTAATATGATTTTAGGTTAGGTTTCATCACACAGCATTTTATGACCATTGGAATGGAATAACTTGATAGTCCCTCTATGACAGAAATGGTTTTATGCCACGAACCTTTGACCCTTGTTATGTTATCATGGTCGTTAGCGATACCGCTATATAAGGATAGGCAAATGCGATGAGGGTAGAGGCTTGCTAATAGTTCCTCTTTCCCTATTAATGCTATCCCATTAGTAAATAAGTCTACTGCAATATCCTTTTGAAATAGATATTCTATTAGTTGCCAAATGCTTGTGTATGAAAATGGGTCTCCCCCTGTAAGTAAAACTTTCGTTATACCTTCTTCATGTAGTTCGTCTATTATACGTACATAGTCGCTGAAGGACAGATTTGGGGTTCCGCTTCTGAGATTTTTTTCGAACTCGTTTCTGCTCGCACCTATATTATAACAATGTATGCACTTCTCGCTGCAGTTGTAGGTTAATTCAAACATTACACTCGTTATTCCTCCAACTTTTGACTCGTATGCAGCTTCTGCATCATCTTTCTCAATTGAATAATCTCCATCAGAAGACTTTGCTCTCATTGGTTGCATGCCATTGTTGTAAGACCTGTGTAATGTTTTCCTATAGTTGGTCACATCTTGCTTGCATGGTTTATACGTTGTTATAAGACCCAATTTACATAATTGGGATAGAAAAGGCGCGAGGCTTTTTTCAGAGATATTCGTTATGTCAGACAGTTCTTTAAGACCAATATGCCCATTCTTTTGTAAAGAAAGAAATACTCCCATCACATCAGCTGAAAAGTCTTCAAAGAAATGGCTTTCCCCTGCAATGAGATTGTAATAAATTGCTACGTGAGCATCGTGGTTGTACCTACCACACGTCCATTCAGGTCTATAAAAGATATTGTTTAATTCCATACTCATCATACTCTCCATTTATAAATGCGACATAATAAGTGTTTTCTTCGTCTTTCAATATAATAGATTTGTCAAAATAATCTATTCCCATAGTACACAGGTTTTTACATTGTTGCAGAGTTCTTTGATATTCATTGAAAACAACAATAGAATGTTTTCCTGTATGTTTTGACAAATTAATAAGAAAGTTCCTTGTATGAGATTGTCTAATTGAAATACCACCAACAAAGAGGTCAACAAAAATGAAATCATATTTGTTAGTTGTTCTTTCTATAAAATGAAAAGCATCATCTTTTATAATATTCAGTTTGTTAGTTTCAATGCCTTTTAAGAAGTATTTTTTAGTATAATCAATGATTAGTGGAAGATATTCAATAGAATCAACAAAGATTGTGTTATTGTACTTTTTTATGATGAAACGAGGAAACGAACAACATCCACCACCAAGGATAGCGACCCGTCCAATGTTTTTTTTACAAGCGAAATCTTCAAATAGATACTGCACAGGAACATAAATTGGTTGATAAGTGGAATTATCTGTATAGATACAGGAATATCCACTATCTCCATTTCGCAAAGCAAGCATATTGTCTCGTTCTACCACAGACAATGTACCATCCTTTGTTATTGCCGTCTCTAAAATGACCATTTATTTGGTTGCTATTTCAAAAAGCCTATTTCTTAATCCACGAAGAAACAATGGTCTTGTCCTTGTCTACATTTTGTTGTTTTTGGATGTATTTCTGTGAAAAAATAATAGCCGCATTAATAGCATCATTAACAAGTTTTTCTATGTCTTGATGTTCGCTATCTTGATAATACTTTACATAAAGGCTTGTGAAAATCTTTTCAGCCACTTGACGTTCGAGCATTTCTTTTAAATTGTCCATATCAGATGCATTTGTCGCACCATTCGGCTCTTATAGTGCTTGTTCGTTTTTTGTTTAAGGCATAAAAGAAAGCGTGAGCCTGTCTTAACTCCTGTCTACTGTGATAGGCTCTCGACTGCCTCTGCTTATAGACAAGAAAAACTGCTCACGCTCTTGGTCTATATACAGAGGTGTGTATACTTCAACCAAGAGGAGAGCGTTCTTCTCCATTCCACTAAGCAGATATTGCAGTAATGAGTTGTCGAGATTCATCACAGCGGAACGAAGCCAAACGCTTCCTGATATGTCTGTCAAAAGAGCCTATGTAGGTAAATTGACAGCGCAAAAATAAGTTTTTTTTTTGAAAAAGAAGAAGGTTTGCTTGAATACTTTCAGGTTATCAACCCATTTTAACAAAAATAGGGAAGGATAATCAGGAAATCCTTGTTAGTGGCCCATATAAGAAACATCCTTTGATAGTTATTTTTTTATTTTTTTTGACGACTCACCCGTAACTCCAATAGTGGGTATAGGGAGGCCTTAAAGGTCGTATCCTAAAAGGGGATACCTATGTCAAGGGTGTAGGGAGCCCATCTGTCCCCTACAATTGAAAGTCTTTCTTCACTCGTTGCACGGTGCTGACGCTTTTCTCTGTCAGTTTCGCAGTTACTCGGATGGAGTAACCTTTCTTGAGGTAATTGATAATGTCTTTGTATTCGTCTGCCTTTTGGTCGATTGTTTTTACCGACCCTTTCTTTCTGCCAACCTTTCCACCTTTCGAGACGTAGGCTTTCAGTCCACTATTCAGTCTGAACTTGATGTTCTCTCGTTCGAGTTGTGCACAGGTTGACAGGGTTGCAATCATGATTGGTGCGAACATGGTCGGCTTACCATCTGCATCCAATAGGTTGAGCTGTTCCTTCTGCATATACAGATTGATGCCATTGTCCACCAAGTCTTTCACCGTGGCCAACACCTCAAAGGCATTGCGTCCCACACGGCTTAGCTCTGAAACGAGTAAGGTGTGTATCTTATTTGTCTTGCAGTAGGCAATGGCTTTCATCAAACCTTCTCGTTCTTCATTCTTCTTGGCTCCCGATATGTGTTCCTCAAAAACAGCCTTCACTTCCAACTTGGCATAGTCGGCGTATTCTCTGAGGTCGATGACCTGTCTCTCGGTGTTCTGTCTGTTTTCAGCGACAGCACTTGAAACTCTTGCGTAAATAACACTTGTTTGCATATATCTATCTGATTTGAAATTTGTATTCTTATAACTCAAAGGGTTTTTACAATACGCCGCTTGGTTTTGCCAAGGGTTATTAGGTAAACATTTTTTGAATATTTTGACCACACCTTATTTTTTGAATATGCTGACTGCAAATAATTGCATAGAGTGATTTTGAATTTCATAATGTATGGTGTTCATTGTATTCAATAATACTGTAGCTAAGGTACGAAAAAATATCGACATACAGGAATCCTGTGAGCTAAAGATTCTTAAGACGTAGTAGAAATTTTGAAATGAAAAATTTGGGTCATAAGCTAAATTGAATTATATTTGCCTTGGGGCATCCAAAATTTTGTGATAAGTCAGACAGCATACAGAGAGTTGGCTGAATTATACCACAAGTCAAAAATCAATTTTAGTTTCCATAACTCATTTGTATACACGGGTTTGATTGGAATAATAAGCAAAAATTATACTGAAACATTAAATTAAGAGAGACTTTACTATGGCATTGAAAAGGACAAAGAAGATATTCAGATTGAAAGACATTAGCATCGGCAATATTGTTGAGGCCCATGTTCGTTTATTGAAGTCACCTACCATCAAAGATTTCAACGTAAACATCTATACAGGCGAAGTGTTGGGAGAAAAGATAGAAAGCATGTATGCCCATGTCGGCAAAAGCAGGAAAGTGTTGGCTGAGAAATTCACTTTTCTCATACACCTCATTATCAAGCAAAGCCACAACAGTGAATATGGTTGGGCATACCTAAGTTCGGTTGTTCTTGAGAAGGTGTTTGGGAAAGAGTATCGGCAACTCATAAAGACCTTACTGCACGAAAACATCATTTGGTACACTCAGTTCTATGAAATGGGAGTAATGCCATATGGCTATAAATTGTGTAATGGTGTGGACTATGAATGTTCAATTGAATACGAAGGCTATTTGCGTTCCTATGAAGACAAACTCAAATTATCATTAGGGTATATTAATCATCAACAAACAGAAGAGGCCCTATCAAATCTCGCCAACACTAAACTATTTAATAGATACGAAAGTTCTCTATCTTATCTCAGGCTTATGTTCCCCAACCAAGTCAAGCGTTTTCTTGAAATACATCCATTCGTGAATAACACATCACGAAACTATTATTATTCAATCCTTGACAGATATGAAGATAAAGAAGACAGGCGAATTACCTCAGTTGATAAGAACAAGCGTATATATTCTCTTCTTACTGCTACACCGCGTTTGATGAAATGTTTTCTTAACATATCCTTCTCTGCTGATATACATAATAGCCATCCTTTGCTCTTCAACAAGATTTTATCTGAATACTATGGAATTTCATTAGAGTTATTGGATAAAGTTTATGGATTGATTGATAATAGGCGTTCAGAGGTCTTAGATGTACTTTATAATAGACCTCATTATGTTAGGCAATATTTGCTTAAAGTGCTGAATATCAGTAATGATAGTGATAATGATTTTTACAAAGTTCCCAAAGATGTGTGGGAGTATGTAATTATCACTTCATTAGGACTGTTTTGGGACATCATCATACCAAGAGAGAATAACGCCTATAATGAACTTTTGCGCTCAGACGTAAAAGTGTTGTTGTTCTCAGAAGTGTTTTATAGCAAAACGATGACCACTCGCTGTAAAGTGTTCGCTAAGATATTCAAGAAGCGTTTCCCTAATGTATATAAAGTAGTAGAGGAACAAAAGAAAGGATTGGCAAGAGACAAACGCACGGTGTTGTGTAATAGAATGATGGCTTTGGAGAGCGAATTGTTTCAAGAGGTGTTGACGCTGTTATATAATAAGAGGTATAAGGTTGTTTCTATCCATGACGCTGTGGTGGTGTTGGATGTTCCCTCAAACAAAACCTGTACAGACGAGTTGGTGAAAGAGGTTATCAATAAAGTCTATAGGAAAAATGGTTTGCATCCTGATGTCTCAATTGACTATTATGGTGAGGCCCACTTGAAGCAGTTCATGGAGGAAGAAGAAAACCTATCTGTCAAAGCACAGGAATATAAATCTGCCTTGCAAAATGCAGCTAATAATGGTGAAAGCGAAGCAAAGGAAATCCTGTCAGACCTTGACAATGGTTTTAGAGAAATCTGTTACGACAACGAGTATCATATTATAGCTCACTTGGTAGACGTGAAGGACGCTCAGAAGAGAATTACAAAGTCTTAATAATGCTCCATGAGGATGAAAGATTTCTTCTTCATGAAGAGGAAGAGTAAGTAAGGTGGGTAAACAAATAACGCTGTGTAATGTCTTTTCGTGGGAATAGACGGATGCAGGCGTTTACCCCATACGACACAAAACGTTGCAAACCGTTGATTTTCAATATGGTTCCTGCATTTCAACGAAGATGAATATTAAAGGGTAGAATTACTCTTAAATAACTAAATACCAGCGAGATAAACAAATAGCCTTGTTTGTCTCGCTGGTGTTTTATGGTTGTTTCAACCAGCAGTATAGGAAACATTCGTAAAAAAATACAATTATAAATATGCGTAATGCGTTTTTGTATAATTGACATAATATATAATATATGCCATTCACAACTGTTCGAGTTTCCGAACGGTTCGCTATCTATTAACTATCTGACGCGGAATATTGAGGGAGCATAAAATGATGCTTACCACTATGCTCCCTTAAAATATCTTTCTACTTGTGGTTAATATCGAGATAGTCCTTCAGCGCATCGACGTATTCCTCGAATGCCTGTCGGCCCCGTTCGCTGATGCGGCAGAGCGTGCAGGGTCGCTTGCCCTTGAAGGTCTTCTCTACCTCTATGTAGCCCGCCGCCGAGAGCTTGTCTATCTGCACGCTAAGGTTGCCCGCCGTGGCTCCCGTCTGTTCCTTTATATAGGGGAACTCGGCCTCGTCGGCACTGATGAGCAGCGACATGACGGCCAGTCGTAGCTCGGAGTGCAGCAGTGGGTCTAATGGCTTAAACATAGGCTATTTCTTTTTCATCATCCAGCCTGGGAGTGTCAGGCCGATAAAGGCAAACACGGCGATAATCATGCTGGGAAATATGCCATTGATAATCCCAAAGTAGTTGCTATTTGTGTAGTAAATAATCTTGGCGGTCAACGTTTCTGTCATGCAGAAAGCTTCCCAGAAGAATCCCCCAATGCCGCCAATAATTCCACACCACACCATCCAGCGGCTCTTCAAAGTGTAGCCGTTGATGGTAATAACCATACCCATCATCAGGTAAATGATACGTACTGGGTTGATACGGTTCTGGAAATACACTTGCATATTATCAGCTACCAAAGCATCGTGGAGCATCAGCTTGTTGAAGAGAATAGAAAGCACGAAAAGCGACAGTACGAAGATGCCGAATGTCTGCCACGTCTTGTTTACCATGCTGCCGACAAAACTGTCTGGGACTTTAGGTTTGTTTCTATTGACATAGCGGTCAACGACGTAAATAACAAGCGGCAACAAGATATACAGTAAATAGAAAGCCGCATTTTTCGTAAAACAGATGCAGAGCCCAATGAGCAGCGCCCAGCCCATCAAGCAGAGGCCAGAGATGTAGAGCGTCTGCCCTGTATGCCTTGCCACTGTCTGTCGGCTGCGCTCAAGCTGTTCGGTGATTATCTCCAGACTGCGCTCGGCAGTCAGGTTGCTTTTTTCTTCCATTGTTCTTTTTGTCTTTGGATGTTACACATTTTGTTTACTTGTTCTCCAGCCTTGTCCCAGCTCCTGCAGAAAGCCCGGATTCAGCCTCATGTGTTCGAACCACGGTGCAAAGATAAATAAATTTATAATATAAACCAAATTATTCTGTAAATATTTTGCCTTTTGTTTTGCTTTTTAACATTTCAACAGAAAAAAGGTACCTTTTCAAAG
>Ga0129307_1003281_pt1 | contig 10524 bp, 8 predicted proteins | sample P1105metagenome_FD_94437 | JGI IMG/M metagenome (GOLD analysis project Ga0129307, IMG submission 94437) | Capybara group fecal microbial communities from Wisconsin, USA - P1105 metagenome | ecosystem: Host-associated > Mammals > Digestive system > Large intestine > Fecal | place: USA: Wisconsin... | reverse complement strand
GGCGGCTTAGTAAGGACCCTTGCAGGTGGCAGATCGACGTGCGTGCCCTTGCACGCCGCTAGTATTGTAGGGCTACGCCCGTATATGAAGAACCGCCGGCTTCGCCGGCGGGTCACTTTTTTTGTTTTGGAAACTTCCTGATAGACCATCATTTACAAAGAATGAAAAACAAAGAAAAACGATGTATATGCTTTTTTTTGAATACAAATTTTTTATATTTTATCTTACGTCTAGGGTGTTTGAGTACACTAAACTAAAAGGGATTGTAAATGAAAATAGTTCTTCCTGTTGCTGGAAATGGGCTTCGCCTACGTCCATACACGGAAAATCTTCCTAAGTGCTTGCTTCCTGTTGCTGGTAAGACAATCATTGATTGGATTGTCGATGACGCTCTTTTTTTGAAACCTTCCGAAACGATTTTTATTACGGGCTACAAGGCTCCTGTTATTGATGAGTATTTGAAGCAGAAACCGGAGTGGGGTGCTGTTCGCACTGTTGTTCAGTCCAATCCCCAAGGTCTTGGCGAGGCTATCAGCCTTGCGCTCCCGTATGCTAACGATGATGAACCTCTTTTGATTATTTTGGGTGATACTCTTTTCGAGGCCGATCTTTCGATTCTCAACAAGGCCGAAGAGAACGTTCTCTATACGTTCAAGGTCGATGATCCCAAGCGTTTTGGCGTTGCCGTGACGGATAAGGACGGTCGTATCGAACGCCTGGTGGAAAAGCCGCAGGAATTCGTCTCGGATGAAGCGATAGTCGGTATCTACTTCATCAAGGATGTCAAGGCGCTCAAGGAAGCGTTGAACTACCTCATGAAGAACGACATCCGCACGAAGGGTGAATTCCAGCTGACGGATGCTCTTGAACGCATGATTCAGGGTGGCTGCAAGTTCCGCACGGCTCCTGTCCAGAAGTGGCTGGATTGCGGTCTTGTGGAAACGCTGCTCGAAACGAACGCCCATATTCTCGGTCGTGAAGCAAAGTCAAATCCGCCTCAATTCGAAGGTTCCGAAATTATCGAGCCCTGCTACATTGGCAAGAATGTGGTTATCAAGAATTCGAAGGTCGGTCCTAACGTGTCGGTTGGGGATGGTTGTGTCATCGAAAATACCGAAGTGTGCGATGCGATTCTCTGGAATGGCGTGAAGGTTTCGGACAAGAACCTCGCCGGCATCATTGTTCACGAATAAAGTAATTTTCCCGAGCGGTTTACGTTCGGCTTTCATTGCAAAAAAGACGGGTTTAAACCCGCCTTTTTTTATTACTTGGTAACACTTTACTGGATCCTGCTCCTACGAACCTAATTCAACTAAGGGGCAAAAGCCCCAAGTTTCATATATCGACTCCACTACGTTTCGCTCAGGATGACAATCTCTATTAGCCTTACTGCACGTCGATGGTCACTTTGTACATCGGTTTGCCTTTGTAGCTGCGGAGCTGGTCTCTCGGGGCGGTGACGACTTTCACGTTGCTTTTCGTGACGCCGGGCTGTTCGCGCAACACTTTCAGGAGGTCCGCATTGCGTTTTGCGGCCATCTGCGGAAGGACCTTCATCATGTAGTTCTTGTCGATTTCGGCGGAGTGTTCCTTGGTGTAGGCCTGGAATCCCTTGCTGCTTTCCTTGATTTCTTCAATGGCCCTATAATCCAGTTCATTCAGTTGGGTCTTGTTGTTCGTTTCTTTATAGTAGTCAATCTTGAGCTGTTGAATCTTGTATTCCCTGGCGGTCTTGCGCGGGTTGTAATACTGTGTGTAGGTGAGGGTGAACTTCGGGTCTTTTCGGACGGTTTCGGTCATCTTGATGGCCTTTGCGTACTGTTCGCTCGTGAACGTTTCGCTGTTCGAGTCTATCAGCACTTCGTCGTTTTCGCCAAGGCTGATGCCGAGTGCGCTAGCTCCTGCGCTGGCGAGGTTGCCGACGAGCTTGAACGGGGAAAGCGCCACTTTGACGAGCAGGTTCACGACGGTCTTCCAGATGATTTTGCCGTAAGAGAATTCCGGGTCGTCCAGGTTGCCCTTGACCGGAATATCGAACTGGATTTTGTCGTCTTTGTCCTTGAGGATGTAGAGGCCGATTTTCATCGGAACTGTATATTCTGGGTCTATCTTGCTATCCTTGTCGCCGACGGTGATGTTGTAGATGTCGATGGTGTTCTTGCTGTCGAGGTTTCTATCGACAATCTTGCTATCGCTGGCAAAGGCTAGCGTGCCAGCCTTGAGCGGGTAGGCGGTGTAGTGTAGCGAGTAGTTCGAAAAGTGCTTGAGGGCGAGATTCTTGATGCTGATGTAGATATCCATCGTCTTGAGGTTGCTCAGGGCGCCATGGTACTTGAGCGAGAGGCTTCCGCCTTCGGGGAAGGCTGCCGAGACGTTCACGTTGCAGGGCGTATCGTAGTTGATGTTCTGGCCGCTGACGGTAATGTCGCTCACCTTGTAATTGAACGGGCGGATAATCGTATGGTCGGTGACGGTGATGTAGGAGTTCTTGACGAGAAGCTTGTTGATTTTGGCCTTGAGGGGCTTGGAAGGTGCCGGCTTGTCGGCTTCTCCTGCGGCGCTTGCGGAATCAACCTTGGCTTCTGCATTGGCTTCGGTTGCTTTGGCGTCTGCGGCCGGAGCGGGTTCAGGAACCGGTTCTGCCTTCGGTTTTGGAGCGTCTTGAGTAGCGGTTTCTTGCTTTTCTTCCGTCTTTACAGTCGTCGAGTCGTCGGCAGATTTTTCTGCATCCTTGCTGCTTGACTTGAGAAGAACGTCGAAGTTCGTTTTACCGTCCTTGAACAAATCGATGTGGGAGTGGACTCCGCCGATAACGACTGAATCAAGTAGGTATTCGTTCTTGGCGATATTAGCGCTGCCGATGCCTATCTTTGCGTTATCGAGGCCAATCTTGTTGCCGCTGTTTTCCGTGAGGACGACATTGTCAAGATCGAGATCGCCCTTGATGTTCGAGGCTAGAATGCTGTTGATGTTTCCTGCGATGGAAATGTTTGCCGAGAGGGCTCCTTCGAAATCCTTGTAGTTGATGGAATCGTTCAGGTACGGCTTGATGCAGCTGAGGGCGAATCGGTTCAAGTTCAAGAAAATGCTGTAGTCGTATGTCGCCATGTTGGCATTGACTTTGAGCTTCAAATCGCCGCCGTCAGCGAACTTGAGACTTACATCAACACCGGTCTTGTTGTCTTCGAGATAAATGGCCGGGATGTTAATCGAGAAATCCTTGAGGTGGAACTTGGAACCGACTTTTGTGTCTTGGTAAATGATGTTGCCTTTTTCGAATACGATGTTGCGGAGGCATATCTTGACCGGAAAACCCGCTGCGATTTCGGCTGCGGTCTTTGCCGTGTTGTCTTTAGGCTTTTTCTCGTCGGGGTGTTCTGCGTAGTAGATGCTGTCTTTTGTGTCGAGGTATTCCTGGATGTCGGTGAAGTTGAACCTTTCGCCGTGCTGGTTGACGCGGACATAAAGCGCTTTCATGTAAATGTCGCTAATGTCCAGTGTCCTTGTAAATAGCTTGAGGGGGTTGATGTTTATGCTGAACTTGTCGAACCCGACAAACCGCGTCTTGTCGTCTGCTTCCATGATGGCTAGCGTGTCGATATCTAGCACATAGGTGAACGGATTCAGGCTGATGTCCTTGATGGTGATGCTTCGACCAATCATTTCCTTGGAGTGGTCCTCGATGTAGCTGCGTGCTATTTTGGGTGCTACGAGGAGGATGATGAAGTAGAGGAGGATCAGGGATCCTAAGACGATGAGGGTAATTTTGAGAGGCTTCTTCATAACATAAAATCTAAATATTGTATTCTGCGGTAAACGCAATAATGTGCTTTTTTTTATCCGATTTCGGCTAAAAAATGTTATTCTTGAAGCATGAATGCAACAATTCATTATTGCCATCCGGGATATGCTCCTGCCGATACGAAAAACTTCTTAATCGGTTTTTCAGAAAATCCGTCGTTTTTGGTTGTCAAATTCAAGATTTTGGATTCGTCGTCAAATGTTGTTTATGAAGGAATCGCTGAAAAGTTCCGTTATTGCGAATATACGGGAGAAATCTTGTATAAGGGCGATTTTTCGGCGGTGGCGGAACCTGGGCAATATCAGATTTCTTTGACCGATTTCGATGCTAAGTCGCACTTGTTCGAAATTTCGGATGAATGGCTCTCTCGCGAAGTCCGGGCGAATATCAAATCGTTCTATTATCAGCGGAGTGGTGTGGAGTTGCCGGAGCAATTTGCGGGTGCTTGGGCTCGTCCGGCTGCACATATTGATGATAAGTTGGAATTCCATCCGACGATGAATCGTGCTGGGCTTTGGAACGCTCACGGTGGCTGGTACGATGCGGGCGACTATGGCAAGTACATCGTGAATGGCGGCGTTAGCGTTGCCACGTTGATGCTGGCGTGCGAACTGTGCAAAAATTCTGAATTTGTTGGAAATGCGGGATTTTGTCCGTCATTTGAACAACCTGTTAGTTTGTTGGATGAAGTCCGCTTTGAACTGGAATTTTTCTTGCGGATGCAAGATGACGATGGCGGCGTGTTTTTCAAGGTGACGCCGTACCGTTGGGACGGCTTTGTGACTCCGACTGAATCGGATGCTTCGCAGAAACGCTATATCCTCGGGAAATCGACGTCTTCGACGTTGAATTTTACAGGTGCGCTGGCTGAGGCGCATCGCGTTTTTGCGGATGTCGATAATTCGTTCGCTACTAAGTGCCTTGTTGCGAGTGTACGCGCATATTGGTGGGCCGAAAAGAATCCAGACGTGGATTGGCCACACAATACAGAAGGCAGTGGTGGATACGGAGACCCCGACTTGGGTGATGACTTTTTCTGGGCGCGTGCCATGCTATATCGAGAGCTGAAAGGTAGAGAGAATGATGCTGCTCTTGCTGAATTGAACGTTACGGACGGTTCAAAGACTGTTCTCGCGGATTTGCTTGCTCGGTTAGAGAGCAGCCTTCCGGCGGACATGGAGTCGTATTTACCGACGTACGGGCTGCAATGGCGCTCGACCCAGAACTTAGCTTGGTTTGCTTTGGCGACATGTGATTGTAAGTGGACTGAAAAAGCTCGGATGGCGTTTAAATACACTGCCGATGAAATCCTCAAGTTGCAGGAAAAGGACCCGTATAATCTTTCGATACACAAGTTTATTTGGGGTAGCAATGGCGATATTGCGAACCATGCGCTGACACTTTATCTGGTATATGTCTGGTTTAATGACCCAAAGTACCGTACTGCGGCGATGGAACAAATCAAGTTTGTTTACGGCATGAATCCTGTGGATGTGAGCTTTGTAACGGGTTCTGCGTGGAGTTCCCCGAAATTCCCGCACCACCGCATCAGTCATTCAGATAACGTAGCAGAACCGGTGCCTGGGCTCGTTGTGGGGGGCATTAACGAAGATCGGCAGGACACGCATCGTCAACCGCATTATCTCGGTGATGCCCGCGGAATGTCTTATGCGGACGAACAATGCTCTTTTGCGAGTAACGAGGTCGCGATCAACTGGAGCGCTCCGCTGACCGCCGCGCTGTTATTGCTTAGCGCTTAACAGGCTATTTCTTGTTGTTGGCGGGCTTCGCCGGCTGTTTGGCGGGCGTCTTGCTCGGCTCTTTCTTCTTTTCTACAGCTTTTTCTTTTGGTTGTTCTTTGGCTGGAGCCTTCGGGGCGTTCGCCTGCTTTTCTACAGTCTTCTCTTTGGGCTGTTCCTTTGGCGTTTCTTTAGCTTGCGGCTTCTCTTGCGCTTTGGTAGAATCCTTCACGGCTTCTTTTGCGGATTCTTTTTCCGATTCGGTCTTTATCTTGTCTTCAATCTTCGGTAAAAGCTTTTGCAGATTGACGTCCGAACGGACTTCGCGCTTGTATTCCGCATAAGAACGGATTGGCTTGTAGTACGATGAATCGGCGGCTTCGAGTGTGTCGCTATTGAAAATGTCTACGTAAGAGGCGAAAAGCGATGCCCAGCTGCGGAGCCAATTTTTACGGGATTCTCTATTGTTGTACCAGCATGAAGGATTGTAGAGAACGTGGTGGATGTCTTTTGTAATGTAGACTGGACTTTTTCCGGAGAGCTTCTGGAATATTCTCTTGACTCGGTATGTCGATGCCGCATCCGTTAAAAGAAGAACCGTGTCGATTTCGTGTTTCTTGAGCCAAGGTATTAGCGAGTATGCTTCGCTGATGGTGGAGGGGTCGTTGTGCGGAACGAGAAAGACGGCGTTGCTGTCGAATGAACCGAGCTTCATGAAATCTTCGGCGTAGAATTCGGAATTGCTCCTGTCGCGGAACGAACGTCGCCCGAGAATGAGGACGGAATCGACTTTGCCTTCTTTGAGCAAGTTTGCCGCATAGTCGCTGCGCTCGAGGTCGGCGGTTTGTCCGTCGAGAATGGCAACCCATTTGACGTGTTCAAATTCGTCATCTTCGACAAGCCAATGACCGCTTTTTTCAAATACAACGTACGTGACAACGGCTACAACGAAAAGAACCAGCAGGCCGATGCCCAAACTGAAATTTTTCTTTTTGCGGCTATCCTTCTTATCGGATTTTAGAATCTTTGACAAAGTAACTCCCTTTTATCGTGAGGGTGAAAATTTATATAAAGCAGCGTCTTCGCCGTCGGAGTAATATCTTTTACGGACGTTGTACAGCTTGAATCCGTGTTTTTCGTAGAATGCGCGAGCCTTGGCGTTCCCGTCGCGGACTTCCAGAAAGCATTGGTCATCGTTTGATGTTAGCTGCTGGAGGCCGGCATTCAAAAGCTGCGAGCCGATGCCTTTGCGTTGTTCGGATTCGCGGGTGGCGATGCTCAGTAGTTCGGAGTCTGGTCCTAGCAAGTGGAATATGGCGTAGCCCAAGAGTGTTCCGTTGGGGACGCCGGATTCACAGACGACGCAGTATGCATAGCTTGCGCGGATTTCGGACAAGAATTGCTTTTCGTTCCAATCCTGAAACGCCAGTTCCCGCTGCAATTCGAGAACCTGTGGCAAATCGTTTTCCGTCATCTGTCGCAGTTGCATTTGTGATTCCTTTTTATGCACCTCTAATTACAAGACTTTACTGGATTCTTCACTCCACTTCGTTTCGTTCAGAATGACGTATTCTTCTTGCTTTCTACAGTCTACCGCCTACTGCCTACTGTCTACTGTCTTCTTCCTACTACTTACTCAACTTCTCGAAGTACGAAGGCTGAATGTAATTCGCTTCTTGAATGAGCGATGGCTTGACCGTTTCAAAAAGCGGAGTCCACATGCTGAGCGGCTTGTCCGTATCGAGCGTAGTTGCAATTCCCTTGTCCTTGAAAACGGCGGTGAGCGTTTCGTCGGCGGATGCAGCTGCATCGACAACGGCGTTCTTCACGGAACTAGCCTTGAGCCGTTCCACAACTTCTTGGGTTTCGATAAAGCTTTCGACGCCATTCAACCGCAAGTACCAGAATCCGTTGCGAGCGCGGATGACGACCGCCGTGTCGCTGTCGGCGACTCCCGAGAAACAGGCGAGCGCTTGCAATGTCGTTACGCCATACAGGTTGCGTTTGCCGCTAAAGCAGAGTCCCTGGCAGAACGCAACGCCCGTGCGCAGTCCGCTGAACGAACCTGGCCCGACCGTTACCATGACGCGTTTTACGTCATCGAGCGTAGCGCCGACTTTTGCGAGCAGGCCATCCAAGCTTGCGCTCAAGATTTCGCCCTTGGCAGACGGATCGACCATCTCCTCGTAGACGGAGCCGGCACACAGCGCCATCGAAATTCCCTTGCGGGAGGTATCCACTATTAAGTCGAAGTTAGTCATTGGTCAATAGTCGTTCGTTAACGCTTTATTTCCAAGCTTTTGTCGATGATGAGGTCAATGAGTTGGCTGTAGGTGATGCCGACGCAGGCGGCCTGTTGCGGCAACAGCGACGTCGGAGTCATGCCCGGGAGCGTGTTCGTTTCAATCGCAAAGAGTTCGCCGTCTTTCGTGATGCGGACGTCCGTGCGGCTGTAGCCCGCGCCGCCCAAAGCGTAGTGGGCGTTCTTCACGAGTTCCTGAATGCGTGCGGTGAGTTCCGGTGCAAATTCTGCCGGAGTGACTTCCTGGCATTCGCCGTTGTACTTCGCTTCAAAGTCGAAGTATTCACGGGTTGTCATGCGCATTTCGGTCGGCGGCAGGGGCTTTTCGCCTTCGATGTAACCGCAGCTCGCTTCGCCGCCGGCAATGAACTTTTCGCAGAGCAGTCGGTTCGTGTCCTTGAACAAATCCTGAGCAATCTTGCCGGCTTCGTCGAGATTTTTAGCGATGCCGATGCCGATGGAAGAACCACCCAGCGGATCCTTGATGACGAGCGGGAAACCGAGTTCGTCAGAGACGCTCACGAGCGTATCGCCAGTGAAATCGTGCTTCCAGATGACGCGGTAAGGTGGCGTCGGGATGTTGTTTGCGCGGTAGATTTCCTTCGTCTTGATTTTGTCCATCGCGAGTGCTGATGCGAGGAGCCCGCAACCGGTATAAGGAATGTTCCAGTTTTCGAGCATCGCCTGAATGTGGCCGTCTTCGCCCCACTTGCCATGCAAAGCGAGGAACGCGATATCAGCCGATGGAAGCTCCGAAAGTGCCGGGGATTTTTTCTTGTTTGCTGCCGTGCCTTCGAGGCTGTGGAAATAGTTGACCGAGAAATTCGTTTTCTGGTACGGAGAAAGTTCACGGGAAGACCAGTGCCAAGTGCCATCCTTGTCGATGAGTACAGGGTGGATGTTGTACTTTTCCGGGTCCATGGCGCGCACAACGCCAGTACCGCTGACGACAGAAACATCATGTTCAGTAGATGGACCGCCCATCAAAACCAAAACGCGTAAACGGGACATAAAAACCTCACTAAAATCTTTGGGATTTAATCTAGTAATTAAAAAATCAAATTTGATGATAAAAATGCCTTTTATTTGGCCAAAATGGGCAAAAACGTATGTAAAAGTATGTTTTTCTTGCCGAAACAAGATGATAAAATATATATTGATGAGCACGTTGATAACAAGGAGATTATATGCGAGTCTTTGTGACGGGTGGGACAGGCTTTATTGGTCATTATGTGGTCAAGGCCCTTTTGGATTGCGGGCATGAAGTCGTAGTTGCAACGCGCCACCCGAACAAGGTGCCGACCTTAAGAGCGAATCCGAACGTTTCGTTTGTCGAAGCGGCTTTGACTGACTTCGAAAAAATGGACGAGGGGCTGGTCGGCTGTGATGCCTGTATTCATGTGGCTCTCGGTTGGGGCGATACCCCGAGCGCTATGCTCATGAACGATACTCGTGCGACAGTAGCTCTTTTGGAGATGGCGGCCCGTGCCGGCTGCAAAAAATTTATTTATACCAGCAGTACTGCGGCTATGGGGCGTGTTCGTTCCGAAATGCGCGAATCGACGAGCAATTTGCCGATAGATCTTTACGGCGCGACCAAGGCGGCGGGCGAGGCTTTTGTGCTTGGCTTCAGTCATGGCTTCGGGAGTCAGTTCCCGCAGGTGGGCATGAAACGCAATATCATCCGTCCGGGTTACACGTTCGGCAACCCCGCTTTCCCCGATGGCTGTTCCCAGCCGGACCGCAGGTTCTTTGAAATGGCTTACGCTGTCAAGGAAGACCGCGATATCCATATCATCAAGAACGACGGTACGCAATTTATTCATGCTTCGCAGCAAGCCGAAATTTATATGAAACTTTTGGAATCGGACCTGAACGAAGAAATCTTCCTCGGGCTTGGTTCCGAATGGATTAGCTGGAAAGAAATTGCCGAAAAGATGATCGCCCTTAAGCCTGGCTGCAAGTCAAAGATTGTCGAAAAGGATACGGGATGGGGCGATGACCCTATGCTGTACAGCGTCCAGAAAATCAAGGATTATTTTGGCCTTGCGTTTGACGCCCACGACTATCTGGATGAACACATCCGCTGGACATTCGAAAACGTATAAAAATAGCCCCGGATTCCGGGGCCGTTTTCTTTTAGAACTCAATTAGAATTCGGTTAGAATTCGATCAAGCCTTTCGCTTCGTCTGCGAGGATGACCTTTGTCGCCATGCCGATGAAAAGGCCGTGGCCGACAATGCCCACGATATGTTCGAGGTCGCGGGCGAGCTTGTCCGGGTCTGCGATGGGGGCGAACTTCGCGTCGGCGATGAGGTTGCCGCTGTCGCTAATGACTGGGCCGTCTTTGCCGGGTGCGCCCATGCGAACCTTGACTTCGCCACCGAGCTTTTTGACGCGTTCTGTGACGACGGCGATGGCGCCCGGGATGATTTCGAGAGGAACTGCGAACTTGGTGCCGAGCTGCTGCACGGCCTTGCCGCTATCCGCGATAATCACGTAGTTGTCTGTCATGGAGGCGACAATCTTTTCGAGGAGGTGGGCGGCTCCGCGGCCCTTGATGAGGTTACGGTTCGGGTCGATTTCGTCGGCGCCGTCGATGACCATGTCGAGGTGGGAGACTTCGCCCATTTCCTTGAGCGGGATGCCGAGGCTACGGCATTGGAGCGTCGTGCTCCAG
>Ga0129307_1003277_pt1 | contig 10543 bp, 7 predicted proteins | sample P1105metagenome_FD_94437 | JGI IMG/M metagenome (GOLD analysis project Ga0129307, IMG submission 94437) | Capybara group fecal microbial communities from Wisconsin, USA - P1105 metagenome | ecosystem: Host-associated > Mammals > Digestive system > Large intestine > Fecal | place: USA: Wisconsin... | reverse complement strand
GCCAACCGGTATCCGTTATAAAGTAAGCAGCCGCCTGATGGCTGACCACACTACTTATTACAGGTCATCAGGCATAAATCCTATCACAGGAAATCCTATTTACAGAAATCTTTTCACACTCTCGTGAATTTGCAGATTTGATTCATTCAAAGAAAAAGGCACGCATCTCTGCGTGCCTCTTGCGTACTGTTATCGTTTCCGTGTCGACATCCTTGGTTCTTTTGGATTCTTATATTTTTCTTTGAGTGTATGAAGGGGCGACTTCTCATCAAATCCAATCTTCAGATCCGGTCCATAAAGATTCACATAATGTCGCGCCATTTCCAAAGAACTATGTCCTAAAAGCTTCTGCAGCCTCACAAGGTCCCCTCCATTCATGATGTACAGTTTTGCAAAAGTATGTCTTAGCGCATGTGCACTGGTCTTCTGAACGCCCCTGCCGCGATTATAATCATATGCTGCCGAACGAATCGCATTACGTGTCATCTGGCCACCATAAACATCAGGAAAAAGATACTCCTCTCCTCCTGCTTTGCTGCGACATTTTTTTATGTAAGTCTTCATCACAGATACCAATGTTGAATCTAAAGGATGGGAAGAGATTCTCTTGTTCTTCTGAGTGGTAATCATAACGGTACCATTGGCAAGGTCTACGTCTTTTAGTCGGATATTGATTACAGTGCCCGTCCGATTTCCGGTTCCCATGATCCAATTAATAATCGCCCAATTACGCCATTCCGCAAAACCAGCTGACCGGTCAGGGACAGTAAGCAACTTCATCAGTTCTTCTTCTGTGTACACTTCCTTCACCTTTTCCTGCCCTTTGATCATTTTCACTTCCAGAGGTTTCTGCAGATATTCGTTATCATAAGCCCAATGAAGAAACGCCCTTAATCCTCTAAGATGAGAATTGGCAGAATAATGAGACGGCAGCAGGTCCTTGAGTTGCTTCTGATAAGCCAGAATCAGCTGTTTGTTCACGTCACACAGCTTCACATCACCACCGGCAAATTTCATGAAGCGCATCAGGCTATCTCTGTAGTTCTCTACCGTCCGCTCACTTCTTCCCAGTGTTTCTTTCTCTTTCAGGAATTCATCAAGAAGTTCCCCGAAAGACTCTCCTCCATCATTTACTGTCAGTTTTTTCATGATATACCTCCGGACACCCTGATTTTGATGGGGCGTGGCACACTGATCTTTGAAAAGTATTGTCACAGATCAGGGTGTCTGAGGCTTTTTTCTTTTTTTAAAACGGAAAGCTGCCTGAACGGCTGAAAATAAGATAAAAAAAGAACCCACCCCAACGCGCGAAGCGTCAAAATAGGCCCTCTTCTGCACCTTCAGGGACTCGAACCCTGGACACCCTGATTAAGAGTCAGGTGCTCTACCAACTGAGCTAAAGGTGCATTGTCTCAACCGACGCCCATTATATTACTGCAAACATCGGCTGATGTCAATACCAAATTTCAAAAAATTATCAAATTACCTTGCCGCTATCAGTTTGAAGATCGGATTGCCCTTTGCGGAAAACTTGGCCTCATACTCGGTCATGACATTTCCTTCATTCATCCCGGCATCATTGTGCAGGTCATAAGTGATCTGCTGAATCTTCCATCCGGACGCCGGCAGTGTTTCCACGGAGTAATCAAACAGCCCCCTGTTGTCTGTTTTGAACTCAATGACACCGTCCTTTCTCAGGATCTTATCGTAGAGTTTCAAAAACACAGGCGAAGTCAGACGCTTGTTGGCATTTTTATCCTTCGGCCAGGGATCCGAAAAATTCAGATAGATCCGGTCCACCTCCCCGCCGTCAAAATAATCCGCCAGGAAACGCGCATCGCTCCGGATGAACCGCAAATTGCTTTCTGCAGGAACTGCCTCCCTGCCGGCTTCTTCCAGTTCGTTCTCATAACGCTTCATTGCCTTATACAGCACTGTCGTGTTGATCTCAAATCCCAGATAGTTGATCTCCGGATGCAGAAAACTGTGACGGCGGATAAAACTCCCCATCCCCATGCCTACTTCCAGATACAGCGGCGCCTTCCTTCCGAATACCTCTTCACTCCAGACGCCTTTGCAGGCGGCGGGATCCTGTATAACGAACGGATCCGCCGCTACAGCTTCTTCAGCGCCTTTGATATGTCTGATTCGCATTTATTCTATCTCCAGTGTGCCGGTCGTGACTGTCGTTTCCGCCGGTTCTTCGTGCCTGGGCAGGACCACACTGGCCTTGTACAGGTCTCCGTCGATCTCGATGACCAGTTCTCCTCCCATGAGTTTTGTCAGGCTCTTCGCAATGCTTAATCCAAGTCCGGATCCTTCTGTCGAACGGGATTCGTCGCCTCTTACAAAACGCTCCGTCAGTTCATCCGGGCTGATGTTCAGCTTTTCGGATGAAACGTTCTTGATGGTAAATACATAGTTATTGTCGCGGCTGTAAACATCCGCATAGACCCTGGTCCCCTCGAGGGCATATTTCGCCGCATTGTTATAGAGGTTTTCAAAGACTCTCCAAAGATGCCGACCGTCCGCGAGCACATACGCATGCTGTTCCGGTGTGTTCAGCTCCAGTTCCAGCCTGCGTGCGGCAAATTTATCTTCAAATTCACCCCCTGCCTGGCTTGCAAGCTCGACCATGTCGAGACGTGTCATCTCCAGCTTTACATTGCCGGAACTTGCCTTGGATGCTTCGAGAAGATCCTCTGTCAGGTTCTTCAGACGGGCAGACTTCTTGTCAAGAACGTCCACGTATTCCCTGATCTTCTCATTGTCGATATCTTCCCGCTTGATCAGATCGACATAGTTGATGATGGATGTCAGAGGCGTACGGATATCATGGGAAACATTGGTGATCAGATCAGCCTTCAGACGTTCGGCCTTGACCTGCTCGTGGATCGCACGGTCCAGTCCGTCGGAGATACTGTTGAGGCTCCTCGCCAGTTCCAGTTCGTTGCCCGAATACTCTTCCAGCGGCAGGGTCAGCCCTGTCTCTCCTTCAGAGATCTCCCGGACCGCCGTTCTCAGGGAAGCGCGCTGTTTCGTATGTTTGTACAGCCTTGTATAGATATAGATATCCACAGCTGCCAGGATGATCGAAAGCAGGATAAAGGCAATATAATAATTCCCCTGCTCCATCCTGTGCATATAGAACCACAGGATACCGAAACATCCGGCAAAATTCAGAAGTACCATTGCCGCAAAGCTCTTAAAAGCATTCCATGCGGCAGAACCGCTCTGTTCATCCGTAAGTGCTTCCACGATGCCGTGCGCCAGGGAGTTGCGGAACACACCTCCGTCCCTGGCCCTGCGCCAGACAGAGCTCAGGATGATCACGGCGAAAGTATAAATGATCAGCCACCGCCCCAGCATTCTCCAGAATGCCCAGTCTCTTTGCGCGGCAACCAGTTCCACCGTGTTATATACTGTCAGCTTGAACAGATAATAGATGACGATGGAAAGCAGTCCGAACAGAAATACCATGCTTTCGATCGGAAGCCGGTCCATCGCATACTGTCTCTGCCGGTCCCCTGTACCCCGGACCACCGGAACAAGGCTTATGATGCTCATGACTGCTCCGATCACAAGGAACATCAGCCAGCGGCGGACTCTTCCGACAGAACCTTCAAAGCTGTCAGCTGCCGCTTTATAACGGTCATTATAGATATAAGTCGTGTCTACACCGATATTGAGGACATCTTCTTCCGATGTATCAAACTCCAGCGTATTGCTGACCGCAATGATACCGTCCGGCTGCGGCTGGATATTCGTGTCAATATTGAATTCGCTGTTGACCGAAATATACTTGCCTAATGACCGGATCTCCATCGGCGACATCGTCGTATTGCTGACTGCCAGTTCTTCACCGGAAGTATCCGTAAAGTTGATGGAATAGACAAAATTGGTCAGCTGCTGGTCATAGATCGAGCTGAGGTTATAATACTCCGCAAGAGCTTTCATCACTTCAAGACTCAGTTCCTTGACAGTGGTCACGCCCTGGGACGGTCCGGGCTCGATGTTGTCGAAATAAAACGGATCATACTCTTTGTATGTGACCCGTACTTCGTAGTTTGCGGCATCATTGCCTGCACCGTATGCGGATATGCTGTGAGTATCCGCATCCATCGTATAACCGAAACGGCCTGCCAGTGTCAGCATGTCACCGACCGTATAGCCCATATTGCCGTTTCTCGTCACGGCGGATACGATCAGATTGTCTTCCGAAAATGCGCCGTCATCCTCAAATGCCGCTTTCAGGACCGCGAGGCGTTTGATGTTGTGTATATCATCCGCAACCATACCGGAAAACTGAACCGACTCTTCAAATACCGGCTTATCGATCCAGGTCAGGCCATAGTCCACAGCCGAATAATCATGCAGCACGACCAGTCCTGCCGCAAAAAGCAGGACTGACAGTATGTGGATAATGATAAAAATGCTGCGTTTCATATGGATGATCACTGTTTTTCGATCTTATAGCCGACGCCCCATACCACTTTCAGATAGCGGGGTTCTCTCGGATTGATCTCGATCTTTTCACGAATGTGCCTGATATGTACAGCCACCGTATTGTCCGCACCGATCGCTTCTTCGTTCCAGATCTGCTCATAGATCTCATCAATGGAAAAGACCTTGCCGGCGTTCCGGACCAGAAGAAGAAGGATGTTATACTCGATCGGCGTCAGTTTGATCGGCTCGCCGTCAACGAAGACTTCCTTGTTATCGTCATTGATCGTCAGGCCGCCGCACTTGAAGACGGCCTGCGAGGAATTGCCTCCGATATTGCCGAGCTGCATATAACGGCGCAGCTGGGATTTGACACGTGCCACCAGTTCCAGCGGATTGAACGGCTTGGAGATATAATCATCCGCACCGATATTCAGTCCGAGGATTTTGTCCGTATCTTCTGATTTTGCTGACAGGATGATCACAGGCACATCCAGCTTCTCGCGGATCTTGAGCGTTGTGTGGATCCCGTCCAGACCGGGCATCATGACGTCTATGATGACCAGGTCGACCCTCTGCTTGTCGAGGATCTCCAGTGCCTCCAGACCGTCGTAGGCTTTCAGGATCTTATAGCCTTCACCTTCGAGATAGATCGATATTGCTTCTACGATCTCCTTCTCATCATCACAAACAAGGATCGTCTGCTGCATGCGTTTCCTCCTTTATCCGAATATACGCCAGGCAACTATAAAGTTATTCCTCCACCAGTTGGAGAGTGAACGGTGCACGACACGGCCGTTGGAAGACGATGCGTCTATGACCGTACCTCCGCCGGCAGCTATGCCGACGTGTCCGCTGACAACGACGACATCGCCGGCCTGGATCGCATCAAAGCTCGAAACTCTCTGATATCTTCCGGGATTGCGCCATCCGCCGGAAGTAAGATACGACTGGCCGACACCGGCCTGGTTCAGGCACCAGTAAACAAATCCGGAGCAGTCGAACGAGTTGGGTCCCTTTGAACCCCAGACATACGGGCAGCCCAGCTTTGAAGCCGCGATATTGATCAGGTTTCCTGCAGATCCGCTGACTGTTGCGCCGCCGGACCCGACGGATACGCTTCCGCCCGACGAGGAACTGCTGCCGGAACCCGATGACGATGATGATCCTCCGGTATTGGTGTTCTGGGAGACCTGCGGAACAGAAACGGGCTTCTTCTTTGCATCGGAAGAAAGCAGCTTGGTCATCGTCTGAATGCCGACAGTTCCGTCAACCGTAAGGTTGTTCTGTCTCTGGAACTGCTTGACCGCAGCTTCCGTCATTTCACCGTAATATCCTTTATCAAGTCCCGAAGCCAGATATCCGTAATGGATCAGGCGTCTCTGCGCCTCCCTTACGGATTCGGATGTATCGCCCAGACGCAGACCGAACGGTTTTGCGTTGGGGCTGTCCATGGCTTCACGTGTGTCAGGGCCCAGGAATCCGTCCACGATCTGGTCATTACGGGACTGGAATTCCCTGACGGCGCGCTCCGTAGCGCCGCCGAAATTGCCGTCTGCTTCATCCCTGAGATAGCCAAGGGCGATCAAACGCTGCTGGTATTTCTTCACCAGGTCGGACTGTTCGCCGAGACCGATCAGGTTTGGCTTGACTTCGTCCGAATACAGCAGGCTGATGCTTTCCTTGCCGACCGCGCCGTCGATACCGATGCCGTTGCGTTCCTGCATCTTGCGTACGGCTGCCTCTGTTGCTTCACCAAAGTCTCCGTCGCCCCTGTTCAGCAGATAGCCCAGCTGATACAGACGATCCTGTATCGCCTTGATATCATCACCCTGGTCTCCCTTCATGACCTTATAGTACGGAGCCTCTGCCGCGAACAGCAGGTCCCAGGTCTCCATACCGCAGATACCGTCCTGCGGTACTTTCATCTGGCGCTGAAACTTGCGGATCGAATCTGCCGTAGCATCGCCGTAATAGGTGGTCGGTTCATCGTTGTCCATGTAACCCAGTGCCATCAGGCGTTCCTGCAGCCTTGACACTATGGGATGCTGGTCTCCTTTTTTGAGGTAGACCGGTGCCAGCACAGCATTGTCCGCTGCGGTCGTCACGTCTTCCAGTACCGGCAGGATCTCTCCGTCGATCTCCATCCGGATGATCGGCTGCGATTCCGACACATCATCCTGCTCAATCGCAAGTACGGTCTCGGTTTCCGGCTCTGCTTCCGTCTCCTCCGCTTTCGGTCCGCAGGATACAAGTACAGCTGCCGCACATAGTATAAGGATTGTTCGGGTATTCTTCAAAGTTTTCATTCGTATATCTTAACTCAATAAAAATGCTTATCTTTTTCTTTTTCTTTGATTTTTTCTTAATCTTCCCTGCACCTTCAGGTCCATCTCGATCTGCTGCGATCCGGTCATGTCTCTGGTGCGCTGCAGCCTTTTTTCACGCCTCTTTGCGCGTTCCCGGGCCTCCTTGCTTTCCGTTACGGCACGGAAGGCGATCCACAGGGCGCCAAGCCCGATCGCTCCTCCCAGAACGGCTGCCGCGATACGTCCTTTTCCGGACAGGGCATCCGGCAGTTTCATGCCGGCATCTCCGCTTTCGGACGCTTTCGTTCCGGACTCTGCTGCCGTACTCACGGACGTATCTTTTCCCTCGCCTTCAGAGGCCGCTGCTTCCGTTTCTTCCGGCTCTGTTACGGCGCCTTCGGGCTGTGTATCCTTTTCTTCAACGTCATCAGCCGTGTCTTCTCCCCCGCCAGCGGACTCATCCTGTTTCGAACCGTCCTCGCCGGAAACTTCCTCCGGCGTCGTTTCTTCTTCCGTCGGAAGCTCAATCCCCAGGAGTGTGCCGAGCAGCGGATCTTCCTCGATCGCGCTGTAAGTATTGACGCTTCCGCCCAGCGGAATCAGGCGGAGCGCGGCTGATCCGGCTTCACGTTCGCCGTAGGAATAGACCATCTCGGCAAGTGCGCCCGCAGCGTGCACATTTTCCGTATTCAGTGTCTTCTTCACTTCCACAAAGCTTCCGGCCTTGGGTATCGTGATCCTCGTCTCCTCATCGATCCCAATCGTGAAAGAATCGATGACCGGTATTCCGGCAACTTCAAAATCGCTTTCGATCAGTCCGTTTGTGTTGTCATAATCCGTAACCTTCAGGGAAGCGAAGTTGTCATATCCGAAATCGAAGAGACGGTGCGTATCATTGTAATGGTTCGCATGCGCATTGAGCACGCAGGCGACCAGGATCATGCCGTCCTTCTCACATGCCGTTACCAGGGTGTTGCCTGCGTTCATGGTATAACCGGTCTTTCCGGCGATCGTTCCGCGATAGAACTGGCTGGAGTTTCGCTTCAGCATCAGATGCTTCGGATAGACCGTATTCCACGGATCATTTGCATCAGGATATCTGCGGATCGGCGCATGCGTCCAGTATGTATGCGCTTCGATATCCAGAAAAGTCTTGTTCCGGATAGCCGCAGCCATGATCTGGCACATATCATAAGCAGTGGTGTAGTGATTCTCGTCCGTCAGACCGGACGGATTATGAAAATGAGACCCTCTGCAGCCCAGTTCCTCTGCCTTCATGTTCATCATTTTCACAAAGACATCCCTGTCGTTCTCCCCGTCGCCCTTCAGCTCCGGGTGCTTCGCCCCGACATGCTCCGCGAGCGCATTCGCCACCTCGTTGGCGGACTGGAATAAGAGACAGTACAGGCAGTCGAGAACCGAAAGCCTGTCTCCTTCAGACGCGCCGATGATCGTGGAGTTTTCTTCTTCGATGTGGACGGCGTCATATGAAAATGTAACCTGCTCACTCAGATTCTCACAGTTTTCGATCGTCACCAGTGCCGTCAGCACCTTGGTGATCGATGCGGGATAATACGGTTCGTGCGCGTTTTTTTCAAACAGGATCACGCCGGAACTCGCATCCATCAGACATGCTCCTTCGGACGCCACATAGCAGTCCGACGGCCAGGCAGCCAGTGAAAAAGAGTAAAACGAAAAAGCCGGCATGATCAATCCCGACACAAGAAATACGCATATGAAATTTATCAGTGCCCGTTTCGCCTTTTTCATATGCCTTGAATGGCTGGTTTTTTTAATCATGCAGCCGCCATGCAGCTGCAATATCCGATATATTATATCATGCTGCAGTGATGATTGTCAAAAACTGCGGTTTTTCAGGGAAAAACGGCCGGAATCATCCGGCCGTCTGATCAGTCACTATACAGGGTGTCAACTTCCTCCCGCATGATGCGGCGGATAAACATGATACTTAAAGCTGCCGATGCGATCTCGGCGATCGGGAATGAATACCATACGCCGTCAAGACCGACCAGCTTCGCCAGAATAAACGCACTCGGGAGCAGCACGATGATCTGTCTGATCAGGGAGACCCACAGACTCAACACACCATGTCCCAGCGCCTGAAAAACAGAAGAGCACATGATACAGAAGCCTGCGACGATGAACGGGGTCGCAAGGACCCTGAGTGCATGCACGCCGATCTGATTCATATGGTCGGAAGCGCTGAACAGCGCGAGCATGGAGCCGGGGATCGTTTCAAAGAGCAGGAATCCGACTGTCATGATCGACATGGCATATATAACGGCGTACCTGAAAGTCTCTTTGATGCGGTCAGGCCTTCGCGCGCCGTAGTTGTAGGCTATGATCGGAACGACACCGTAGTTCAGTCCAAAGATCGGCATAAAGACAAAACTATGCAACATGAAATAAACGCCGAATACAGCTGCCGCCGTGCTGGAGAAGCCCAGCAGGATCCTGTTTACGCCGAAGTTCATGACCGAACCGATCGACTGCATGATGATCGAGGGAAGGCCGACGGCATAGATCTGAGCGATCGTCTGCCTGTCCGGCTTCAGATACTCCGTGCCGAACTTTATCTCTTTATTCACCCTGAGGTTGGCGGTCAGTCCGATACATGCCGCAACGCACTGTCCGGCGACGGTCGCAACCGCCGCACCCCGGGTGCCCATGGCCGGGAAGCCCAGCAGTCCGAAGATCAGGATCGGGTCAAGGATGATGTTCAGGATCGCACCGGTCGTCTGGGATATCATGGACCAGACCGTCAGACCCGTAGACTGCAGAAGACGTTCAAGCGTGACCTGGAATATCAGGGTAGCGGAAAAAGTCATGATGACGTAAAGATAGTCGATACCGTAAGCACGGATCTCCGGATCCGGGGTCATCATGTTATAGTAAAGGCTGACCGCAAACTGGCCGATGACCAGGATCACGACCGCATAGATCATGTTCAGCAGCAGCGCGTTGCCGGCAGTCATGTTGACCTCGTCAAATCTGCGTTCCCCGAGCTTACGGCTCAGCCGCGCATTGATACCCACGCCGGTTCCTCCGATGACAGCGATCATCAGGGTCTGGATCGGAAACGCCAGGGAAACTGCTGTCAGGGCGTCTTCACTGAGCCGCGCCACAAAGATGGAATCGACGATATTGTAAAGTGCCTGTACCAGCATGGAAAGCATCATGGGCACGGACATCGTCAGCAGAAGCTGATTGCAGGGCATCGTGCCCATTTTGTTTTGTCTGATCTCGCTCATATATCCGCCTTTCCTGCCTCTGTCCTCACAAAACCGGATAATTACTATACCATAAACTCCCGGTATGTCAATACTGATGAAAAAATACCGCATCTCCATAGCGAAGATGCGGTACTGATATGATCTGTGATTGTTCCGGCTTCGATCTGCTTATTTGATCAGAAGGCCGCCGTACTGTGCGATCATCGGAGCGAAGACCAGGGAGATAACGGTCATCAGCTTGATCAGGATGTTGATGGACGGGCCTGAAGTATCCTTGAACGGATCACCTACGGTATCGCCTACGACAGCTGCCTTGTGTGCATCAGAACCCTTGCCGCCGAAGTGGCCGTTCTCGATATACTTCTTCGCATTGTCCCATGCGCCGCCGGCGTTGGAAAGGAAGATGGCCATCAGAACACCGGTAACAAGAGAGCCTGCCAGCATTCCGCCGAGTGCCTGCGGTCCGAGGAGCATGCCCATGATGATGGGCGCGACAACTGCCATGACGCCCGGACGGATCATCTCACGAAGAGCTGC
>Ga0129307_1003274_pt1 | contig 10551 bp, 5 predicted proteins | sample P1105metagenome_FD_94437 | JGI IMG/M metagenome (GOLD analysis project Ga0129307, IMG submission 94437) | Capybara group fecal microbial communities from Wisconsin, USA - P1105 metagenome | ecosystem: Host-associated > Mammals > Digestive system > Large intestine > Fecal | place: USA: Wisconsin... | reverse complement strand
CAGCACACAAAGTGCGGTGAGTGCGGCGGAGATTGGGAAACGGGCGGTGGAGAATAATTATAATGCCGTACCGTTTGTAGAAAATATTGACGGAAATTCGTTGAAAGCGATGGCGGAAATTCAAACTCAGCAGGCGGAAAGAAACGAGTCCGTCAGAGCGTTAATCGAAAGAGAACACCCGATTATTTATAAAGGCAGTCAGGATACTTATTACATTCTGAGTAAAACAGGAGAGGTTATTTATATTGCAAGAGAAATCGTTATGGACGTTGCGCCAATGCTGTTGGCACCGGAAATTGCAGTGGGTACGAAGTTTTACACCATAGCCTCCCGTGTGGCTTTAAGCGGTGCTGCGAATGTTGTTGCGCAGTCGGCTAGCGGGCAATCCTTTAATTGGGTGGAGTTAGGTGGTTCAATGGTATCGGGTGTCGTTACGCCTTCGCTGAGAACAACAAATGAAATGATTCGTTTTAATATGGGGGTTGGGATGAGTACCGGATTGGCGAACGGAAGCGATGGTCTTACAGAAGCGAGTTTATCAGGAATTGCAACTTATGGAAGTCTAAAAATTTCTAATCCTATTGTTGCAACAGGTGTTAGTGAAGTGATTCAAAAAATGCCTACCATTTTGAAAGCTGTTTCAGAGACGGATGACAAGGAGAGTAAGTAACATGAAAAGGATTTTGTATATTATTTTCCTTTTTTTAGTGGTCGGCAATTTGGCAGTTACACTTTATATTTTTAGAATATATAAATTTGATATTGATGGTTATTTATTATTAAAATTTTATTATGAAGGTTCTATTTATGCTTTAAAATGTGGCGCTATTGGTGTTGTGGTTGATTGGATTTCAAAAGATTGGTTTAAAAAGAAATAAAATATTAATTTCTATAATACAAGCAAGAACAGGTTTCCGCATTATTAGCAAAAGACACGGAGATTGACCGATTGGTTTACTTATATCAAATCGAACCGGACAAACTGACGGAAGAAGCGCAGAAGGCATACTTAGATCGCGAATTAAAAGTGATTGCAGCCTCTTATGATATACCGATTGAAAAACTACTATTAGCTATTTGTATTCCATGTTTTATTTTGCATTGGATTTTATACAAATTTGGTTCAAAGAATTATTTAGAATGATCTTATAATTACGTACTTTCCTAACTTATTATCAGAAAGTCTTAAATTAGAGATCGTGCTATTGTTTCGCTTTATATCTGCACAAAAAGCGTATTAACCGAATTTAGCTCATCGGTAACGGAAATGGCATTTGACGGCAGTGCGGCGGCAGGCGTGTTAAACGGTACGACATCAAACGGTAGTAGCTGAAATAGCGATGTTAAAATTTCGCTCAGCGTGAGTTCAAGTAAGTCTATGGAAATTATGGGCGACTGATCTGCCCCAAAAGTTGGACAGGTTAGTTAAATACTGAGCTCTGTATTGTGCAGGTCTCAGGTCTTTTAAATCCGTATTTGTAATACATCTAATATTCTTCAATGCCGGCTTGCAATTTGACTATCGATGAATAATGCAGATGATAAAAACATTCCGATTTCAAAATTGTAAAAAAGCTTTCAATTACCGCATTATCATAGCAATTTTCGCGTCGGCTCATGCTTTGTTTCGTCTTGCCTTCTAATATTTTTTACTCCATTCTTTGTGCCATTAAAGTACACCCTGGTCGGTGTAAATAATTGGCTAATCCGTCGGTTCCGGCAGGTCAATTTCCGTCTTTTTTATGTTGGCCTGTGACTTTCGTTAGTTTATCAGGTCGGGCATCCGGCGATTTTCCCCATTTATCCCTCTTTCGCGAAAGGCTTTTAGCCTGGCGATGACCACCGAATGCGAAGTACCGTGGCGTTCTGCCCCTCAAATTAAGTGTCCGGTTTCGGGGCGGATCAAAGTGCGGTCAAAATTTCGAACGTTTTTTGATAGGAAAAAACGAGCTGAAAATTGACCGCACTTTTCCGAATTATGGCTATAGTCGAAACGGTTCAGGATTATCAAAATGGCACAAATCTCATTTTTATTAAAAAATATTTTATTATTTTGCAATTTATTTAGATAAATTATAATTAAATTGGCTTTTTTGGTAAATTTATTTCACTAAAAATTGATTTTCTGTGATTTTTATTCAAACTGTATTTCAATTTAAAACTAAAACTAAGGATAAGTTATGTGTGGGTTTATGTTTTCATCGGCCAAGCAATTAACCGCGGAATTGCAACAAGGCTTTGATTCGCTTATTCATCGCGGTCCCGATCATCAAAGTTTAACGGTGGAACCAAACGGAATTTGGGGATTTCACCGCTTGTCCATTATGGATTTAAGCAGCAACGGCAACCAACCTTTTCAACACGACGGGATTCAATTGATTTGCAACGGCGAGGTGTATAACTACGAGCAATTAAAAGCCATGCTGCAAAGTTCTTATACTTTTCATTCCGGCAGTGATTGTGAAGTGCTGATTCCGTTATATCAGCGCGTCGGCTTTGAAATTATGATGAAAATGCTGGATGCGGAATTCGCTGCGGTGTTGGTGGACGGCGGGGAAATCTGGGCGGGGCGCGATCCTATCGGCATTCGCCCGATGTTCTACGGTTATGATCAACAGGGTTGCATTGCCTTTGCTTCGGAAGCTAAAGCGTTAGTGCCGTTTTGTCGCGAAGTGGCGCCGTTTCCGCCGGGACATTATTATCACGACGGTAAATTCGTTTGTTATAACGATATCGCCGATCCGAAAACCGTATTGGAACAGGATGTGGAAACCATTGCGCAAAATCTGCGGGCAAAATTGGAAGCCGGCGTGATTAAACGTTTAACGGCGGACGCGCCGTTGGGTTTTCTGTTAAGCGGCGGCTTGGATTCTTCGTTGGTTTGCGCCATTGCGCAGAAACATTCCGATAAATCGATTAAAACCTTTGCGGTGGGCATGGATACCGATCCCATTGACCTGAAATATGCCAAAGAAGTGGCGGATTTTTTAGGCACAGAGCACACTGAAGTCATTATGACTAAAGACGATGTGCTGGCGGCCCTTGAAAAAGTGATTTGGCATTTGGAAACCTGGGATATTACCACCGTGCGCGCCAGTATCGGCATGTATTTGGTGTGCAAATATATCCGTGAAAATACCGATCTGAAAGTGTTATTGACCGGCGAAGTGAGCGACGAAATTTTCGGTTACAAATACACCGATTTTGCGCCGAATGCGGCGGCGTTCCAGCAGGAAGCGCAAAAGCGCATTCGCGAGTTATATATGTATGATGTGCTGCGCGCCGATCGTTGTCTTGCCGCCAACTCATTGGAAGCGCGCGTGCCTTTCGGCGACATTGATTTTGTGGATTACGCCATGCGCATTAACCCGGAACGCAAAATGAACCGCTATAACAAAGGTAAGTTCTTATTGCGTAAGGCATTTGAAGGGTCGGATTATTTGCCCGACAGCATTCTTTACCGCGAAAAAGCCGCCTTCAGCGACGCCGTAGGGCATTCTATGGTGGATCATCTGAAAGCTTACGCACAGGCGCAATATTCCGATGAAGAACTGGCGCAGGCGAAAGATAAATATCCGTACGCCACGCCGTTCACCAAAGAATCTCTGCTGTATCGCGATATTTTTGAGAAATTCTATCCAAAACAAGCTCATTGGATCAAAGACTTCTGGATGCCGAACAAAGCCTGGGAAGGCTGCAACGTAAACGACCCGAGCGCGCGCGTGTTGGGCAACTACGGCGACAGCGGCAAATAATGCATTTTTATCACGAAAAGTGCGGTCAAAATTTTAAACGTTTTTTCCACCGCACTTTTCATCAAACGCAATTTTACTTTTATTCTATTTTGCAGGAAGACAATTATGACAATGCTCTATGATCGTTCCTTGGAACGTGAAAATTGCGGCTTCGGGCTTATCGCCAATATTGACGGCGTGCAAAGCCACAAAGTCGTGCGCAATGCGATTTTAGGCTTATCCCGAATGCAGCATCGCGGCGCGATTTTAGCGGACGGAAAAACCGGCGACGGCTGCGGCTTATTGTTACAAATGCCGGAAAGTTTTTTCCGTACCATCGCCGCGGAACAGGGTTTTTCGCTGGCCGCCAACTTCGGCGTGGGACAGATTTTTTTACCGCAAGACGAAAAACTGGCGAAAGCCTATATTCAGATTATCAATGAAGAAATTACCGAAGAGACTTTAGGAATCGCCTATTGGCGCGAGGTACCGATTAATGCGGCGGTGTTGGGTTCGATTGCACTGGCGGATATGCCGGTGATCAAACAGGTGTTTATCAACGCGCCGAGCGGTTGGCGGGTGCAGGATTTGCAGCGTCGTTTGTTTATTGCCCGTCGTCGTATCGAGAAGCGCATCGATCATCCCGATTTTTATATTTGTAGCTTTTCCAATCAAACCATTATTTACAAAGGCTTGTGTATGCCGAAGGATTTGCCGAAGTTTTATCTGGATTTGGCGGATCTGCGTATGCAATCGGCGATTTGCCTGTTTCATCAGCGTTTTTCCACCAACACTCAACCGCGTTGGAAATTAGCGCAGCCGTTTCGTTATTTAGCGCATAACGGTGAAATCAATACCATTTCCGGCGACCGCGCCTGGGCAAGGGCGCGGGCTTATAAATATCGTACGCCGTTGATTCCCGATTTACAGAGCGCTGCGCCTTTTGTGGACGAAAGCGGTTCGGATTCCAGCTCATTAGATAATATGCTGGAACTGTTCGTGTGCGGCGGCATGGATTTGTTCCGCGCCATGCGCTTATTGGTTCCGCCCGCATGGCAGCATAACCCGGATATGGGCGATGATTTACGCGCTTTCTATGATTTCAATTCCATGCACATGGAACCCTGGGACGGTCCGGCGGGAATCGTGCTGTCCGATGGACGTTATGCGGCTTGTAACTTGGATCGCAACGGTTTGCGCCCGGCGCGTTACGTGATTACCGAAGATCGGCTGATTACCGTGGCGTCCGAAGTCGGCATTTGGAATTACGCTCCCGACGAAGTGGTGGAAAAAGGCCGCGTCGGACCGGGACAGTTGCTGGTGATCGATACGCAGCAAGGTAAACTTTTGCATTCCGATGAAATCGATAAAGAAGTGCAGGCGCGTCATCCTTATCGCGCATGGCTGGATAAAAACGTACGCCGTTTAATTCCTTTCGAGCAATTACCGGAAAATGAAATCGGCGAAGCGGCGATGGATGCGGATACCTTAAAAATATACCAGAAGCAGTTTTTATATGATCAGGAAGAGCTGGAAAGCATCTTGCGCGTGCTGGGCGAAAACGGCCAGGAAGCCGTCGGCTCAATGGGCGACGACACGCCTTTTGCGGTGCTGAGCGAACGTCCGCGCGTGCTGTTCGATTATTTCCGTCAATATTTCGCGCAGGTGACCAATCCGCCCATCGACCCGTTGCGCGAAGCGCATGTGATGTCGCTTTCCACCAGTATCGGCCGTGAAATGAGCGTTTTTTTCGAAGCGGAAGGCATGTCTCATCGGGTGAATTTTAAATCGGCAATTCTGCTTTATTCCGATATGCAGCAAATTTTACGTTTGCCGGCGGAACATTATAAACACAGTCTGTTGGACGCCGTTTATAACCCCGATGAAATGAATCTTAAACAGGCGATAGAAAATCTGTGCGAACGGGCGAAAAGTGCGGTCAAAAACGGCACAGTTTTATTGGTGATTTCCGATCGTAATATCGCCGCCGATCGTCAACCGATTCCGAGCGCGCTGGCGGTGGGCGCGTTGCAGAATTGTCTGGTGGAAGCGAATTTGCGTTGCGATACCAATATTATCGTTGAAACCGCCGAGGCGCGTAATCCGCACCATTTCGCCGTTTTAATCGGTTTAGGGGCGACGGCGGTTTATCCGTATCTGGCGTATGAAAGTCTGGCGCACATGGTGCAAGCCGGCGCCATTGACAAACCGTTGCGGGTGGTGATGGCGAATTTCCGCAACGGCATCAATAAAGGGCTGTACAAAATTATGTCGAAAATGGGGATTTCCACCATTTCTTCCTATCGTTGTGCGCGCCTATTCGAATTGGTGGGGATGAATTCCGAGGTAACCGCGCTTTGTTTTCCGGGCATAACCAGTCGTATCGAAGGCGCCTGTTTCGATGATTTGCATCAGCAAATCGGCATGACGCGTCAACGCGCCTGGCGACGCAGTCAGGATTTGGAAATGGGCGGGTATCTGAAATTTAAACCGCAGGGAGAATATCACGCTTACAATCCACAAGTGGTCAATACGTTACAGGCTGCGGTGAATTCGGGAGAATATGAAAACTATAAACGGTATCGCGATGCGGTGAATAACCGACCGGTGACGACTATCCGCGATATGTTGCGTCTGAAAACCGAAAATACTCAACCGATAGACGTGAACAAGGTGGAACCGGCGGAAAATCTGTATAAACGTTTTGACAGCGCGGCGATGTCCATCGGGGCGTTGAGCCCGGAAGCGCACGAAGCGCTGGCGACGGCAATGAACCGTTTGGGCGGTTATTCCAACTCCGGTGAAGGCGGAGAGGATCCGAAACGCTACGGCACGGAAAAAGTCTCCAAAATTAAACAGGTGGCTTCCGGCCGTTTCGGCGTGACGCCGGCCTATTTAATGAGCGCGGAAGTGATTCAAATTAAAGTGGCGCAGGGCGCAAAACCGGGCGAAGGCGGTCAGTTGCCGGGGGATAAAGTTACGCCTTATATCGCCCAATTACGCTATGCGGTGCCGGGTTCCACCCTGATTTCACCGCCGCCGCATCATGATATTTATTCCATTGAAGATTTAGCGCAATTGATCTTCGATTTGAAACAGATCAATCCGAAAGCGTTGATTTCGGTGAAATTGGTGTCTTTACCGGGCGTGGGCACCATCGCCACCGGCGTCGCGAAAGCCTATGCGGATTTAATTACCATTGCCGGTTATGACGGCGGCACCGGCGCCAGCCCGTTATCCAGCGTGAAATATGCCGGATCGCCGTGGGAACTCGGATTAGCCGAGGCGCAGCAGGCTTTGGTCGAAAATAATCTGCGCCATAAAGTGCGTTTGCAGGTGGACGGCGGATTAAAAACCGGCCTGGATATTGTGAAAGCGGCGATTTTAGGCGCGGAAAGTTTCGGTTTCGGTACCGGACCTATGGTGGCGTTAGGTTGTCGTTATCTGCGGATTTGTCATTTAAACAACTGCGCAACCGGTATCGCCACGCAGGATGAAACCTTACGCGGCAAGCATTATCACGGCTTGCCCGAGAAAGCGATGAACTTCTTTAAATTTATCGCACAGGACGTGCGTGAGATTTTAGCGCAGCTTGGCGCGGAAAAACTGACGGATCTTATCGGTCGTACGGATTTATTGGAAATTATCGACGGTCGCAGCGGTAAACAACGCGGTCTGGATTTAACCAAATTGCTTTATTCGCCTATCGTCCCGCAAGGCAGCGCGCCTTATTGTACGCAAAATAATGCGCCTTTTGATAAAGGGCTGTTGAATAAGGCGATTGTTGAACAGGCGCAGGAAGCCTTGCAGAACGGGCTTTGCTGTGAAATGGATTTGGATATCAGCAATGTGGATCGCTCCGTCGGCGCCACATTATCGGGCATTATCGCGCAGCGTTACGGCAATCGCGGCAATCCGCTACAAACGTTCAACATTAATCTGACCGGCACCGCAGGACAGAGTTTCGGCGTCTGGCTGGCGGGCGGCGTGCAGCTGAATTTGACGGGCGACGCTAACGATTACGTGGGCAAAGGCATGGCGGGCGGTCGTATCGTAATTAAACCGCACAACGGCGTATCCTTTAAAGCGGAAGAAGCGACCATTGCCGGCAATACCTGTCTGTACGGCGCCACGGGCGGCGAGTTGTTCTTATCCGGCCGCGCTGGCGAGCGTTTTGCCGTGCGGAATTCGGGCGCATTGGCGGTGGTGGAAGGCATCGGCGATAACGGTTGCGAATATATGACCGGCGGCGTAGTGACCGTTCTCGGTAAAACCGGAATTAACTTCGGCGCGGGCATGACCGGCGGTTTTGCTTATGTGCTGGACGTGGACGGCAAATTCCGCAGCCGCATTAACGGCGAATTGGTCGAAGGCCTGAGCATTGCCGAATTAGCCACTCATCAGGAGCACTTGCGCGGCCTTATCGCCCGCCATGTGGAATTAACCCACAGCCGTATCGGCGAACAAATTCTCAGCCATTGGGAACGTTATGTGGAGAAATTCGTGTTAGTCAAACCGAAAGCCAATGAAGTTGACGCTTTGCTCGGACATAAACGCCGCAGCGTCAGTGAATTGCGCGAAGTGACGCAATAGGAAGCCAGAAAAAAATGTAACAAAAATCGCCCGCACTTTTAGGGTTAAAGTGCGAAGTGACGAAACGGAAGATCAGAATTGAAGGAAGAAAAAATGGGTCGTGGAAATGTTTATCAGTTTATTGATTTGCCGCGCGTGGATCCGCCGAAAATCCCGCTGAATACAAGAAAAACCGAGTTTATCGAAATTTACCAAATGTTCACCGAAGCGCAGGCGCAATCGCAGGCGGATCGCTGTTTGGCATGCGGCAATCCTTATTGCCAGAATAAGTGTCCGTTACATAACAATATTCCCAACTGGCTACGGCTTGCCAATGAAGGGCGTATTATCGAAGCGGCGGAATTGGCGCATTCCACCAACAGCCTGCCGGAAGTCTGCGGACGGGTGTGCCCGCAGGATCGCTTATGCGAAGGCGATTGCACGCTGAATGCCGAATTCGGCGCGGTCACCATCGGCAACGTGGAAAAATATATCACCGAAAAAGCCTTCGCCATGGGCTGGAAACCAAGCGTAAAAAATATTCCGAAAAGCGGCAAAAAAGTGGCGGTGATCGGCGCCGGTCCGGCGGGTCTGGGCTGTGCCGATGTGTTGATCCGCAACGGCGTGGATGTGACCGTTTATGAACGCCAGCAGGAAATCGGCGGTTTGCTCACCTTCGGTATTCCGGCGTTCAAACTGGAAAAAAGCGTCATGAGCAAACGGCGCGAGATTTTTAGCGAAATGGGCGTGAAGTTCGAATTGGGTGCGGAAATCGGTAAAGATGTGCTTTTGGATGAATTGGTGGAGCGGTACGATGCCGTTTTTCTCGGCGTGGGAACTTATCGCGGCATGCAAGCGGATATTCCGAACGAAGAAGCGCAAGGCGTATATTCCGCTTTACCGTTTTTGATCGGCAATACGCAGCACTTGCTCGGTTTCAGTGCGCCCGATTATGTCAGCATGGAAGGCAAACGGGTGGTGGTGCTCGGCGGCGGCGATACGGCGATGGACTGCGTGCGGACGGCCGTTCGTCAAAATGCCGCGGAGGTGACTTGCGTTTACCGTCGCGATGCCGCCAATATGCCGGGTTCGAAAAAAGAATATCACAATGCCAAAGAAGAAGGCGTCGAGTTTCGGTTTAATGCGCAACCTGTTGAAATTGAAACGGACGCGCTGGGTAAAGTGAGCGGTATTAAAATCGTCAAAACCCGAATGGGCGAAGCGGACGCTAACGGTCGGCGCAGAGCGGAAGTAATCGAAGGAAGTGAAGAAATCATTCTTTGTGATGCGGTTATCGTCGCTTTCGGTTTTGCTCCGCACCCGATGCCGTGGTTGGCTTCCGTGGGCGTAACAACGGACAAACGGGGCCGTATAGAGAGCAACGGCGGGTTGAAACAACAAACCGCCAATCCGAAAATTTTCGCCGGCGGCGATGTTACCCGCGGTTCGGATTTAGTTGTCACCGCAATCGCAGAAGGACGCGAAGCGGCGCAGAGTATCATGGAATTTCTAGCGGTATAAAATCAGCCTCTGGCAATAAATAAAACGCTGAAAACGGACGGTTTCAGCGTTTTTTTATATTTTTTTGTTAAAAGTGCGGGCGATTTTTGACGAGTTTTTTAGTCACATAAAAAGCGCGGGAATTTCCCGCGCCGTTCAATTTATCGCATCGGATTAGGCATAATACAACTCGAATTCCACCGGGTGCGGCGTCATGTTAACGCGTTCCGCTTCTTTGCGTTTCAGCGCGATGAAGGTATCAATAAAATCTTTACTGAACACGCCGCCCTGGATTAAGAATTCGTAATCTTTTTCAAGGTTATCCAAGGCTTCCGTCAATGAGCCGGATACGGCCGGAATTTCTTTCAATTCTTCCGGCGGCAGATCATAAAGGTTTTTGTCCATGGCATCGCCCGGATGGATTTTGTTAATAATGCCGTCCAATCCCGCCATTAATAACGCCGAAAAGGCCAGATACGGGTTCGCCAGCGGATCCGGGAAACGTGCTTCGATACGAATCGCTTTCGGGCTGGTAACCGCCGGAATGCGGATAGACGCGGAGCGGTTGCTGGCGGAATAAGCCAATAACACCGGTGCTTCAAATCCCGGCACCAAGCGTTTATAAGAGTTGGTGGTCGGGTTGGTAAACGCGTTTAAGGCTTTGGCATGTTTGATAATGCCGCCGATATAGTAAAGCGCGGTTTCGGACAAGCCGGCATATTTATCGCCTTGGAAAACGTTTTTG
>Ga0129307_1003270_pt1 | contig 10566 bp, 9 predicted proteins | sample P1105metagenome_FD_94437 | JGI IMG/M metagenome (GOLD analysis project Ga0129307, IMG submission 94437) | Capybara group fecal microbial communities from Wisconsin, USA - P1105 metagenome | ecosystem: Host-associated > Mammals > Digestive system > Large intestine > Fecal | place: USA: Wisconsin... | reverse complement strand
TGCGGTTCCGGCAGGCCTGCAGATCGAAATGATCAGCATCGGGGAGCTGGATGATAAGGAAAAGGCAGAGGTGATCCGGGGCATCCTGGGTTTCCAGAGTAAGGAACTGGACGGCAGTGTCATCGACCGCATCTCTGCCAAAAAAGCGTCCGGGAATCCTCTGTATCTCAGTATCCTGCTGCGCCGTCTGCTGATGATGGACCGGGAGGACTTTGCCTGGATCGTCTCCCATGGGGATGGCCAGAAGGCTATTACAGCCTATGAAATCAAGCTTATCGACGAAATGCCGGAAGAGCTGCAGAATGCTGCCCTGCAGGTGATCGACCATGCCCTGGAAAAAATGAACCGGATCAGTATCCGGGCAGCGGCAGCCTTCATCAGTATGTCCCGGTTCGGGATGCGTCCTGAGGATGTGCAGGGAATCATCCGCCGCTGGAGCAGCGGCAGGGAAAGCCTGAGCTTGCTGGATTTTTCCCTTTTTACAGGATATCTCAGGAATTTCTTCCTGGTCCGTGAGGATGGACGATACGATTTTTCCCACCGCATTATCAAGGAAGCCATGCTCCTGCACTGGAAGAAGCCGCAGTTTCTGCACGGACAGATTGCCCTGTGGCTCACTGTGCTGGATGAAAAAGACGAGATCAGGAGAAGCGAGCGGATCTGGCACAGCTTCGGCGGCCGCATGTCCCTTTTCTTTGACTGCATGAAGGGCAGCGATGAAGCGCTGCTTCCGGCGGCGCAGACCCTGAAGGACTGCCTGGCAAGAGATCAGGAAGGATGGATCCGGGAGCAGATCGTTTCCCTTTCCCAAAAATCTCCGGAGGAAATCCGGCCGCAGATACATTTTCTGCTGGATATCTTTCCGAAAGCGGTTACCGGCACCTGGGACGAATTAATCGCGGAACGGACGGTTCTCAGGGCGCTGAGGGACCTGCTGGAAGAGCAGGGGAAATCCTGGCCGGACCATGCCCTTGTGAAGGAAGATGGTTTCCTGTGCCTGTGCAGGCTTGGTGAAGTCTGCAGAAAGATGGGGGAACGGTATAAGGCAGAAGCCCGGGAATGCCTGGAAAAAGTCTGCCGGGACTGCGGCAGGGAGGAAGTCCAAAAGGAACTGGAGACAGGAATGAAGCGGGGAAAAGCCGACCTGCTGATGCAGGCCTTCCGGCTTCTGGCAGATATCTGCACGGAGGAAGGCAGGCATGAGGAGGCCCTGGACCTGTTGGACAGGTACCGTGTGATAGACCAGGCGGTCTGCGGAAGATACCGTTATGACATCAGGGAATATATGCGGATGCCGAAGGCAAAAGCCATGAAGCAAAACAACCCCAGATTCATCAGCCTTGCCAGAGCCCGCTTTTCCAGCGGCGCTCCGGACAGGAAAAGATCCGCGATGACGCTGCTGGAAGGCCGTATAGCGGAAATGGAGGAGCTTCCTGAGAAGGATAAGGATGCCGTCAGGGAGGAGCTGATCCGGTCGAAGGAGACCAAGGCCTGGCTGCTGCAGCAGATGAAAGAACCGCTGTTTCTTCATGAGGCGGAAATACTGGGGGAGGAGATCATCGCTTACCGGGAAGCGCAGCTGGCCCGGGACCCCGGCGGTGAAAGCCTGGCCCGCCTGAGCCGGGCCTGCCGGCAGGCGGGAGAGATCGCGCTGGCCCTTGGGGATCCGGAAAGCCGGAAAAAGAGCTTCGCTCTCGCCATGCGTTCCGTCAAACTGGAACAGCAGCGTTCGGTGCTTCTGGGGACGGAAGAATCCCTGTGTTCCCTGCTGGATTCCTATGACCGGCTGGAACGGCTCTATGTCTCAGACGGAGCGAAGAAAGCCCTGGAGACTGCCGCCGCTATCAGCGGGATCCGGGTAAGACTGAGTGCGGCCGGCTATAAACGCTGGCCCTCCGAAAAGCTGCTTCGCATGTATTTTGACAGCTGCCTGGCAGCTGCCCGGCATTATCTGGATGTGAATGATAAAGAAGCCGGGAAAAAGGCAATGGAATTCGGAAAACGCTGCAGGGCGTATGCAGCCAGGCCGGAGGCCGGGGCATACTACAGACTGAACGCGGACAGAATCTGGGGCCAAACCGCTGTTTATTTCGGAGGGGAGAAAAACCTCCAGACCGCGTCGGATGTGTTCCGGAGGGCAATACAGACAGCAGAAGAACTTTATGCCAAAGATCCGGAATCTGCGGAAATTCAGCTGAAGGCGGGAGATCTCCCGGACTGCCGTATGCGGCTGGCAGACACTTTGACAAAAAGAAGGGAACGGACGGAAACAGAAGAAGAGATAGAAGACCTGTACCGGCAGGCTCTGGAAGGGTTTGAACAGGCGCATGGAAAACATCCGGAAGATCAGGAGATGGCGGAAGGCCTGATGATATGCCTTCAGCATGCCGCGGACTATCAGATGAGAGCAGGCCGGCCGGAAAAGGCAGAGGCTCTGCTGGCCCGGGCGGACGGGCTTTCAGAAAGACTGTCCTCCGGCAGTACCCGGGCAGATATCTGGGAACGCCGTTCTGCGATTCTGGCTTCCAGAGTACAGGCTGCGAAAAAACTGGGCGGGGAAAAGGAAGCGGATAACATTGCCCGGCTTTCCGGGGAACTGCTGAACGTTGCCAGGCAGGCCGGCATCTCCCATCCCTGTGCCGGAAACCTGGTGGCGCTTGCCGACTGTTACGGGAATTGGGCGGGAGCAGAATTAAAGAGGCCGGAGCCCGATGAAAGAAAGGCCCTCAGCCTGTATGATTCCTGTTTTGCCTATGCCCGCAAAGCCTGTGAGCTGTTTCCCGGCGCGGAAAGCGGGGCTGCTTATATGAAATGGGCCAGGGAAGCCATGACGCTGTACCTGGGGCAGAAGGAAGACCATTTCTGGGGACAGGGCACCAGGACAATGCTCCAGGGGTTCCGGCTTCTCAAAAAGGCGGGACAAAGATGCCCTGAAGGGGAGGACCCGGAGGAGTACAGGGATAAGCTGTGCGAGCTGGGGCAGAAAGAAGCCGAACGTGTAAACGCGCTTATGCAGAACTTCCTGAAGACTCCGGGGATAAAATCCTATTTTAAGTCTCTTTGCTACGGGATCTGCGGATTTACTTTTATCCATAAGATTGATGTGCACAGACTGCAGAAAGGTATGGATGAAAACGAGACAGATGAATTCATTGCGGATCAGCTTCTCTATGCCGCGGTACAGATTACCAATTCAAGAAATGCCATAAGCAACGTCGAAACGGAAACGGTCTACGAAGACCTGATGAGGAAACTGTTCCCGGCAGCGGTAAGGCTGGCGGAAGAGAACCCGTCTGCGGCCAACCGGAAGAGGGTAATCTACGCAGCTAACGTGCAGGCCAACTATACCGCCCTCCTGGCTTCTTCGAAAAATGAAGAGATCCTGGAAGCCCTCAGAGAGGGAGAACGCCAGGCTGAGGCCCTGCTGGCGGAGGGGGATCCGGAAGCCCGGCCGCTGGCCAAAATGATATATGAATCCCTGACAGCTGCCTGGAGTGTGGCCGGCCCGATCAGGTACGCAGGCAAAATCCTGGAGTATAAAAGGAAGATTAAGAATATCGGAGGCTGAAAAAGAAAAAACGGAACGGTCCGGAGCGGAATTCAGGATGAAAAATCCTTGCAAGTCCGGGCACTTTGTGCTTAAATAAGAAACGAAAACAGGGGAGCTTGATAGAAAGGCTGAGAAACGGCTGCACTGCCGTGACCCGCGACCTGATTTGGGTAATGCCAACGTAGGGAAATGATTCGGAAGCATCAGAAGCTGCGAGCACTCTGTTTTGTGTCCGCAGCTTTTTTTACTGTGAAAGCCGGCGGGAGCGAGCCGCAGGGCAAAGCGCGAGCGCGGCTTTCATGTATGTACAGCGCAGGCGCAGCCGGAGCGGAACTCACCTTGGCGGCGTACGGACACGGACAATGAAAGAGATGTCCCGGAGACGGGGCATCCCGCGGTATCCCGGGGGCACCACCTGATGCCGCGCAATAAAACGCATGCAGGTTTTCCATGATTTTCAAAAGGAGGAGAAAATGAAAACAGCATTGACGATCGCTGGCAGTGACTGCAGCGGAGGCGCCGGTATCCAGGCGGATATCAAGACCATGACGGCCAATGGCGTTTATGCCATGAGTGCCATCACAGCCCTGACAGCCCAGAATACGACCGGCGTAACAGGTATTTTTGAAGTGAGTCCAGAGTTTCTCGCAGCGCAGCTGGACGCCATCTTTACAGACATTTTTCCGGATGCGGTCAAGACCGGGATGGTATCGTCTTCCGCGCTGATCGAGGTGATTGCGGATAAGCTTACCCAATACGGCGCCCGCAACCTGGTGGTGGATCCGGTCATGGTTTCTACCAGCGGCTCGAGACTCATCAGTGAAGAGGCGGTCAGCACTCTGAAAAAGCGGCTTTTGCCGCTGGCCGCGGTCATTACCCCGAATATTCCGGAAACGGAAGTCCTCTTCGGCATGGAAGTGAAATCAGCAGAGGACATGGAGAAGGCTGCAAAGGCGATTTATGAATCCTATGGCTGCGCGGTACTGGTTAAGGGCGGCCATCAGCTCAACGACGCCAACGATTTCCTGTATGACGGAAACCGGGGAATCTGGTATAAGGGAAAGCGCATCAATAATCCCAACACCCATGGGACAGGCTGTACCCTTTCCTCCGCCATTGCCTCCAACCTGGCCAAGGGCTTTGACCTGGATTCTTCTGTGAAATACGCCAAGAACTATATCTCCGGCGCCCTGGCGGCCATGCTGGACCTGGGAAGCGGCAGCGGGCCCCTGTGCCACGGCTTTGCCATCGAGGGGGATTTCAGCAGGGAAGGCGCCTGCGGGACGGAGGTGTGATATGCGTCAGAAAACCTCTGTTTTCAGCAACGGCCTGATCTGGTTCGGCGCAGGCGTTTCGATTGCCGAGATTCTTACAGGAACCTATTTCAGCACCCTGGGATTTGCGAGGGGCATGGAGGCGATCCTGCTGGGCCATGTGATCGGCGGTATCCTGATGTTTCTTGCCGGCATGATCGGCGGACGGGAAGAGAAAAGCGCCATGGAGACCGTGAAGATGAGCTTCGGCTCCAGGGGCGGACTCCTGTTCTCCGGACTGAATGTGCTGCAGCTGGTGGGCTGGACAGCCATTATGATTTATGACGGCGCCCTGGCGGCCAACGGAATTTTTGGGGCGGGCAGCAGGATCTGGGCCGTGGTCATCGGTGTCCTGATCCTTTGCTGGGTCCTGATCGGCATCACCAACCTGGGAAAAATCAACACGGTGGCCATGGCGGGCCTCTTTGTCCTTTCGCTGCTGCTATTCCGCGTGATTTTCTCCGGCCGCGGGGGAGAAGCCTTTACTGATGACTCCCTGAGCTTCGGCGCCGCGGTAGAACTGGGCGTGGCCATGCCGCTTTCCTGGCTGCCGCTGATCAGCGACTATACCAGGGACGCGGAAAAGCCGCTGGCGGCAACCGCCGTAAGCGTGCTGGTCTATAACCTGGTCAGTATTTTCATGTATATGATCGGCATGGGCGCGGCGATATATGCCGGTACCGGTGATATTGCCGCCATCATGGTACAGGCCGGCATGGGCGTGGCCGGACTTCTGATCATCGTATTCTCTACGGTGACGACCACCTTCCTGGACGCCTATTCAGCCGGCGTTTCCACGGTTTCCATCTCCGAGCGGATCAGCGAGAAAAAAGCTGCGATCGTGGTCACCGTAATCGGCACGATTGCGGCGGTGCTTTTCCCGATGGACGACATCACCGGATTCCTGTACCTGATCGGGTCTGTGTTCGCGCCGATGGTTGCCATCCAGATCGCCGACTATTATATATTGAAGAAACCTGCCACAAAGCTGGAGGTCAACACCCGGAATCTGCTGATCTGGCTGGCCGGCTTCGTCATTTACCGGATCCTGATGCATGTGGACACGCCGGTGGGCAATACGCTGCCGGACATGCTGATCACCATGGCGCTGTGCCTGGCGACGGGCCGGATCGGTTCCAAAGAATAAAGAAGATCTTTCCGCAGCAGGATCATACAGGCAGGGACGCGCAGGCCATGTCCTGCACAAAATACAAAAACAGAACAACCCCGCGGCCGGCAAGTGCTTGACGGCCTGCGGGGTTTATGCTACTATACAAAAGCTAAAAGGGGGCTGAAGCCCTTTTTTATTGCACGCAACAAATATCTATGTTTTGGGAGGTGAAAACCGTGGCTAATTCAAAGCGTACCAAAATCACTCTGGCTTGTACCGAGTGCAAACAGCGTAACTATTTCCTGACCAAGGAAAAGAAGAACCATCCGGATAGAATGGAAGTCAACAAATATTGCAGATTCTGCAGAAAGCACACACCGCACAAGGAGACTAAGTAATGGCTGGCGAGGCAAGAAATGCCGAAGCTGCGGAGAACAAATCCCTTTTCGCCAGAATTGCTGATTTTTTCCGCGGCGTAAAGGCTGAGTACGGGAAGATTATTTTCCCGAACCAGGAGGATCTGAAGAAGCAGACCATCGCGACTCTTATCGTAAGTGTGTTCGTAGGCGTGCTGATCTTTGTGATCGATTTCATCCTCAAATACCTTTTAGGTTTCATTCTTTAAGCCCGGCGCGGCATCAGGCCGCAGGGCAGACATTCACGTTGATGCAATACGGGAGTAACGAAAATGGCAGATATTAATCCGGAAGCCAAATGGTATGTGGCTCATACATACTCGGGCTACGAGAATAAAGTAAAAGTCGATATCGAGAAGACCATCGAGAACCGTAATCTGCAGGACCAGATCTTCGAGGTGGCCGTTCCGGTGCAGTCGACAGTGGAATTGAAGAATGGCGTCGAGAAAAAAATCGACCGCAAGATCTTCCCGGGTTATGTGCTGGTGCACATGATCATGAATGACGAAACCTGGTACGTCGTCAGAAATACCAGGGGCGTCACGGGATTTGTAGGACCGGGATCCAAACCGGTGCCGCTTTCCGACGAGGAGATCGCAATGCTGGGCAGCCGCGAGCAGGAAGTTGTCGTCAACTTCAATGAGGGCGACACCGTCGTGGTTACATCCGGCGCATGGAAAGACACCGTTGGTGTTATCAAAGCAATTAATCCGTCCAAGCGTTCCGTTACTATCATCGTAGAGATGTTCGGACGGGAGACACCTGTTGAATTATCATTCGTTGAAGTGAAGAAGCTGTAACGGATCTGTTCTCTTCCCACATCCGCAATCCGGCCTTCGGCCTTCTTGCTCATGCGGGAACCGTCTGCCAGGCAGGCACAGATCAGTTAAGTTTTTTATACAGGTGGGAGGGTGTGAAACCCCCGCTATTACCACAAGGAGGCTATTATGGCAAAGAAAGTTACAGGTTACATCAAGTTACAGATTCCTGCCGGCAAAGCAACGCCGGCACCGCCGGTAGGTCCCGCACTGGGCCAGCACGGCGTGAACATCGTTGAATTCACCAAGCAGTTCAACGCCAGAACGGCTGACCAGGGCGACCTGATCATTCCCGTCGTTATCACTGTTTATGCAGACAGAAGCTTCAGCTTCATTACCAAGACCCCGCCGGCAGCAGTGCTGATCAAGAAGGCCTGCAAGATCAAGAGCGGTTCAGGCGCCCCGAACAAGACCAAGGTGGCGACCATCTCCAAGGAAGATCTGCGCAAGATCGCAGAGACCAAGATGCCCGACCTGAATGCAGCCGACGTTGATGCCGCGATGTCCATGATCGCCGGTACCTGCCGCAGCATGGGTGTAACTGTGGAAGAGTGATAAGGAGGTAGCCTGAGATGAAAAGAGGTAAGAAGTACCTGGAGAATGTGAAGAAGTTTGATCGCACCCTCCAGTATGATAAAGAAGAAGCAATCAAGATCGTTAAGGAAAACGCTACCGCCAAGTTCGATGAGACCATGGAGCTTCATCTGAGAACCGGCTGCGACGGCCGTAAGGCTGATCAGCAGATCCGCGGCTCTGTCGTTCTTCCCAACGGTACCGGTAAGAAGGTCCGCATCCTGGTATTCGCAAAGGGTCCCAAGGCTGACGAGGCACAGGCAGCAGGCGCAGATTACGTTGGCGCAGAGGAGCTGCTTCCCCGCATCCAGCATGAAGGCTGGCTGGACTTTGACGTCGTAGTTGCTACCCCGGATATGATGGGCGTGGTAGGACGTCTTGGTAAGATCCTTGGCCCGAAGGGCCTGATGCCCAACCCGAAGGCCGGCACTGTCACCATGAACGTGACCCAGGCCATCAAGGACATCAAAGCAGGTCAGATCGAGTACAGACTGGACAAGGCTAACATCATCCATGTTCCGTTCGGCAAGGCATCCTTCACTGTAGAGGCTCTGTCCGAGAACTTCCAGACCATCATGGATGCAGTCAACAAGGCTCGTCCCCAGGCAGTCAAGGGCGCATTCATCAAGTCCGCTGTCGTGACCAGCACCATGGGCCCGGGCGTACGCCTTAATGTTTCCAAGCTGATCAACGGCTGATTGTTTTAAAAAACATTATATATATGTTGTTGACACGGGCAGCTGCCCGTGCTAACATATACACGCTATAACTGCCGAAGACAGCAGGTGTCCTGCAAGGGACGTAAGAAGAAGGCATTTGCCTGACGCGCCTGCCGAGGAAGAAAGCACAGTATGTGATTTTTTAACCTCCGTGTCTTCATGCGCGGAGGTTTTCTTTGTTTCGCAAGCAGTTAAGGCGAAATCTATACAGGAGGTAAAGAGAGCATGGCTAAGGTTGAATTAAAGCAGCCTATAGTTGATGAGATCAAGGGCGTCCTTGAAGGTGCTCAGTCTGCAGTAGCTGTTCAGTATCTCGGCATCAACGTAGACCAGGACACCAAGCTTCGTAAGGAGCTTCGTGAGAACGGTGTCATCTACAAGGTGTACAAGAACACACTGATCAAGAGAGCAGTTGCAGGCACTGAGTTCGAAGGACTTACTCCGGATCTGGAAGGACCGACCGCGCTCGCAGTTTCCAAGACGGACGCTACCGCTCCGGCACGTATCATCGCAAAGTACGTGAAGGATGTAAAGCCGCTGGAGCTGAAGGGCGGTGTCGTAGAGGGAACCTACTACGATGCAAAGGCTATGATCGCCATTTCCGAGATCCCCGGCAGAGAAGAGCTCATCTCCAGACTGCTTGGATCTCTTCAGTCACCGATTGCAAATCTCGCAAGAGTGCTTAACCAGATCGCCGAGAAGAATGGCGGCGGAGCACCCGCAGAGGAAGCACCTGCCGCTGAATAATTGCGCAGGCAGCGAAACAATTTTTCGTAAAGCCGCGTAATGACAGAAGCTCCCGGGATCCCGGAGAGGACCGGGGAGAGAGCGGCAAAATATCATCAAGGAGGATATTACAATGGCAAAACTGACTACAGCTGAGTTTATCGAGGCTATTAAGGAGCTTTCCGTTTTAGAGCTGAACGAGCTGGTAAAGGCTTGTGAGGAAGAGTTCGGCGTTTCCGCAGCAGCAGGCGTTATGGTTGCTGGTCCGGCTGCAGCAGCAGCTCCGGCTGAAGAGAAGACCGAGTTCGATGTTGAGCTTACCGATGTAGGCCCGAACAAGATCAAGATCATCAAGGTTGTCCGTGAAGTTACCGGCCTTGGCCTGAAGGAAGCAAAGGACCTCGTTGAGGGCGCTCCGAAGGTTGTTAAGGAAGCAGCTGACAAGGCTACTGCTGACGATCTCAAGGCTAAGTTCGAAGCTGAAGGTGCTAAGATCACCCTTAAGTAATCCGGCTTTATATACTGGCTTAATAAAGACCTCTCCAGAATTGGAGGGGTCTTTTTACTAAACACCGTGACGAACAGGTGAATGAGGAAGAAATATGTTCATGAATAACACCTTTTATATGCTCGAATCGTTACTTACATACAATGATAATGCAGTTTTCATTTTCAGGATTATACTGGCGGCCTTTCTGGGAATCCTGGTGGGAACGGAGCGATCCAGGAGACTGAAGGGCGCCGGTGTCAGGACCCATTGCATCCTGGCCATGACGGCTGCTGTTTTCATGATTTTATCCAAATACGCATTTGTGGATATGAACATAAGAGAGCTGGAAGGCGTCCGCGGAGCGGATCCGGCCCGTATTGCGGCCCAGGTGGTCAGCGGCATTTCTTTCCTCGGCACCGGTATCATTTTCAAGCAGAGCAAAAATTCAGTGCACGGCCTGACTACGGCTGCCGGCATGTGGGGCACTGCTGCCATAGGGATGTCAATCGGCGCGGGCATGTACTGGGTTGGTATTATAGAGGCCTTTCTGCTTATTATGCTGCAGGTCGTCCTTCACAGGCAGCCCTTTGACAGCGACATTATGACAGAACAGAAAATGGAGGTCCGTTTCACCGGTGAAGCCCCCATAGGCGAGGTTATCCGGGAAATGCTGAAAGAACACGCGAGCCTTATGGACGCCGGCGCTATTTCACGCGAAGGAGATATCAAAGTGCTGTCCATGACGATCAGGTCCCATAAGCCTGTGACCGTAGAGGAAATCATGCTGCTGACACGCGACCATCCGGAAATCGTCGGCGTGAACCTGAGGGATATATAAGCAGGTTATATA
>Ga0129307_1003269_pt1 | contig 10570 bp, 5 predicted proteins | sample P1105metagenome_FD_94437 | JGI IMG/M metagenome (GOLD analysis project Ga0129307, IMG submission 94437) | Capybara group fecal microbial communities from Wisconsin, USA - P1105 metagenome | ecosystem: Host-associated > Mammals > Digestive system > Large intestine > Fecal | place: USA: Wisconsin... | reverse complement strand
TCATTCCCGCCCCTGCACATAGACCGGGGTAAACTCCAGCGGGAATCTTTTGCTGAAGGCTGCTTTTGGGACAAGAGCGAAGAGGTTGTCCAATGACGAGAGAACGGAGGGCGTTGCCCTGTATTGTGTCATTCTGGAGGCCCAACGGGCCGATAGAATCCATAAAACATTTTTTGTTGCCTTTGGGTGACTTTTTTATATTATAGTTTGTAATGATTTCTGAAGGAAAGTTTATGTGCTTAAAAAAATGTTTTTGGGGTCGCTTAGTGGCGATAGGAGCCGTAGCGATACTCCTCACTGCTTGCGGTGACGATAGTTCCAGTGGTCCGAGCGATTCTACGTCTGAGCCTACCGAGGTGTCCAGTAGCTCCAAAGTAAAATCGTCCTCAAGTGTGGGCAAGGTTTCGTCTTCTAGTAAAAAGGTCGCTTCTTCATCTTCTGCAAGCAAGTCGAAATTATCCTCAAGCGTGAGCAAGATTGTATCATCATCGAGCGTCAAACTAACTTCATCTTCTAGTAAAGCTAAATCCTCCAGCAGTTCTGATGCTAAGCAGCAATCTTCGGCAATAATCGAGGATAAGTCTGTCTCTGGTGTATCGCAAAAGGGGCCGTTCGAGATTGGTTCTGCCGTGAAACTCTATGAACTGGACAACAAAACATTTGCCCAAACCGGCAAGAGCTTTACTGGCCAAATTGCAAGCAACGATGGCAAGTTCAGCGTGACGAGCGTGACTCTCGCGAGCGAATATGCTTTACTTGAGGTCAACGGATATTTCCGTAACGAAGTGTCTGGCGAAAAATCGAAAGGTTCCATTAAGTTGAATGCACTCACGGACTTGAGTGACCGCGACAAGGTGAATATCAACCTGCTTACGCACTTGGAATACAAACGTGCTCTTTACCTGATAGGAACGGGCATCGACATGGCTTCTGCTAAAAAGCAGGCTGAGGCAGAAGTCTTCAATGCTTTCGGTATTCAGGGCGAATTTGCGAACTCCGAAGACTTGGATATTTTCAGCAAGGGCGAAGGAAATGCGGCTTTGCTCGCTTTTAGTGTGCTTATGCTCCACGACCTCTCGGAAACTGACTTGACCGAATTTTTGAACAAATTTGCTACCGACATTGAAAAAGACGGCAAGTGGGACGACGAAACCACCAAAGCAAAAATCGCCGACTGGGCACAGTCGAAGGACCTTGCAGGAAAATTAGATTCCATTCGTAGCAACATCGAGAAATGGAATTTAGGAACAGTGCCCGAATTCGAAAAGTACGTGCGCAATTTCTGGTACACGAACTATGGACTAGGCTCCTGCGACAAGGCTCGCGAAGGCGAACTCATGGCGACAAAGAACGAACTTAGTTCTACTTATGGCACGCAGATCCGTTATCTCTGCAGGGGGAATGTCTGGCTCGAAGCCTGGGACATTGTAAAGGATACCTACGGTGAAAAATGCACTGATAAGGATGTGGGCAAGACCATTACTGGCATTGTAATTAATACAAACAAGTACTACTGCATGGCAAATGGCTGGGTGAGTTTGACTGGTGGCTGGAGTTGGGATGTGCCGAAGGAGGCTCGTCTGAATCCAGAAATTACCTACGGCACCATGACAGACTCTCGCGATGGCAAAACCTACAAGACTGTGAAAATTGGTAATCAGACTTGGATGGCGGAAAACTTGAACTACTCCGACAGTGTAACCACGACAAGTCTTATAGATGAGAGCTGGTGTTACAATGATGTTGCTGCAAATTGCGATGTAGCCGGTCGCCTTTACAGTTGGTGGGCTGCGATAGATTATGATAAGACTGGTTGTGGAAACGGCCCGATATGCTTAACGTCCTTGCCTGTGCGGGGCATTTGCCCTGAGGGTTGGCATTTGCCGGATTCAACGGAATGGAATACTTTGTTCGCTGCGGTAGGTGGCGCATCCACTGCCGGTAAAATGCTCAAGTCCCAGGGTGGTTGGAACAATGACTACGATGGTTCAATTGTGAAAGGCATCGATGCCTATGGCTTTTCTGCGTTGCCCGCCGGACACAGGTACAACAATGGTTTCTTTTCTGACGAAGGCCGCAATGCGAGATTCTGGACAGCCTCAGAGGATAGCTCCGCTAGGGATTTGTCTTTTCGCTCTGGTGCTTACTATGTGTCTTTGATCTCTAGCAATGAGTATGCGTTTATTGACAGCTATGTCAAGAGCAAAGGTCACTCTGTTCGCTGTCTCAAAAATTAGCAAACCGATCAAACCTTTCAAAGTCGCCTTATTGCGGGCGGCTTTTTTTGTATGTTATATGTGGTGATGATATGAAAAAGATTGTTTTATTAGTGCTCTTTGTTGCGATAAGTGCGTTTTCAAATGATACACGGTATGAATGGACTGACGAAAACGGATGTTCGTTTTGCCTTTATGGAGTGCATGCTAATGAAAAATGTATGCATGTTACCACGACTTTTGGTTATTATGATGGGTATTCTGGAATAAAAAAATTAGATGATGATCATTTTTTTTTCGATTATCCGCATTGGACTTTAGATGTCTATTGTGAAAATCAAAAAGACTATTGCAAGACGATAAACGATCCTATGGTTATAAAGTTAATGCCATCCTTGAAAGAGCGAACGTCATTTTGCCAAAATCAACAGAAAGGAATTGTTAATAAACGAATGTTGTATCACTTTCCTATAAAACAGGATGATATAAAGTTTCTGTGCGATTTTGTGTCTTATGATTACAAAAAGGCAATTCTTAATGTTTTGGATACTGGACTTTGTCCAGTTCGTATGAAATCCCCCAAAAAAACATTTTTAAAAACAACTGCATTTGATTACCGTAACTTACGCATAACGAATTCAAAAAATTTTAAGATAAATGAAAAATACTGTTTTTACGAAACAATGAAAGGACCGATGAATGACTCTATACATTTTTATAAGAAAGACTTCTTCACTCTCGGCGATTGTTCCAATTCAAATTGTGAAATATTGAATTACGTTGAGAAACAGCCGCAAGATTTCGATATCAAATGCAACTTCATAAAAAAGAAAGATGGTCAAATCGGTAAAGTTCAGGTTGTAGGGGAGGGCGTTTGCCCCGTAGAAATAACAGGCAAGAATAACGAAAAGCAGGTGTATTACGTGCGCTCAGTGAAGGACGGCGACGTCTATAGACTTCTAATGACCAATAAGCGGAAGTGAGAATGCTTTTTCTCGTCTTTCGTCTTTTTTTTTCGTCTAAAAAACGGGAAATTGCCAAAAAGTGCTACCAAATGCCGGAAAAAACGTTCTTTGGTAGCATGTTTTGTATATAAATTAAATAAAAATAACCGTTTTGGCGGCTGTTTCGCTTTGCTTATGATACTAAATTGGCTGAAAGTGGGGATTTGGTAGCATGAATTTGTGAAGGACCTGAATAAAATGTTTGAACAACGTAAAAATTATGCTACTAAAATGGAAAATGAGCTTGTTTTGGTAGCATAAAATCGTCAAAATTGGCCTGAAAGTTCTTTTGCTGGCCCGTTACGGTCGTTTGCGAGCTGTTTTTTTTTAAAACGAAAAAGCTATATTGTAATTAGTTAAGAAATCAGTAAGGAGTTTAAATGAAAAAAGTGGTCTTGTTGACAATTCTTATTCTGGCTTCATTCACGTTTGCAATGAAGTACACGGGAAATGTCTATCTGAATGCCTCTTTTAGTCCGATGTATCTTTCTATAGGCTGCTCCGAAAAAGATACAAGTGGGATTGTTAAGACAATTGGCAGTAATGTTGTCAAGCTTACGGCAAGGGATCAGTATTACTGGTACAAGGTTCCTGTAAAGGACCTTCTGCAAAAAGATACATTGTCGCCCTTCTGCTTTTATAAAACCGTTCGGGATTCCATGAGGGTTTACGACGAAGATGAAGGTGTCTATCGTTATGAAAAGTATTATACGTCTTCAGCGAAGTTCTCGATTTCCTCGTTCAAGAACCAGGAAGATTTATATATCGACTTTGATTCTAACAAGCTTTATTATAAAAATCTGAACCTTCCGACGGTGTTCTATCGGTCCGATTGGATAAAGAATTATGTAGTTCTTGACGGCAATGTGTTTAAGGAAATCACCAATAAAAAGGATGGATGGTTTGTCGTCCATAATGAATTGAAAAACACGTATCTGAGATACAAAACAGATTCTGTACAAACGATGAAATACACAACGTCTTTGCATTGCCTCGAAGATGAACGCGGTTTGTGCGTCCTTGATGAATACGGCGAATCAATTACGGTGCGTGATACGGTGGATTCTGTCGCTGTATGGACTTTGGTTCGTGATTCTTTGACGGTTGACTCTATTTTTAGTGAAGTCTCGAACATATCTTTTGCGGAAACCAATTTACAATGCGGTGGTCGTTATACATACAAGACTTTGTTCAGTGTCGGTGGAATGCTTTCTGATGGCGGACAGTATTATTGCTTGAAGCCCGACCAGGGAATCGAGTTGAAAGATTCCATTTACATTTTTGAAAATCCCAAGAAACAGCACGAAACTTTGATTCGGAATAAAAAGCCGGAACCTGCCAAGATGCTTTATGTATTGCCTCCGCAGACGGCGAAGTGGTTTGGCGAAAATCCTCTGTTGAGTACTGATGGCGGAAAAACCGGGACTGTGATGAATCCTATCGGGGAGTACTGCGGATGGTTCTCTACGGTGTTCTTTGAAGAAACCATTCCGAATAAAGCGTCTTTCTATGGTGCTACATCCAAGGAGGTTGTTGTTGGCAATAACACGAACTTAGATTCTTTGTATAAGGCGATGAAGACGGATGTTCTGTATTTTGTTGCAAATGACCCTGCCAAGAAATTCTGGTATAAAGAAAAACCGGAATACGATGGGATTTGCTATGTGAATTTGTATGGTATTGTCTATGATACGGATGCAGAACTTCACCCGTCGTTCTCTTGCTATGCTCAAGGGGGTGAAGCTTGCCAGCAGGGGGCTCAGGGTGTCGAGCTTAAGACTGCACTTACTGCGGTTAATTCCTGTATTGGCTTGACTCCGGGCATTGTCGAAGATACGCTTGGCAAAAACGGCAAGCCGGTACTCTCCAATAGTGGAAAGAAGTGCTTTATCGATGCAAAGTATTTTAATCAGTTATTCAACTCGACGGAGGGTGTTAACGAGACTTCGTGTACGTCCATTCCGTTTAGCATGAATGCTTATGGAAAATGGGAATTTGCTTCGGATTATTACATGTCGCCGGGAACGAAAGCCGTGGGCGGGTACTACCCTGTAGAAAAGACCGCTGATGAAGATATTGTTGTTGGATCGCCTCTTGTTGAGGCTCGCACAAAGCGTTTGGCGGAAGGTCCTGTGTTTGTTGGTCCCTACTTGAGAGCTGTTGACACGACAGAAGGGGTGATGAAAATGAACCTCTTGTGCAATGGCTCTGCTTGGGATAAGGGGCGTGATTGTTCGGGACTCTTTGCCGATGGCGATGATCTTGGGATGAGCGGAATTCTTGAAGGCTTTCTTGATATAACTTTAGGAAATGGTCTAAGCTATTCTGATGTGTGTGTTTGGGGATGGTCATGCCCATCTTCGGCTCCTGAAGGTTGGCCTATATTCAAGAATGGCTCTGAACAACAGATTGGGAATATCTCTGGAAATGCAAGCAACATGAGTGGCGATATGCGCTGGTACTCGGATGCTAAGGCGGGTCGTAATCAGCATTTCTGCTTTGAATCGCATGCACGTTTCATTTACAAGAAAGGCTTGCGTTTTGGCGTTCGCGGTGATGATGACATTTGGATTTTCGTTGGCGGCAGACTTGTAATTGACCTTGGTGGAACACACCTTGCTGCTCCTGGTTATGCCGATCTTGATCAAGTGAAGGACAAGGATGGTAAGGATTTAGTCGTGGGGAAGGAATATGATTTGGATATCTTCTTCTGCGACCGTCGCACGACAATGAGCAACATGAACTTCTACAGCAATATTTATCTGGACCAGTCCAATGTTACAGAAAAGATGAGTCCTTGCAAGGCTAAGGCTCAGCATATATTTGACGATGATTCCTTGAATCAAAGGACTCCTATAGTTGCAAATAAAGTTCCGGCTCTTTCGAAGTTGGGTGTTGCTGTCCAGGGCCGCATGGCGTATGTTTCTGGAGTCCGTCCGGGATCGAAGCTTGACTTGATGGATTTGCAGGGCCGCGTTATTGAACGTTATACGGCTGTTTCGTCGAATGTAACGGTATCGGTCAAGAATGCCGGACGCTATATCTTAAAAACAGAAACTGGGTTTACGTCCGTTAGTTTTAGATAAAAGTTGTGGAATTGAAAAAGGGCCGATTTGTTCGGCCCTTTTTTGATGTTAAATGTTAAAAGCTGAGGCTTAATCGTCCAAGCAGTCGTTCATGACCTTGATGATGGCTTTCTTGTCCATGTGCTGGCCGATGAACACCAGGCGGATGATGCGGTCGCCGTACTTTTCGTCCCACACCTTGAGCAGGTCCGGATTTTCGCGGAGAATGCGCTTCTGTTCGGCTTCGCTTTCGCTGGCGATCCAGGGGCCAAAATTTCGTTCTGAGGCCTGCTTGCCTGCCTGTTCGAACAAGTAGCTTTCGCTGCGTTCGTCGCTGAACCAGAGGAGACCCTTCGTGCGGATAATGCTCATCGGATAGTCATCGAGGAATGCTTCGAACTTTTCGCGGTTCAGCGGACGGTGGTCTTCATAGACAAACGTGCTGATGCCGTATTCGTCGCCATGCGGATGATCCTTGTCGTGGTGGTGGCCGCAGTGGCAAACACCGTGTTCATGGTCGCAATGGCTATGATCTTCTTCATCGTCGTGGTCATGATCGTGTTCATCATGGTCATGATGATGGTGTTCGTGCTCATCGTGGTCATCGTCATGGTCGTGGTGGTGATGTTCTTCGGTCCCTGAGCCTGTCGAAGGGTCATGATTGTCATCATCATCTTCGTCTTCAGGAGACGTTTCCTTCATGAGTTCCTTGGCCCAGGCAGCGGAGTTTCCGACCTTTTCGAAGTCGAACTGCTTGGTGTCCAGGATATCCTTCATGTCGACCTTGCCGTAGTTCGTCTCAATCATCTTGGCTTCGGGCTGCAATGCACGCACCACGGCCTTCACATGTTCCAAGTCATTCTTTTTCAGCTCGTCAACCTTGTTCAAAATAATCGTGTTGCAGAATTCAATCTGCTGGATGAGCAGGTTTGCAATATCTTCTTCTTCGAGGTTTTCGTCGAGGAGCTTTTCGCCACCGGCAAATTCGTCTGCGAGGCGGAGCACGTCAACGACTGCCACGATGTTGTCCAGATGGCAGGGGAGGGGGCTGCCGTCGCGGGCTTGGAGCTGGCTCCCTGCAAAACTGATGGTCTGTGCGATAGGAATCGGTTCGCAGATGCCGCTTGCTTCGATGAGGATGTAGTCGAACTTGCCCATTTCCAAAAGTTCGGCGATTTGTTCAATCAAGTCGGTCTTGAGCGAACAGCAAATGCAGCCGTTCGAAAGCGGAACGACCTTGCCCGAGTCTTCCTTGGTGATGTTTCCGCCCTTTTCAATTAAAGTCTGGTCAATGTTCACTTCGTCAATGTCGTTGACGATGACGGCGACGTGATAGCCCTGCTGATTGTTGAGAACGTAGTTGAGGAGAGTTGTTTTACCGGCTCCCAGGTAACCGGTGAGGAGCGTTATAGGTACTGATTTCATGTGAGCAAATTTACTAAAAAAAGTGATTTTGGGCAAATCGACTGAAAAACGATGTTTTATATCTTGCAAAATCTTAGATTTTTTTTACATTTGGGACAGGGATTGAAATGAGGGCTTAGAGCCAAATTTTATTCCGAAAAGAACTGCTTTAGTGGCAATCCTTCTTTGCAAGGTTACGGATTGTAGCGGTGTTGTGCTAAATCCAATTGTCGAAGTAAGTTCTCGGCGTCCGTTGTAGGGCGCCCTTTTTTGTTTGTCGCTTGGATTTGGATTGTTTATAGCTTCAGCGAAAGCTGGTCTTCTTTTGCTGTCATCCCGGACTCCATGCTATCTGTCACCCCGGATTCATTCCGGGGTCGGTTGTTAATTCCATCGTCGGATGCTGCGTCGGCATTCGCGATTTGTGCCACAAGCCATGCTTCGTCGTGTACGGGGATTCCGAGCTCGTTTGCCTTGGTCAGCTTGGATCCCGCTGCTTCACCGGCAAGCACCCAGCTCGTCTTTTTGCTCACGGAACCGCTGACTTTACCGCCGTTTTCTTCGATGAGCTTGCGGGCTTCGTCGCGGTCCATGTTCGGGAGCGTTCCCGTGATGACGGCGGTTTGCCCTTGGAACAGCGTCTTGACGATTCCCTTGAATTCTGTGGGGAGTCCGAGTGCAATCAGTTCTTCGATTTCTTGCGTGTAGAGCGGCGTGTGGAAAAATTCATAGACGGACTTGCCGATGCGTTCGCCGACGTCGGTCACGTTCTGCAGTTCTTCGACGGTCGCGGTGCGGATCTTTTCGAGCGTGCGGAAATGCTTCGCGATGTTTCGGGCGCTGGTGCGGCCTACAAAGCGGATGCCGAGTCCGTGCAGCAAGTTTTCGAGACTTTTTTGCTTGGAGGCTTGGATAGCGTCGAATACGTTTTTCGCGCTCTTCTTCGCCATGCGTTCCTGCGATTCCAAGTCTTCGAGCGTGAGGCGGTACAGGTCGGGAATGCGCTTGATTTTGCCTGTCGCAAGGAGGCTTGCAATAAGGGCGGGGCCGAGATTCTCGATGTTCATCGCTTCGCGGCTCACGAAATGTTCGAAGAGACACTGCACTTGCGCTTGGCAGTGCATGTTTTCGCAGCGAAGAATGACTTCGCCATCAACGTGCGTGAGCGGTTCTCCGCAAACGGGGCATTTTTTGGGAGCGATGACGGGGGAGGATCCGGCGGGGCGGAGTTCGCGTTTGACATCCGTAATTTTGGGGATGATTTCTCCGCCTTTTTCTACGCCGACGGTATCGCCGTAATGCAAATCGAGTCTTGCGACTTCATCAAAGTTGTGGAGGGTGGCGCGTTTGACGGTTGTGCCTGCGAGACGCACGGGGGCGAGGTTTGCGACTGGCGTTACGGCACCTGTGCGGCCGACTTGGAATTCCACGGAAAGTAGCGGCGTGTAAGCACGTTCTGCTTTAAACTTGTACGCAATGGCCCAGCGGGGGCTCTTGCTCGTGCTGCCGAGCTCGCGCTGCATGGCGAGATCGTTGAGCTTCACGACCATGCCGTCAATGTCAAAGGGGAGATTGTCGCGGCTTGCACCGATGTCTTCTGAAATCTTCATGATTTCATCGACTGTATCGGCTGTCCAGTAATCGTTTGTGTGGAAACCGAGGCGCTTGAGCTGCTTCAAGTTTTCTTCGTGCGTCGCGTTGTTGCTCTGCGGAATGTGGTACGCAAAGAATCGCATCGGTCGCGTCTTGCATTCGGCGACGCTCTTGAGCTTGAGCGAGCCCGAGACCGTGTTGCGGCAGTTCTGGAAAGTTTTTTTATTCTCGAGGATGAACTGTTCGTTCAATCGTTCGAACGCTTCGCGCTCCATATAAACTTCTCCGCGGACTTCGAACGTGCCTTGCGGAATTTCGGACGGATCAATTTTCAATTTCTTCGCATCGAAATATTCAGGGATGTCTGCAATCGTGAGCGCATTTAAAGTTACGTCATCGCCTTGAGCGCCGTCGCCACGAGTCGCCGCTTGCTTCAAATGACCATTTTCATAAACAAGCGAAAGCGAAACTCCGTCAATCTTCCGCTCGCAAATCCACTTGTGTTTAGACGAAAGATCGCTTCGCTGGTAGACGATAGACGATAGAGATGTTTTTTCTTCTCTTTCGTCTTTGACGCCTTCGGCGTCCGGTGCTACGGCTCGGTCATACTGACCAGCGAGCTTGTCGGTGCGACTCTCGCCTTGCGCCTCTTTCGTCTTTCGTCTATCGTCTAAAAAATTTATCCCTTCTTCAGCGGCGGTTACGAACTCGCGCATTTCTTCTTCGCTATAGACGTTTGCGATGCTGAGCATCGGCACGGCATGGGCGACTTTTGCAAAATCGTTTGTGAGGTCGCTGCCGACTCGCTGCGTGAGCGAATCTTTCCTGCGTAATTCCGGATATTTTGCTTCGAGAGCTTCCATCTCCTTGAGGCCAAAATCAAAGTCCTGGTCACTCATGGGGGAAACACCGTCTTTGTAATAAAGACGGCTTGCTTCTTCTAGTTGTTTCTTTAACTCAAAATAGCGGGTACGGTCAAATTCTTTCTGTGATTCCATGAGTGTCAATATAGAAAGATGTTTCCTTAATTTTATTTCTTTCTCTGTTGTTGCTATGGCTTATCAAATTCGGAATGTTTTTGTGAAATTCTTTTTTCTATTTTTTTATGAAAATGAATTCCCCTATAATTTTTACTTCGCGTAGCTTAAGTTTTAAAGAAACCAGTGTAACTGTGGGACTCCTAGAAAAGGATCCGCAGAAAACTCCGTTTGTTGAATGGTGTGTGGATGGCAAGCCGTTTTACAGGTCTGATTGCCGAAAACTTTTTTCGGAACTGGAATTTGTCGTT
>Ga0129307_1003268_pt1 | contig 10573 bp, 8 predicted proteins | sample P1105metagenome_FD_94437 | JGI IMG/M metagenome (GOLD analysis project Ga0129307, IMG submission 94437) | Capybara group fecal microbial communities from Wisconsin, USA - P1105 metagenome | ecosystem: Host-associated > Mammals > Digestive system > Large intestine > Fecal | place: USA: Wisconsin... | reverse complement strand
GATCGGCCATGTGCACGCGCTGGCACAGGGCACGATCTATCCTGATGTGATCGAAAGCGGCAGGGGCGATTCCGCCGTGATCAAAAGCCACCACAATGTCGGCGGGCTTCCCGCTGTGATCTCTTTTGACGAGATCGTCGAACCGCTGCGCGAGCTGTTTAAGGATGAAGTGCGCAGCGTCGGGGCCGCCCTGGGACTGCCTGAGGTGCTGATCGGAAGACAGCCCTTTCCGGGCCCCGGACTTGCGGTCAGGATCATCGGAGAGGTCACGCAGGAAAAGCTCCGCATGCTTCGGGACGTGGACGACATTTTCCGCACCGAGGTGGAACGGGGAGCAGCGGAAACAGCGCCGGATCAGTATTTTGCCGTCCTGACCGACACGAGGACCGTGGGCGTCATGGGGGACGCCAGGACTTACGGCTATACCGCCGCCCTGCGTGCCGTGACGACGGATGATTTTATGACGGCAGAATGGACGCGGATCCCTTATGAAGTGCTTGAAAGAGCCAGCAGCAGGATCACAAACGAGGTTGCCGGCGTGTCCAGAGTGGTTTACGATATCTCTTCCAAACCCCCGGCAACGGTGGAGTGGGAATGAATCTGCCGGAAGCTCCGGACGCATGCGAAAAGGCGCCCGGAGCGGGCGCGCGGGATTGACTTTCCGGAGGAACAGCCGTATATTGGAACTGATGAGCAAAGGCGTTCATCTCAGGTGTTTCCGGCACCGGGATGACGTCTTTTTCTTTTTTGCAGGAGCTTCTTTAAGCGAAAGCGGGAGGGTGTTATGACCAGATATATCTTTGTGACCGGGGGCGTCGTATCAGGACTTGGAAAAGGCATCACTGCAGCCTCTCTGGGCAGGCTTCTCAAGGCCAGAGGCCTCAAGGTGGCCGCCCAGAAGCTCGACCCTTACATCAATGTGGATCCGGGTACCATGAGCCCCTATCAGCACGGCGAGGTCTTCGTGACGGAAGACGGAGCGGAGACTGACCTTGATCTGGGCCACTACGAGCGCTTCATCGACGAAGACCTGAACAGGTATTCGAATCTGACGACGGGAAAGGTCTACTGGAACGTGCTGAACAAGGAAAGACGCGGGGAATATCTCGGTTCGACCGTTCAGGTCATCCCGCACATTACGAATGAGATCAAGGAATTCGTTTACAGCGTGGGGCGCAAGACCGGGGCGGACGTGGTCATCACCGAGATCGGGGGAACGATCGGAGACATCGAATCCCAGCCCTTTATCGAGGCGGCCCGCCAGATCTCGCTGGAAGCCGGCAGGGAGAACAGCCTGTTTATCCATGTGACCCTGGTGCCTTATCTGAGCGGTTCCGAGGAGCATAAATCCAAGCCCACCCAGCATTCCGTCAAGGAACTGCAGGGCATGGGCATCAATCCGAACATCATCGTTCTGCGCTGCGACAGGCCCCTGGAGGCTTCGATCTTTGAGAAGATATCGCTCTTCTGCAATGTCAAAAAGGACTGCGTCATCGAAAATCTGACGGTCCCCAATCTCTACGAGGCGCCGCTGATGCTGGAACGCTCGCATTTTTCCGACGTGGTCTGCAGGGAGCTTGGGATCTCGGCGCCGGCGCCGGAGCTGACGGAATGGCAGGAGATGGTGGACAGGATCAGCCGGGCCCGCTCACAATGTGTCGAGATCGGGCTTGTCGGAAAATATGTCGGACTGCATGACGCCTATCTGTCCGTGGCGGAGGCCCTGCACCATGCCGGCTTTTACCACAATGTGCACATCAATATCCACTGGATAGATTCAGAGGAGATAAAACCTGAGACCGCCGGGCCGATGCTGGACGGGCTCGACGGGATCATCGTGCCGGGGGGCTTCGGAAGCCGCGGCATAGAGGGAATGATCCTGACTGCCCGGTACGCGCGGGAGAACAGGATCCCGTATTTCGGCATCTGCCTGGGCATGCAGATCGAAGTCATCGAATTTGCCAGGAACGCTGCGGGCATCAGCGACGCGGATTCCGGTGAATTCAACGAACAGTGCAGGCATAAGGTCATCGACTTCATGCCGGGCCAGAGCAATGACATCGATAAGGGCGGCACGCTTCGTCTTGGGGCCTGTCCCTGTGTGATACAGCCGGGCACCACGATGGAGCGTTGCTACGGAACGCTGTCGATCAGCGAACGGCACAGACATCGCTATGAATTCAACAATGATTACAGAGAACTGCTCCAGGAGCACGGGCTGGTTTTAAGCGGAATTTCCCCCGACGGGAAGCTGGTCGAGACGGTGGAACTGACAGACAGGCCGTTCTTTGTGGGCGTGCAGTATCATCCTGAGTTCAAGAGCCGCCCCAACAGACCGCATCCGCTGTTTCTCGGATTTATCGAAGCAGCGGTGCAGCAGAGCAAAGGCGGCAGGTCATGAGTATCCATGAAGAATGCGGCGTGTTCGGCGTCTATTCCCCAAAGCCTGCCGATGTTGCGGGCATTTGCTATTACGGACTCTATTCCCTTCAGCACAGGGGTCAGGAAAGCTGCGGGATCGCCGTCAATAAAGATGGGATATTCACATCCTACAAGGACCTTGGACTGGTAGGTGAGGTGTTTTCCGCAAAGGTGCTGGCTTCCTTCCCCCGAGGGCGGATGGCGGTCGGACACACGCGCTATGGAACGACGGGCGCATCGAACCGCAGCAACTGCCAGCCCGTTGAGGTCAATCATCAGAAAGGAAGGATGGCGCTTGCCCATAACGGGAACCTCTCGAATGCGGCTGAGTTAAGGTCGCAGCTGGAGCTGTCCGGCGCGATCTTTCACACCTCCAGCGACACGGAGATCATTGCCTATATCGTGACCAGAGAACTTCTTTCCGCCGATTCGATCGAGGAAGCGGTCAGCCGTGCCATGAACACCCTGGAAGGCGCGTACTCGCTGGTCCTCATGACTCCGGAGAAACTGGTCTGCGTCAGGGACCCCTTCGGCTTCAGGCCCCTGTGTTACGGGATCACGGAGGATGGCATATACATTGTCGCTTCCGAAAGCTGCGCGATCAGGGCGGTGGGCGCCGGATTTATACGGGACGTGGAGCCCGGGGAGATCCTGGTCTTTACGAAGGACGGCGTGACGTCACGCAGGGAACACTGCGGCACAAGAGAGAAGAGATCGTGCATTTTTGAATATATTTACTTTGCAAGGCCGGATTCCGTCATAGACGGGGTTTCCGTTCATGAAGCAAGACTCAGGGCCGGAAAGGAGCTGGCCATGCTGCATCCGGTCGATGCGGATATCGTCGTCGGTGTTCCGGACTCCGGCCTGGATGCCGCCATCGGCTACAGCATGGCTTCCGGCATTCCGTACGGAATGGGGCTGATCAAGAACAAATACATCGGCAGGACGTTCATCGCGCCGGATCACAGGCTGGATCAGGTGAAGATCAAGCTTTCGGCCATTGAAGAGGTCATCCGGGGAAGAAGGATCGTGCTGATCGATGATTCCATCGTGAGGGGGACGACGAGCGGGAGGCTGGTAAGCCTGATCCGGGAAGCCGGGGCAAAAGAAGTGCATATGCGGGTTTCGGCGCCGCCGTTCCTGTATCCGTGTTATTATGGGACTGACGTCGACTCGCAGGATAATCTGATCGCGTGCCGTCACAGCGTCCCTGAGATCGCGGCCATGATAGGAGTGGATTCGCTGGGATATCTCCCGCTTGAAAAGCTGGGCAGCCTTTCGGCGGGGCAGGGTTACTGCAGCGCCTGCTTTGACGGCAATTATCCCGAAAAAGCGGCTTCCGGCGCCTGCAGAAACTGGTTTGAGACCCCTCTTTCAGAGAAAGAAGCATAGGAGGAACCTTTGATGAAGTTTACAAAGATGCAGGGACTCGGCAATGATTATCTGTATGTGTACGGGGACGTGCCGGACGATGTCAGGGAACTGTCCGTCAGGCTGTCAGACCGGCATTTCGGAGCCGGGGCGGACGGAATGATCTATATCGCGCCATCCGTGGCCGCCGACTTCAGTATGCGCATCTTCAATGCCGACGGAAGCGAGGCGAAAATGTGCGGCAACGGGATACGCTGCGTGGGAAAATACCTTTATGATAAGGGCTATACGGACCGGACAAGCCTTACGATCGAGACTTTATCCGGGATCAGGACCCTGGATTTGAATGTGAGCTGCGGGAAAGTCAGGACTGTGACGGTCGATATGGGTTCAGCGGGAACCGGAGACGAGCTGACACTGACCGCAGACGGAGAGACAGTGTGCTGTACGCCCGTTTCCGTCGGAAACCCCCATGCGGTCCTGTTCGTCAGCGACATCGAAAGCGCTCCCGTGGAAACGCTGGGGCCGAAGCTGGAAAAGCACGGCAGTTTTCCGGGCGGCGTGAACGTTGAATTCGTACAGGTCCTTACGGACAGGAAGCTGCGCATGAGAGTCTGGGAAAGGGGCAGCGGTGTGACGATGGCCTGTGGTACCGGTGCATGTGCATCCGCGGCGGCGGCAGTCAGAAAAGGCTTCTGCAGGCCGGAAGAGCCGATCACTGTCGTGCTTGACGGAGGAGAGCTGAGGATCACTGTCGGAGAGGACGGGACCGTGATGATGAGCGGACCCGCTGAATTTGTTTACGAGGGAGAGGTAGCGGTATGCTGAAGCCGAACATGCACTACGCGGAACTGAAGGATTCCTATCTGTTTTATCATATTGCGCAGAAGGTCGATGCCTATCAGCAGGCGCATCCCGGGACACACCTGTACAGAATGGGCATCGGCGACGTTTCCCGGCCTCTGTGTGACGCCGTGATCAGGGCGCTTCATGAAGCTGTGGACGACCAGGCGTCGGCAGAACGTTTTCACGGGTATATGCCCGAATGCGGAGCGCCGTCTTTAAGACAGACCATCGCGGATCATTACCGCCGGCGCGGTGTTGTACTGGCTCCTGACGAGGTATTTGTGTCCAGCGGGGCGAGCGATGAGCTGGGCGATATCCACGATCTCTTTGACGCGGACTGCAGCGCGATGATCATGGAGCCCACCTATCCCGCCTATGTGGACGCCAATGTGATCGAGGGAAGAAAGCTCGTGTATCTTTCTTCAGGCAGGGAAAACGGCTTCCTTCCGGATCCGTGTGAAGAAGCGAAGGCAGATATCCTCTATATCTGCTCGCCCAATAACCCGACGGGCGCCGTGTACACCCGGGAAAAGCTGCAGCGCTGGGTCGATTTTGCCAATGAACATGGGTCGGTCATCCTGTTCGATGCAGCCTACGAGGCCTATATTGAGGATGAAGAGCTTCCCCACAGTATTTTTGAAATCGACGGGGCCGGGACCTGCGCCATAGAGATCTGCTCTCTGTCCAAGACCGCGGGCTTTACGGGAACGCGTCTGGGATATACAGTGATACCGAAAGAGCTTGTCAGGAACGGGATGAGCCTGAATGATATGTGGGTGCGCAGCAGGACGACGAAAACAAACGGCGTCTCCTACATCCTTCAGATGGGAGGCGCCGCGGTGTTTACTGAAGAAGGGCAGAAGCAGATCCGCAAGGACATCGCTTTCTATAAAGAAAACGCGCGGATACTGATGGATGCCCTGGACAGGGCGGGGATCTGGTACTGCGGCGGCAAAAATGCCCCGTATATCTGGCTCCACTGCCCGAACGGCATGGACAGCTGGACGTTTTTTGACTGCCTTCTGAACACGATTCAGGTGGTCGGAACGCCCGGCGCGGGCTTCGGTGCAAGCGGAGCGGAGTTTTTCAGGTTTTCCACGTTCGGCAGCAGGGAGGATACCTTAAAGGCTGCGGAACAACTGGTGAAGCTGGCAGACGCCGGCTTCCGCTCATGACGTCCGGTTCTTTGTGTCCGATACAAATCCGCGGCGGCCGATGCTGCCCCAGGAAGACTTGTTCTTTCTGTAGCCGAATGCGGCCTCGACCTTATAGACCGTATTCAGCTGCCTGTAGCCGAAATTGTCCAGCGCCGCATAGAAATACAGCTTTAAGATCTGGCCGATCTTCGGATACTTTCTGAAGGTTTTCTCTTCCAGCAGCAGCGCGCCTGTCGACAGGATGATCCCATAAAGCACGGCCACGGCGAAAAAGCTAATCATGAAGTGCAGATTGGTGATGCCCAGAATGAAGGAGATCGGGACCGTCAGGTATCCGGCGACTTCAAAAAACGGACCGAAGAGCTCGAAGATCCAGAAATAGGGGAGACACACGGTGCCCACCCTGCCGTAGGCGGGGTTGAAGGCCATATCCCTGTGCTTCATCAGCGTGTCGATCAGTCCGATATGCCAGCGCTTGCGCTGTTTTTTCAGATCCCTGAAATTGTCGGGCGGCTGGGTCCAGCAGACCGGATCCGGAAGGAATTTGATCGTATATGCCCGTTTGTTCTTCATCATGCTTTTGTGGAGCTTGACGACCAGTTCCATGTCTTCTCCGATGCAGCGGGACGTATAGCCGCCTGCATCGATCACGAGCTGCTTGTTGAACGCGCCGAACGCGCCGGAAATGATGAGCAGCATCTTCATCTTATGGAAACCGATGCGGCCGGTCAGGAACGCCCTGAGATATTCAATGGTCTGGAGCACCAGGACGGGCTTGTCCGGCAGATCGATCTCTTTGATTTCCCCATCCACGATCTCGCAGCCGCTGGCTATGCGGATGATGCCTCCGACGGCTACGCAGCTGGGGTCGATCATGAATGCATAGACGATCTTGGCAAGGGAGGTTTTTTCAAGCAGGGAATCCGCGTCAATGGATACGAAGACGGGATACATGGAAACGTTGATCCCGGCATTGAGCGCGTCCGCCTTGCCGCCGTTTTCCTTATCGACGACGACCAGATTCGGATGGACGGCAGAGCGGTAGATGGCCATGACCGGCTGTGTTTCGAGCGAGCGCTTGAAGGGCTGATTGATCTTGATCAGGCGGAACGCGTCCCTGAGCAGCTCAAGCGTCTCATCTTTGGAACCGTCATTGATGACGATCACCTCGTACTGTCCGAAATCCAGCGAGAGCAGGTTGCGCGTATTGTCCACGATGGTCGCCGCTTCATTGTACGCCGGCACCAGCACGCTGATCGGCACCATGTTGTCCGAAAACACAAAGCGGCTGTAGTCGGTGTACTTGAGCGAACGGCTGTACTCCCCCAGCCCGAGGGCTGCGCTGACCAGCTGGATGAAATAGATCGTGCTGATCAGGAGTACATAGAAGAGGGAGAGGTAATTGATCAGGATGATAAAAGCACGAAGAAATCCGGTCATGCCACTGCCTCCTTTTCGAAGATCTCGCTGCGTTCACGGATGTAGCGCATCATTTCAAACGCGTAGCGGTCGCCCAGCGCCGATACCTCGTCCATCAGCTCCGGATGTCCGGGCAGGGTGTTGAGGGCTTCGGCGGCATGGAAGCGGACCCACCAGGCCTTGTCACACAGGCATCTCAGGAGGTCCGGATAGCAGGTGTCGGGACTGATCGCCGCAAGGGCGGTGACAGCCGCGCTTCTGACGCTCCATACCTCGTGGCGGGTATGCTCCCGGATCCGTACCAGCGCAGGTTCATAACGAAGACTGCCAAGCGTCCTGATGCTGTCAATGATCAGATTGATGTTATCTGAATCCAGATAAGGCATTGCAAGCGGGCAGAGCTCCGCAAGGCCTTCGGTTCCGATGCCCCGGATGCAGGAGCGGATGATATAACCGTCGCATTCGAGCCCAAGCAGTTCGCGGTAGAGCTCCGCGTGATCTCCCGAATAGTAAGAGAAGAGTTCCAGGACCTGACGGAACGAAAGGATCAGCCTGAATTCCGGATCGGAAAACAGGGAGATCAGTTTGTCCTTTTCCCCGCACATGAACAGGGCAAGCAGGCTGATCTCCTGGATCTCCGCGCTTTCCTTCCAGCGGTGCAGATTGTCATACACGGTATCCTCAAATCCCGGCAGATGCAGCTCGGCGATCAGCTTGGTGAACGTGCCGACCCTGTCGTCGTTGTGAGACTGCAGATTATGAGACATCTGCTGCAGATACCAGCCGTCCTTCAGGATGATCTCACGCAGCCTGTCTTTCTGTTCCGGCCCGGCTTCTTTGACCACCATGGAAAGTGCGATGGTCCCGTGGCCGGACTGGATGCCGCGGGTCTCCCGGAGCGAATGGATCTCACTGTCCGGTCTGAGCATGTCATGGATCCGGCCGCGCAGATATTCGATGTCCTGTGCAGCGCTGAGCATCCTTAAAATGCGTTGTTTGATCCGCTCCATGCGTTTGTTGTTGGAGAGCGTTATGAGATGGAGCAGGATCAGCGTGACCGTGAATATGGCCAGGATGGATGCCATGATTATGATCAGCACATCGACTATGGATTGTATCATCTGATGCATATGATCACCTTCCTTGTTCGCCTTGCGCGAAATAGTCCTTCAGGATCGCATACGATGCTTTCAGTCTTTCGTGATAAACCGGCAGTTCCCAGTGGTCCCAGGAATAGCGTTCCATGTTGACGGTTTCCGTGCTGTCCGCACGGGCGATGCCGAGATACACGCCGTCCGCTGCCGCCGGTCTGATATCGCCGCTTTGATGGATCAGATTGCCCATCACCTGTCCGGAGGAGGGATCCATGAAGCCGATCAGCTGCCAGGGCAGGCGGATCTCCGTAAATCCGGGCCCTGCGCAGACGTCACTGAGGGAGTCTTCCAGGATGCTGCCGTAATGCAGCTTTCCGGTTTCAAATTTCATGAACTCGGTGGTCTCGCCGGTATGAGGCAGGAGCATCGGCCGGTTCAGCGCCAGATAAATGGGATTGAAATGGCCGGAGTTTTCCTCATACTGGCCGGGAAGCGCTTCAAAGAAGTCATGCAGGGTGGGCCCTTAGCGTAGAGGTTTTCATCGAGGAGACGCGCGCGCGGCAGATGGAGAGCTCGCAGGAGCTTCTGCGGATGATACGCCGGGAGAGCGCTCTGATCATCGTCATGCTTCTGATGGCGCTGATGCTGGTGCTTTCGACCATACTTCTTGTCACGCGGCCGCTGCAGAGGTATATCGGTCATGTCCGCAGAGATGAGACCCTGCCCGAGATAGGAGCCGGCGAACTGCGCTTCCTTGCCCGCACTTACAATCAGGTACGCGCGCAGAATCTCCGCCGCCGTGAGCAGCTCAGCTACGATGCAACGCATGACGCCCTCACCGGCGTGTTTAACCGGGGCGTGTTTGAAAAACTGCGCACGCGCTTTGACGGACAGGACAAGACGCTGCTGCTCATCGATCTCGATCATTTTAAACAGATCAACGATCTGCACGGCCACGACATCGGAGACAGGGCGCTTTGCTACGTGGCGGCGCTTCTGCAGGAAAACTTCCGCGCGGAGGATTACGTCTGCCGCATCGGCGGAGACGAGTTTGCGGTCATCATGGTCAACACGAATTCTTCCCACCGCGAACAGGTGGAGAGCAAGATCCGGCGGATCAACGAACGTCTTCAGACGCCGTCGGACGGCCTGCCTCCGATCACGCTGAGCGCCGGCGTTGCCTTCGGGGACCGGGAGAACGCAGGCGAAGATATCTTCAAGGATGCCGACACCGCACTTTACCGGGCCAAGGCCACGCATTCCGGAGACTGCGCGTTTTATTGACTGAGAGATAATCCGGTACTGCAGTATTCTGATAAGTACCCCCTTACCCGGACGTCCCGGGAAGGGGGTTTTCTATGCCCAAAATCATCGGAAAGAAGTGTCAATGACAAATCCTGCGTAAACCGCTCTGTTTTTTCCGCATAGTGATAAGCTATTGATGAAGAAGTATGACCGGCCGGGAGGAAGGTGTCCTGCCGGTGTCCGGTATTGCCACAAGACCAGTTTAAGGGAACATTGTCACAGAACGCATTGCCGCGGGGAGACAGACTGCCCGAGGCAATGAAGGAGGTTTTGAATATGTCACATCTGAGAAGAACCCTGAAGCGAATCACAGCCATCGGCCTTAGTGCGGCCATGGTCTTTACGTCCGCGGACTTCAGTGTCTTTCCGGCATACGCGCAGACAAAGACCAGGACGACGATCGTGGACTTTGAGCTGCTGAGCGCTGAGATCGCGGAGCAGGAACTGCCGGTGGGGGCAAAGGAAGCCGATATCGTCTTCCCCGACAGCCTGACCGTGTACGTGGAGAAGGAGACGATAGAGGAAATCCCTGCCGCGGCGGGCGTTGCTTCCGCTCCGGCGGGAGCCATCAGCATGCCGGAGGCGCCTGCTGCGGAGACTGAGGCTGAGACTGCTCCTGCGGCTGAGGCAGAAGGCCCTGCACCGGAGGGTGAAGAGGACCAGGGTATTTCCGGACCCGGTGCAGAGGTACAGGGGGAAGACCCCGCGCCGCCTGCGGAGGGAGATACAGAGGCCGCAGAGCCTGAGCCTGCAGAAGGGGATACAGAGGCTGCAGAACCTGAACCTGCAGAAGGAGATACAGAGCCTGCAGAACCCGAACCTGCTGAAGGGGACACAGAGGCTGCAGAACCCGAGCCCGCTGAAGGAGATACAGAGGCTGCAGAGCCTGAGCCCGCAGAGGGAGACACAGAGGCCGCTGAACCCGAACCCGCAGAGGGAGACACAGAGGCAGCAGAGCCT
>Ga0129307_1003265_pt1 | contig 10576 bp, 11 predicted proteins | sample P1105metagenome_FD_94437 | JGI IMG/M metagenome (GOLD analysis project Ga0129307, IMG submission 94437) | Capybara group fecal microbial communities from Wisconsin, USA - P1105 metagenome | ecosystem: Host-associated > Mammals > Digestive system > Large intestine > Fecal | place: USA: Wisconsin... | reverse complement strand
TTGAATTTTATTTTTCAGACTGCTTCGGCGGTCTTATTGTCGTACCTATTTTTTCTATTGTGAAAGTTTTGTGAAACATTCGGTTTGACTATTGACTTTTTATTGCAGGTCTGGGTTCAAAGTCGGTTATTTTTCCATATACACGAATACCAATTCATTATCAACGGGTTTTCGGTCAAAGATCTTATATCCCACTTTTTCATACAGCCGTATATTATCAACACTTCTGGTACTTGTAAAAAGCTCATAACGCCTGTCGGGGTAGCAGCTTTCGATCTCTGAGAGAAGTTTTGTGCCATATCCCTTGCATCGGTGATCAGGGTGAACCATCAGCTTTCCGATATAAACTGTTCCGTTCTTTTCAGTAGCACGGACTGAACCGATGATAGTACCATTTTCATCTGTCAATTTCAATATGATACCATTATTGAACTCCTCAATGACATCAGCTAAAGTCTGCTTCAACGGAGGAATATCTTTGCTGCCAAACAGTTCAGCTTCACTCTGGTAAGCGAGATATTGTAAGTACAGTATTTCCTGCAAATCTTTGTATTCAGCACGTTTTATCATAGCCCTGCTCCCATAAGAATGACCTCAGTTTCCTTTTTGAAACCGTATTTTTCATAAAACTCTGGCAGAACACTCTCTCCTGCGGTAATAAGATGAACGCCCACCATCCCCTGTGCCTTAATATCTGCAAGGCACTTTTCAAGCAGTTCCTTAGCAATTCCTCTGCGCTGATATTCGGGATCAACTGCAAGGTCATTGATCTCAAAAGTCCTGCCGTAATGGAACAGCATAGACGTTCCGAGAATAAAGCCTACGACCTTGCCTTCAAGGACGTATTCAAGACCATAGGATTGCTTTGACTCCAACAGCTCCCGAACGTGAATGACGGCATCCTCCGTTTTCCACGGATCATTCCACGGCTCTCCCGAAAAGGCTTTTGCATATATGTCACCATAACGCTGAATATGCTCCATAGTGATCGGTTGAATATTATCTTTGCTCATATTTTCCTCCATTACGACAAGAACTAAACTTTTTCCTTTTATTTCAAATATAAGCCGAGAATCAGCTCTTTCAGTGAATCCGCAACAGGCTCACTTTCTACGCCGCCCTCATTATCCAGATCTTCTATGAAGATCCTGCCTGTTCCGACTTCATATAATAGGAATGAACAAGAATAAGCATCATAAATGCCGATAGGCATATATTTACTAAGATCGCCGTCATATGATACCCACCTTTTGGCTTCTGCGATCAATCCGCCTGAACGTAAAAGAAAATCATCAGGCTGCTCACCTATATGCCGAATAGCTGAAAACAACATGAAACACTCAGGAAGATCTTTATAATAACCGAATACACCCGGCTGCCAGTACGAATTGAGATAATCAGCTATATCCTTTGGCAACGGATAACCGATCTCACTATTGAAAATCTCAAAATCTGAGTGTTCCTGTCTTGCGACAAACAATTCGCCTGCATTAAAACGACGCATTAGTTCAGGATCAACATTCGATAATCGTCTGCTTACCGGAAAGTGATTTATATTTATCCCTTTCTCCCTCACTATTTCCATGTAATGCTTGATTGCTTCTTCCATTATTTTCTCTCCTATATCTTCATAAACTTTGGCTTTGGTTCGGTATAGCCCTGTGATTATCGTAACAATGTGAATTGTTCTGCATAGAACCAAGTACACATGGGGTGCACTCTTTTCTTATTTGCTGTGAAAAATCAGAAGTTATAGCGACATCAAAGCACAGATTAGCAGCATAGGGCGATAATTCAATATACACCACCGATTGTAGCTATCTTAACTACTTTAACTTCGGAGACATTATTACCCAATGCAATTCTTATACCCATTCCTTCTTCTTCATCCCATGTACAATCATAAAAAAGAGTTATTGTTTGTTTTCCGGAATATGCTTCATCTAAAACCATGAGTCCACGTAATGATGCCATCTCATACATTTTATTCTTATCCTTGACTTCAGGAAATAGTTCGTCATCCGGTTCTACATCTCCCCACTCATCTCTGCATTCTTTATAGTATTCAAAGATAGGTTCTAATAAGAACTGCTTATATTTTGAGTAGTTGTCCAAAAAGAATTCCAGTGTTTTCTTCTCTACATCAGGTATTTCACCATTATCATCTGGCTCAAGCTGTGCAGTAATTTCTTTATTGGAATCTTCCTCCTCTATTACTACTTTTCCATGTAAATATACTCCGCTTTCAAATTTACTGTAATCTACTTTCATAATTAACCTCACTTTATAAATGCCATTTCCGATTTATGCGAGCTATCTCGCACATTGCTTACATTACCAATTTATACCATAATCAGCCACGATTTTCAATCAGATACTTTCATATCATCAATTCCTGTCTGCTTTTTCTCATTATAGCACACGAAACAGCTTTTGGCAATAAGAATTATAGAGATCATTCTTCCGCCTGATGTTTCGGAGAATATGATATATTCGCTGCGATGATGGATTTCTCTTGTTGTATAAAAGGCTTGAGGACGGTAAATTCAACTGGCCCCGAAACGAACAGGAAGTCCGCAGTCTGACCCGTGAGCAATATATATGGCTGATGCAGGGATTATCCATAGACCAGTCGAAAGCGATCAAAAAAAATTGAAGGCGGTGTGGATATCTGCTGAGTTTTACACAGTGAAAATTCATAGAAATGTGGAAGATATTTCTCAATTGAGATATGCTCTTTTCCTTGAATGAAAAGGCGTTCTATGGTATAATAAAAATACCACAGATGACCTGATATCAAGGAAAGGAGCGTTTTAGTTATGAATTATGCCGAACTGAAAAAAGCATACGAAGAATCCTTGCAGAAATGCTCTGAGCTTGAAAAAGAAATAGAGGATAAAGATCTTCGTATCGAGCATCTGACCGAACTTTTGATAAAGCGGAATAAAATGCTTTTCGGGCAGAAAAATGCAGCCGCCAATAGAAAGCGAGAAATTTCTCACATTTATACAAATCATTCGGCATTGACATATGCGCTCCTGCATCGTATAATGATAAAAGATGTAAAAACGGAGGTATAAATATGAAAAAGGCGATTAAGATCACAGGTAAAATACTGCTTGTATTGCTGATACTGATAATACTATTTCTGCTAGTAATGTTTATCAGCAACAGAATAATGATGAACAGCGAAAAGGAACTACTGAAAACCTATCCCGGAGAACTCGTTGAGGTGGACGGACACAATATGAACGTTTACACTCATGGGAAAGGAGAAAATACACTCGTATTCCTATCGGGCAGCGGTACAGCCGCACCTGTACTGGATTTCAAGAGTCTGTACAGTCTCCTTGAAGATGACTATAGAATAGCTGTAATCGAAAAATACGGCTATGGCGCAGCGGACGTAGTTGATGAGGAAAGGTCCTTTGATACGATACTTGAACAAGACAGAAAAGCGCTTGAAAAGCAGGGCGTCAATGCTCCATATATACTTTGTCCTCACTCTATGTCCGGAATTGAAGCGATACTATGGGCGCAGAAGTACCCCGATGAAGTCGAGGCTATAGTGGGACTGGATATGGCGCTTCCCAGACACTATGATGAACTCGATCTGGAAAGAGCTGAAAAAATGGAAAAGCTTGCTTCGGTCGCAAGTAAATTGGGGCTGACAAGGTTATTCTATACCGACAGTGCACTTCCTTCAGTACTTGATGAAAATGATAAGAAACTATACAAGGCAATAGCGGCAAAGATCGCTGTAAACTGCGACATAATATACGAAAGCAATGCTATACCCGATGCATGTGCAGAGATAGACAGTATGCCGATACCTGATGTTCCGACTCTGCTGTTTGTTTCGGACGGAAGCGAGGTGGATGTTCCAAGCTGGATATCCGCACAGAAGGACTACGCTGAAAAATTATCTGACGCAGAGGTCATAGAACTCGAATGCGGACATTATGTACATAATTACAGGCAGGAAGAGATAGCGGAGAAAATGAACGGGTTTATCTCATCCACGATACAGAATGAACGGTTATCAAACTGCAAGTGAAATGATTATTTATAGCAGACAAGACATCGGACAGTCTGTTTTATCCCGACACTTTATAGTATATAATGTTCATAAACGGTTGTTACAGTTCTGTCTGTTATCGGATTTTTCTGCAACAACATGAGATCACACAGTACGGAGGGCGAAATGATGGACAAAAAACGTATCCTTATCGTCGATGATGATACCGATCTTTCATTCATAATTTCCGAGATGCTTGAAGGCTGCGGCTATGAAAGTCTGCGGGCTGCAAGTGCTGAGGAAGCGTTTGATATACTTTCACATAAGAGCTTTCACCTGATACTTCTTGACATCAATCTTCCTGATTCCGAAGGCTTCGAGATATGCCGTCAGCTGCGCGAGGTATCGGATGTTCCGGTTATATTTGCAAGCGCACGTACTGCCGAGGATGACCGCATCAGAAGCTTTGATATCGGCGGTGATGATTACCTGCCGAAGCCGTATTCCATGAAGGAACTGCTTTCACGGGTAAACGCCCTTATAAGACGTGCTTACGGTCAGACTGAGGACAAACAGCTTTCCTTCGGCGGCATAGTGATAAATACAGCTACAAGAACTGTAACACGGAACGGTGAAAAGGTCATGCTTGCACAGCGTGAATTTGACCTTCTTGTATATCTCTGCCGCAACAGGAACACAGCGATACCGAAAGAAAAGCTTCTTTCCGAGGTGTGGGGAGCATTTTCTGAGGTAGAACCTTCAACTCTTACCGTGCATATACGCTGGCTTCGTGAAAAACTGGAGGACGATCCCGCCTCGCCAAAATACATCAAAACTGTCTGGAGACTCGGATATATGCTGGAGGTGGATGAATGAAAAAGCTCATAAGTGCGGCAGTACTATTTGCCGTTATCATCATAACTGTCTGCGGAATATCGTATTTCAGTGCTTCCGACATTTCAAACAGGAAAGGCAGCTATATAGTCAGTATCAACGAGATAGAAAAGTTATGTGAACAGGGAGATGATTCTGCTGCATCGGAAGCTGCGAGAACGCTGAAAAGTGAACTTACAGCTGATGCACGTATACCTGAGGGGCAGTCCGCTGTTCTTGTGACAGGTGCGCTGTGTCTGCTGTTTCTTGCGGGAGTGAGTCTGTACTGCGGCATCGTTATAATACGTCCCTTTCATAAGCTGTCGGATTTTGCAGATAAGCTTGCAGGCGGCGATCTGGAGCTGCCTCTCGTATATGAGAGAACTAACTACTTCGGAAGATTTACATGGGCGTTTGACAGTATGCGGAGGGAGATATTACGTGCCCGTGCATGCGAGCGTGAAGCTGTTGAAAATCAGAAGACCGTTATCGCGGCACTATCCCATGATATAAAAACTCCCGTAGCTTCGATAAGGGCATACACAGAGGCGCTTGAACTCGGTATAGGCAGTTCTCCCGAAAAATGCAGACAGTATACAGAGGTTATAGTACGCAAGTGCGATGAACTTTCAAAGCTGACCTCTGATCTGCTTACTCATTCCCTTACCGAGCTTGAACGTCTGAAAATGTCCCCTGAGGAGTTTGAGCTGGGAGAACTTCTAAGCAAGGCTGTTGCCGATATATCTCCTGACGGAATCGTGGAGTTGGAGATGCCTGCGGAGAAAACGGCAGTCTATGCCGATCCCGAAAGAGTAGTTCAGATAACCGAGAACCTTATAAACAATGCGAAGAAATATGCAGGTACGGGTTTAAAGATAACGGCAGAACGCAAGGGTAATATGGCGGAGATACACTTCCGTGACTATGGAAGAGGAGTTCCCGATGAGGATATGCCGTTTATCTTCGGTAAGTTCTACCGAGGCAGCAACAGCCGTCAGCAGAGCGGCGCAGGTCTCGGACTGTATATAGTCAGGTATATAGCAGAGCAGTCGGGCGGCAGCGTAAGCTGCAGGAATACGGACAATGGTTTTGAAGTTACAGTGAGCCTTCCCTTGAAAAAATGATATCACATAAGGATTTCTTAATAGTTTCTCTGTTAGAATAGAATCATGAAATGACAGGAAGGAGAACAGCAATGAAAAAAACTATTCTATCGGCAAAGGAAGTATTCAAGAGCTTCGCTCATAACGGTAAACAGGTCCATATTCTCACAGGGATGAACGTTGATATATATGAGGGAGATTTCACTGTGATAATGGGCGCTTCGGGATCGGGCAAGTCAACAACTCTGTACGTACTTAGCGGCATGGACGGTGCTACGGGAGGCTCTGTCATTTATAACGGCGAGGACCTTACAAAACTCAGCGAGAAAAAGCTTTCAGTCCTGAGATACAGTGATTTCGGATTCGTGTTTCAGCAGATGCACCTTGTAAGCAATCTCAGTCTGTACGAGAATATTATAGTTCCAGGCTATCTCAACAAGAAGAGGAGTGCTTCAGAAACTGAAAAACGTGCAGATGAACTGCTTGAAAAAATGGGGATATCCGATATAAGGGATCATCTTCCTTCACAGTGCTCAGGCGGTGAACAGCAGCGCTGTGCTATTGCAAGGGCAATTATCAACGAACCTAAGCTTCTCTTTGCGGACGAGCCTACAGGTGCGCTGAACAGGAAAAATACTTCCGAGGTGCTGGACCTGCTGACTGAACTTAACAGGAACGGTCAGAGCATACTTATGGTCACGCATGACCTGAAAGCTGCCTGTCGTGCATCAAGGATACTATACATAGAGGACGGCAGGATAATCGGTGACCTGGACCTTGCAATGTACGATGAAAAGGATGAAAAGAGCCGCGAGACTCAGGTGAACGCATGGCTCACATCACTGGAATGGTGAGGTGAGGGCATGAAAAGTATACTTAAACTGATGCGGGCGCATATCAGATACGGAAAGGATGCGTTTTTTGGAATACTCCTGCTTATGTCGCTGATAACCTTTTCATTTTCTGGCACAGTCAGCAATGACGATGTTCTGAGGAATGAACTGGAAAAGAACTTCGCTGAGGAGAATGTCGGAGATCTTGTCATAATGATGTATGATGATAACCTGACCGAAGATATGCTGAGTTCTCTTGACAGTAATACCAAAGTTGCCGGATACAGCGTGAAAAATTTAATGTATCTCAAAAGTTTGCCTGTTGTTGACGGTCATGAGGAAGAGGTCGTACTTAAATTCCGTCGTTGGAATGAAGATATCAACATATTCAATGACAGCAGCGACGGTTTCACTGAGGACAATGAACTTAAACAAGGTGAGATCTTACTTCCGTACAAGCTGAAGATGAACAAGCGGATGAAGCCCGGTGCAGAAATATCCTTTACGACAAGCAGCGGCAGTATCGAGAACTATACCGTCAAGGGCTTCTATGAGGATAAGGTGTTTGGCGCTACAACAGTTACCGACAGCCATTGTGTGCTTTCTGAAGAGGATTATGACAGACTTGCGGCAGAAGAACTCGACCATACCGACAGTCCCCGCCGTCTGCTGCTGATGGCCGCTGAGATACATATATATGCCGCAGATGGTGTTACTGCCGCAGATCTCAGCCGTGATCTGACGGATGGTCCGCTGATAAGATCGGCAAATGCTGTTTCAAGCCGTCAGCATCTCATGGAACTGTTTGAGATGTATTCAAATACAGGTACAAGAGGTATGGCTGTATTTACACTTATTCTTCTGACCGCGATACTTATAACCATGCATAACAGTATCAGTTCATCCGTGGAAATGGAGTATACTGATCTCGGGATACTCCGGGCGCTTGGTTTTTCTGTCAGCAGGATAAGGCTTATCTATGTTGCTGAATACGTCCTTGCACTCGTTGCGGGAAGTATACTCGGGATCATTGTATCGATACCTGTATGTGCCGTGCTGATACGCAAGTGGATGAACATAACCTGTATACTGACCGATACAGGGGTATCCATTTTCAAATGTGCGGCGATGTCGATAGCAATGATAGTAATATGCATCGGTTTCATATTTATAGCAACGTCAAAGGTCTCGCGCATCTCACCTGTAAGAGCGATATCAGGCGGAAGGAGCGAGGTCTACTTCGACAGCCGTCTTAACAGCAGGATAAGAAAGCATCCGTTTTCACTGTCCCTTGTTCTCAGACAGCTTAACACTCACCGCAGAAGCTATGCGGGAACTGCTTTTATCGTTGCGATACTTGTTTATTTCCTTGTCAGCATCACTCTCCTTACAGCAAATCTTGATCCCGACAAGCTGTTTTCAACCACAAAGGGAGAAATTAACATTCTGAACACTGGTGGTCTGACAATAAGCAATGCCGATGAGATAGAGGAAGCTGTACGTGAAACGGACAGCGGTGCATCACTGTATACGAAGTCCGCACACAGGATGGTTGTGGACTGGGAATTCGTGTCTGTAGATTCATTCCGCCGTACTGAGGACCAGTATGATATCATTGACGGCAGACAGCCGAAGTTCGACAATGAGATAATGCTTACAAAGAATCTTGCTGATGATCTCGGGAAAACGATAGGCGATACAGTAACGGTCACCTATATGGACAAAAAGGATGAATATATAGTAACAGGCTATTTCCAGACGATATTTGATTTCGGTAATGTTTCTATGATGACATCGGAAGGTATGACGAAGCTCGGGTATAACGATATACAGGAGGCGCAGGTCAGTCTCAGCGATACTTCAAAAAAGGACGAAATAATAGATATGCTCAACAGTCGTTTTGCTGACAGACTATCAGCAAGCGAGAACAAAGAGAGCGCAACTATGCTTACCTATAAAAAGATAGTCAATGTGCTTATGAATTCGAGCATATATACGATGTATGTTGTTATACTGATATTTGCAGCTGTTGTAGTTGTCATGCTGTGCAGGCGTACATTTATCCGTGAACGCACCGATATCGGTATATTCAAGGCACTGGGCATGTCAGCAGGCAGTCTCAGGAATCAGTTTGCACTGAGGTTTGCAGCTGTTGCGCTGATCGGTTCTGTTGTCGGAGGAGCTGCAAGCGCTTTTCTGGCACGTAAAATGATAGCATTCATGCTTAAGATCGTCGGACTTACCGATATTAAAGCAGCAGTATCACCCATAACTTTTGCACTTCCTGCGGCAGCTGTCTGCCTTTGCTTCTTTGTGTTTGCATACATTGTTTCAGGAAAGATAAAGAGCGTGGATGTAAGAGAACTTATAACTGAATGAACATGATATGTTTGCAGGACCGTTTCCGCATAAAAGGCGGGGACGGTCCTTTTATGCTGTGCAGTATTTACAGCCTTAAAGGGTGCGGATTGTATAAGATGCATAAAGTGGACGATGATATTTGATTTTAACTAACGCTTGATGTATAATTAATGTGTACTAAATAACCGACATATGGCAGTTATTGCCCCTAATGTCATTAAGGCAACACCGCACAAAGCTTGTGCGGTGTTGCCTTAAAGATGTCAGAAATGTACCGCTAAGTACGGATGTATTGTTTCGGATATTTATGTAATAAAACAGCTCTGAGAGTTTTGTGCTCCCTGAGCTGTTCAATATATCTTCTACCAATACAAAGTATAAAGATTACTAAAAATACGTTAACGTTCTTCGCCAGCTCTATATACTTACATGGTGTGACGGTTCTCCAAGCAGATATTCTGACAACAGCTTCATTTATTTCATAGATCAGACATTTATTTTTCCTAATGACAAACAGCACGGTATAAACAAGAGCGTCAGTGGAATAAACATTATAAGGGATATGTCCATAGATTACTTTGGATGATCAAATTTAGACTCTCTATAAAATCGGGCATGGTACACAAGTACCATGCCCCTTTCTTTTTATCTTGATTTAACTCAGAAGAATAATAGTATTGGTTCGGCAGTATACGCAATTCACCAGTTGCGACCGCTCAGATGTGGGTATTCCTCGATTGCTTTTTCAGTTTCTTCGATCAGATCTTCAAACGTGGTAACGATATATGAATGTGTATTATCGACAATTATCGTTGTGGTGCTGCCCTATTAATCAAGAAAACAAGCAGCAGGGATTCCGTATTTACAAGAACGTAATATCTACACGGGGGCACTAATGGATTTTGCAAAAACGGACATAAAGCGTGAGCAATCTCGCCGGTTGAGAAAATATAACAAAATTTAATGCTTGATGGTTTGAAGCTTAACTGATATAATTAAAAAAAATTTTTCGCAAAAGGAATATTTTTGCGAAGAAAAATTATTTTCCCCTGAAATCAAGTCTATTCAGATATTCTCTTTTCATCTCAAAAGAACTGTGAACGTACCTGTTTAATGTGATCTCGACTGAACTATGGCCAAGTATTTCGCTGAGGCTTTTCACATCTGCACCGAGTTTGATACAATTTGAAGCAAAAAGATGCCTCAAATGTAGAGCTCTACATTTAAGGCATTATGTAGAGTAAAATAAAATGGTGAGTCTTACTAGAAAGCCACGAATTTACCGGGGTTCAGCTCAAAAAGACTCACCATTTAAAAATCTTAAAGGCTCTTGAGGAAAGACATCAGGTCATCGTCTTCGTTCCAGTCGGAGTAGTTTTCATTGGGAG
>Ga0129307_1003264_pt1 | contig 10582 bp, 6 predicted proteins | sample P1105metagenome_FD_94437 | JGI IMG/M metagenome (GOLD analysis project Ga0129307, IMG submission 94437) | Capybara group fecal microbial communities from Wisconsin, USA - P1105 metagenome | ecosystem: Host-associated > Mammals > Digestive system > Large intestine > Fecal | place: USA: Wisconsin... | reverse complement strand
GACAACGCGTTCGGGAATCTTGTCGTAGATGGCTTTAACTTTGATTTTCTTCATCATGAGGTTGAGTTTACCACCGGCTTTCACACCTTCGGCGTGACCTTCAAGTTGAACGGGCACTTCCATCACGACGGGTTTCGATTTGTTGACTTCGAGGAGGTCGATGTGGAGGACATTGTCGGTGACGGGATGGAATTGGATATCCTTGATGACAGCCATTTTCACTTCACCCTTGATGTTAAGTTCGATAACGAAGATTTCGGGGGTGTAGATAAGTTTGCGGATGTCTTCGGCTTTGACGGTGAGGTCGGTAGTGATAAGACCTTTGCCGTTACCGATAACTACACATTTCTGACCTTCTTTAAGTTTAGCCTTTTTGGGGTCGTCAACGATTTCGCCGCCGCTGAGGACAACGGGGATAAGGTTCTCCTGACGGAGGGCTTTGGTGGCTTTTTTGCCAAGAGCCGTACGGGGCTCTGCTGAGAGTTGATAAGTTTTCATTTTGTTGTTTTTGTGTTACTAAAAATTAAGTGTAAAAAATTGCTCTTAATTTCCCATCACACGGGATGCTTAAAAAGCGACCGCAAAGTTAGTCATAATTTCCCGAAAAACCAAACGTTTATAGTTGAAAGTTTGCGGTTGAGCGGTTAAAGGTTCAAAAATCGGCTTCGCGACTGGAAATCTCTAAGGAGTAAAAAGAGTTATTTCTCTCACAGATTTCACAGATTAACACGGAAAAATTTCTCACACAAACCGCGAAGCGCTCGCGAGTGGAAGTTTAGCGCATGTCGCCGTAGGCGGTGCGCAATGGCGAAGCCAAAACTATCCACCGCAACGTACCAAGGCACGAAGAATAAGGGATTTAAAACCGACATCGCTATAATTCGTTATAATAAAGAAGAACAAAAACAATAAAAGACACTTGGAAGTGCAGCAGCCGGCTCTACGAGCCTATTCCAAGCCATCCGCTCAAGTTCTGTTTATGCGAGCATAACAGCCCTTTACCGAATGTCTTAGAACAGCCTTTGGCTGGCGACACTTCCAAGCAAAAACATCAAAAAGAAATGTTGTAAGTCATAACAGCATCATTTTGTGCGATTTAACAATATGCTTTGTGCTTTTTTATATCTTATAACCTAACCCATGCCGTTTTTTATGTTTTTGCTTTTACTGATTTCAGCGCATGAAATACAGGGCGGTTGGTGTTGGTGGTAAATCACGTAAACTTGTTCGCGGGCATACGCCATCAACACCAACCGATTATCTTGAAAAGAGAAAATCAGTAAAAGTGTTTTAATTGTTTTTGTGAAAATGAAAACATAAGGAATTTACTGGTGAGTCTAAAATATTTTGGAGTGATAATTTAAGATATATGATTTAGTTCTTTCAACTCTAAACTATCCTCTTTAATCTTTATTATGCCTGAAAAAAGTAGCCACACTTTTGGCACGATTTTGGCACGGCAAATCATGGACTACGAGGCGTGAGAGTGGGATTTCGGGGCAATCGTGCCAAAAATCCATAGAGCCATTTTTCGTTTGGCACGGCGGCTTTGGCACGATTATGCAATCGTGATGAATAAATATGCACTCGGTTAAATCAATGCATAATGCACAATGCACAATGCATAATGCATAATCAGCATAGGCGAGTAATAAAAGACGTTCTTCGAGCCCTCTTTCATCTATAAACTTTTAATTATCAAAAATAATTCTTAACTTTGCAGGTGGAGAGTGGTAGAGTCCAATCAAACCTCTACAAAAGACATATTTAACAAAACGGAAGCGTTTTGTTCGTTGACTTTGTTTGAAAAACCGGCAAATTTTTTATTCTCGAGAGTCACGGACAGCTCAACGCTCCTAGCTTGCGTATATCCGCCCCCGCGCAAGGGGGTCGATATATCGGCAGAGCGTAGGGTGCTGTTTATTTCGAGAAAGGTTTCTGCTGATACCTTCAAACAAATAGACAGACAAAGCCCCCTGCGCTTTCCTTATCTATAATCGCTGTTGTCGGGGGTAAGCGGCAAAAAAACGACAAACTACGATGAAAAAAATTTTTGTTTATTCGATGCTGTTGGCTTTATTGTCGGCAGTGCCAACAGAGATTGAGGCAAAACGCTATGCCAAATCATCGATGAGAACAAAGGCAAAAACGGAAAGAAACGTTTCCAAATCTAACGTGGAAAAACAAGGCAATGATGATTACGTTGACCTAGGACTCCCTTCAGGGACGTTGTGGGCGACGAAGAATATCGGAGCGAGCAGTCCTGAGGGTTATGGCAATTATTACGCATGGGGCGAGACAAGCCCCAAATCATCTTACACGCGGGATAATTACACCGGCGAGGACATCACCTCAGATGAATTACCGGCTGGCCGTGACGCCGCGACAGCCAATTGGGGTTCGGACTGGCGAATGCCGTCGATTGAGCAAATCAAGGAATTAGTTGACGGTTGCAAATGGACATGGACTTCGCGGAACGGCGTGAATGGGCAATTGGGAAGAAGTATGTATAATAACAAAACCATCTTTCTCCCCGCGGCTGGCTACCGCTACGGTGCGTCGCTCTACGACGCGGGTTCGTACGGCAACTACTGGTCGCGTACGCGCTACGACACCGGCTACGCCTACGGCCTCGGCTTCAAGTCCGGCGGTGTGGACTACGGCAACGGCTACTACTACAACAACCGGTACGACGGTCATAGTGTGCGTGCCGTGCGTGTATCTCAGCATTAACCAGTTATTATTTTAGACATTTTAACCCTGCCGGCTCTTCACGGCAGGGTTAATTATGCTTGATTGGGATAATCCCAATGTGCCATCAATTTTAATTTATGTTTAATTCGTGATGATTTATGTTAACTATAACTCTTGAACTCCTTAAACTTAGGTGAGCCGGATTTGGGATGAAATCACGTTTTCACATTACTGCAACATAAAAATTCAAAATGTGGAAAATTTTGAGTATCTTTGTACTTCGAATTTGAAACTATTATGCGGAAACGATGCGGATATTTTTGCCGACAATACTAATAGCAGGCTGTTTCTTCTCTTTGACGGCCGCCGATATTGTGTCGGCAAAGCCTATCGCAGAGCGATATACGGTCGCTACAGTGCCCGACACGGCCCGGCAACACGAGTCAGAGTCGCTTCCAGTAGATGTCGGTATGCCGCGGAACAATGTCGGTGACAGCACTTTGACAACGCCACTCCCAAAACCGAACCTGTTGCAAAAAGTGCTGAATTATCTTTTGACCGACAAAGACCATTCTAACGACCGATTTTGGATGAGTTTCTTGGGCGGGCCGCATTATGACACTGACACGAAACTGGGGCTTGCCGTGTTGGGTAACTTGTTTTTCAGGCATAAAAGTTGCGAATTTTCCACTCAACCGTCGTTTGCCACATTGCGGTTAGACTTTAGCACATCGGGCTATGTGAGTACTCGACTTCAGGGCAGCACTCTATTTGCCGATGATAAGCGAAGATTAAATTACGAGGTGGAATTTGAATCTTTGCCGTCGTATTTTTGGGGTATAGGTTATGAGGCTTGTGACAATGGCGAGAACAAGTCGGCCATGAATCGCAAACAGGCGCATATAGTTGGCGAATTTCTTTGGAGAATTGGTCCTAAATCGTATTTGGGCCCGGCAGTGAAATGGGACTGGGTTAGTGCTGATGAGATTGACAAGATGTATTTGCTTGATGGTCAGCCATTGACCACGAGAAGTTACGGTTTCGGATTCACAGCCGACTTTGACGGTCGCGACCAAATAACCAATGCCGAACGTGGGCTGTATATTCATGCTGGAGTGCTGTTTTTCCCCAAGAAGTTATGGAATGATTACAGTTTCACGAGAGTGGACACGCGAATATGCTACTATCACCCATTATGGCGCGGCGCTGTTTTCGCCACTGAGTTAAAGTCGCAGTTCAATTTTGGCAATCCCTCATGGGTTATGATGGCTCAACCCGGCGATTCCTACACACTTCGCGGCTACTATAGGGGGCGCTACCGCGACAAGCATGCAATTACGCTTCAGGCTGAATTGCGTCAACCCATTTGGGACAGGTTGGGTGCCGCGGTGTGGTGTGGAGGCGGCTCTGTGTTCAGGGATGCCGACGGCCTGAAAAATTTGCTGCCCAATGTGGGAATAGGTTTGCGTTGGGCGTTCAGAAAAAGGATGAATGTGCGTGTGGATTACGGCTGGGGCCGTAGTGGTGAGCACGGATTTATTTTTGCCATGAATGAGGCATTTTGAAAAAAAAGAAAACCATGACAGATAAACTGAAACTACAAATAAAGGGCTTGTGCAGTTGGACTCGGAATCAGCGTGTCCTGTTCTGGCTGTTTTTAGGAACGCTGATTTTGCCCAATGTGATAATGCTGTTTACGGAATCGACATCCCTGCTGACGCGATTCACTGGAGTGGTGCTGCCTTTCGCTCTATACTGGCTCGTTTACAGCATGTGGAAAAAGCCGGGAAAGCCTTTCTGGTGGCTTTTTATATTCGTTTTTTTTGCGGCGTTTGAGATTGTGCTGTTGTTCTTGTTCGGCGAATCACCGATAGCGGTGGATATGTTCTTGAACTTGACAACAACCAACATCAGCGAAGTGAACGAGTTGTTGACTGGTCTGATTTCCGCTATTGTGTTTGTGTGTCTTGTGTATGTCCCATGTATGATACTGGCGGTGATGTCGATACGCAACAAAGAGGTGTTGAGCGATAATTTCAGAAAAAACCAGAGGCGAAATTCGTCTATTCTGCTGTTTTTGGGATTGTTTATGCTCTTAATTAATTATGCGAACGACAATTTCTTTGTGTTCAGAAACGACATCTTCCCGTTCAATGCTTGTTATAATCTTGGACTGAGTGTTGACCGTGTGATACGCACCAATGACTACGCCACCACATCGGCCAATTTCACCTATGGCGCACAAAGCGAACGTGCCGACAGTGTAAACGAAGTGTATGTGCTCGTGATAGGCGAGGCGTTGCGTGCCGACAATATGCGGATTTACGGCTATGAGAGGAACACCACTCCTAATATGTCGGCTTTGGTCAACGACAGCAGTATGGTGGTGTATCGTGATGCTATAACGATGAGCAACACCACTCACAAAAGCGTGCCGATGTTATTGTCGGGTGTGGCGAGCGAGGCCTTTGACAGCATATATTATCGTAAAAGCATTATCACTGCTTTTAAGGAGGCCGGATTCAAGACCGCATATTACTCCAATCAAAGCCGAAACCGCTCGTTTATCGAATTCTTTGGCAACGAAGCCGACGATGTGGTGTTTCTAAAGGACAACGTGGTGCTGACCGATACTGTGCCCGACATGGAACTTACAAGTTTGCTGAGGCAACGTCTGGCGGCCTACGATGGCGGAAAGTTGTTTGTGGTGCTTCATTGTTATGGTTCTCACTTCAACTACAACGACCGTTATCCAAAGGAAATGGCGAGGTACAAGCCCGACGTGATTCCGTCGGCAAAAAGAAAATACCGCGTACAGTTGGTCAATGCATACGACAACTCCGCACTTCAGACCGACGAAGTGGTTCATCAGGTTGTGTTGGCGTTGAGCGAGAAACAAGTGAATAGTGCAATGATTTTTGCAAGCGACCATGGGGAAGACTTGTTCGATGACTCGCGCGGACGATTTCTTCACGCATCGCCTCAACCCACTTACTACCAGTTGAGAGTGCCTTTGTGCGTGTGGTGCAGCCCACAGTATCGTCAGACATATGCCAAGAAGTGGGAAGCGATAAATTCAACGAAGGAAATCCCAGTAAGCACGAACAAGGTGATATTCCACACGCTGCTCGACATGGCTGGAATAAGTACGCCCAGTCTATTGCCTAACGAAGCGTTGAGCAGTGGCGTATTTGAGGAGAGCGAACGGATGTATGTTAACGACCACAATGAACTTCTTCCCCTACGACGCTCAGGGCTCAAGAACGAAGATTTTCATGAGTTTGAGACTCATCGATTGAAGTATTGATTTGAATGCATAATGCTTAATTTAATTCACAATGCATAATGCAAAATTGGCTTTACGACGGGAAAAACTCTAAGGAGTTTGAGGAGTTAAGGAGTATGCTCTGCGATAGATAGTGAGCCACTTACGGATTTTCAGAATTTATATCAAGGCGAAGATGTGTCATTTGCCCAAGTATATTAATGCAGAAATCGGCACACAGTTTGTCGTTTTTTAACAATATGAAAAATGCGACATTTTAAATATGTGAGAATTCCGTCATTATATTTGCTTTATATTAACCCAAACCATCTGCTAAACCTTTGCCCTAATACTCTATTGCCTACATAGCAACAGCAAAGGCTTATTAACACGATAATAACAGAATTAATTGGATAAGGAATATTTTTATATAAAGACACATAATCACTCAAAAACATCATAATCATAATATGACACAAATAGATGCCAAAAGAGTAATCGCCAAGGATTATAAGAAATTTACTTTTTATAACAAAACGATTATCTCGTAGAAGTGTGTGAACAATTAACAAGAAAATTGTACTTGTGATTAATGATGTCAATTTGAGTTGTGTGCCACAGTTTACGTCACCAAACATTTTCCACAAATACCCTTCACACATTTGAAAAACAATGGAAATTACGTACAATACCAAAAGCCATTTTATTGAATAGATTTTCTTATAGATACCATTGCCTAACAAAATTCCTAAATAATAAAACAGAAACCACCCCAAGCAAGAATCAGACCACACTAATGAAACATAAAAGTATGTATCACCGTATACATAATACCAATAATATCTATATATTAAAATAGAAATTGGGGAAACAAATAATCCTAATGATCGATATTTTGATTGGGCGAGCAAACACAAAAGAGGTGTTAATAGAACAAATTGGATGTACACAAAAATATAATACAACGGAGCAGCCGCTCTCGCTGTAAAAATATTATACGTTATTTCGCTAATATCTTGTGATGCTATGGTATACAAGATGGTCCAAATAAAATAAGGTATTATTACCCTCGTTATTCTTTTATTTATTAAGCGAATCCAATTATTATTATTTATCTTCGTGAGATATCCAGAAAGGAAAAGAAAAGTAGCGACTGAAAAATTAATAAAAGGCCTACAAATCACTTGGTAATTTCCAGGTGGAGTAGTGTGAATCATCACTACAGCAATGATAGCGACAGCCCTAAAAAACTGGATTATATTATTTTTCTTTGTTTGTAACATTCCTTTTTCTATTTGTTTTGCCACAGCGATTACTCTACCTCAATCAAAAATACTGTTATCTGACAGAAGAAACAAGTATCAAACACTAACCATAATAGCCGCTTCGGGTCATCATATCATGTTTAATTAGATTGGACTCAACCACTCTTTATCGGCAAAGTTAAAAATTTTTTTTGAAAGTAGAAAGTTTATAGTTGAAAGATGAACTCCGCATACTCACTTATATGCCTCAGAGATAATAATGGATGAAATTTCGGTTAGAATTTTGCAATGCGGGCGATTTGACGTATCTTTGCAGTCGATTTCGAAAATGGCATAATAATTGCTTGTTTTCCGGCATAATCCTCGAATAAAATTAAATTGTAATATAAATGAACGTAATTTTAGAAAAATCCAGCGAAGTCGAAGGCCGCTTGACAGTTAACGTCGTGCCTGCCGACTATGAAGAAAAAGTAAAGAAAGAATTAAAAGAAATAGGCCGCACTCGCGTGTTCCCCGGCTTCCGCAAAGGCCATGTGCCTTTTGGCATGATTAAACGTCATTTCGGCCAACGCATCACCAGCGACATTGTCAATGAGGAAGTGTACCGCGCTGTAATCGGCTACATCCGTGAAAACAAATTGAACATCCTCGGCGAACCGATGCCTGTTGAAGTTAAGAATATCGACTTCGACAAGGAAACGGAATTCACTTTTCAATACGACCTCGGCTTTGGCCCCGATTTGGATGTGACAGTTGACAAGAAGGTCGTTATACCTTACTATCAAATTGAAGTTCCCCAAAATATGATTGACGAGCAGGACACCGCTTTCCGTCGTCGTTTCGGCAAGAACGTCGATAAGGAAGCCGTTGAGGAAGACTCAATCGTCAAAGGCGAAATCAGCGAACTCAACGCTGACGGCTCCGTCAAGGAAGATGGCATCGTCAACGATAAAGGCATTCTTACACCGCGTTATCTCAAAGAGCAATCTGAACTTTTCGTGGGCAAGAAAGTGGGCGATAAGGTGACATTCAACCCCGCCAAGGCTTCGGGCGAAAACGCCTCTGAAGTGGCATCGATGTTGAATATCGAGAAGGAAGCAGCCCAGGCTGTTAAGGCAGATTTCCAATTTGAAATCAAATCGATTTCAGGTCTTGAGCCAGCCGAACTCGGCCAAGAATTGTTCGACCTCGCTTTCGGCAAGGATAATGTCAAGAGCGAAGAGGAATATTTCGAAGAAATCCGTAAGATGGTTTCGCGCGAACTTCAGCAAAACGCCGAGATGCTTTTCCGCAACGACGCTCGCGACGCCCTCGTAGAGAAGTTCGGCAAATTCGAACTTCCCGAGAAGTTCTTGAAACGTTGGCTCGTGGCCCGCGATGAAAAACTTAAAGAGGACAACATCGACGAAGAATATAACAAATCGCTCAGCGGCATCAAATGGCAACTCATCGAAGACCGCATCATCAGCAAATATGAAATCAAGGTCGAAGAGTCCGATGTCAAGAACTACGCCAAGATGGTTGCCGCTAATCAGTTTGCGCAATACGGCATGGTTGGTCTTTCCGACGAAGTGATTTCCGGTTATGCTGAAAAAATGCTTAAGGATAAGAATTATTCGAGCCGCTTCGTTGATGACATTACCGACGACCGCGTTTTCCGCACAGTCAAAGACAACGCCAAAATCAACGAAAAGAAAGTCACTCTCGACGAGTTCCGTGAAATCGTCAAGAAGGTAAACGAAAAGGCATAAATCTTGACTTATAAACAAAAAAAGGACCGCAATTGCAGCCCTTTTTTTTGGCGCCTAATAGAAAAGCAACCGCCCATAGCCTCGGCTTTGGGCGGTTGCGGGTATTGTGAATTGAATACCTGAGAATTATCCTACTTGAACTACGAGATAGTTAGAACGGCTCCAGAAACGATTCGGGTTTGTGATGTTCAAAATCTTTGTGCCGTCGGCGTTTTCAGTGATTTCGTAAGAATCTTCGGGGTGATTCGTCAAAATCTTAGCCTTCTTGTCGTGGAGATTGATGGTGTGGAGGCGACGCTTGTCGGATGTCGTAAAGTAAGTTTGGTCGAAATCACCTTGCATAATTTTGGTCTTGCGGAGGAAACCGCCTTCGATAATTTTGTGATTCTTAAGTTCTTTCGAAGTTCCAATCACATAATAGCAGGTGTTCATCTCTCTTGAGATTGCGGCATTTTCTTCTTCGACAGCGGCTTTCTCCTGTCGCACGTGGCTGACGGTAGTATTGAGCGAATCGACTTTGACGTCGAGGCGCGCGATTTGACGGTTAGCCTGGTCAAGTTGAGCGCGGAGAGAAGTGATTGTCGCTTCTTGCTCTTCGATTTCCTTTTTCAGATTCTCGATGGTCTTTTGGAGCGTCTGATTGAGGTTGTTCGATTTTGCCAGTTTGCTTTCAAGTGTGGCGAGTTTTTCGCGACGTTGTTTTAGTTCTTCCTGAATAGCCTGGATATCGGCCTTCATTTGGTCTTTTTGAGAGGGGGTTTCGCCACCGACAGCGGCGCTCGTAGAGGCCACTTTTTCAAGATATTTAATCTGATTCATGCCGTCGGAAATCTCATTGATGAGAGCGAAGAGGCTGTCCTGATAGGCAAGAGTGGTGCGAATGGAGTCGCGGAGGTTCTGGTTTTCGGCTTGTTGGTTGGCCGAATCGTCGGATTGTGTCTTGTCGCAGGAGGCAAACGAGATAGCACAGATAGCGGCAAGACCAAGGATGCGGATTAAATTCTTCTTCATAATTTACTGATTTATTATTGTTTATATTTGTTTTTATGTTCAGTTTTTTCGATTGTTTTGCCGGCCACGACTATGACGATTTCGCCCTTGGGGTCATTGGCTTCAAAATAGTCGGCAAGGCTGCGTAGAGTGCCCCAGTGGGTGGTGTCGTGGATTTTGGAAATTTCACGCGACACAGATGCTTGACGGTCGTCGCCGCAGACTTCAGCGAGTTGGGCGAGCGTCTTCGCCAGTCGCAGAGGCGATTCGTAGATGATGAATGTCACGGGTAATTCCGCCAATTCGGCGATTCGGCTTGCTCTACCTTTCTTTTGGGGGAGGAAACCCTCGAAGAAAAAGCGGTCGCAAGGTAGTCCGGAATTGACGAGCGCGGGAACGAAAGCCGTTGGACCTGGGAGCGTCTCGACGGGAACGTCATTGGCACGACATTCGCGGACGAGAAGAAATCCCGGGTCGGAAATGGCGGGGGTGCCGGCATCGGAAACGAGGGCAATCGTTTCGCCCGCCAACAAACGGTCGATGACAGGGCGGAGAGTGGCGTGCTCGTTGAAATTATGGTGGCTCGACATTGGCGTGGTGATTCCGAAATGACGCAT
>Ga0129307_1003261_pt1 | contig 10590 bp, 6 predicted proteins | sample P1105metagenome_FD_94437 | JGI IMG/M metagenome (GOLD analysis project Ga0129307, IMG submission 94437) | Capybara group fecal microbial communities from Wisconsin, USA - P1105 metagenome | ecosystem: Host-associated > Mammals > Digestive system > Large intestine > Fecal | place: USA: Wisconsin... | reverse complement strand
GCTCTGCCAGTACGCGGTCATGGGCACCATTTATATGAAAAAGGTTATGGGCTATCAGGACCCGGTGGTGAAGCTTGTCAATCTCGGAACCGAAGAAGAGAAGGGCAACGCCCTTACCAAGGCGACACACCCCATGATGCAGCAGATTTCCGGAATCCGTTACGGAGGATTCGTGGAGAGCCGCGATGTGGTTTATGGGGAGACGGATATTGCTGTGGCGGATGCATTTACAGGTAACGCCATCATCAAGACTATCGAGGGAACAGCCAAGGTGCTGACCGGCATGATCAAGGACGTATTGAAGACGAATACCCTGACCAAGCTGGCTGCTCTGGCTGTGATGAAGCCCTTGAAGGGCAGGCTCAAGGCATTTGATGCTTCCGAACACGGCGGCGCGATCCTTCTCGGACTTAAAGGGCCTGTGATCAAATGCCATGGCAACGCGAACCGGACGGAAATAATGAATGCCATTTTCCAGGCGGCCGGCTTCGTGGAAGGCAATGTGACCGGGCTGATCGAGGAAGCCATCACTGCCAATCTGGAACAGGCATAAAGAGCGGGCTCCAGGTTTGATATATAGGATTATCAAGGAGAAAACTGACCATGAGAGAACAGATCCTGAAACTTCAAAGAAAGATGAAGGAATGCGGGATCGATGTCTATGCAGTAACTGACAGCGATCCGCACCTGAGCGAATATACCGGAGCGCATTATTATGCACTGGAGGAGTTCAGCGGCTTTACCGGAGGCGAAGGACGCCTTGTAGTAAGCACAGGGACAGGATGCGCTGACGGAAACGGCAATACGGCCGGCGCAGCGGCGCTTTGGACGGACGGAAGATATTTCACGCAGGCAGAGAATGAACTTGCGGGCAGCGGGATTGAGCTGATGCGTATTGGTGAACCCCAAACGCCTTCTGTCGCAGAGTGGGTGGCAGCACAGCTCCCTGCAGCTGGGGGTAAATTGGGCTTTGACGGAAAATGCATGGCCTTCGAGGAAGGAAGCAGACTGATTGAAAATCTCGGAAATCGTCTGGAATCGGCCCTTACAGACAGGGACCTGTGCGGGGAACTATGGGAGAACCGGCCGGCGGAAAGCATTACCCCCTGCTGGATTCTCAGGGAAGAGTACTGCGGTGAGGCTTCCGGCCATAAGCTGGAACGTATCCGCGAGGAGATGAAAAAGGCGCATGCAGAGGTTCATGTGGTTTCCACACTTGATGATATCGCGTGGATCCTGAACCTTCGTGCCGACGACATTCCCTGCACACCGGTCTTTTCCGCGTACCTGGTCATTGCGGAAACAGAAGCATGGCTGTTTACTGATTCGGGCCATTTTGCGGACAGCCCGTTCAGCAGGGCGGATGAGGTGCAGGAATATCTGCGGGGTCTGGGCGTGCAGTGTGATGCGGATGAGAAATTTTACAGGTGCCTCCCCGTAATATGTGCCGGAAAACAGGTACTGCTGGACCCGAAAAAATGTAATTATGAGACGGTGCATCTTGTTCAGCAGACCGGCTGTATTGTGGACCGGATGAATCCGTCAACGGTGATGCGCTGCATCAAGAACGAAACGGAGATCCGGAACCTTAGAATCGCACAGCACAAAGACAGCGTGGCCCTGACCCGCTTTATGTACTGGTTCAAAAACGAAGGGCTGAATTATGCACTGCCGGCTGCCAGGACGGGGGAAAATGCTGAAGACCGTCATAGTTCAGCCAATGCTGTCGATTCCGGCGAAGGATTCGTATTGACGGAATGGAGCGCTGCAGAGAAGCTGCACGAGTATCGCAGGATGCAGGACCATTTCCTGGAAGAAAGCTTTTCCACCATTTCCGCATATGGGCCGAATGCTGCCATGGCACACTACGCTCCCAGTTCTGATCCGGACCGGGATGTTCCGATACGGAGAAAGGGAATGTACCTGGTGGACTCCGGAGGTCAGTATTACGAAGGAACTACCGATGTGACACGGACCTGGAGCTGCGGTCCGCTGACACATGAAGAACGGATCGGGTTTACTTTGACTGCCATAGCCAATCTGCGGCTGGCAGACGCTGTTTTCCTGGAAGGAACTTCCGGGCTTGTCCTGGATTACATTGCCAGGGAACCGTTCTGGATCCGCAAAATGAACTATAACCACGGTACAGGGCATGGGGTAAGCTATCTGCTGGGCGTGCACGAGCCGCCTGTGGGAATCCGCTATAAGACAGCAACGATTGAAGGCGCCTATCCTATGAAAGAAGGCATGTATCTTTCCGATGAGCCGGGCATGTATGTCGCAGGCCAATACGGAGTGCGGATTGAAAACCTGGTACTGGTGCGGCATGACCATACCAATGAATACGGCCGTTTCCTGCGGTTTGAAACCATGAATTTCTGTCCGATTGACAAGACCTGTCTGGATCTTTCCCTGATGGAAGAACGGGACATCGAGCTTCTCAACGCCTATCACAACAGGGTATACAGGGAACTGGCCGATGAACTTCCCAAGGAAGAAGCTGAATGGCTGGCCATGATGTGCGCCCCGATCGTAAGGGAATAAATCCGGATAAAAGGCTGTATGTATGCAAGAAAGTCCTTGCGGCAGGCAGTGAACTGTGTTATTATATTTCGGCGTGTGGAAATCACACGGGAAACCAATAAACATGCTGGTTCGCCAATAGACGGGATGGTGCCCATAAGGGTTTCACCGTCGGAACCGGCAGACGCTTAAAACCAGGAGGATAAATCAATGAGCGTTATTTCTATGAAACAGCTGCTTGAAGCTGGCGTGCACTTCGGTCATCAGACCCGCAGATGGAACCCTAAGATGGCTCCGTACATCTACACCGAGAGAAACGGTATCCACATCATCGACCTTCAGAAGACTGTCGGCAAGATCGACGAGGCTTACAAGGCAATGAACGAAATCGTGGCTGACGGCGGCAGTGTTCTGTTTGTGGGAACCAAGAAGCAGGCACAGGATGCAGTTGCACAGGAAGCACTTCGCTGCGGCGAGTTCTTCGTTAACGAGAGATGGCTGGGCGGCATGCTGACCAACTTCAAGACCATCCGTTCCAGAGTCGATCGCCTGAAGGCTATCCGCAAGATGGCTGAGGACGGCACCTTTGATGTCCTTCCCAAGAAGGAAGTCATCAAGATCAAAAAGGAGCAGGAAAAGCTTGAGAAGAACCTTGGCGGTATCGTGGAGATGAAGGAGCTTCCCTCTGTAATCTTCGTTATTGATCCCAAGAAGGAAAAGATCTGCGTACAGGAAGCACACACCCTTGGAATTACCCTGATCGGCATGTGCGATACTAACTGCGATCCGGAAGAACTGGATTATGTGATTCCCGGCAATGACGATGCTATCCGTGCGGTCAAGCTGATCGTTTCCAAGATGGCTGATGCCGTAATCGAGGCAAAGCAGGGCGATGAGGCTTATGTAGAGGAAGAAGCTGCTCCGACCGTTGAAGAAGAGATGGCAGCCGGCGCTTCCGAGCCCACCGACATTGAAGAGATCGCAGCTGAATAATACAGGAGGTAGAAATCAATGGCAAATGTTACTGCTGCTCTGGTAAAAGAGCTGAGAGAGATGACCGGCGCCGGCATGATGGACTGCAAAAAGGCCCTGGCTGCTACCGACGGTGATATGGACAAGGCAGTGGATTTCCTTCGCGAGAAGGGTCTTGCTGGCGCACAGAAGAAGGCCGGCAGAATCGCTGCAGAAGGTGTTGTTGCCACTGCTCTTACCGAGTGCGGCAAGAAGGGCGTAATCGTTGAGGTTAACGCCGAGACCGACTTTGTCGCAAAGAACGAGAAGTTCACCTCCTATGTTGCAGAAGTTGCAGCACAGGCCCTGGACACCAAGGCTGCTGACATCGATGCATTCCTGGAGGAGACCTGGGCGCTGGATCAGAGCCTGACCGTAAACCAGAAGCTGAGCTCCATGATTTCCGTCATCGGCGAGAATATGCACATCAGAAGATTCCAGCAGCTTCGCTGCGATGAGGGATTTGTTGAGTCCTATATCCATGGCGGCGGCAAGATCGGTGTTCTGGTTGCTGTAGAATCCGATGTAGTCAATGATGCTGTAAAGACCATGGCTAAGAACATCTGCATGCAGATCGCAGCTCTGAAGCCGCTTTACACTTCCGACGCTGAAGTGAGCGAGGAGTATCTTGCAAAAGAGCGTGAGATCCTGAAGGCACAGATCATGAACGATCCCAAGGAGTCCCAGAAGCCCGAGAAGGTCATCGACGGCATGATCCAGGGCCGTATCAAGAAGGAACTTAAGGAAATCTGCCTTATGGACCAGGTCTATGTCAAGGCAGAGGATGGCAAGCAGTCCGTAAAGGATTATGTTGCATCCGTAGCTAAGGCAGAAGGCGCTAAGATCGCTGTTAAGACCTTCATCAGATGGGAAACCGGAGAAGGCCTTGAGAAAAAGCAGGAAAACTTCGCAGAAGAAGTTGCCAAACAGATGGGCGCTTAAGAGAAGCCAAACACTCACAAATAAAAGAACCGGACATGCTTGCATGTAACCGGTTCTTTTTTTGTGAGTACTTGCTTGTCGCGTACATGAGCATGAAGCAGAGCGGAATGCGAATGGGCGCTAAGCAAGAGCTTCTCTTAAGCGCAGTATATTCCGCATGCTGCGGACATGAGGAAGAAGCGCCGTAAGGCGCGGATTCCGAATGGGCCGTCGTCCTTTAATAATTTAATAGTGTCGCGTACATGAGCATGAAGCAGAGCGGAATGCGAATGGGCGCCAAGCAAGAGCTTCTCTTAAGCACCTGGCCTTCTCAGACACTATTCATATCCACCACATATTGTGGTCATTATTATTGAAGCACTATTTTACAAAAATACCTTAGGCCTTAAGCGAAAAGAATAGTATCAATCTTGTGTGCATGTGCTATAATAAGATGACTATTTATCCGTATGCTACTAATAACTATCAGATGATAAAAAATATGAAGAGTAGAATTGTGGTCATGCTTGCGGTGATCTGCACAGCATGCCTTTGTGCCTGTGCGATTAACGCCCAGGGCTTTTACGAGACCAAAAACAGGGAAATTGTTTCTGAAGAAGAGAAACAAACGGATATTCTTCCGGATATTGAAAGTGCTGAGAAAAAAGACCCATATCCCGGCACTGCAATAGCCTGCGGCCAGGAAATCCCGGTTACAGGAATAAATGGGATAAGGATCGGACAGGCAGAAAATGCAGATGCAGGGACTGGTGTCACCGTTTTTATTTCAGAAAATGGAATGCCTGCAGGGCTGGATGTCAGAGGAGGTGGTCCTGCTTCACGTGAGAGCCAGCTGCTGAATCCTTTGATGGCTGCACAACAGATTCATGCAGTCGTACTTGGAGGCGGCAGTGCTTTTGGGCTGCAGGCAGCCAACGGAGTAATGCAGTATCTGGAAGAGCATAATATCGGGTTTGATGTTGGAGTTACAAAGGTACCGCTTGTAGCCCAGTCTGATATATTTGACCTGACAGTTGGAGATCCTTTTACACGTCCGGATCCTGATATGGGATATGAAGCTGCCAGAAGAGCTATGGAACAGCCTAATTATAAGGATGGAAATTATGGCGCGGGCTGCGGAGCAACCGTTGGTAAAATGGCAGGAATGGATTACTGCATGAAGAGCGGTATCGGAAGTTATGCCGTAAGAATCGGGGATCTTGAGATTGGTGCTGTAGTGGCTGTTAATGCTCTTGGCGACATTTATGACTGGAAAACAGGACAGCAGGTCGCCGGTCTTTTGTCAGAAGACAAAACCGGGCTTTGCAGTACTTCAGAATATATGGCCGGGGAAAACCGTTCTGTAGCAGATGCGTTTGCAGACAACACTACTATAGGCATTATTATTACAAATGCACAATTTAATAAAGCACAGCTTTGCAAAATCGCCGGAATGGCCCATGACGGCTTTGCAAGATCCATTCGCCCCGTACACACTTCCGCGGATGGAGACAGTATTTATGCGGTTTCAGTAGGCACGGTGGAATCCGACCAGGATCTGGTCGGAGAGCTGGCTTCAGAGGTAATGAGCGAGGCGATTCTCAGAGCTGTCATGAATGCCGAAAGTGCCTACGGATATCCGTCGGTGTCGGAAATCGGACACGCGGATACAATGCCGTAAAACAGCGGGAGCAAAAATGAAAAAAGTACCATTAAAAAAACGATTATACTATTGGTTTGATAACCGTGTAGCCGGCGGCAGCTTCGGCCTGATATGGCTCCTGACCCAGTTTACACTGATTATCATTCTGGTAATCGCTCTGATTATTTTTATATTAGGACTCAACGAAGAGGGCGGCTTCCTGGCGGCCTTCTGGGAAAGCCTGTCCACGATCATAAATGCCTGGATGCCTTCCTATGAGGACGGAAGTATCGGATATCTGATCATGATGTCCATTGCCGCAATCGTCGGCCTGTTTGTTACCAGCATCCTGATCGGTATTATCAGCAGCGGTATCGAAGAAAAAATCACCAGCCTGAAAAGGGGTAATTCAGAAGTAATAGAAGAAGGACATATCCTCGTGCTTGGATTCTATGCGGGGGAGTATACTCTGTTAAAGCAGCTGATCCTGGCTGCAGCAGACAGCCCCTGCTGCATTGTGGTGGCCGGAGATATGGAACAGGAGGAAATGCAGACCTATATACGGGACAATGTCGAAATTCCCCCAAATGTCCGTATCGTCTGCAGAACGATTGATATCTTTGATCCGAAAGCACTTGAAAAATGTGCAGTTTCCTCCTGCAAATCCGTCATTATCAGTCCGACGGATGATTTTACGACCACAAAGGCGCTTCTGGCTGTTTCTACAATTATTCATGAAGAAGAGAATGATAAGGTCCGGGTGGGCGCAATTGTTTCCAGGCCGGAATACCGTTTCCCGCCTTCCATTGCTGCAAAACATAATGTAACTACACTCCAGACCAATGAAACACTGGCAAAGATTATCGCCCATTCCTGTACTGAGCCGGGACTGTCGGATTCTTTCCGGGAACTGTTTAATTTTGAAGGTTCGGAATTGTATTCCATTGACCTGCCTGAAGCGGTTGGGTTAAGCTTCGGGGATTTAATGCTGCGCATGACGGACGGTGTTCCGATGGGAATCATTTGCGGCACAGCCATTCAGATCAACCCGCCGGGAGAGACAGTGATCGGCGAAGGCGATAAGCTGCTTGTATTTGCTGAAACCAAGAGCAGCGCGAAAATTGTGAAAGAAGCCGGATTGCCGGATCTGGATGAACAACATGAAACAAGCCTGGTGGAGGCGGATACCAGAGTGACCATAATAGGCGGAGGCTCTTCCCTCAGTACGGTCCTCAGGGAATTGCCTGACAATGTTACGGAAATCATTCTATGCAGGACGCCGGAGGGTTATCAGGAAGTTGCCGCCCAGATTTCCGCAGAGCGGCAGAACCAGTTTAAGATCGCGACGTATGAAGGCGATCTGAACAGAAGTGAATCGCTGCTGCAGCTGGCACGTCTTTCGGAACATATAGTAATTTTGTCTGATCCGGAAGTTGACGAAGAAGAAGCCGACATGGCCAATATTTTCCTTCTGCTGAATCTCAGGGATATCAGAACCAGATATGGCCTGGATTATAATATTACTGCCGAGATGCGCAGGGAGAACAACCAGAGCCTGGTGGCCACGGGGGATAATACGGATTTTGTAGTAGCGTCAAACATGTCCTCCCTGTTCCTGGCACAGCTGTCAGAGAGTCCTGAACTGATCGGCGCATTCAGCGAGATTCTGTCCAACAAAGGTAATGAACTATACCTGAAGGAAGCATGCCTGCTGCATTGTGAAGGCGAAAAGACGACGGCTGAAATCCGGAGACTGGCTTACAGGCAGGGATACATTGTACTTGGTTACAGGCTTGTGGACAGAAATGAGAGTTTCTACAATCCTTCGCTGGACGAAAAAATATCTCTGGGACCGGAAGATCAGCTGATTGTTCTTGGAGAAAGCTGAAATGGACGGCGAATAATTGAAATCTCAGCCGGAAAAGGCTATATTTATAGATAAGCAACGTGAATTTTGAAAAGGAGGAGAGCTCTTTATGAAGAATAATAGTAAGAAGTGGATCGTTCTTTTGCTGGGTTTGAGCCTTGCTTTACTGGCACTTGCCGGATGCAGAAAAAAGAACAATGCGGCAGCGGAGACAACGGCTCCTGCGTCTGTTGCCGAGACAGCTGCGGAAACGGCTGCGGCCGAGACCGAGGCGGAAAAGCTGCAGGAAACAGCTGCTGAAACAACCGCAGAAACAGCTGCGGAAGCAACGGAAGAGGCAGCGGAAACAGAAGCTGAGACCGAACCGGAAACGGAAGAAGAGGTCCCGCAGGACGAGGTGCTCTCCAATAATCTGTTTTCCTTCATCATGCCGGCAGAATATGCCGGAACTTATGAAGTGGAATACGGAGATGAATTCAACAGCATTAATGTCTACGACAAAGCAGCCAAGGAAGAGTTCGGAGGCTATGCTTTCGGTATTTATGCTTTTGAAAAGCCCGGGGACCATGCCTGGATGCCTAATGGCATGAAGGCCGGCGAGCTGGTGGATAAGGACGGCGTTGTCTATGATATCATGCTGGAACATCCCTCAGATGTGCAGTGGGATCCTGTGAATGATACCTCCGGCACTTACATGGCCCTGTATGAACTGGGAGAAGAACTTGTCAAGACGCTGGAGGGCGTAGATGGCAGCGTTTATTACTCAGAGGCTGGTATGCATGGCGAGGACCTTTATCCTGTTGTCCTCGGACAGCTCTCCGCTGCGATTTCTGAAGGCTGGAATGCCGGCAAGCTTGAGAAGGCCGGAATGAGCCCCATGTATTATGCAATGAGCATGTACGAAGATGGTGACCTCCTGGACCGTATCGGGTTTGCTTATCATGACATCAATCTGGACGGTGTAGATGAACTGCTGATCGGCGAGGTGGCAGAGGACGAGCAGGACAGCGTAATCTATGATATCTATACCATGGCGGACAGGGAGCCGGCCCATGTGGTCAGCGGCACTGCCAGAAACCGTTATTATGTTACGGGCGACAGAGAAGTCTGCAATGAATATTCCAACAACATGGGAGAGAGCTTCTGGTACATTTACGGAGTGCTTCCCAATGAAGGCGGCCTCTATTCACAAATGGCCTTTAAGCTGGATGAAAGCGGCAAACATCCCGGCTATTATATCAGTTATGATCCGGAAGATGAGAATGCCTGGGAAGAAGTCACCAGAAAAGATTGGATCGAGAGAAAGCAGACATTTGAATCCTATAACCGTTTTGATTTCACTCCGCTTACCAATGCGGAAACGGAAGCAGTCCAGAGTATTGCGGAAGAAGGCGGAAGACTCCCGGATGCTCCTGTAACCGTTGAAGCGGTATTCCTCGGAGACGACAAACAGCCTCTGAACAATGGCGAAGAAATGCAGATGCTGGATACTGTCTGGATTTATCTCTCCGACGGTACGTTCAGGCAGTATGCAATGATGGATGGCAAGATGCAGCTTTTCAGCACCGGTTATTATGCTTTCGGAGAAGGTGGAAGCTTCCTGCCTCCGGAAGATCCGGAAAAACCGGGCAGTATTATTATTGAACGCCATCAGAAATATGATCCGGAGGAAGGCCTCATTGACAGCTTCTCCTCCCACGAGTACAAACTGGGATCCCTGGGCTTCTTCGCGGCATCTTCGCCCGAGAAGGAAAGAGAAGAGGTTCAGATTCTCTTCGGCGCAAAGAACCAGTCCTATAAGGATATTGACGGTGTGGAATCACAGCTGGATACCATCTGGATCTACTACTCCGATAACAGCTTTGAGCAGTATGCATTCATGGAAGACGGATCTGTGCTCTTTGGCACCGGCACCTATGAACTGGGCTATAAGGGCGGCATGATCGCCAATCCGGATCCCGAAGCAGGAGCTACCATCAGGATTAACTATACAGCTCTGTATGATGCTGAAAATGGACTTGCAGAGAATGAATCCTCCCATGTTTACAGACTGGGTGCAATGGGCATGGATGCCCTGTATACATTTGAAGCCCTTCCGCGTTACCAGAAGAAGGATGTTTCTGTCCTTGCAACCTATGCGGCTCCGGAGGCACAGATCTTTACCACCCTTACCGGAGAGAAGACAAAGCTGAACAGCTTCTGGATGTTCTATTCCGATGACAGCTATGAGCAGTATGCCAAACTGGAGAACGGATATGAAGTCTTCAGTTCAGGCACCTACGCTGTAGAAAAAGATGGCAGCTATGTGCTTCACAGAAGCGAGAAATACAACGCGCAGGGAGGACTTACTGCAGACAGTGCCGAGCTTGGATTTGATCCCGTAAGACAGGGATATGCCTGGATTTCTCTCGAAGAAGCTGAGGAAAAGGAAGTATTCTCTGTATTTGCGGAAAGCGGCAGGCAGGAATTTACAGATGAAAATGGCATCAGCAGGATGCTTGACACTATCTGGGTTTATTATGCGGACGGAAGTTTCAACCAGTATGTATTCCAGAAGGACAGCATCCTTCCGTTCAGCAGCGGCACCTATGCATTTACAGCGGACGGAGACTTCTGCCTGAATGGG
>Ga0129307_1003260_pt1 | contig 10590 bp, 4 predicted proteins | sample P1105metagenome_FD_94437 | JGI IMG/M metagenome (GOLD analysis project Ga0129307, IMG submission 94437) | Capybara group fecal microbial communities from Wisconsin, USA - P1105 metagenome | ecosystem: Host-associated > Mammals > Digestive system > Large intestine > Fecal | place: USA: Wisconsin... | reverse complement strand
CCCGAAGGGCGAGGACGCCTGGCTCGTCATCGACGGATACACCGGTTCCAGCGGGTGGACCATCGACGCCAAGAACCGTCAGATTGTCGGATGGGTCGATAACGGCACGTGGATCAACAACCGCGAGACCTTCCGCTGCCGCATCTTCATGCAGTTCGACCAGCCGTTCGTGGCCTACGGCACATGGAACAACCACGACGGAGGTTCGCCCCGCGAGGGCGAAAGCCATTGCGAAGGCAAAGGCGAGGGCGTATGGCTGAAGTTCAAGCCCGGCACGAAGGTGCAGGTACGCACCGCCTCGTCGTACATCAGCGACGAGCAGGCACGGCTGACATGGCAGCAGGAGGTGGGGGGCGACAAGACGCTCGAGCAGACACGCCGCCGCGCTGCCGACAGCTGGAACAGGCTCTTCGGCCGGGTGCTCGTGGAGGGTGCCTCAGAGGCCGACATGGAGACGTTCTACAGCTGCCTCTTCCGCGCCAACCTCTTCTCGCGCAAGTTCTTCGAAATCCGTGCCGACGGCACTCCTTATTATTATAGCCCCTACGACGGCAAGATTCACGACGGATATATGTACACCGACAACGGGCTGTGGGACACCTTCCGTTCGCAGTTCCCGCTGACCAACCTGCTCCATACCACGCAGCAGGGACAGTACATGCAGGCCATCCTGCAGGCCCAGCAGGAGTGCGGCTGGATGCCGGCATGGTCGTTCCCCGGCGAGTGCGGCGGCATGCTGGGCAACCACGCCATCTCGCTGCTGGCCGATGCCTGGGCAAAGGGCATCCGCACCTTCGACCCGGCCCAGGCCCTCGAGGCATACGCCCACGAGGCCATGAACAAAGGGCCATGGGGCGGCGCCAACGGACGTGCCGGATGGAAAGAGTACTGGCAGCTTGGCTACGTGGCCTATCCCGAATCGTCGGGCAGCACGTCGCAGACGCAGGAGTATGCCTATGACGACTTCTGTGCCTGGCAGCTGGCCCGGGCCACCGGCAACACCTTCTACGAGGAGGTGTTCGGACGGGTGATGTTCAACTACCGCAACGTCTTTGACAAGAAGACAGGCTTCATGCGTGGCCGCGACATCAAAGGCCGCTGGACGGAGCCCTTCGACCCCCTTGCCTGGGGAGGCCCCTACTGCGAGGGTAACGCCTGGCACTACAACTGGAGTGTGTTCCACGATGTGCAGGGACTCATCGACCTCTATGGCTCGGACGAGGCGTTCATCGCCAAACTCGACTCGGTATGGAGTATACCTAACGACGTGCATGTGGGCACCTATGGCATGATGATTCACGAGATGACGGAGATGCAGCTGGCCGGCATGGGTCAGTATGCCCACGGCAACCAGCCCATCCAGCACATGCCCTACCTCTACTGCTATGCCGGCCAGCCGTGGAAGACGCAGCAGCACGTCCGCGAGATCATGACGCGCCTCTACAACGCTACGCCGCAGGGCTATCCCGGCGATGAGGATCAGGGCGGTATGTCGTCGTGGTATGTCCTCAGCGCTCTTGGCCTCTATGCCGTCTGCCCGGGCACCGACCAGTATGTCATTGGCTCGCCGTTGTTCCCCAAGGTGACGCTGACGCTTGAGAACGGCAACCGCTTCGTCATCGTGGCCGAGAACAACAGCCCCGAGAACGTCTATATCCAGAGCGCCACTCTCAACGGCCGTTCGCTCGACAAGAACTGGATAACCTACGACGACATCATGCAGGGCGGTGAGCTCCACTTCGTTATGGGCCCCACGCCCAACACCACCCGCTGCACCACCAAGATGGCCTCGCCCTACTCCGTTAGCGCTGAAGACGCAATTGATAAATGATATTATTTAGACTAACAGACTATCAGACTAACAGGCTGACAGACTGACAGATAAAAGCCATGCAACTGCGCCGTCCACGAAACATTCATCTGATAGTCTGCTAGTCTAAAAGTCTGAAAGTCTAAAGAAAGTCTGAAGTCTGGCAGTTAAAAAACATCCGAAGTCCCAATCTAGATTTTTTTAATTTTAATTAGTTATTAAGTGATTCATAAGCTTGTTCTTTCCCTTTCTGCCCTGTTGCTGTGGGGTGGGGCGGACGCCGTGGCGGCCATCCGCACCATTTCTTTAAGTAGTGGCGACGGCGTAGCCCAATGGCAGCTGATGCCTGCCGCCGAAGTAGATGCCAAGGGCCCTCAGGTGTCGGAAGTCGGTTTCCGCATGGCTGACCCTGTGCCGGGCGTGGTGCCGGGCGTATTCTTCACCGCATACGTTGAGGCCGGACGGGAGGAGAATCCCGACGTGGCGGACAACATCTATCGCGTCGATGAGACGAAGTATAACCGTCCCTTCTGGTACCGCACCGAGTTCACCCTCCCAACGTCGTCGCCATCCGGCGGACGTGTGTGGCTCTGCTGCAACAACACCAACCGCTTTGCCGACTTCTGGCTGAACGGCGTGAAAATCTCCGGCACCGCCGACAGCGAAAAAGACGTCAACGGCCACATGCTTCGCTCGCGTTTCGACGTCACCGACGTTGTCCGCCGCGACGGACCCAATGCGCTTGCCGTATTGATTTGGGATGCCGACCAGAAGAAGACGCGCACCGACCCGGGCCCCTATGGTGTGTCGTGCAGCCCCAGCTATCTGGCCGGGGCAGGGTGGGACTGGATACCCTACGTCCCCGGACGTCTGGCGGGCATCACGGGCAACATCTACCTCGACTTCACCGGTGAGGCCGTCATCCGCGACCCCTGGATGCGCAGCTTTCTCCCCTCGAACGACAAGGCCGAGCTGACCCTCTCGGCCGACATCTTGAACACCGGCTCAGAGGACTGCAGCTTCGAGGTGCGCGGCACGGTCGAGCCCGCGGGCATCACCTTTAAGAAGACTATCCGTGTGCGCGGCTGGAACAAGGCTACCATCCAGATTACCATGGACGACGTCCCAGCCTTCGCCATCGACAACCCCCGCCTCTGGTGGCCCAACGGCTACGGCGAACCCAACCTCTACACCTGCCACATGGAGGTCATCCCAAGCAGCCTTCCCCCCGCCCCTCCTGAAGGAGGGGTGAACAGAAAGTCCTTCCCTTTAGGGGAGGATTTAGAAGAGGCTTCGGTTTCAGACTCAGTGTCTTTCCATTTTGGCATCCGCCGCTACGACTACCGGATTGAGAAAAACCGCGTTGACTTCCCCGTACTGAACATCTACTGCAACGGCCAGCGCATCTTCTGCCGTGGAGGCAACTGGGGCATGAGCGAGTATCTGCTCCGTTGTCACGGCAAGGACTACGAACCCAAGATTCGCCTCCATAAGGACATGAACTACAATATGATTCGTCTGTGGACGGGCTGCGTCACCGACGACGAGTTCTATGACTACTGCGACCAGTATGGCCTGATGGTGTGGGACGATTTCTGGCTCTACGTGGCCTACAACGATGTGGCCGACCACGAGGCGTTCAAGACCAATGCCCGCGACAAAGTACGCCGTCTGCGCAACCATCCTTCCATTGCCGTCTGGTGTGGAGCCAACGAGACGCATCCCGTCCCCGACATCGACTCGGCTCTGCGCATGATTGTCATGGAGGAGGACGCTAACGACCGTCTCTACAAGTCGTGCTCCAATCAAGATGCCCTCTCCGGCAGCGGATGGTGGAAGGACCTCCCGCCCCGCCACCACTTCAGCACTTCGGGCAGCAACCTCGCCTTCAACACCCCCGCCTATCCCTACGGCATCGACTACGGCTACGGTTTCCGTTCCGAGATCGGCATGGCCACCTTCCCCACCTACGAGAGCACCTGCCTCTTCATCCCCAAGGAGAGCCGCTGGCCGCTGCCCACCGACGAGCAGCTGAAGAACGATGACGAGAACGTCTGGAACCGCCACTTCTTCGGCAAGGAAGCCTCCAACGCCGGACCAACCGACTACCGCAAGTCCGTTGACGAGCGCTATGGTCCCTCGCAGTCGCTCGAGGAGTTCTGCGAGAAGGCGCAGCTCATCAACCTCGAGGACATGAAGGGCATGTACGAAGCATGGAACGACAAGATGTGGGACGATGCCTCCGGCGTACTCATCTGGATGAGCCATCCCGCCTATCCTTCGTTCGTCTGGCAGACTTACGACTACTACTACGACCCCACGGGCTGCTACTGGGGTGCCAAGAAAGCCTGCGAGCCCGTCCACATCCAGTGGAACTGCCTGACGGGCAGCGTGAAGGTCATCAATGCCACCTCCACCCCCCTCGTCGGCGTACGGGCAACGGCTTGCGTCTATGATATGGCCGGCAACGAACTCACCGACTACGCCCGCACGGCCATCATCGATGTCCCCGCCTCCAACCGCACCGAAGCTTTCGTCCTGCCTGCTGAACTGGGCGAAAGCAAGCGGGCGAGCGGTAAAGCAGGAAATCCCGACATCCAGTTCATCCGCCTAACCCTAACCCCTAACCCTTCATCCCCAATTCCTAATTCCTCATTCCTAATTCCTAATTCTTCCCCCTCACCCCTCACCCCAATCTCCGAGAACTTCTACTGGCGCAATACTTCCCGCGAGCTCGACTACCGTGCCCTCCGTACCCTCCCCGCAGCCAAAGTGTCTTGTGCTGTCACAGACGTCGCGACGTCGGGCGGCGAGACCACCGTCACGCTCTCCGTGCAGAACATCTCGGCTGTCGCTACCGCCTTTGCCCTTAGGCTGCGTCTTGTGAATGAGCGCACGGGCGAGCGCATCCTGCCGTCGCTCTTCTCCGACAACTACCTGACACTCTTCCCCGGCGAGTCGCGCACCATCACCGTCTCCGCCGACGCCGCCCTGTTCGATGGCGGTTTCCGCGTCCTCCTCAAGCCCTTTGGTCAGAAAGAGCGCGTCGCTTGCAAGAGGAAATGAAAAAATGTGTATTTGGGAGTTCAGGAGTTCAGGAGTTCAGGAGTTGAGCTTCGCTCTTCCTCTGTCGCGACTCGGCAGAGTTCAAACCAGTTTGACTCTGCTCTCGCTGCTCCATCGGTTGAGGAGTTCAGACGAATGTTCTGCTTACGGTTCGTTTGCCGTACTATTATCTGTCAGTCTGTTAGTCTGATAGTCTGTCAGTCTTGAACCGTCTGTCAGTCTGATAGTCTTATCTGCACTCCTGAACTCCCCAAATCCTGCCCCCAAAACCTCCATAACCTCAATTATGAATTGTTAATTGTGAATCATAGATGATTATTTTTCTCTCGTTTCTGTTTTTTTGTTCTAAAAAGATGTACCTTTGCGGCGGATAAGAGATATAGAAAAGAACCAAATAGTATTAACCCATTAAAAGAAAAAAGCGTATGAAGAAAATTTTTACTTTCATGGCTGTGGTTGTAGCCTGCTGCATGAGCGCCAGCGCAACCCCGTACAAAGCCCTCTATGCAGAGGCCGAAGTAGTGCCGTCGGGTGCCGGCGTCATCTACATGAATGGCAAGAACGCCGAGGACGAAGCTTACATCTTCGACCAGCAGCCCAAGCAGACGGACGACTGGGACGAGTCTGCCTACATGATGTGGGTTGGCGGTGAGAATAGCGACGGTGCCGAATACCCCGGCTGCACCGGTGGCATCGGAATCTACGAGGTGAAGATCCAGGCCGAGATTAACGAAGGCTACGAGATTGTCTGCCTTGCCAACACCATCAAGGAGGACGGCATCTACACCGAGGCCGACTGCTACGCCGTCATCCACGGCGAGGCTGCCGCGACGGGCTTCACGTTCGACTTCGACTACTCGAACATCACCGAGATGGGCGTCAAGATCAGCGTCAACAACCCCGAGCATCCGCAGGACGGCCACTCCAGCGACGGTCCCTCGCGCGACGAAGTCTTCGAGAACTTCGCCCAGTACGTCAGCGACACCCCCGATGCCTACGTCTATGTCATCTTCCGCAAGATTGGCGACGAGCTGCCTAAGTTCGTGGCCGACGGCGACCCTGACGGCATCCGTACAGCATCCGCCGAGGGCGTCAAGGACGGCGCTACCTACAATCTTGTCGGCCAGAAGGTGGGTAAGGTGTACAAAGGCATCTTCATCCGCGACGGCAAGAAGCTCATCGTGAAGTAATTTGTAGATTGAAGATTGAAGATTGGAATAACGTTTATTGTTTAACGTTTAACGACCACTTCGCGCCTTTGGCGCAATTGACAATGGATAATTATCAATTATCAATCTTCAATTATCAATTTTCAATCTCTCAATCCGCTAAGGGCGCAAAGCGTCTTTCGACCTTTGCCCTCACGCTGATGATTGCCCTCTCCGCTGCCTTCGGGCAGGGGGAGGGCACTTTTATTCCGCCCGACGACCTCACGACCAGCCTCCTCATCTGTCAGCCCGGACGCACCTTCTACTCCGGCTTCGGCCATTGTGCGCTGAGGCTGCAATGCCCCTCGCAGGGACTTGACGTGACGTTCACCTATGCCCTCGACGACAACCTCGCCAACCGCATCGCCATGTTCCGCGGCAACGGTGCCGGACGCTATTCCTCCGTCAGGACGACGGCGTTCCTTCGTGAGTACGTCGAGCAGGGCCGAGGCGTCGTGGACTATCCGGTGAACATCAGCGTCGAGCAGACGCGCGCCCTCTGGCAGATTCTCGACGGCGAAAACGCCTCGCCACGTCATCGGCAGTATAATTTTCTCCACACCAACTGCTCGTCGATGTGCTTCTACGCCCTGAAACGGGTGATGAAAGGCGAGGAGATAGTGTGGAACGGTCTCACAGAGGGCTGCACGGGGACGTACCGCCGTTTCGTCAGACACGTCAGTCAGGGACGTCCATGGACGGGGCTCTTCTGGAGCAGCATCCTCGGCTCTACGGGCGAGACGAAGGGACAGCTCGAGGATAAGCTCGCCCCGATGCTCATCGAACCGTCGCTTGCCCAGGCCACCATCCGCACCCTCTCTGACGACGTGCCGCCGCGCCCCTTTCTGCAAGGCACGCCGACACGTCTTGTCGAGCACACCTTGACCTATCCCCATAACCCGGTTACGCCCGTCGTGGCGTTCGCCCTGCTGCTCGCTGTGGCATTGGCCGTCACCCTCTACGAACGGCTGAAGGGCTATGACGTTGTACCCCGTACGTTCGATGCCCTGCTGCTTGTCATGCAGACGCTTGTCGGGCTGTTCATCTTCTACCTCAGCTGTCTGTCGCACATGGTAGGCGCGGCGCACAACTGGAACCTCCTCGTGTTCAACCCGCTGCCCCTGCTGCTGTGGCTCTGCTTCCGACGTAAGAGCTGGTGGTCTCGTGTCTATATCCTTTACGTCGCCGTCCTTCTGCTCTACATCGTCTCGTGGGCCTGGAGTCCAGCCGTAGCCCTTCCTCACGTCCTGTTGTCAGCCACATTCCTCCTTCGCTCAGCCGCCCGATCCCACGCCCCTCGCCCAAATTTAGACTGACAGACTATCAGACTAACAGACTAACAGATAATGCCTAAGCATCCCGTTATTCGTTGAGTTAACAATTACAATAATCGGATAAGTTACCGCTTCGCGTTTTTTTGGGGGGAGTCTGCTTCGCAGAGAAATATTACAAAAATTATCGTCAAAATTACACAATATTTATCATCCCCCATTCGGCGTGCGCAGCCATCGCCGCAAGGAAAATAATTCGTATAATTCGTAAAATTAGTAGTGAATAATCCCGATTGCCAGACATTTTTTCTTAACTCTTAACTCTTAACTCTTAATTCTTAACTAGAATAAAGCTCTTAATTCTTAACTAGTAAAAAGCTCTTAACTAAATCCCATGTCCCGTAGTCTCGTAGCCCACAAGTTTGTGTCTGTCCTGTTCTGCTGTCTATGTACGGAATTCGCTGTGGCGCAGGAGTATTTCATGAATCCCGTCATTTGTGGCGATGTCGCCGACCCCACCATCATCCGTTGGGGCGACACCTATTATGCCGCCGGCACCTCGTCCGAGTGGGCACCCCACTACCCGTTGTACCGTTCGGCTGACTTGGTCAATTGGGAGCAGGTGGGGCACATCTTCCAGCGCATGCCCGACTGGACCTCCTCCTCGTTCTGGGCCCCCGAGCTGTTCGTCCATCGCGGCAAGGTCTATTGCTACTATACCGCCCGCAGCCGCACCACCGGCCGCTCCTACGTCGGCGTAGCCGTCGCCGACACCCCTGAAGGCGAGTACGTCGATCATGGTCCGCTGGTCGATTTCGGTACCGAGGACATCGACGCCTTCGTCTATAACGACGACGGGCAGCTCTATATCACCTGGAAAGCCTACGGCCTCGACCCCCGTCCCATCGAGCTGCTCTGTCAGCCCCTCTCCGCCGACGGCCTCCATCTCGAAGGCAAAGCCATACCCCTGATGGTCGATAAGGAAAACATCGGCATGGAAGGCCAATGCATCTTTCGTCAGGACGGATGGTACTATCTGCTCTATTCCGCCCGCGGCTGCTGCGGTCCCCGCAGCGACTACGAGGTGCGCGTAGCCCGTTCGCGCACGCTCTATGCCCCCTTCGAGCCCTATGCCGATAACCCCATCCTGAAGGGCAGCACCGATGTCCTCTCCATCGGTCACGGTACCCTTGTCGATACGCCCGACGGACGGCACTACTACCTCTGCCACGCCTATCTGCGCGGCGCCGGGTTCTACCGCGGACGCCAGCCCTTCCTGCAGGAGCTGTTTGTCGGCAGCGACGAGTGGCCCCATTTCAAGACAGGACGTCTGGCCTGCCTCCGTCAGCCCATGCCCTTTGCCGGAACAGCCCAGCAGCCCCCTGCGGACTTCGAGGACGATTTCACCGGCGAGACGCTGGACCGCGCGTGGACATGGAACTACACCTACTGCGACGTCATCGCCCAGCTGAAGGGCGGCAGCCTGCTGCTGTCGGGCACGGGGAAGGGAGCAAGTCGGGGTGCTGCCCTCTGTCTGCGCCCAGCCGCCACAGACTATGACTTCACCACCGTCCTCAGCTCCAGGACCGCCGAGCTCACCGGCCTGACCTTCTACGGCAACGACGACAGCCATGTCATCCTCGGCCGTCGCGGCAACCGCCTCCAGCTCGTCAGCAGAGTAGCCGGCAACGATTCCGTATGGCTCGACATCCCCTGCCGCAGCCGCAGCCTTCATCTGAAGGGAAAGGTCAGCGAAGGATGCCGTCTCTCCTTTGCCTATAGCGACGATGGCGTCACGTGGAAAACGGTTGGATCCGATGCCCCCGATGGCTCGCAAGTGCTGTCGTGGGACCGCATCTCGCGTCCAGGCCTCTACACCGATGCCCCCTCTTCCCATCCCGCTCGCTTCGACTCATTCCGCATGCACCTCAAGCCATAGCTAAGCCCGCAGCGAAACCACCAGCGCCTAACCTTTTTTGTTACAAAATTATTGAAACACCCTTAATTCTGCACCACAAAAAGTTTGTTTTTCTGCGTCGCGTGCGTCACACCTTTGTAATCGATAGATTACGTGTGCAATAGGCGTGACGCAGAGTGTGACGGAGAGTGTGACGCACAAAAGTGCGTCACACCTCCTTTCCCCTCGAATCAGTTTATTCCTGAGCTATATTACTTTCTTAGCCCTTAACTCTCCATGTTTAACTACAGAACTATAAACGTTTGATTGTAAACTGAAATTCAATCTCTTATTCCCTTTCAGATATTGCTTTTTTCTTTAGAACGCAGTTGTGTTTTAATTAAAACGCAATTGTGTTCTAAATGAAACACAGCTGTGTTCTAAATAAAACACAATTGTGTTTTAAGAACTTTAGCTTGCGTTGGCACTCTTTGCAAGGTCCACGAAGACATCCCCATCTAACGTACAAACATCAAAGCCCCATATCAGGGAGCGAAGCCATTTTTGCTCGGAATGAGTAGCATAAACGGCTGATAATTTGCTTAAAGAAAAGTCCCCCACAGGAAAAAACCAAGTGTGACGCAAAAAGTGCGTCACACCTTGCGTCACACTCTGCGTCACGCCTATGGCGCTTGTACCCTGCGACTTGCAAAGGTGTGACGCACGCGACGCAGAAAAACAAACTTTTTGTGAGAAAACATTCATCTTCCATCATCCATCTTTCATCGTTCATTCCAGTCCCTCATGATTCCTTTTTTTCATTTTTTTCTCTGAAAAAGCATTACTTTCCAAATATAATTTGTACCTTTGCCCTCGGTTCGGGGAGAAATCCGGACTAATAGAAAGCATTCGCTATTATTTCGCGTTAAGCCAAAAATGCGTCGGAAACATTAATTGGAATAAAACGCCACTGAAATAATAGAGGACGGGGCATCTGGAATGATGCCTTGACCTGTCGATATAAGCGATGCTCACGCCATTGGCGTGGTGCATTCTTGAATAGACAGGTCAGGGGTTCCAAGGCATTCCGACGCATTGCCCCTAAGCTTAACGTGCGAGAAGCATCACGCTTTCTTTGTGCGTCAGCGATTGATAGACGATTGCAGGACATGTAAACTATCAATTGCGTATGGCTACATCTATAAAATTATCGAAGATTACTAAGGTTGACCTGCGTTCGTGTTGGCAGAACGAGGCAAGCGACTTCACACCTTGGCTGGCATCGGAAGAGAATATCGCCCTCTTGGCTGATGCGCTTGGTATGAATGAATTGGAAGT
>Ga0129307_1003259_pt1 | contig 10599 bp, 6 predicted proteins | sample P1105metagenome_FD_94437 | JGI IMG/M metagenome (GOLD analysis project Ga0129307, IMG submission 94437) | Capybara group fecal microbial communities from Wisconsin, USA - P1105 metagenome | ecosystem: Host-associated > Mammals > Digestive system > Large intestine > Fecal | place: USA: Wisconsin... | reverse complement strand
TTGAGTTACTACTTCTCCGGTTGGCGTCCCCGTCTATCGTTCGACTTGTCGCCCGTGCGCGATATGTTGGGCTTCAGCAGTCGCCTCATCATCACCAACGTGTTCAACATCATCAATGCCAATGTTTTCTCTGTGATTTTGGGTCGTCTCTACACCACCCGCGACGTGGGCAACTACACGCAAGCCAACAAATGGAACACCATGGGTTCGTCGCTCATCTCCGGCATCATCTACGGAGTGGCGCAGCCGGTTTTCACACGCGTGGAGGGCGACCGAGCTCGTCAGAAGGCAGTGCTTCGCAAGATGCTGAGGTTCACGGCGTTGATAACTTTCCCACTTATGCTTGGCCTGTCGCTTGTGGCTCGCGAGTTCATCGTCATCCTCATCACGGAGAAATGGCTCGACAGTGCGCGTATCATGCAGATGCTCTGCGTGGCAGGGGCTTTCGTTCCCGTCTCTGCTCTGTTCTCCAACCTTGTCATCAGCCGGGGGCATTCCGGGGCATACATGTGGGCCACCATGACGCAGTGCATGGCCGGCCTTGTCGTGGCCTTGTTGCTCGCCCGTCACGGCATCCACGCCATGGTGGCAGCCTATGTGGTGGTGAGCATATTGTGGACGGGTGTGTGGCTGCATTTGGCACACCGCGAGACGGGGCTGCTTGCAACGGAGTTCCTCCGCGACATCGCTCCCTACCTGCTCCTCGCCGCAACACTTTGCATTGGTTCACACTTCATAGCAGACGGCATCGACAACATATACTTCCGCTTGGTTGCCAAGATTGCCTTGGTGGCCTTCCCCTACGTGGGAATCTTGTGGCTCGCCGGAAGCCGCATCCTGCATGAGGGCGTGTATTTCATCATCCACCGCGAACTAAAAGAATGACCGCAACATGTCTTTATTTGGCCAAAAGTGCATTTTTTATAGCACTTTTGGCCAAATAAAGGCACTTTTTCTCCCGGCAACCTTGGATTTTCAATTCAAATAATAGTTTTTCAATTCATCAAGAGTTTTTTTACTGGAATAGCTCTTGCATCGTCACCACCTTCTGGAATCTGCCCGAATATTCATTCCTCTCAATACCATAGGTGGTAACCAATACGGATATCACTGGTTTCGTGTTACCAGTAAACTCCATCGTGCGCCGTATGCGCTCCTGTAGTTTCTCGGCATAGTCACGCCCCACTGAGAATTTTCCTTGTGAGAATTTCATCTCACACAGGCAAATCTTCCGGTCATCGCGGTCAATCACAAGGTCTATTTGCATGCCCCGCTCCGTCTCGGTGCCAGGCACAATCCAAGAAGACTCACGTGTGGTCACATCGCCGATACCCAGGGCATTTTTTATTTGTCTGATATGAGCACGGCAAACATCCTCAAAGGCGTTGCCATACCATGCCAACATTGCAGGAGAATTGAACTTGGACTGCCAATAAGTGGTTGCATTGCGGTTATCCTTCACATGTTTCAGATAAAACTTGCAGAACGGGTCGGTAAGCCTGAACTTGGTTCTTTTCTCTCCAAAAGGCACGTATGGTGTCACAAACATACTCTTTTCCAGTGCAGACAGTGTTCTGGTAAGTCCACCACCAGTAGTGAAGCCACATTTCCTTGCAATCTCCTCTCGCGTATATCCCGACCGCTTTCCTGCTAGAACCGTTACTATCTTTTGTAATTCGTCCGGATGCGTAAACTGCGAACTGAAGAGCCTGTCGAATTCATCACGTAACGGAGCCTGTCTGCCGTAAAGCAGCGCATCGAAATTCTGCGGTACACTCAGTCCCCTTCTGAACTGGTCCAGATAGTAAGGAATACCGCCAAAGGCCATATAAGCCTGCACGATGTCGTACTCATCCATCGAATACCCTCCTTCACGGAAAAACTCCATGCACTCCTTTAGTGTGAATGGCTCAACAGGTATTGACAACGTCACACGCCCATACATTCCTCCCTTGCCGTACACCAACTTGTCGAGGATCCACGATGTAGCCGACCCGCATACGACCAGTTTGACATCTTTCCGTGCCAAAACCCAGTCGTTGCAGAAATGCTCGAAAGCAGGCATGAAGTTTGACCTCGGAGTATCAAGCCAAGGCAACTCGTCCAGAAAAATCACACGCACCTTCCCTACCTTGTATTTCTTGTCCAGCAGTTGCTGCAATATGTGAAAAGCATCAAACCAGTCCCCGGGAACCGGCTCACCTGCTTGCAAGCCGTAAGAGCGCATCGAATAGTGGAATTCCTTCAACTGGATTTTCAATAAGTTGCGCTTAAGTTTCAGTTCTTCGTTTACAGGCGATACAGCTGTATGTTTGAAAGCATACGTGTTGTTGAAAAACTCATTCACCAAGAACGTTTTTCCAACTCTGCGCCGTCCATACACAGCAATCAACTGCGCCCTATCCTTCTCAACAGCCTCTTGTAGAAGTTCTTGCTCTATTTTTCGTCCAATCATACTTGTCTATATTTGGCCACAAAGATACATTTTTTTGTACTTTTGGCCAAATAAAGGCACTTTTTTCTCCCCTTACCTTGGATTTTCGATGAAAAGACGATGCTGTGGCGGGACGGTGATTTCATATTTTGCTCAGGCCTAAAAGCACGAGCACAAGGAATAATATGAGGATGATGGCTCTCATCCAATTGTAGATTTTCATAATTCTATCTGCTTTCTCTTTTTTCATAAGTCATCAACTCATTGATTTTACTGCTGCAAAAGTACGCGTTGGACATTACAAAAACATTTCAAAAATATGAAGGTATGGTTGCTGCAGCACTTGTAACAGGATTGTAATATCAGCGTAACAGAAATGTAACCAACATTGTAATACCTTTGTAGCATAATAACCGAATACAGCTCAATGGAATTGATTATCAACATTTTCTCACTTGTTGGATCACTGGCATTGTTCCTTTTTGGAATGAAGACGATGTCGGAGGGTCTCGAAAAGTATGCTGGCGACCGCCTTCGCAGTATCTTGGCCGCCATGACGAAGAATCGCGTGATGGGTGTGTTGACGGGAATTCTCATCACGGCCCTCATCCAATCGTCGAGTGCCACCACGGTGATGGTGGTGAGTTTTGTAAATGCCGGACTGATGACGTTGGCGCAGTCTATCGGTGTCATCATGGGTGCCAACATCGGTACAACCGTCACGGCGTGGATTATTTCCGCCGTAGGTTTCAAGGTCAACATCGCGGCCTTTTCCATCCCGCTACTGGCCATAGGCATGCCATTGATATTCAGCAGAAAAGGAAGTAGGAAGAACATCGGTGAGTTCATCTTTGGCTTTTCGTTCCTCTTCATGGGTTTGTCGTTCCTTCAGGAGGCCGCCACCGCCATGAACATTGGTGACATGGTGGCTGGCATGCTGGCCCATGTGCCGCAGGACTCGTTCTTCACCATCGTGCTCTTTGTCATCGTAGGTGCTTTGGTAACCATGATTGTCCAGGCCTCGGCAGCCACGATGGCCATCACGCTGATGCTTTTCGGCATGAACATCCCCGGTTTTGGATTTGAACAGGCTGCCGCATTGGCCATGGGTCAGAATATCGGTACGACAATCACGGCGTTGATGGCTTCGTTCACCGCCAATACGCAGGCTCGCCGTGCCGCCTTGGCCCACATGTTCTTCAATGTATTCGGTGTCGTGGCATTCCTTATTGTGTTCTATCCGGCTTGCCATGCCGTCAGTTGGTTTGTAGAGAATGTGATGGGTGGAGGTAACGACCTCTTCAAACTCTCTGCCTTCCACACAGCATTCAACATCATCAATACGCTGCTGCTCATCGGTTTCGTAAAGCAGATTGAGGCACTGGTGTGCAAGATATTGCCAATGAAGGCCCTGGAAGAAGACTATCGGTTGAAATTTATCAGTGGCGGTCTGCTCTCGACGGCCGAACTGAGCATCGTGGAGGCACAGAAGGAGATACATAGTTTTGCAGAGCGCTGCCAACGGATGTTCGGTTTCGTGCCGGAGTTGTTGCAGTTGCAGGACGAGGTGGAGTTCAACAAACTATTCTCACGCATTGAAAAGTATGAGAACATCACCGATTCGATGGAGATGGAAATTGCCAGCTATCTGAACAAGGTGAGCAAGGGCCGGCTGTCAGATGCCTCGAAGAGTCAGATACAGAAGATGTTGCGACAGATTACAGAACTTGAGTCCATTGGCGACTCTGTTTATAACCTCGGTCGAACCTTGAACCGTCACCGCATGCACTGTCAGGAGGCGTTCACGGCAGAACAGACGCAGCACATGCTGACGATGATGCAACTCGTGGGTGGTGCACTGGCCGAGATGTTGAAGCAGATAGACCAGCCCACAACCAAGACGGGCATCAAGACCTCCGTCAACATCGAACACGAGATTAACAACTATCGTACGCAACTGAAGAACCAGAACTTACAAGATGTGAATACGGGCCGCTACGACTATCAACTCGGCGTGTTCTACGTTGACTTCATCTCGGAGTGTGAGAAACTCGGCGACTACGTGATGAACGTGGTGGAGGCAGGCAAGAAACGGAACAATGATTATGAGGACATGGAATATAACAAACAAGGCTAAAACCTTGCGAGTGTAAACCTGATGGTGAGACCACCGCCGGGAGTGGAAAGTGCAGTTGTTGACCCACCGTGGACAGCAACTGCATTTTTCACGATGGCGAGGCCGAGACCAGTGCCACCGAGTTTGCGGGAGCGTCCTTTGTCAATGCGGTAGAATCGTTCGAAGAGGTGCTCCAGATGCTGTGCCTCCACGCCAGGGCCGTTGTCGCTTACCAAAAATTCGTAGAAATGGCGTCCTTCTGTTTCAATCTCATTGCAGGCAATCTCCAAGCGCGTTGCCCCGGTGGCATGGGCTATGGCATTGTCGATAAGGTTGCGGAAGATGCTGTATATCAAGCTTTGGTCACCCAAAACTTCCATACGCTGAGGCACATGAAGTGACGGGGTGATGCCCTTTTCCTGAAGTTGTAGAGAAGTATCGTCAAGCACACTCTGTATGACCTGCAACACATCGACCTGACGGTATGCTTGTCGGGTCTTGAACTTGTTGTCGTCCAACTCGTCAAGTTTGGTGAGAGCACTCATGTCGAGCAGCAGTTTGCTCATGCGTTCACTCTGGGCATAGCAACGTTCCAGGAAATGTTTCTTCTTATCCTCCTGCATGTCAGGGTTGTCGAGGATGCTCTCGAGATACCCGTGAATGCTTGCGGCGGGAGTCTTCAGTTCGTGTGCGGCATTCTGCGTGAGTTGGCGTTTGATACGAACCTTGTCCTCTTCGGAATGGCGCAATTTCCAGTAGAGCATGATGATGGTATGGCTGATGTCACCCAACTCGTCATCGGGCAGGCGTCGCTCCAGTTCGTGGTCGAGTTCCTCTCCCTCCTCGGCCTTGACGGCAAACTCGCGTAGATAGCCGATGTGGCGGCTGATGCGATGGGTGATGTAGTAAAGCACGATGCCCAGCAGCAGGGTCAGGGCGCCGGCAAAATAGATGTAGGTGTTGTCGGCCTGCAGCGAGCGGGTAAGTTCGGCAGAATAGGGTACGGCAGCACGAACGATGACATCGCCGAAGCGTGTGGCAGAATAAAAGTAGGTCTCGTGAGTGGATTGCGACATGCGCTTGATGTCGTAACCATTGCCATCATGCAGAGCCTGTTGGATTTCCTTTCGTTGAAGATGATTGCCCAAAGAATCCACATTGGTGTCGTAGCTGTCGAGGATAACCCGTCCTCTCAGGTCTATCACGGACACTCGGAGGCCTTCCATCTGATGACGTGCCACATAATCGTGAAACAGTTGGCTGTTTGTCAGGCCGTCCTCGCCAAGCGTCTGTACCATCTCGTAGTTGTACATTTGCAGGCGCGAGTGCAGGATGTCGATTTTGTATTCCTTTTCGCGTTGATACTGATACACACTGAAGCAGACAGCAAAAAGCAGAAAAACGCCGCCAATGCTCAGCAACAGATTGCGTTGAAACGATTTACTTTTCAAAACAGTAGCCATAACCTACACGCGTTTTTATCTGTTTGCCATAGCGACCGAGTTTCTTGCGCAGCCGGGTGATGTTCACATCCACTGTTCGGTCGAGCACCATCACATCTTGTGGCCAACAATATTTCAACAAGTCCTCGCGTGAAAACACTTTGTTGGGATGTTGGAGAAAAAACGATAGTAATTCAAACTCCAATTTGGTAAATACCAACTCCTGACCGTCACAGGTGGCAGTCTTCGCATTTAGGTCGAGCGTAATGCCTTCATAGACAATCTTGCTGTCCTCAGAGGTTGTTTTGGCTTGCTGTTGCAGGGAGGACCGCCTGAGCACCGCTCTGACCCTGGCCTTCACCTCTTTTATACTAAGTGGTTTGGCAATATAGTCATCCGCACCGATATTCAGTCCCTTCACAAGGTTGTCTTCGCCGTCGAGTGCTGTGATGAAGATAATGGGAATCTGTGCTGTAGAGGAATTGTTTTTCAACCTTCGTGCCATCTGGAAGCCAGACATCTCGCCCATCATCACATCCAGCAAAATCAGAGCAAAGTCGTGTAGAGGCAGTTCAAGTGCTTCCTCGGCTGAATTGGCTGTTACAACCTCAAAACCTTCTGTTTCGAGGTTGTATTGAAGTATCTCACAGATGTCAAACTCGTCATCTACAACAAGTATTTTCATAATCCATCATCATTTCAGGCAAAGTTACTGTTTTTTTCCCAAAAAAAGCAAGGATTTGTATTACAATGTTATTACAATTTGACGATTATTCGTAACTCTGGCTAACGCCGAAGTTACTCACGCTCGGAAAATATGGAATCCAAGAAGATAGGTGAAACATACTATTTGGCCTTGCCAACCATTGACAAGACTTCCTTGTAATGGCTCTCGTCAGCCATATACTTGATGAAACTTATGACTTGCTAATAAATACTACTACAACTCTTTAAATCCAACCCATGTCGAGAAAAAATATTTTCAAGTTCAACATGTTTTACAGTTTCGTTCAGATATGCAGGCCTAAAAGCACGAGCACAAGGAATAATATGAGGATGATGGCTCTCATCCAATTGAAAATTTGATAATACTTTCCGCTTTTTCTTTTTTCCAATCGTACCTCGAATTTAATTTTGCCAAAAGCGGTGATTTTCTCATTTTTTGTGCTATCTTTGCCGTGTCATTCAATTTTTGCTGCTTTTGAATTGCACCACTGAGGCAAGTGAAATTTTTGATATGGCAATATTATGAGCAACTTTTTGTTGCTCATGAACTTATAAATAGTATTAAATCAAAATTGTGCGAATTTTAGGTATAGCATGAAACATTCAGACAAAATAAGACACAAAATGAAGACTGGTATTTATGTCTTCTCACTTTTATCCTTTATTCTTCTTCTCTCTTCATGCAAAAAGGAGATTGTTTCAAAGGATATTTATGGTGTTTGGGAGATGCAAATGCAGACGACCGCGGAGGGTCCCCAATTCGCCAAACTCCTGCTGGAAAAGGATGGCTATAGCTGGATTGATCCGGTTGTCAGTGATACCATTTATTATTATGAGAAAGTTGACGTGAGTGGCGACACTCTGTTGTTGACCGATGGTTTCAAACATCCTACCCTATGCATCATTGAGGAACTTCATGACAGCGTGTTGACATTAACCCATGTAGCCGGTTTTGATAAAGAGATTACTTATAAAAAGGTGCTGGATTATAGTGAAAGGCTGTTTAAGCAGGAAGAAGTCAAAGCGTCTGATTTTTCCAAAGACTCATTGGATGTGATTGTGAAATCCTTTTTGGTATGGGATTACTATCAAAATAATGAAGATGCCAGGACCTATCATAGTCTGACGAAGGCTGAAATGCTCCAGGCAAGAGAGTTATTAAGACAATACATGACTGATGGCTCACTCGAGAAAGACCATTTTAGAAATGAGGATGCCTATCCGTTAGACCATTATATTCGTCAATATGAATCCTATGTGGAAAAAGGACATCTATATGTAAGAGTAACTCTAAACACTGCAATTAATATGGAAAAGTGTTGTGGCTATACTTTTTTGAAACGAGATGTTTACTCTGTGGAAGATGGTGGTCCAAGTCATGCACAAGCTACCATAGATTTGACAATCCAAAAAGTTGTTGATTTTATCACCAACGGCCCGCATGACCCTGCAAAACTACTATCTGAAAAAAGAACGAAAGAAACAATATAAAAAGAACAGTAATATGATGACTAAAGAATTCTATTTCGCAGTTTTGGCTACTGCACTATCTCTGCTCAGCATGAATGCAAGGGCTGAAGCAGATCCCAATTTCTACATTTATCTTTGTATCGGCCAAAGCAATATGGAAGGCCAGGGAACTATTGAAGATTGCGACCTTTCACCCGATGAGCGCTTCCAGATGATGTCAACGCTCGACTGCGGAACCCGCAAGCTTGGACAATGGTATCACGCCATCCCACCGCTGGCCCGTTGTGACACCCGCCTCTGTCCTGCTGATTATTTTGGCCGCGCCATGGTGGCCAACCTTGACGAAGGCAAGCGCGTGGGTGTTGTGGTGGTAGCCATCGGCGGCATCAAGATTGACTTGTACGATCCCGACGGCTGGCAGTCGTATGTGTCAACAATGAACGAGAGTTGGCAGATCAATGCGGTCAACGCATACGGCGGCAATCCCCTGGGCCGTCTGCTTGAATGTGCCAAGGAAGCACAGAAGAGCGGTGTCATCAAAGGCATCCTGCTGCATCAGGGGGAGAGCGATGCCTACAGCAGTGTGTGGCTGCAGAAAGTGAAAAAGGTGTACGATAACCTGCTCGCGGAACTCAACCTCAATGCAGAAGACGTGCCTCTCATTGCCGGCGAGGTGGGCAATGAAGACCAGAATGGTATTTGCAGCTCTGCCAACAACATCATCAACCGCCTGCCCCAGACCATTCCCACGGCACACGTCGTGTCTTCCATAGGTTGTACCCTGCAGAGCGACAACCTGCACTTCGATTCCAAGGGCTACCGCAAACTGGGACGCCGCTATGCCAAGACCATGCTTGCCACAATGGGCATCGAAGCAGATATCGACGAGGACGAGGTGCCACCAATCGATTACTCTCAGCCCATTGACATTACCAACCGTTTCACTTATTGCTGGAACGCAGCCGAAACCATTACCTCTGACGACGGCATACTCGTCTATAATGCCGTGCAATGGGGCGGTTTGGCCTGCTGGCTGGGTGAAGCTGACTGGTCAGAATATGGCAAGCTGGTATTTGAGTTTGCCGAACCTACCTCCATCGCCACCCAGATATTTATCCAAGGCGCAGGTAATGCAGAAATTGCCAAAGTCTGGGTGAACGCCGGGGCTGAGAAGGCCGAATGCCTTTTTGACGGCCACGATATGAGCAAGGTCGCTCAGGTGGCTCTTCAGGCTGCCGCAAACGGGACCGTGAAGATTTCCAAGATTTACCTGCTGCGAAAGGTGCCCTCGGGTATTCGCCAGACGGAAAGCACCAGTGGTGATGAGTCGTGCCAATGGTTCATGCTGAACGGCCAGCCGGCTCCCAAAGGTTTCAAAGGTGTCGCCATCTCCAATGGAAAAAAAGTGATGAAAAAGTAATCGGCATTCAATGACTAATCACAAGTTGCGAATGGCGATGGGCGGTAGGAATAGAAAAACAGACTATTATGGCAAAGGAGCAGTCGTCAGTCCAAGAGCGTCAGCGCACCAACACTCGTGAGCCTCGGCGTTACAAGGTTTACATCCACAACGACGATTTCACGACGATGGAGTTTGTCGTGAAGTTGCTCAAGGTGGTTTTCTTCAAGAGCGAGGCAGAGGCTCAAACCATCATGCTCACCGTTCACCACTCCGACAAAGGTTTGGTGGGTGTTTACAGCTACGACGTGGCCGTCTCCAAGGTGCGCTTGGGCACTCAGATGGCCCGTGACGAGGGCTTCCCTTTGCGTCTTTCATATAATCCCGAATAAGTCATGCCACAGATACAGTTTTCAGAACATGCTCGCAAGGCTTTGGAAGAGGCTTGGCAAGTGGCCGTGGACAACCGCCACCAGTTTGCCATGCCCGAGCACTTGCTTTTCGCCCTCTTGGGTCAGAAACCCTTCCAGGAGGCCTTGGAGTATTTCACCGAGAGCACCAAAGGGCTCTACAACCAACTGTTGCATTATCTCCACTCCCTTGAGAGTGTTCCAGAAATGGACGGTGACACACCCACCATCGCCATGTCGGCACAAATGGAGCAGTTGCTGAAATTCGCCCACTTGAGTGTGGAGCACTCCACTGCTGAGAGCGTCGGTGTGCCACACCTCGTCAATGCCATGCTGAAGCTTGAGGATTCGCAAGCCCACTACATGCTTGAGAGTGCCATCGACGGTGCCGTGGGCGACTTCATGAGTGTCATTGTGAGTCAATATGGTGGCCCAACGGCTACCGGCGGCGATGACGAGGAGACACAGGAGGATGATGCCTGGCGTTCGTTGGTGACGTGCCTCAACGACCATGTGGCGGACCACAACCCGCTCATCGGTCGGGAGAGGGAGTTGGAGCGCACCATCCAGGTGCTCTGCCGCAAGGACAAGAACAATCCGCT
>Ga0129307_1003258_pt1 | contig 10602 bp, 9 predicted proteins | sample P1105metagenome_FD_94437 | JGI IMG/M metagenome (GOLD analysis project Ga0129307, IMG submission 94437) | Capybara group fecal microbial communities from Wisconsin, USA - P1105 metagenome | ecosystem: Host-associated > Mammals > Digestive system > Large intestine > Fecal | place: USA: Wisconsin... | reverse complement strand
TACGAGCAGGAAAAGGAAAACGAACTGAAACGGGAACTGGAAAAGAGCAGAAAGAAAGGAAATGTAGCCTAAATCTGATGTTGGAACAAACTATTTTTGCGAAAAACCCTTGACACTACCGTTGGCGGAGCCTCCTCCGCAGTCACGTTCGACGAGACCGAAAAAGGCAAGTTCGCCGACGTCGAAACCGTTTTGAGCTTCGCAGCCGGTGAGAACACCGTCGCCATTACCAATAGCTGGGGCTGGATTGACCTGGACTATATCGAAATCAAGGAATATCAAGCCAAATCATTCAACCTCTGCAACGCCCCCGTGACCAAGAACGCGACCCCCGCCGCGAAAAAGCTCTACAACTTCCTCGTCAACAATTTCGGCAAAAAGACCATCTCCGGCGTCATGACCGGCAACATGGACGCCTATACCAAAGGTGACGCCACCCAACACGAAGACGTCCAGGCCGTATTCAAGGCCGGCGGCAAGTACCCCGCACTTGTTGGAGTCGACCTGATGAACGCAACCGGCGGCAGCAAGGACAATAGTTGGTTCCAAGAATATACCGAAAAGGCCATCGATATCGCCAAGAGCACATGGAAGAAGGGCGGCATTCCGGCATTCACATGGCACTGGCGTCCAGGTGACGAAGAAAACTTCTATGTCAAAGGCGCAAATGACAATTACACCGAATTCGACTTCACCGAAGCATTCGTAACCGGCACGACCAACTGGGACACCGTCTCTACCGCTTACAAGGCACTCGTCGGTGACATCGATCTCGTCTCCAAAATTTTCCTCGACCTCCAAAAAGAAGGCGTTGCCGCCATCTTCCGCCCACTCCATGAATCCGGTGGTAACTGGTTCTGGTGGAGCACGCATACCGGCAAACAGTTCGCCGCACTCTACCAGTTGCTCTACGAACGCATGGTCTTCACGAACGGCGTCAACAACCTCATTTGGGACTTTAACCCGAAGGACGCCGCCACGATGTCCTGGACTCCTGGCGAAACCTACTATGACGTGTTGAGCGTTGACATTTACAACAAGGCCAATGACCACCAGAGCAACAGTTCCGCGTTCATCGACCTCACGAACAAGGCCGGCACCAACAAGATTATCTCCCTCAGCGAAAACGGCCCGATTCCTGACGTCGAAAAGATGTACGAAGACGGAGCCACATGGAGCTGGTGGATGCCGTGGTACGAATCTCCGAGCTGGAACGGAGGCTATGTAAGCCAGACCGCAGCCGACGTGTGGACAAAGAACCTCGCTGACGAACGCATCATCACCCTCGACAAAATGCCGGGTTGGGATAACTATAACGAAGCTGCAGCAGCCACGAACGTCTGCCCGACATCTACGCAGAACGCCAAGTTCGGTGCAGACACAGCCAAGGCCAATCCGGAAAACGTTGACCTCGTCATGGGCGTGACCTACAAGGCCATCAACGACAGCGGCGCCAACATCCAGTACACCAAGGTTCCGAAATTGACTGGCGCAAAGAGCATCGCAGTCACCATCGAAAACAAGGGTTCCGGCGGCGAAATGAACGGCATCTGGATCGGCATGGCATTTGTCCGCAACGGCGCCAAAGATGACGCATGGACTTGGGAACAGTCTCCGTCCGACGGTTGCTGGCTCAATGACGGCGCCAAAGCCACCTGCGAATTCGCCATTGAGACCTACACCGATGACGCAGGCGTTGAACACCCGATGGACCTCGACAACCTCTTCTCTGTCACCTTCATCTTGGCAGGCGCAAACGGTTTTGAAGGCACGGTGCTCTTCGACAACATGGTCACGGACAACGGAATCATCATCAACGGATTCAACAAGAAGACAGAACTCTTTACGGCCGCCGACCAGAGCAAGGGACACATCGCAAGTATCGAGCTCTACAACAAGGACGGCACGCCGGCAACAGCAGCAATCAAGCCAGTCGCATTTGCAACAAAGTCCGGGCTCCACATGAACGGCACGAACATCGCCTTCACCACCGCCAAGGCCGCATTTGCAAGCATCGACGTATTCAACATGAGCGGCAAACGCATCGCGACACTCCACCGCGGAAACCTCAGCGCAGGCGAGCATTCGTTCAGCCTCAAGGACCTCTCCAAAGGCCAGTACATCGTCCGCGTGAAAGGAGCCGGATTCGCATCATCCAAGCCGATTCTCGTCAAGTAGAGTATAACACAAAAAGCTGAATACAATTCCCGGCTCATCAGAGTCGGGAATTTCCGTATAATTTGGCCAAACGCTAGCCCCCTTGCACCACCGATTGGATAGTGGTATATTATTCCAAGAGCTATTCAACTACGAGGTGAAAAAGTGAAGGACTTGATGGCTGAACATGAAATTGGATTTGCCAAAGGCAAGAAAGAAGGCCATGCAGCTGGTCTCGCAGAAGGACGTGCAGAAGGTTTTGCAGAGGGTTTCATAGAATCTTTTGCAGAAGGCGAACTGAAGAAGGCTCGTGAAATATCGAAAGGGCTCCGCGATGATGGAGTCTCGATGGAAATCATCGTCCGCAGATCAGGCCTCTCCGAAGAAGAAATCCGAAAGTTGTAAAGACACATTCGCAAAAAAGCAAAAACGCCACCATTCTGGTGGCGTAATTTATCGTCTAAACTACAGAGCCATAACTTCTTTTTTGGTAAGACCTGTATCCTCAGCAATTTCGTCAACAGGTCTGTTTCTAGCTTTCATCCTTCTAGCGATTTCACGAGTTTTGTCAGACACATTCTCGGCAATCTTCGCGTTGATTTCGTCCGCGAAGTCCTCAAATATGCCATCAACCATGGCGTTATGGTCCCATTCTTTGTGATACACTTTCTGATAAGCCTCAAATTCTTCTTTACTAAATCTAGATACTCGCGAACACTCCGTCAACTGTTTGAACTTTCTCTCAGAAAGCGCTTCTGAAAGTTTTCGCAACCTATGCAAGTAGCGGAAGAAAAACAACCATTTACTCGAACTGTCAGACCTTTTTTCAATAAAGAACGGAACTTTCGATAGTTCTATAACCGTATAATTATATGAATCTATAAACTGTTCCCCAGTTTCCAAATCAACAGTTGTCGCTCGATGAATAATACGGTTGTCCTTGAAAACCTTTTTTTGCGTAATCGCAATAACATATTGTATGCTTCCCCATAATTGTAAGCTTCCCCATAATTAGGACTGTTCATAACTAGACAAATGGCAATAATACAATTCCCGGCTCATCAGAGTCGGGAATTTCCGTATAATTTCGCGAGTACGCTAGCCCCCTTGCTTCGCCATCAAAAAGCGAAATAAACGGATTGACAAGAACTTTGCGAAAGATGTATATTCATCATGATTTATGCACTATGGTCAAATTGTAAAGGCGACATTCATTTCTCGACCTAACCGCTTTATAGCCCACGTGAACATCAAAGGGCAAAAGACCGTAGTCCACGTGAAAAATACGGGCCGGTGCAGGGAGCTGCTGCAGCCCGGCGCTGTTGTTTACCTCGAAGAATCGACAAATCCCGCCCGCAAGACTCCTTACGACCTCATAGCGGTGGAAAAAGTCACGCCACGAGGCACGATTCTCGTAAACATGGACAGCCAGGCTCCAAACAAAGTAGCGGCAGAATGGATTCGAGCAAACAAGCGGCGGTTTCCGAAATTGCAGCTAGTACGCCCTGAATTTACCTTCGGGAATTCGCGATTCGATTTCTACATTGAATTCAATGGCCGCAAGATGTTCCTGGAAGTGAAAGGAGTCACCCTGGAGCACGACGGCTTCGCCACCTTCCCCGACGCCCCCACGGAAAGAGGAATCAAGCACCTGACAGAACTCACCCGCATAAAATCGGAGCAAATGACCGCCGAAGACGGCACGCCCTACGAATGCGGCGTCCTGTTCCTGATACAGATGAAAGGCTGCAAGCGCTTTGGCCCCGACGACAAAATCCATCCGGAATTCGGCAAGGCTCTCCGAGGCGCCCAAAAAGCAGGTGTGGAAATTTTCGTGGTGGATTGCAAAGTCACGTCAGACAGCCTCGTGGCCGACAAGCCCGTTACGCTGGTTTTGTGAATGCACGCTACATCAGGCATCAATTTTACCCCGTTTCAGTATTGGCTTTTAATAATTCAGCGATATTGGTCATCTCATCTAATCAACTAACCTTCATTTATTCACTTTCCAGTATCCTTGAGTTTTGCCGGCATGCCCCGCCTTGAAGAAAGGAAATTTTACAAAATCTCCCAGTGGCCGCCCTTGTCACCTCCGATACGGCGCAATATTCCTTTCGACTTCATCTTTTTCGTTTGGTAATAAACGCCATCTTCTGTAATTCCGCATTTCTCTGCAAGCTCTTTATTTGTCAAAGATGGATTTTCGCGAAGAAGACGCAGTATTTTCTCCGCAGTTTTCTCCGTAGTTTTCTTCGTAGTTTTTTCCGTAGCGTTTTCCATAGGAGCTTCAGCTTTGGCAAAAAACGCAAGCATCACATCCCCGGGGTGTACTGTATATTCCGTTTTGACCCCATAATCTTTGCAAAGTTTGCACATGTTTTCTATACCACGGCCCCAGGCTTCCACATAGCCGGCCCTAAAAAACGCGTTCGCGATTCTAGGGTTGTATTGTTCAGAGCGATGGCGCCGCATCAGAGTTTCGGCTGTCCAATTGGCAGGGAAAACACAGTCGTTGCTTATAAGGACTTCATCTTTATGTATGCGAATTTGAATCGGAACACCGGACGAGTAATTTGAATGCATCAGGGCATTGTAAACTGCTTCGCGCATGGCGTCCTTGGGTATCGGGTAACGTTCCACCCGAATTAGACCATCATAGCTGATGCGAGCCTTGAAATACTTGAGGTAAATAAGTTCTACGACACGATCGGCCTGAATGAACAAGGAACCGTAAATTTCGTCTTGGTATTGCAAATCGGGGCCATCGCCGAAAAAGCCAACCTTCACGAATGCTCCGCCAAACCATCTCTCTGGCCTGCGATGAAAGAGCAAAATTGCGGCTCGGGTTAATTTTCCATCTACAACCAGATTCAGGCTGTCGAGCAATTCCTCATCCGTCATCGACAAGTCCTGTGCGGTCATCCTGCCGGATTTTTTTGCCTCGCGACGAAAGATACCGAAACTTTCTTTATCCAAATCCCTAAAATCAACGCAATCAACAGGAATTGCATCCCATTTGGTTCCGGTTTTATTCAACAAAAACTGAGTAAGGGCGGTTCCCTGCAACAGTTGCTTTGTACTTCCTGTTCTATAATGATATTCTACCAACAAGCCCAAAGCGTCCCTAATTTTATTAGGAATGTCTTCCATGAGTTTTTTGGCATTTTGCAAGCCAACAACGTGTCCCTTGTCATCAACACCAATAAAAATCTTTCCGCCTTGCGCGTTTGCAAAGCCACAAACCCACTTGATGTACTCATCGCGCCAAGATTCCTTGTATTCAATGTTTTGGCTCTCTGGCATTTCGCACCTCCATTTTTGATGTTAGAGGCGTCCCTTTTATTCCGAAAGCCCAGAATAAAAAAAAACGCAGTTCTCCATTTGACAGAGAACCACGTGCTGCATTAATGTACCTAATATTGGAAAAACTGGCAAGGGGAGTAATGAAATTTTACATAGGACGTTCCCCAGCTTGCCTATACCTCATAAACTATTTACGAGAATGTATAATAATCAAGAATCAGGTCAACCGCACTTGCGTCCTTGAGGATTCGGTTTTCGTAGCGAATCCGTCTGCTTCTTATTTGCTTCTTCGCAGCTCTTTCTTGCTTTTCATATTCCTGCCGATACATGATATCCGTCATAAAAGGCGTGCGTCGAACTTCTATCTCGGGCATTTCTTCAGGTTCATTTCTTTTTTCAAAGTCCTTGAGGTCCAAATACGTCGAAATCCTTAGACGGTTCTGAGAAGACAAGCCCATGGCCGTTGCATAGACTTTTGCGTTTCGAATAATTTCTGCACCACGAGGAATCCCTATAGATTCAAGATTATCCGGAATATAAGAGAATCCCATAAAATAGACTCTCTGCGCATTTTTCAGGAATCCTTGATATTCTTCTTTTTCGGATTCATCGCGGTTCTGACGCTTCTCCCAGACCGTTTCCATCCTCTTGGCAATTTCTTGATACTTACCATTTTCTACAGCACCAAAGGGAATTTCCTCAAGAGAGCCGATAAAGCCATTGACATGGTGTATTTGCATTTCTTTTATGAAGGCTTGAGCGTCAGCATCTGCATATTGTTTATCCGATGTCAAATACAAGAAGATGCAATATTCTAGAACACGGTCATAATTAAAGGTAAGAAACACCGTTTGTTTTAAGATTTCTTCCCAATTATCTTGTTGGTCTATCAGAGAAAGCAAATGCTGAATCCAGTCAATGTTGCCAAGCCATCGATCCTTCTTTTTACCTTCACCACCTCTTACATAAGAGTTTTCCGACTCTTTTTCCGCCATAAGAATTTCACGGGCGATCAATCGCTTACCAAAGTCAGCCTCTTCTGATTTTTCTTGGCCTAGACGATTCTTTAAGAATTCATCTGTCGAGACCATCATTGAGTGGCGAATGCTTTTAGCAAAGTCCTTTACAATTGAAGAAATGATATTGTTTATCGTTTGCTTTTCTGAATTTAACCTGCGATCATAGCCATCTATTTGTCTTGCTTTCTCTTTGTATCCATCAAATGTAATATGCAAATGTTCCGGATACAAATCAAATAAATAATGCCTATCTAACAAGAGTTGTGCCGTATACTCGACACGATCTTTATAGTCGAAATCTTTCAACTTCTGCATCAGCATTGCGCCCGTAGGAAATCCATACGGGACACTGCAACCAGCACCTATAATAAATACATCAGACATTAATCTTTAACCCGTTTCAGCATTGGCTTTTAATAGTTCATCAATTCTTCGCCCCATTTACTTTCCAGTATCCGGTTTTTCTTGCTCCAACTCGTTCTATCAATTTCTTCTCTTTCAAATGAGCGAATATGCGTTCGGCCTGCCTTAAACTAATCGACAGTTTTTCGGACACCTCAACTGCGGATATATGGGGATTCTCGACAATCAGTTCAATTACCTTTTGCTCATTTATACCGACATTTATACCGACATTTATACCGACATTCGCCCCCTCAGTCGCCTCATTTTCGTCAATTAGAGCACTTTTTAGGGCGGCAAAATGCACCCGCATCCCGTTTCCAACAATCTCGTACCTGGGCAAGTCCGCACCAAGTTCCCTACATGCGTCGCAGATTTTTTCGATGCCACGGCCCCAGTTTTCAATATACCCGGCACGGTAAAACACATTGGCAATATCGGGATTATAGGGAATAGAATCATGCGGGTTCATCAACGTTTCCGCAGTCCACCCATTCGGCAAAATGCAGCGATTGCTTATGATGACAGCATCGTTTTCCACCCGTATCTGAACGGGACTACCAAACATATAGCAGTTGTGGACAATCGCGTTATACACCGCCTCTCGAATCGCGTTACGCGCATAGGGATATGTTTCCACACGACGGTCGTGTTCGTATGTGATTTTCGCCTTGAGATATTTAAGATAAATGAGGTCGATAACCTTGTCAGCGATTTTTATGAGAGAATCTTCAATGGTATCCTGATACTGCAAATCGGCACCATCGCCAAACCGGCCTATTTTCACATAGCTTCCGTTTTGAACTCGGCTCGGGTCACCATAGAAAAGCAATACGGCAGAACGCTTAAGCTTGCCATCCACCATGAGATGGAGTTTCTTCAGCAAGTCCTCATTGGAAATGTCAAGGTCTTCTTGCCTCATGCGATTGCTTCTAAGAGCCTCGCGTCTAAAAATCTTGAAGCTTTCATCATCCAAATCTTCAACACGAATATCTTCGACAACGGCGTCTTCCCAGCGGACACCCGTTTTCTTCGCGACAAATTCCGTGAGGGCAATGCCCGTCAACTGTTGTTTGGTTGCTCCGCTCCTATAATGGAATTCACCATGATAACTTACAGGATAAGAACTCGGAACAACGATAACTTCAATATATTCCAAGCCATCTTTTTCTTTCTTGTTTACTTCGGCGACAATACCGAGGCTTGTATGAATCTTGTTGGGAATATCTTCCAAAAGCCTTTTTATGTTCGAAACCCCGCAGACATTGCCGTTGTCATCCACGCCGATATACAGCTTGCCGCCCTGGGCATTGGCAAACCCGCAAATCCACTTGAGGTATTCGTCTCTCCACGACGACTTGTATTCTATGTTCTGGCTCTCTGACATAAACAACCTCTCGGACTAAATATACATTCTCGCTAAGACATAATTTGACATTTCAAAGTTTTATTTTGGAGGGGCAAGCGTTGGACTATCGTCCCAACAGTGCGGCTCGGTCATATCAAACTTCGTTTGCTGCGACTCTCGCCTTGTACTGTTGTCCCCTTCACTTCAGCCCCGACCGTGTCATCCTGAGCGAAGTCGAAGGATCTAGCCGGGTTTTGAGCTACCCTTTCTAGCGGGGATACCCCACAACGCCCCGATAAAAAAGTTCAAAATCATTACTCTAGAATTTAATCCCAGAAATATCCTTCATTGTATTTTTGCAAAGTATCGTAACTGATACGCGATTCTCCCCCACACAATGGACACACTTCGCCATCATATTTTTTCTCTTCCGCACATAACGGACAAGGGTAATCGAATTGCGATTCATCATATGTTGCCATTTTTTCATCAGAAACCAATCCATCTCCACCACAAAAATCACATCCAGATCCATCCCATAAACAGCCTCGCCCGTCACAGTGAGGACACCTTTGTAAATTGTGTTCTGTTGGATCATAGTTTTCTATATTTGACCGATTAGTCCATCCATTGCCACCACAACAGCCACATTCAGGTCTTCCAGAAATATCCATTTTGCCTTCACCCTTGCAAACAGAGCACCTAACTAATTCATAATCCTCGCAATCATAATTATCGCGGTCGCGAGCCAGCACCTTACCAGATCCATTGCAGAATTCACATTCATGACCTAAAAAGAGACATCCATCCCCATTGCACCGAGGACACCGAACTTCATCAAAATTATCGGCATTATACGACGAGGCTTTTTCTGTTAACACCAGTTTTTCACCTAAGCAAAATTTGCACCTTTCGCCATCATATTCAAAGCCTATCCCTTCACAACGGGGACAACAAATTCCGCCATAATCGTCTGGATTGTAAGAGTCGGCAGATGTTTTTTCTACAAACATTGCACCAGAACAGAACTTGCAAACATCTTCGCTAACATAAAATCCCTGACCTTCACAACGAGGACAAGCAATCATTTCTTTCTCGTCTAAAAGTTCATCAAATTTATTTAAAATACTTTTCTTTTGTTCTAATTCTATACTATTTTCAGAGGAAATATTTTCTAACTCACTGACAAAAGATTCTGTTAATAACTTTGCAGAAGGACTATTTTTATAGTCGGTAATTTTTTTCTTTACATCTTTGGCAAGATTCCTTACGGCCACTAAAGATTCATTATATTTTATCTTTCCCGCAGCAGCACTCTTTTCCAGCCGTTTTATCTCAGCCATAGCTCCAATTACATATTTCTCAAAATCTGACTCATAGCGCAGCATTCTTACACGACGACAGCGCAAGACATTCTTCATATAACCAACTTCATCATACAGAAAACACGTCTTTTTTCCATCATATTGCGAATGATGCGTGCTACATAAGTATATCAAGTTATCTGGCGAATTATTTTTAGATTTGCAATATTCATCAATATGAGCATACTCACAAGCATCAGCAGTTCCGCACAAGGCACAATGACAGCCGGCTTCAACTTTTACATCTTGCTGAATATAGCTAGGAATAGGGGCTCGGCCACCCTTAGAAGGTTCAGGCCATGGCTGTAGCAAATACTTTTTCATCCTATCTAAATCAGTGGAAGCATAAACCCTACGATCATCAACAATCTGAAATTTCAGCTTCACTGATTCTCCAATCTTTGGAGCATAACTAGTTAGAGCCTTCAATAATTCCACACTAAAACCAGTATGGATTGCAGCATCAACTTCTGATAAATTCGCCATAGAGTTTTCCTTATTTAAAATCAATACACTTTATCGGATTCGAGTTGCACAGTTCTCGAAACCACGATGATGAAACATAATGTTTATTGTCAATACCAAATTCTTTCTTTGAATCTGGCAAACCTATTTTGTATGTCCCATATGTAGAGTAATTAATGTCTAGGTGATTCAATGGATGATTTACTTCAGCATGAGCCTCATCGTAATCATATCTTACATAAGAATCTTCTACAGTCAACAAATACGATATTATATTCCAAAGCGCATCCGCTTTTACTTTGTTAAATTTACCGCATTCATCCAGAGATACATCTTCAATAGCGGCAATCAAATCAAAATATTCTATGGACGAAAGCCCTCGTTCTCGTAATTGCGATATAATTTCCTGCATATTTGCAAGTGGGGATGCGGACAATAATTTAGACAGATTGTTTGTCCAAATATAGTTTCCGGTAATCCGCTGGGCTCATTCCGTTGAGCCCGACCTTTATCCGTTTCGTGCAAAACCATTCCAGATATTTTT
>Ga0129307_1003257_pt1 | contig 10603 bp, 6 predicted proteins | sample P1105metagenome_FD_94437 | JGI IMG/M metagenome (GOLD analysis project Ga0129307, IMG submission 94437) | Capybara group fecal microbial communities from Wisconsin, USA - P1105 metagenome | ecosystem: Host-associated > Mammals > Digestive system > Large intestine > Fecal | place: USA: Wisconsin... | reverse complement strand
GGAGCATTCGCTATCAATTGTGCAGGGCTTGTTCCGCTTCCTTTGGAAGTGCCCAAAGCCTTTGCACAGGCGCTCTCAGAGCGATAGTGATACAAAATCATGCTAGCCATTGCCAAGCTTGTAGGACAGCAGGTGTAGTTGGTGTTCTGGTAGTCCATCACAAGAGGATTCCTTGCAACGGAAGTCAGTGTAACATAGTTAGGCTCCCTTCCGTTCTTTATCCAGAATATGTTCCTTGACTCATAGAGACCTGCATACTCCTTAGGAGTCAATCTGTACTCCTTGTTCCTGTCCATATCGTACATGATAAGGTAACTTGGCAAACCTTCGCCCTTCTTCAACCACTTGAAAATCCTTTTTGCTCCGTCCTGGAGCATCGCTTTGCTAAATCTAACCATCTAAACAACTCCTTAATTTCTCTTTCTTATATTCCTTCATCTTTCTCATCTTCACAGCACAAATGACTGGATTGTCCTCTCCGAAATCACAGTAGTACGGAGGGCAATCCTCATTCAGAAACGCGCAGTTCCTGCAACTCTCATCAATCATGGAATCACTTCACCTTCAGGTTTATCCTGCGGTTTGACGGAGAGTACTCGACCCCTCCGCCATAGTTCACGGTAACAACGTAGTCTCCCTTCGCAAGATTGATGGGAATGCTGAACCTGCCTTCCGAATCCGTAGTCCTTGTGTATGTCTTCATGGACTTCAATGTCCTTCCTTCGCTTCCTGTCATGATACCTTACAACCCTTCAAGCTGTTTCCCTTGCCAATCAGATAGCCGCTTCCGCTCCAGTAGTGTCCCCAGCCCTTGCTGGTTACGGTGTCCACAACGAACCAGTTCCCGTCGATCTTGTACTCGCCGTAGTAGTGGTTCCACCGGTGGACATACCGAGCCTTGACTCCGACCGCACGTGCCAATGCAATGCACAGGTGGGCCTGGTCTGCGCAGTTGCCCTTGCGAGCCTCCAAGGTCTTCCTAGCGCCTCTCTTGGTGCAGGCATACCTCTCGTACTTTATCTTGCCGCTGTTACCAAGACCCATCCAGTCAGCGATGGCTCTCATCTTGGACTTGTCTGTCCTCTTTCCCCAGCAAATGCTGCGGGCTTTTGCGACAACGTCCTTGTGAATGTTATATTTCTTTATCTGTGCCTTAGCGACGGTATTGTCTGTCGGATCGTCAGGATTGGACTTCTTCTCCTCCTTCTTCTTGGTTGTGGAGACAACGTCCACCTTCTTGGTAACGGTTGTGTACTCGCTTGCAGATGTGAGCCTGTACTTCTTGCAGTAGCTCTTTCCCTGCTTGTCGCCTCCGCAGTTGATGCAGAAGTCCGCTCCGCAGGCAGAGCATGTTATCTCCCCGTCCTTGCACTTCTTCGGATTGTCCTTCAGAACCATTGCCTTTCCGCATCTCGGACACTTGTTCAGGTATGTCTTCCTGACTTTTTTATAAGGGTTCTTAGGATAGCCGCAGCATGCACAGGTGTTGTAGCCCCAAGCAGTTATGACATCTGTCCTCTTCACCTTCTCCGTTACGGTCTTGGTCTTTGTGGACTTCTTTGATGATGAAGATTTTGAAGTGTCCGCAATCTTCGGCTCAGCCTCATCGACATACTTCTGGAAGCTTAGGCTCACTATCTCGTCTCCGAGAGGAATGCCTTCGCTGTACAGGATTCCTGTCAGCTTCTGACCCTTCTTCGCTATTGTGGTGTCGGAAATGGAGATGTTGGTGTCCCTTTGGGTCACCTTGGTTCCTATCTTGGCGTTGCTTACGGTTATCCTGTTAGCTCCGCTGTCATTCGGAGTCTTGACAGTCTTTGTTATCTTAGCCCGTATCAGCTCGTTGTATCCTGGAATCTTCACATAGACGGTATCGTAGACATGGAAATAGCTGTCATCGCCGACCAGAAGGTTCAGGTCTGCAACGCTCACCTCAATCTCGATGTCAGGATACCTCTTCTCGAGCAGGGCTCTCGCACAGGCATTGTAGATGGCATACTTGTTTGTCTCGCTGGTCGAGACCGTTCCAACCTTAGGAACCTTCATTGTGCCGTTCCTGTTCTTCTTGCTGTAGATCTGGTTATAGTTGGCTTCCGTGGTGCTGTAGTCGGAATCAGCCCCTGCATCGTCCTCAACGTACAGGTTGTTAGCCCTCTTGTTGAACGGAGCATACCAGTAGGCTGTTACAACCTCAGTCTCGGAATTGTTCTCCTGACGCTTCTCGATTATCATAGGAATCCTGTCTCCCTTGCTGACTGCAAGGCTCCTGTACTGGCTGATTATGGTGCCCAGCTGGCTCTTTGTCATTGCAGTGGCGCTTGTCTCATCGCTGCTATCGCTAAGGCTAAGCTTGGGAGCCATTGCCCTGTATGTGTCTGTCTCGCTTACCGTATGGACAAGATTGTCTGTGTTGTATCCTATGTCGAGAGCCTGAGAGTATGTGAGTCCTATGTTGTCTACCTGCTTCAAGTCCAGATACCTTCTTATCACATTGTTTCCTGCCTTCTCGTAGCGGGTTGCGAAGACCATTCCTGTCTCGCTCTCGATAAGGCGTAGAAGCTCAATCAATGTCATCGTTCCGACAGGCAGTATCTTGCTGTTCTGCCTGTTCACGAAGCTGTCGATTGTGCCTATGTCATAGTAGTCTCCGAACACTCCTTCAAGGAAACTCCTGTTAACAGCAATCTCGCTGCTTCCGGTATAGCTGTAGAGCTCGACATTGTTCAGCTCGACAAGGACCTCCTCAGCCTCCAAGGTAACAGTCTCCTTCTGCCAGTAGTCAATCTTGTACTCCTGGTTTATCACATAGAGGCAGGGCTTCAGACCATGACCTCCGCTTATCCATATCTTGTTGCCCTGCCTATACCACTTCTTGACCTTCGTATCGTCATTCAGGCTATGCTCCAAGGTTATCTCACGGATTGTCTCTGACTGCGAGGTCTCCTCTACGTAGACGCTTGTGCTGTCAAGCCATGCGATGAACTCCTCGTCAGGAGACAGCACTATGATGTCAACAACCATAGCCTACCACCTCTCGCGGAACCTTACAGCCTGAACGAGAGCTGACTCTCCGCTGTTGAAGTCGAACTCTCCGATGATGCTGAACCAGTCGCTGTCATAGTCGACATGGTCTGATATGTCTACTGTGTCGAAGCTTCCGTCCTCATTTATTGTGGTCTTGGTGAGCTTTCTGCTTGCACAGTCAATCAGGACAATGTCATTGACCTCGACATCGTTCTCTCCTGTGGAGAATATGATGAAGCTCTTTCCGGTAACCTCTTCGGTAACGGTTATCTCATCGCTCAAGGCAAGCAGCTGGATGATCGGCTTGACCTTGGCTACCCCATTGTTCGCTCCTGTGCCTACGCACAAGGACTCATGGACGCTGTATGCTGTGCCGTCAGGAATCACCAGGCTGACGCTGCAGCTGTACTCCCCAGTCTCTATCTTCTCCTTGATTGCCTTCTCCTGTATGAACTCGTACTCAAGGTCAGGAATGTGGGCGAACCTTATGGTGTTGAGGGCAGGCTTGCTGAACTCGTCCTTATCGTTGGTGAGCAGCTTGCTGAACTTCTGAAGGAACAGGGTGGCTTCCTCGATTGTGCAGCTTCCGACATAGAACTCCAATTCAAGGCTCTTCGATTCAATGCTTGAAAGGTAAGCCAAGGTGTTGTCGGAGCCGCTGACCTGATAGTAGCTGACATCATTGTTGGCTCCGCTCACTCCCTGAACATCTGTGAGGAATATGTTGTAGTATTTGGAGCTCACGCCATTCACCCAGAACTCGATGTAGTCCTCCTCAAGCTCCAAGTAATGGAACTCTATCCTCGCATTGCCTATCTCAAGGAGGCTGTCATGCAGGAAGGAGTTCTGGGCAATGAGCTCAATCTCGATGTCATCCAGTATCTCGACGATGAAGTCCTCGAAGTCCAAGCCCCAAAGGTCAAAGTCTCCGCCTATCGCTATCGTTCCGTTGGTGTCCTCGTCGATGTTGACGCTCCTGTGCCCCACCTTTCCGTTCGGCAGCACAAGATTGCACAGGAGATTTGTGCTGTTGTCGCAGTTCACGTCCAAGTATACAGTTATCCCTTCAACCACAATATCCTCAAGGATAAGGTCGTCCATGTCCAAGCCGTACAGCCTCACTGGGCTTGTGTTGTCCAATGACTTCATGTCGAACAGTGAGAAGTCCGCCAATGAATTCAAGCCCCTTATAGGGACAGGATAATTTCCTCCATGCTCAAAGCCGTTGTTCACGGAGCCCTCTATGATGCAGGCTTCAGTGAAGTATACCTGCACATAGGTTGCCTGATTCTCAATGTACTCTCCAGTCCTGATCAGGTAGACTGGCAAGCTCTTGTCAAAGACAAAGTTAAGCTCAAGCTTGGTCCAGATTCCCAATTCCCTTACAGGCTCGCTCCAGACTGTGCTCTCAAAGACCTCGTCCTCGTCATCGAAGTCGCCCTGATAGATTCCGAAGCGATAGTTGTGCTCATATGGCTCGAAGATGTCCTGCTCGTTGGCGACTGTATTCACGTCATCGTCAATCTCAATCTTCATGTAGCAGGAGGCATTGTAGGTTATGCCTTCCCCAAGGCGATTTATGACTTCCTCGTCAAGTTCGGTCCTCCAGAAGAAAGGCTTGGTCAATGTGATTGGCTTGACCTTGATCTCATCGGTCTCCAGAACCATTTCCTTGGAAACGTCAGTGATGACCTGCCCGTAGACTCCACTGCTGGTAAGCTCTATGGTAAGCTCACACCCAGCCTTCTGTTCGGTGAATAAGGCTTCCCAATTCAATGCAGACCCATTTGAGTCTGAAACGTCAGTCAGGACGCCGTCCTCTGTTTCAAAGTTCTGTATCAGGACCTCTCTAGGAAACTCAATCTTCAATGTCTTGGCGATTGTCCTTTCATTTGTTGTGAAAACCTCAATGCCATAGGTAACCGTTTCGTTCTCTAGCGCATAGCTAGGCAAATCGCTGAACACAACGCAGTACTCGTCAAGCACAACGATACCGAACTTCTTGATGACTCTGCTGTTTGAGGTGTCGGTAACCGTGATGTAGTGGGTTCCAGTCCTCAATGCATTCAGGCTGAAGCTGACAGCAGCAGTCCTGTTTGCAGTGTTCACCGTCCAGAAGAGACCGCTGTCGCCTATGTTGGAGATGGTCTCCCCGATGTCTCCGTCTCCTCCAATCTTTGTTCCGAAGCTGAACCCTTCTCCCAAGTCAATCCTGAACCTCAATGATGAGCTGGTCTCGACGCTTGTGCTTACGGTCAAGTCGATTGCAAACTGCCCTCCGACATAGACGCTGTTTGCGGAATAGTTGATGTCAAGGTTCTCGTCAATGGTGTTCATAAGGGAGGACTTGTTGGAGGAGGAATTTGGTGTAACGGATTTGACCGCACCGCTGACCTTCTTCCTGATCTCCTCATAGACAACCTGCACCCAGACATATCCGAGCTTCATTCCCGCCAAGTTGGTGGAAGTGTTCTGCGGATAGTCTATCTTCACTCCGAAATTGCCGCTCATGACCTTCTCCCGTGTTGCGCTCACATTGAAGCTCTTTGTGCATTTGGTGTAGTTCACAGGCACCGCATTTCCCTTTCCGCTTCCGCTCACATTCATGAGGGAAATGGTCGGAGCAGCTATTGTAGGATAGGCTGTCTTGCTGCTGTAGGTTATCTTGCTATGTGCATATCCGACGATGATCTTGGTGATCTTGATGTTCTGAGGAAGGGTTATCCCAAAGTTCTTGAGAGTTATTGTGGACGGACGGTTCCAAGTTCCGTTCTTTCCTCCCAAGTTGCTGCAAGTCGCATAGTTGCTGTCATCAGCCTTCAAGGCGTCCAGATTGATGAACTTCCTGTACTTTCTAGGGTTCTTCGGATTTGTGCTGTTCCAGACTGTGCTCTCGCTTGTCTGTGAAATGCTCTTCGCATAGAATTTCTGACTAGTAACCATATTATACACTTCCTTGGGCTGGATTGTAATATACTGTGAGAGTAGGGCCGATGACATAGAACAGTCCAGGGTTTGTGGTGGTGTTGGCTCCGTGGGACAATACCAATTTCATGCTTGAGCTGTTCACTCCTTTTGGAGTGGCTCCCGGATTGGACCAAGTAACAGTGCTGCTGGTGTATGATCCGTTTCCGCCCTTTGTGCCTGTTCCGCTCAGAGTGGTTCCGCTTCCGCTTCCAGTCAGCTTGACCGTTCCTGCTGGAATGCTTATGTATGCGGTGTTGCTTGAGCAGGTTCCCTGCTTGCTCTTCCATGTGCAGACAATCTTGGTGATTGTCGCTGTTGTAGGAATGTTGAATCCGAAACCTGACTTCTCGATGTTGGCAGGACGGTTGTATGAACCGTTCTTACCTCCGATAGGTGCGGAGGAACAGGTGTTACCTGCCCTGAGATTATTGTCATCACCATTGGTGTATGTGTCGTACCACTTACGGTATGGGGCGCTGTCGCTAGCAGGATTACTCACGATGGTTCCGACATACTTGCTGACGGACTTAGGACTCAGTATGGTGAATGTGGTTGTGAGTGTCTTGGCGTTGTACTGTGAGTCTCCGCTGAAGATGTACTTGACATAGACCTTTGTTGGAGTCCAGTTCATGGTCAGCTTAGCCTTTCCACTGCTATCTGTTGTCCTGTCATAATTGCTGAAGCTGGAGTTGTCGCGGGAGACTGAAATCCTCACAGTCTTTCCGCTCAGCACATTGCCCTTGCTGTCCTTGAGGACACATGCAGTAACCCAATCCTGATAGATGTCTCCTGTGAGGGCAGTGATTGTCGGTGTGTCCTTTGTGAGTGTAACATTGACAGTCTTGCTTGTAGAATCGAAATGGCTGCTGTCTCCTCCGAAGACGGCATAATAGCTGTGTGTTCCGACGCTTCCAGTATGGCTGAAGCTTGCGACACCGCCTGATGTGCTTAGAGTCTTTATCTTTGTTCCGTCCTGATAGAAATCAATCTGACCGTTCACAGCATTTCCTGACTCGTCAGTCAAGGTAGCCTTTATGGTGAAGCTGTTCTTGAAGCTGGTACTGGTGGTCGAAGTGGTGAGTGAGATGTTGGTGTTCACCCTGCTGTCAATCTCTATAGTCTTGTTGAGCACTGCACTTTGGTAAATGTCATTGGCAACTGTGGTTATTGTGATGTCCAGATTATCCTCTCCTACCAAGGTATGATTAAATGTGTATAAGCCCTCATTATCTGTGGTTCTGCTGTAGTTTGTGTTGTTTATATTAAGCGTAAAGTTGAGATTATCAATGCCTATTCCATTCCTGTTGATTATTGCTATTGTGATAGGTATCACATCACCAACATTGTAGGTTCCAGTAGGAACCAAGGTGTCGATGATAGGAACTGCCAACGATTTCTCAATCTCAGAAACCTGTGATTCTGCACCTAAAAACCTTTCCGTCTCCTCATAAACTGCCTTGAACTTAAACATGATTTTCACTCCTAAGCTATCTGCTTGACTACAATGTTCCTGTAATAGGTTTTCCTGTTCAACTGCCATTCGGAATCTATGCCGAACCTTGTGCTCTCATTTATTGTGAAGCCATTGAGATTGACGCTGTAGCTGGCAATCACACTATGGTCCTCAAAATCACTTATTACTACGCTGAAGACGCCATCCTTGACCGTGAACTTGCTGTGGATCCACATCTGATAGGTGTTGCCAGGATATTTAGGAATCTCAGTGAAGGAGCCGTTGACCTTGTATCCTACCCAATACTTGTTGTTTCCGTCATCTGTCAACTTGTACCAATTGTTGGCGTCATTGTAGATGACAAATCCGCTTGACCCGTCTGTTCCACTGATATAGCTGTCGAACTCTATGGTGAAATTGTCGGTGAGTCCAGTCAATGGAGTAATAGGAATGAATGACTCCTTCTGGCTTCCAGTATTCGTAATGACATAGCAAAGGTTTGTCCCGTCAAATTCGATGGTTGCAGTACCGCTTCTCAATGGTATTGAGCTGCCATAATTTGTCAAGCCGCTTGAGGATGAGCAGCTGTCCTCGAAGATGACAGTCTCCTCTGCAATGTCGGACAGGGTGCTCACATTGACAACCAAGGTGGCGACACCATCGTCATCAGTCATTCCTTCTCCCAAATATTCATCTCCGTTATAGAATTTCACTGACTGCCCGACAATGCCGAAGCTCTCATCTCCAATCAGAGTTCCGTACAATGTAACAGTATCAGTCAGGCTGTCGATTTCGGACGGATCAATGCTCAATGTTAGAGTGGTCTGCTCATATACATTGATTGCAACCTCCTTGACGGACTCCAGATAGGTGTCCTGTCTTGGAAGCACACATTTAAGGCTGTACCTTCCGCTAGCTTCGGAACTGAAATCAAAGCCAATCAATTCATCGCCAACTCCAAAACCGTCATTGCCGGTCTCAAGTTGGGCAATCAATTCATCGTCCTCATAAATGTAAAGGTCAACGCCGCTTACAGGATTGTCCTCTTCGTCAGTAACCATGACATCGATGTGGGCTGTGGAATTAGGCAGAATGCTGAAGCTGTCAGTGATGAAGGTTATTGTCAGCTCACTGCCTGTTCCCATGTAATAGGTCTTCATAATGACCTCCTCAAAGTCAACGGTTGTGTTCTGCTGTTGCACCCTGCAATATAGACCTTCTATGTTGTCCTCATTGTCCAATATGTTGCCCAATCCTCTGACGTGATTGGGCTGCAAAATGTAGCTTTTCATTGTCTAGACTCCTCTGTTACGATTCAATTTAAGCTTTATCTTCTCCTTCACCTTCAAGTCAAGGTTCTGGAACAGCTTGCTGTTCACCAATTTGTGTATGAACTCGTCGCTCAAGGTGGACTCCTCAATGAGCCTAAGCACCTCATCCTCGCTTACTGAATCAGGAAGGTTTATGAACTCATGCTTCAAGGTAAGCTCTCCGCTCACAACAAGCTCATTCTCGACTTCGACGAAATCTCCAGTCCTTGTGTCGAAGTCCTTTCCGGTGATCTCATCGGTCGCTATGTTGTTCAGCTTTATGTCATCAGGAGCATAGTCTGCCTTCAAGGTAGGGGCTGTCAGGTCAAAATCGCTGAAGCCGTTCACTATGCTGCTTCCGACTGCCCTTCCGACAGTCAGTCCTGTTGAGGTCATGTCTCCGACCCTTCCGAGAGTGTTCTCGAACTCCAGGACAACCTTCCTCTGTATTGTACCTGGAGAGGCAATTCCCATTGAACTCAACAGTCCGCTGACGATGTTCCTTCCTATCTGGCGAGCCTTTGCGACCAGCTGGCTTCCTGCACTCAGCATGCGGGAGCCGATTCCCATGAACTCGCTGTATACCTTTCCGGGCAATCTGCTGACCTGTCCTGTAACAGCAGTTACAACACCTGAAGCCTTGCTCCTTGCATTGCTCACCCAACTGGAAGCGCCGCTGGCAATCCTGCCTGTGGTGCTGGAGATGTAGTTTCCAACCCGGTTAGGCAACTGGCTGAAATAGCTGACAACGCTAGACAGGAACTTGCTGGAGGCACTCTTCCCTTTGCTCACGATAGCGGAAGCCCAACTTATAACGGAGCTTATTGTCCTTGTCAGGTTTGTCATGACGATGGACGCTACACGGGTGAAGATTCCTGTCAAGGAGGATATGATTGTCCTTAGAATGCTCACGATATTGCCGACTGCACCTCCAATGAATCCAGCTATTGCACCGAATACGCTCATGAAGACAGCCTGTGTCTGCCTCAATGCAGGAACGATTCCCGGTGAACAGCCCAGCAATATGCAGACAATCCTTCTCAAAGCCTCGACTATCAGTCCGACAGGACCCAAGATAGCCAATGCAACGCCAAAGCTTCCAATGGCTTCCCAAGCGCTTTTCGCACTGTTCACAACCTTGCCCAAGAAGTCTCCCAACTGTCCGAACACATCGATTATCGCCCTTACGATGTCAAAGCCTCCTGTGGCGCTAGGAGGGAACAGCTCGTTCCAAGCCTTCCTAGCCCAATCTATGACAGGAGCCAACGCCTCGCATATGTCATTCCAAGCGTTAGACAGATCATTCAGGAATCCTTGTACGTTAGGATTGTTGATGAATGCGCTCCAAAGCCTGTGCAGACCTGCTGTTATGGCACTTATCATTGAGCCCACATCAGTCCACCATCCGAAGCTCTTTCCTACCTCATAGACTGCAACTGCAATGGCTATCAATGCAACCGCTACCCAAGTCAAAGGGTTAGCCAATATCGCAGCAGCCATTGCCCAGAAGCTTGCAGTCAAACCGCTGTTAGCGGCAGTCTGAAGCACAGCAGCGTCCGCACCTGCAATCTGAGCTATTGTCAGGAATGTGGACTTCAATGTAACTGCGTCCTCAGCAACTTCCATCAACCCCAAAAATCCTGCTGTCTTTTTGACGGCACTTCCCACATCATTGAAAACGCTTATCATGGGGGCGATGCTTGGAGCGACAGTTGCAAATCCGCTGACTGCGCCTGCAATGCCTATCAGCCCCTGAAACAATCCAGGAAACCTGTCATTCAAGTCATTGAGCTTCTGCACAGCCATGTCTATGTATGGAGTGAACATCTCTCCCACATGCCTACCTGCG
>Ga0129307_1003254_pt1 | contig 10627 bp, 8 predicted proteins | sample P1105metagenome_FD_94437 | JGI IMG/M metagenome (GOLD analysis project Ga0129307, IMG submission 94437) | Capybara group fecal microbial communities from Wisconsin, USA - P1105 metagenome | ecosystem: Host-associated > Mammals > Digestive system > Large intestine > Fecal | place: USA: Wisconsin... | reverse complement strand
GGCATATTTATCGCCTTGGAAAACGTTTTTGCCGTCTTTGCTTAAAGACATATTACAGTGCATGCCCGAACCGTTGTCGCCGGCGAACGGTTTCGGCATGAAACAGGCGGTTTTGCCGTGTTCGGCAGCCACATTTTGCGCGATATATTTATAAATTTGGGTTTCATCGGCTTTTAGTGTCAGGCTGTTGAATCTTGTTGCGATTTCGTTTTGTCCGGCAGTCGCCACTTCGTGGTGATGCGCTTCAATCACTAATCCCATTTTTTCTAATAACAGACACATTTCGGAACGCAAATCATGGCCGGCATCGTTCGGTGCGACGGCGCAATAACCGCCTTTCACCAGCGGGCGATAGGCGTTGTTGCCGTCTTCGTATTTTCGGTTGGTGTTCCAGCCCGCTTCGATGTCGTCGATTTTATAGGATACGTTATTCATCGCGGTGCTGAAACGCACGTCGTCGAATAAGAAAAACTCCGGTTCCGGCCCGAACAACGCCGCATCCGCAATGCCGGTTGATTTCAGATAATTTTCCGCACGCATGGCGATGGAACGCGGATCGCGATCGTAACTTTGCATGGTGTTCGGATCGTAAATGCTGCAACGAATCGATAAGGTCGGGATTTGAGCAAAGGGATCCACGACGGCAGTTTCGGCGATTGGCATTAACAGCATGTCGGCTTTATTGATGGCTCGCCAGCCTTCTACGGAGGAACCGTCGAACATTTTGCCGTCTTCGAAGAAATCTTCGTCGATTGCGCTGACAGGTAATGACACGCCGTGTTCTTTACCTTTGATGTTGGTAAAACGAAGCAGCACGAATTTGATGTGGTTTTCTTCAATAAGTTTAAAAACGTTGCTGATAGCGGTTGCGTTTGACATATAAAACTCCTTTATATTTTTAGTCGGATTTGATGCCAGAAAATAAGTTTCAAGCACGGTTCAGACAATATCACAGAATTTGCCAAGTGCAACGTTTAAAATGGTAAAAATATAATAAAAGATCTGTTTAATTAGAGATTATATAAATTAAACTTAAAACATTTATATAAATATCAATAAAAGTTTTATTTTATTGATTTAAGACTGGCACGAAAATGCTCGCGGATGGGAAACATAAAGACGTTTTTCAGATTAAAGTGCGGTCAAAATTTTAAAGATTTTTTACATCAAAAAACTGTTCTAAAATTGACCGCACTTTTGTGGTGTTCGCATGAAATTAAAGTCAATGGGTTAAAAAAGTTCTCATTCGGCATGGAAAGCTCTATCATACCTTGTCGATTTATCCGGCTAACTTACAAGGAATTTATGATGAACATTAAAAAAATCACGCCTCAACAGCTACGGGAAAAGCTCGCTCGGGGCGCATTATTAATCGATATTCGTCATGCGGACGAACATCGTCGCGAATATATCGAGCATTCGCTGAGCCGTCCTTTGGACGATTTGCAGCAGAAAATCGAAACCGATGCGACTTGCGTGGTTTTTCATTGTCAATCGGGTCTGCGGACGCAGGCGAATATCGAACGGTTGGCCAAAACGGCGGAACATGTGGCCGAAGTCTATATTTTAGACGGCGGATTGGCGGCATGGAAAAAAGCGGGCTTTGCCACCGTGGCGGATAAAGGGCAACCTTTGCCGTTAATGCGCCAAGTACAAATTGCGGCGGGCGGTTTGGTGTTATTGGGCGTGCTGTTGGGATACGGCGTGTCGCCCTGGGGTTTTCTGTTAAGCGGATTGGTCGGCGCCGGCTTGGTTTTCGCCGGAATATCGGGTTTTTGCGGCATGGCGGTGTTATTATCTAAATGTCCGTGGAATAAACGGTGATCGGCATAATAATCGATTCATCACATCAATTCGGCATGCAAACACAACTCGCCTTTCAATAATAATTTTTGTAAAATGAGCACCGTTTTTGCTGAGGGTGGTCGAAGGACAGCCCTCGGTTTCGTTTTATGTTATTGAGATAATTTTTTATGAGTCATTCCGTGCCTAATATCGGCTTTGTCAGCCTGGGCTGCCCGAAAAATTTAGTGGATTCCGAACGCATTCTGACCGAACTGCGCAGTGACGGTTACAATATTATTCCTACCTATGAAAATGCCGATTTGGTGATTGTAAATACCTGCGGATTTATCGATTCGGCGGTGCAGGAATCGCTTGAGGCAATCGGTGAAGCGCTGGAGGCCAACGGCAAAGTGCTGGTGACGGGTTGCCTGGGCGCAAAAGAGAATCAAATTCGCCAAGTACATCCGAAAGTATTGGAAATTACCGGTCCGCACAGCTATGAAGCGGTGATGGAACACGTGCATAAATATGTGCCGAAACCGGCGTACAATCCTTATATCAACGTGGTGCCAAGTCAGGGCGTGAAGTTAACCCCAAAACATTATGCTTATTTAAAAATTTCCGAAGGCTGCGATCATAAATGTACTTTCTGTATTATTCCGTCATTGCGCGGTGATTTGGACAGCCGTCCTATTACTCAAATTCTGGATGAAGCCAAACGTTTGGTGGATTCCGGCGTGAAAGAACTATTGGTGGTTTCGCAGGATACGTCGGCCTATTCCTTGGATCAAAGCAAAGAAACGCAGAATAAAACCGTTTTTTGGAACGGTATGCCGATTAAAAACAATCTGATTACCCTGTGTCAGATGCTGGGAACGCTGGGCGCGTGGGTGCGTTTGCACTATGTTTATCCTTACCCGCACGTGGACGAGCTGATTCCGTTAATGGCGGCGGGCAAAATTTTGCCGTATCTGGATATTCCGCTGCAACACGCCAGCCCGAAAATTCTGAAAGCCATGAAGCGTCCGGGTTCCGTAGAACGCGTGTTGGAACGCATTAAAAAATGGCGTGAAATCTGCCCTGAATTAACCTTGCGTTCAACTTTTATCGTCGGCTTTCCGGGCGAAACCGAAGAAGATTTTCAGCTATTGCTTGATTTCTTAAAAGGAGCGCAGCTGGATCGCGTCGGTTGTTTCAAATTCAGCCCGGTGGAGGGCGCGGCGGCGACGGATATGCCGGACCAGGTGCCGGAGGATGTGAAAGAAGATCGTTTTCGCCGTTTTATGCAGTTGCAACAGGAAATTTCTGCGGCGCGGCTGCAGCGGAAAATCGGTAAAACACTGAAAGTTATTGTGGATGAGATTGATGAAGAAGGCATTATCGGTCGGTCCATGGCGGATGCACCGGAAATCGACGGCGTGGTTTATGTGGATAATTTGAGCCAAAGTGCGGTCAAAATTGGTGACATTATTGATGTCCGAATTAGCCAGGCAGACGAATATGATCTGTGGGGAACTTGTTAGATCAAACTGAGGAAAAGCTCATGACAGAACAGCAAAAAAATCCAAGTGTCGAAACGTTTGAACAAGCGATTGTGGAAAAAAATTATGAGGCCGCCTGTACGGAATTACTGAACATTCTCGCGAAAATCGACAGCAATTTCGGCTATATCACAGGCATTGACTGCCGCATGCCGATTCAGTTGGCAAACGAAAATCTGGTGCAGGACAAACATGTTTACTTTTGCACCCGAATGGCAACGGCAATCACCGCTTTGTTCACCGATAAAGCCTTGTCGGTTTCCGATTCCGGCGCTCAGCGTTTCTTTATGTTTCAGCGCTGGCTCGCTTTGATTTTCGCCAGTTCGCCTTATATTAATGCGGATCATATTCTGCAGGTTTACAATCAGAATCCGGATCCGAATTCGTCCGATATTCGCATTGACAACAATCCCGCTTCGTTGGTGAAATTCTGCATTATGTATTTGCCGGAATCGAATTTAAACGTAAATCTGGATATTTTGTGGCACCTGAATCCGACTCTTTGCGCCTCCTTATGTTTTGCACTGCAATCGCCGCGGTTTATCGGTACGCAGACGGCATTTTCAAAACGAAATACCATTCTGCAGTGGTTCCCGGCCAGATTAGCGACGTTGCCCGATTTGAATAATGTTCCGAGCGCTATTTCCCACGATGTGTATATGCATTGCAGTTATGACGTCGCCGCCAATAAACATCAGGTAAAACATGCGTTAAATCAAGTGGTTCGCCGTCATATCGAACTGCTCGGCTGGCAGGATCGCGATGTCTCCCGCATCGGCGATAAAAACGGTAAACCCGTCATGGTGGTGGTGCTGGAGCATTTCCATTCCGCCCATTCCATTTATCGGACTCATTCCACCTCTATGCGCGCGGCGCGCGAGCATTTTTATCTGATCGGTATCGGCGGCGACGCGGTGGATCAATTAGGACGCGATGTTTTCGACGAATTCCGCCTGGTGCAGGGTGCCAATTTGAAAGATAAAATGGAATTCGTACGTAACGTTTGTGAAGAATACGGCGCGGCAATTCTTTATATGCCGTCGATCGGCATGGATTTGCTGCCGATTTTCCTGAGCAATACGCGCCTGGCCCCGATTCAGGCGATTGCGCTGGGGCATCCGGCGACCACGTATTCGCCTTATATTGAATACGTGGTGGTGGAAGACGATTATGTGGGTTCGGAAAGCTGTTTCAGCGAAACGCTGCTACGCTTGCCGAAAGATGCGTTGCCTTACGTTCCTTCCGCTTTAGCGCCAAAATCGGTGAACTACAAACTGCGGGAGAATCCTGAAGTGGTCAATATCGGTATTGCCGCCACTACGATGAAATTGAACCCGTATTTCCTGGAGGCGTTAAAAGCCATTCGTGATCGCGCTAAAGTGAAAGTGCATTTTCACTTTGCTTTGGGACAATCACAGGGCATTACGCATCCCTATGTGGCGCGTTTTATCAAATCTTATTTGGGCGATGACGCCACCGCTCATCCGCATACGCCGTATCACCAATATTTGGAAATCCTGAATAATTGCGACATGATGCTGAATCCATTCCCGTTCGGCAATACCAACGGCATCATCGACATGATCACTCTGGGCTTAGTGGGCGTATGCAAAACCGGTCCGGAAGTGCACGAACACATCGATGAAGGCTTGTTTAAACGTCTTGGTTTGCCGGATTGGTTAATCGCCAATACGGTGGACGAATATGTGGAACGCGCCGTACGTTTGGCGGAAAATCATACCGAACGCCTGGCATTGCGTCTGCACATTATCGAAAATAACGGTTTGCAGACCCTGTTTATGGGCGATCCGACCCCGATGGGACGAACTTTCTTAGCGAAATTAACCGAATGGGCGGATAAAAACGGCGTGACGTTAGCGGACTCCTCCGCTAAAGCCGAGAAGAAAGCGACGACCAAAAAACAGGCACCCAAAAAAACGGCGGCAGAGAAAAAATCTGCGACCACAAAGCGGCGAACCACCAATAGCAAAGCCTGAAATCCGTCGCACGATATTTGCTGAAAAGGTTCGCACTGAAAAGTGCGGGCAAAAAAAGCCACGTTTTTTTGCGGGGTTCTTAAAGCTCAGTAATCCTTGCAAAGATTGCCCATAAAAAATCTCGCCGATATTTCGCGGCGAGATTTTTTAATATTCCCATTCTTCCGGATTAATGCCCAGTTCGCGCATAATTTCTTTGGCGTTCTCGGGAATTTCGTCATGGCGTTCCTTCAACAGATCGTTGTCCGTCGGCAACGGCTGCCCGGTGAAGGCGTGCAGAAACGCCTCGCACAACAATTCGCTGTTGGTGGCGTGACGCAGATTTTTGATTTGGCGGCGAGTGCGTTCGTTGGTCAGAATTTCCAATACTTTAATCGGAATCGACACCGTGATTTTCTTCACTTGCTCGCTCTTTTTGCCGTGTTCTGCGTAAGGGCTGATATATTTTCCATCCCAATTTGCCATGTAAAATCCTAATCACTGAAATTTTGTGGGTATTCTAATCAAAAAACGGGCAAATCTCAATCCGGCCGTACGGACCGCCGGACAAAGCCGTTTATACGTCGGCTGAATAAAACATCATTTTACGCTTCGTTATCTTTCAACCTTGTTTTTGGCGGATTTTCCGTAAAAACGTGTTAAATTTTGACCGCACTTTTTGCCTTTTTAGGCTATAATAACCCGCATTTTTCATCATTTTTATAGAAATCGAGATTATGGACAGCAAATTTAACGTTAAAACCTTCCAAGGTATGATTCTCGCCCTGCAGGATTACTGGGCGCAACAAGGCTGCACCATTGTGCAGCCGTTCGATATGGAAGTGGGCGCCGGCACCTCTCACCCGATGACCGCACTGCGCGCGTTAGGCCCGGAACCGATGGCCTTCGCCTATGTTCAGCCTTCTCGCCGGCCGACGGACGGTCGTTACGGCGAAAACCCGAATCGCCTGCAGCATTATTATCAATTCCAAGTGGTCATTAAACCCTCTCCGGATAATATTCAGGAACTCTACCTCGGCTCACTTAAAATGCTGGGTTTCGATCCGACTCAGCACGACATCCGTTTCGTGGAAGACAACTGGGAAAACCCGACGTTAGGCGCATGGGGCTTAGGCTGGGAAGTGTGGTTAAACGGCATGGAAGTGACCCAATTCACTTATTTCCAACAAGTGGGCGGGCTGGAATGTAAACCGGTTACCGGCGAAGTCACTTACGGTTTGGAGCGTCTGGCGATGTACATTCAGGGCGTGGATTCCGTTTACGATTTGGTATATTCCGACGGTCCGTTAGGCAAAACCACTTACGGCGACGTATTCCACCAAAACGAAGTGGAACAATCCGCCTATAATTTCGAATACGCCGACGTGGATTTTCTGTTCGAATGTTTCAACAAATACGAGCAAGAAGCAAAATTCCTGTTAAAACAGGAACCTCGCCTGGAAAACGGCAAAGAATTTTGGGTGGAAACCGCATTACCGCTGCCGGCTTACGAACGCATTTTAAAAGCCGCTCACAGCTTCAACTTACTTGACGCCCGTAAAGCGATTTCCGTCACCGAACGCCAACGCTACATTTTACGTATCCGCGCGTTAACCAAAGGTGTGGCGGAAGCTTATTACGCCAGCCGCGAAGCGTTGGGATTTCCGGGGTGTAAGAAAGGATAAAAAGGGAGCTATATGCAACCCTACTCAAAATCACTAAAACGGCTTTCCCCAAAATTACGCGCTGACCAAACAGATGCAGAACGTAAGCTGTGGCAACGGATAAACCGAGATCAGTTGCTGAGTTTTGGCGTTGTTTTAGTGTTTTGAGCTTATTAAGTTCTGTATTTAATTTGTGATGAAGAACTCGAATCCTGTTGCGCTATGTTCGAGTTAAAAGCGGTCAAATATCATTAAAATTTTGCTTGTATTTGTATATCATGATTTTAAGGAACCAAAATGAACTATGCTTTTATTGATTACGAAAATCTGAATTCTTTAGACGGATTAGAATTACAAAGCTATGAGCGGGTATTTTTATTTCTAGGAGCAAAGCAGGGGCATATCAAACTGTCAGGAAAGTTTAATGATGAAATCAATATGACGCTCATTACGGTAAAAAACGTATCGGAAAACAATGTCGATTTCCATATTGCTTATTACCTGGGAAAATTGGATGCCACCGTAGATAAAAGTATAGAATTTCATGTTCTTTCCAAAGATAAAGGTTATGATGGGCTTTGCCATTTTGTTAAACATCAACGGGAAGCGAGAATTTGCAGTCGTAAAACAATAGAAACTAAACCGCAAAATGATATTGAACCGAAAGTTCTGGCTTTGCCTTCACCGGCGGATATCGAAAAAGAAAAAGTAAATCAAATCTTTCAGGAATATAAATCTTTTATGGCAAAAAGAGAAAAAAGACATTTACCGGCCAAACTTTTATCATTGCAAAACAATATTCATAACCAGACGAGCTTAAAAGGTTCGGATAAGCAAAAAGCAAGGGATGTTATTGCTAAGGTGATCGGCAGATTGTCCCAGGAAAAATTATTAAAAGTGACAGATACGAAAGTAAGTTATCCTTAAATCTTATAATCAGACGGTGGCTCAGGCCACATCCTAAAAGAGACAAATAAATGACAACACAAAATTTCCTCGCCGAGATCGGCACTGAAGAGCTGCCGCCTAAGGCGCTCAAAAAATTAGCCGCCGCATTTGCGGAGAATGTTGAAAACGAGCTTAACCAAGCGAGTTTATCTTTCGATAAAGTGGAATGGTATGCCGCGCCTCGCCGTTTGGCGGTGAAGGTGTTGAACCTTGCCACCAGCCAGCCGAGCAAAGAAATTGAAAAACGCGGACCTGCGGTATCGGCGGCGTTTGACGCGGAAGGCAATCCGACCAAAGCGGCGGAAGGCTGGGCGCGCGGTTGCGGTATTACTGTTGATCAGGCGGAACGTTTGGCAACGGATAAAGGCGAATGGTTGGTTCATCGCGCGCGGATTGAAGGTCAGCCCACTAAAAATTTAATGCTCGACATCGTAGCGAGATCTCTGGCGAATCTGCCGATTCCGAAAACCATGCATTGGGGCGATAAAACCGTGCAATTCGTGCGTCCGGTTCACACGGTGACGTTATTGTTGGGCGGCGAGTTAATTGAAGGCGAAATTTTAGGTATCGCCAGCGGTCGCACCATTCGCGGTCACCGTTTCCTTGGCGAAGCGGAATTCCAAATCGCCCATGCCGATGACTATCCGCAAATGCTAAAAGATAAAGGTTCGGTGATTGCCGATTTTAACGAGCGTCGCGCCATTATTTTGGCGGATTCTCAGGCAAAAGCGACCGCACTTGGCGGCGTGGCGGATATCGAAGACGATTTGTTGGACGAAGTGACTTCACTAGTGGAATTTCCGAACGTGTTAACCGCTACTTTTGAAGAGCGTTTTCTGGCGGTGCCGGCGGAAGCCTTAGTTTACACCATGAAAGGCGACCAAAAATATTTCCCGATTTACGATAAAAACGGAAAACTTCTACCGCACTTTATTTTCGTCTCCAACATTAATCCTGAAGATCCGACGGCGATTATCGAAGGTAACGAAAAAGTGGTGCGTCCGCGCTTAACCGATGCGGAATTCTTTTTTAAAACCGACTTAAAACAACGCCTGGAAGATCGTTTACCGCGCTTAGAAACCGTATTGTTCCAACAACAATTAGGCACGTTACTTGACAAAACCAAACGTATTCAAGCGCTTGCGGGCGAAATCGCCGAACAAATCGGCGCGGATAAAGCCAAAGCGGCGCGCGCGGGCTTGCTGTCGAAATGCGATTTAATGACCAATATGGTGTTCGAATTCACCGACACCCAAGGCGTAATGGGCATGCATTATGCCCGTCATGACGGCGAAGACGAAGAAGTGGCGGTTGCCTTGAACGAGCAATATATGCCGCGTTTTGCCGGCGACCAATTACCGAAATCCTTGGTGGCGAGCGCAGTGGCTTTGGCGGACAAATTCGACACGCTCACCGGGATTTTCGGCATCGGACAAGCGCCGAAAGGCAGCGCCGACCCGTTTGCGCTCCGCCGTGCCGCATTAGGGGCGTTGCGTATTATCGTAGAGAAAAATTTACCGCTGGATTTGGAAAAAATCGTTGAAAAATCGACCGCACTTTTCGGTGACAAACTCACCAATAAAAATGTGGTGGACGATGTGGTGGACTTTATGCTCGGCCGTTTCCGCGCCTGGTATCAGGACGAAGGCATTGCGGTGGACGTTATCCAGGCGGTGCTGGCTCGTCGTCCGACGAAACCGGCGGATTTTGACGCCCGCGTGCGCGCGGTGTCGCATTTCCGCACTCTGGATTCGGCGCAAGCCTTGGCGGCGGCGAACAAACGCGTAAGCAATATTCTGGCGAAAGTCGAAGGAAAAATTTCATCAAAAATCGACCGCACTTTATTGCTCGAACCGGAAGAAAAAGCCTTGGCGGAACAAGTACTTGCGTTGCAAACGGAACTGGCGCCGGTATTTGCCAAGGGCGAATACCAAACGGCGCTGGATCGCTTAGCAGGCTTGCGTGAAGTGGTCGACAACTTCTTCGACAAAGTGATGGTGAATGCGGAAGATGAAAAACTGCGGCAAAACCGTCAGGCGATTTTAAACGTTCTGCGTAATCTGTTCTTACAGGTGGCGGATATTTCTTTGTTGCAGTAAAGCTATAAAGAAAAAGGTCTGAATTCGGAAGGATTCAGACCTTTTTTGTTTCGCCCGAAACCTTTATTTCCACCAAAGTGCGGTCAGAAAAATGCCTAAAAATGTGAAGGCAAGACAACCGAACAGGTGCAGGCTCATAATGCCGAACGCCCAGCCGATTTTGCCTTGCAGAAAGTTTTCCACCACTTCGGCGGAAAACGACGAAAAAGTGGTGAGGCTGCCGAGAAAACCGGTAATGACAAACAACTTAACGGCGCCGCTGACTTGTGGGAATTGCCAGAAGAAGGCGGTGCAAACGCCGATGATGAAACAGCCGGCATAATTGGCAATGAGGGTGCCGAAAGCGAGATGATTGAGCAACGGATTCAGCCATATGCCCAACGCCCAGCGTGCGGAGGCGCCTAATGCCGCGCCGCCGCTGATCAGTAAAAGAGGCTGCCACATATCAGTAAATTCCGAAGACGGCGCGGGCATAACTGGCTACCGCTTCGTCTTTGTTGAAACCGATGCGTTCCAAATGCGGCACTTTTTCTACCATGCGCGCATCCGCATTGCCCATAACGCAGCCCTTGCCCACTTCGGTGAGCATTTCGATGTCATTCATGCCGTCGCCG
>Ga0129307_1003253_pt1 | contig 10635 bp, 10 predicted proteins | sample P1105metagenome_FD_94437 | JGI IMG/M metagenome (GOLD analysis project Ga0129307, IMG submission 94437) | Capybara group fecal microbial communities from Wisconsin, USA - P1105 metagenome | ecosystem: Host-associated > Mammals > Digestive system > Large intestine > Fecal | place: USA: Wisconsin... | reverse complement strand
CACGGCACCCGCCTCGCAGACCGTAGAGAGCGGCAAGACGGCCACCAAGCCCGCCGACCCCACCGCAAGCGGATGGTCTTTCGGCGGCTGGTATCAGGACGCAACTTGCAACATCGCGTTTGACTTCGCCACTCCGATCACGGCTAATATCACGCTGTATGCGAAGTGGACGAAGGACAGTGGCGGTGAAGAACCTCCTGTACCGATCACCTACACCGTGACCTTTGACGCAAACGGTCACGGTACGGCTCCTTCTGCTCAGACCGTAGAAAGCGGCAAGACGGTCACTAAACCCGCCGATCCTACGGCAAGCGGCTGGACCTTTGGCGGATGGTACAAGGAAGCAGCCTGCAACAATGCTTTTAACTTCTCCACGCCGATTACTGGCAACATCACGCTGTACGCTAAGTGGACGAAGGTTGCCGGCGACCCTGTTCCGACAACCAAGTATACCATTACCTACGTTCTGAACGGTGGTACGCTGGACGGTAAGACCGGCACAGTCATTGTTTCTGTGGAGGATGGCGCTACGATTACCCTGCCGAAGCCCACAAGGAGCGGTTACACCTTCGATTATTGGGAGGGCTCCAGATATGCGGCAGGCGCAAGCTACAAAGTAACCGGCGACCACACCTTTACCGCACAGTGGAAAGCCAACTCAACGGGCACTGACGGAAAGGACACATCCCCCAAGACTGGCGACAACAGTCACATCGGCTTGTGGATCGCACTGATGGCTACCTCCCTGATCGGTCTCGGCGGCGTGAGCGTCTACGGTAAGGGCAGGAAACGCAGAACGAGCAGATAACAGAATACAACAGTGCCATGAAAAAGTGCGGTGACGGTATTATGCCGCCACCGCACTTTTCATAAGGGGATCTCGTTATGAAGGAAACAGATATGATGGGGATGCGCACCGAGCCGCCCAGGCAAATGACCATAGAGCAAAAAAAGGCTTATCACAGGCGGTTGAAGCGGCGAAGAAAGCGGCGGCGACAAGCGGCGGCCATGGGCGTTATGCTGCTGATGTTGATTGCTGTGCTGATCGGGCTGATCGTTCTGACGAAGAAGGACAAGCTGCGCGGCACATGGGAGCTGGATCAGGTGACAGTCTATAAGTTTGATGGAAAAGGACACGGCGAACTGCAACTTCCACAACAAGGCTATGCGTTTGATTATTCGATTGATGGAAAGCACCTGTATATTGATTTTTACGATCCTGCCGCCGAAGATACAAGTTACACCTATGAAGCAAGCAAGGACACGCTGCTTTTGACAAACGACAACGGACAGGAATACCAATTTATGAGACGAAGGTGAGGATATGCGTTATCAGCCGAAGCATCGGAAATGTCGAAAACGCGGTAAAAGACGCGGCTTGCGGCTTCTACTGGGAGTGCTTTTCGCCGTCACATTCTGCATTTCGACCTATATGCTGGTGAAAGAGCTGATACAGGCAGAAAGAGAAAAAGCTGCCTTTTCGGAACTGTCCGCTATTGTTGCAGAGACAAAGGAGCAGGAAACGCCGCAAGCACAGACAGCGCCCCCAAGGGAGTATGCACCGGAACCGATTGTGATTCATGTTGAGCCGGCTGCAACCGTTCCTCCTGCGACACCCATTCCGACACCGGAGCCTACCCCAACGCCATCGCCGACCCCGCTTCCGCAATATGCCCCTCTATTTGAACAGAACGCCGATTTCTTTGGCTGGCTTTCCATTGATGGAACAAATATAGATTATCCCGTGATGTATTCCCCGGATAGGCCAGAATATTATCTCAAACGGGCATTTGACGGCACCGATTCAGCCAGCGGTTCGCTGTTTATTGACGGTGAATGTCCCGCCGATGGGAATAGCTATTTAATATATGGGCATCACATGAAAAACAAGACGATGTTCGGGCAGCTTCCCAAATATGCGGAGAAAAGCTATTACGAGAAACACCCGATTATCCGTTTTGATACCCTCTATGAGCAGCGGGAATATCAGGTGATAGCAGCATTTTTCAGCCGTCTGTACTGGAAGAGTGAAATCGGTGTGTTCCGATACTATCAATATACCGATCTCACCGACGAGACAGTGTTTAACGAGTTTATAGAGCAGGTTCAGGCGGCGGCGATCTATGACACCGGCTTTAGCGCCGAATACGGAGACGAGCTGCTTGTGCTGTCCACCTGCAACTATCATACAGAGGATGGTAGGTTCGTTGTCGTAGCAAAGAAAAAGGATAGGTAGAAATGATGAGTTTCCAATCTATAACAAAAAAAGGAGTAGATCGCGTGTGCAAGTGGCAGCATCCCTTCTCAATTCGAGTATTCAATTTTTACTCAAAACCGGATGAGCCGAAGAAATATCATAGGGGGTACTATCTCTTTTGCTATTTAATCCCATAGTATCGGCGTGACAAGGAGTAACTATTGAAACAACGCGATCAGGCTGTTACCAGATCGCGTTGTTTTTATTTCTCTTTAATCATCTCTGCTTGACGACACAGGACAATATACCTTTGGGATTCAGCCTCGCTCTTATCAGCGAAGAAATCAGCAACACTTTTGGAAACTGTACCGCTTCTTGCATTCGGAAAGGCAACGGCATCCAAGCTGATGTTCAGCTCCTGTGCCAGAAGGACAATCGTTTCAAACTTTGGGTTGCTTCTACAGCGTTCTATTTCAATAATCGTGCGCACGCTCATGTTTAAGCGTTCCGCAAGAGCTCGTTGAGTTAATCCGCGCTTTGTTCTTGCATTTCGCAGCGCGGAGGCAAATAAATCAAGAGAATTGGTCACTACGCATCACCTCATTTATATTGTATGATGCGCTGCGGCTCATATAAATGACCATGTAGATCACACTCAATGATGTGCGGCTCATTTTCCGAAAGGAGATGACACCAATGAGAATAAGGAGGGATACATAGAGGAATCTTTTATGAAAGGTTCCTGACAAAAACAAAAAGGAAATTATGTTTGGCTGATTGTAGCCTTTATGTTTCGAGTTGCGCTCAGACAAGTAAGTTGCAACTCTCTTTTTATGCGCTCTACTCCATCGCTCCTTCGTATGAAGGAGAAAAAGAGCGCGGTTGCCCTGGCATTAATAAGCAGCCGCTTCAACAGCGGTGTAGATCGCCGCCCTCTGATTTCGATTCTCCACGCCCAAAAAATCGAAATCGGAGGTAAACAATGAAGATAATCAATTTGCGGGAATACTATCCCTTTTACAACACGGATGTATTTCTGGAGGTTTCCGATGAGGTTGCTGCTTTTCTTGCAGAAGATAGGCGGCTTCAGATCAACTACACGCAGTACATCCGCGACAACAGAGCATTTTATTCGCTCGACTGCGGCGATGGACTTGAGGCTGAAGCGGTCTGCAAGCCGGAACAGCCGGATGAGGCCATGGAACGCAGAGAACGTGAGCACCTGCTTGAAATGGCGTTAGCATCGCTGCCGGAGACCCAGCGCAGACGGTTGTATGCTCATGTGGTGCTTCAAAAAAGCAAACGTGAGATTGCAGAAAGCGAAAATGTCAGCAGCGCCTCTGTTGGTGAAAGCATAAGGAGAGGAATTGCGAACCTCAAAAAAATATTAAAAGATTTTTTCTGAGGAGCCCTTAATTTTGGCCGATTTTTCTTTAGGTATATGAGAGGACCTTTTTCTCGACCAGCACCTTGACAATTTCATATACACCGTTATGAGCACAGACCCCGTGCGGCAAAACTGCCAAGCGAGCTAAGGTGCGCCGCCATGACGACAGCCTGCCCCTCCCACGGGCGGGCAGGCTGTCCGAGCGATCTACGCAGCCTTACACCTGATGCCCTGGCAACATCAGGCGCGATGACAGCACGGGCGAACGCAACTCCAGCTACGGCCTCCCACTGACTTGAGGGGGAATACGGTGCTGTTCGTCAGCCTTACAAGCAACGGCAGCGCGGTATTGGGACAGCCTTGCCAAAGGCGGCTTATAACGGTCCCTGGGGCGTTATCACGCCTCATGCCGGGGGATGTGATAAATACGGCAGAACATATTACACAAAAAACGCGGAGCAGCCGCGTCGGAACCGCACCGTTCAATGCGATGGCAACTTATCCGGCGCAGCTGCTCTGCCTGATCGAGCACAGATGGCCCTGCTGTCATACTCTGACAGCAAGGCTTGGATTTATAAAACGAGGAGGTGCGTTTATGCAGAAGCACGCCATCACAAAAGAGCCGGTCGCTACTTACAAGGAGGTCAGGATCGGCAAAACCATTTACCGTGTGACAAGCGTGTTTTCCGGCGAAAAGGACTTAGGGAAAACGCTGGAGCAGCTTGCGGTGCGCCGTGCCATGTCGGAGCTTGATGCTCCCGCAGCCTCGCAGCCCTGTCACGCCTCTTAACAGATAAACAGCCTCCCTGCGGTGGCATCCTTGCAAATGGACGGTATTCCCAGTATCCTGTTTTTGCAGGGAAACCTGCGAGAGCCATTACGCCGCACGGATGTATGAATCGCAGAGAATCGGGAGGTAAAAAACAGATGATCGAAAAGACATACAACGTGGGCATCTACTGCCGACTCAGTAACGACGATGAACGCGATGGAGAATCCGTCAGCATCGAGAACCAAAAGCTCCTGTTGCAAAACTATGTGCGACAGCGGGGCTGGAACGAGATCGACGTATATTGTGACGACGGATACTCAGGGACGAATTTTGACCGCCCAGGCGTAAAGCGCCTCATCGAAGATGCCAAGGCGAAACGGATCAACCTGATATTGGTCAAGGACCTCAGCCGGTTTGGGCGTAATTACATCGAGTTCGGCCAATATACAGATTACCTGTTCCCATCGCTTGGCTGCCGCTTCATTGCTCTGAACAACGGCATCGACACCATGAGCGACAACGGAAGCACCGACGTTATGTGCTTTTTGAACTTATTTAATGAGTTCTACAGCCGGGACACCTCAAAAAAGGTCAAGGCGGTCAAGAAAGCCTGCGCGGAAAACGGCAAGTTCATGGGAACCTACCCCGCCTACGGCTATAAGCGCGATTCGGAGGATAAGCACCACCTTGTCATAGACGAGGAAACCGCTCCTACCGTGCGCCGCATTTTTGCGATGCGAGCGTCCGGCGTGGGCTTCCGTGCCATAGCCGTCACGCTCAACGAGGAGGGCGTCCTTCCGCCCGGTGCGCTCTACTACCAACGCAAAGGGCGAAGCGACCCTCGCAACGTCAACCACAAGTGGGCAGAAACCACCGTCAAAGCCCTCATCCGCAACGAGGTCTACATCGGAAACATGGTGCAGGGAAAAACCGGCACGCTGTCCTATAAGTCCAGGAAGCTCATCAACAAACCGGAGGACGAATGGATACGGGTGGAGGGAACCCATGAGCCCATCATTTCCCGCGAGATTTGGGATACCGTTGTCAGCATCGACAAAAAGAAGGTTCGCAAATCACCGCCCGCAGACGGCATCCGAAGCATCTTTACCGGCCTTGTCTACTGTGCCGACTGCGGTTTTAAGATGCGCAACCATATCGAAAAGTTTACCTATAAGGATGGCACGCCGGGGAGATACAGTTCCTTTATCTGCGGCAACTATGCCAGAAGCGGTAAAAGCGCCTGTACAATCCATTCGGTCTATGAGAACGTGCTGGAGGAGCTTGTCCTGTCCGACATCCGCGAAAAGGCACACTTCGTCGAGTGTGACGGAGAGCGGTTGGCGGAGCAGATCGCCCGCATGAAGGAAAAGGAGAGCCGCAGCCGCGTGTGCTCTTATGAGCAGGAGCTAAAGGCCGCGTCTTCCCGTGTGAAGGAGCTGGAACGGCTCATGCAGAATCTCTATGAGGACAAATGCACCGGGACCATTCCGCAGACGGTCTTTCAGACGCTTATGCGGAAATATGAAACGGAACGTGCAGAAAAGGCCGAGGCAATCCCGGAATTGGAAAAGAAGGTCAGGGCGCAGCTTGAAACCAGGCAGGACGCAAGCCGCTGGATGGAGGTCATTCGCCGCTATACCGAGATCACGGCGCTGGATGAAAGCATCCTCTTTGAGTTGGTGGATCGCATCGAGGTTGGAGAAGCACAGAAGGTAAACGGTCAGCGCATCTGTGATGTCAAAGTAGTCTACCGCTATGTTGGCAATGTAGACGACGTGCTGGCGCGGGAAAGGCAGGAAGCGTATGAAAAAGCTATATAAGGTCGGCATCTACTGCCGGTTGAGCGTGGACGACGCTTCCAACTCCGCCAAGGCAAAAAACTATATCCCCGCCGATGAATCCGTCAGCATTGAAAATCAATATGAGCAACTTTCCAAGTTCACAATGCTCAACGGCTGGACAGAAATCAAGTCCTACCGTGACGACGGTTATAGTGGAGGTAATTTTCAACGCCCCGGGTTTCTGGCAATGCTGGAGGACGCGCGTCACGGTGTCATAAACCTGATCCTTGTCAGAGACCTTTCAAGACTTGGACGTGACTTCATAGAGGTCGGGCGCTATACCGACGTAATCTTCCCTTCGCTGGGCTGCCGCTTCGTATCCGTCCTGGATGGCCTCGATACCGAGGGAGACAATACAGATATGCTGCACTTCCGCAGTCTGATGAATGACTACCATCTAAAAGACCTTTCCAACAAGATCAAATCCGTTCTCCACGCTAAAATGCGCAGCGGCCAGTATATCGCCGCTTATGCGCCATACGGCTACCGCAAGAGCGAGGAGGACAGGCACAGGCTGGTGATCGACGAAGAATCTGCCGCTGTGGTGCGCCGGATATTCGATATGCGGTGCGGGGGCATGGCCTATGGAAAGATCGCCGCCGCGTTGAACAGCGATGGTATTCTGTCGCCGCGCTGGTATTGGGCGAAGCGATACGGTAACGGCTCCTGCAAGTGTGCAAATCTGTGGATGTACACCACGGTGAAAAACGTGCTGACAAATGAGGTCTACACCGGGAGCCTCGTTCAGAATCAGACAGGATCGCGCTCCTACAAGGATGGCACGATGATCTACAAGCCGGAATCCGAGTGGATACGGCATGAGGCTTCACATGAGGCAATCATCTCGCCGGAGATATGGGCTGCGGTGCAGGCTATCAACCGGAAAAAGGCGCTGATTTCAGCGGACAACGCCCCGCCGAAGCCCTTTCTGTTCACAGGCAAGCTCGTGTGCGCCGACTGCAAAGCTCCCCTTCAGGGCAACCGTGAGACGCGGCGCAGCAAAAACGGAATGTCCAAGCAGTACGTTTCCTATTTCTGCTCACGTTATTCCGGCTCTGGCGGCAGCACGTGTACGCGGCATACGATCTATGAGATGACGCTGAACGAGCTAATCATGAGCGAGATACGCGCCCATGCCGAGGTACTGGAGTTGGATGAGGCCGCTGCGCTGGAGAAACTGCAAGCGCAACGCACCTCCGCAGACGCCGAACATCAGGAAAGTGTCCGACAGGAGATCGGGAAATTGCGCCGCCGTGTCTATGAGCTGGAGCAAATGGCTTCCAAGCTCTATGAGGACAAGGTTTCCGGCAGCATCAGCACGGCATCATTTGTCGTACTGCTTGAAAAGACCGAGGAGGAGCGTCAGCGGCGGTCAGATCGTCTGGATACGCTTCTCTCGGAAATAAGTGAGTATGAGCAGCGCATCGCCGACACTCAAAAATGGGCGGCTGCTGTCCGAAAGCATCTGCACATACGGGAACTTGACCGTGAGACTGTGGACGAGCTGATCGACCACATTGGAGTCGGGAGGAAAACAGTCATTGACGGCAAACCATGCCATGACATCAAAATATGCTACCGCTTTGTTGGCAGTATAGGGACGGAGGAAAGACAATGAACAAAACACCTATGCGGGCATATCTCTACTGCCGTGTCGCAACGGAGGAACAGCTTGATGGAGCCTTTGTTCTGAACACAAAAAGTGCCCGGCTGCATGAGCAAGCCGAGCGACAAGAGCTCCTGGATACGTTTCAGGGAAATCCCCCTGAGCCCGATGACAAATAATGCGCCATGAACTATGGCAGATTTACCGCAGGAACAACAAAAACCGCGATTGATACAGCCTGATCCGTCAGAAAAGGGAGAAATCACAGATTCCCTTTCCCGAATGGGGAATGTTCTTGAACAGGTTTTTAAAAGGAACGAAATCACTGAGAACTTTTTCCGTATCCTCATTCTCAGCCACCGCAATGTACCGAACGCGCTTTTCCGGGAATATGAACTCAAGGTAGTAATCCATCATGATGTGTTCACGCCCAACCTGCTGAGATCCTTTGTGACCACGCAGTTGACTTTCCCGAGTTCGATATCCTTCATCATACGCCGGAAATCTGGACGCTCGAAATTTGTACCGCTCCATCCATCGTCCACGTATTCGTCCACGACATGCAGACCGTTATCCTGTGCATACTGCTGTAATATGGCACGCTGAGACTTGATATGTCAAGGTGTTTTTCTGCCTTAAGTATTTTTTTTGCTGAATTACGGAATGTGGCGCTGAATATATATCTCAACAACATGTTATGTGGTCTGCCTTGGAAATGGCCGTGGAATAAAGGCTCCCTATCGGATGTTTGTCTCAATCACTCTTTTTATCAGAGCGTTCCTCATGCAGGGCAAAGTCCTTAGCGGTGACCGTGTGTTTGATCGGCATCCAAGTTGTCCGATGAAATAAGGACACCAAGGCGATTGGAATATAAGCGAACATAAATAAAGGGAAAGTAAACGCATACAGCGCCTTTTTCAGCGAAGAAGTCCGGATCTGTTTCCACTCGGTTACGGTAGTTATAGCGCCTATCGCAAACAAGGTTGCATACATTGTTCGAAGCAGACGAGCTATGGGCTCTACAGCAATCATGATATCATCTCCGATATAAGCACCCCAAATTCCAAGAGTTATGTTGCTTACAACAGAGAACATGGATAGAATAAAGGCCGGCATACTCGTCATTAACATATCAAAACAAGGGAAGCTGTCACAGAGCATTCCCTTGATCAGTCTTTTCCCATAGTAGCGAAACACCTGCGGATATCCGCGGCTCCAGCGCATCCTCTGGTTCCAGGACTGGCTGAAAAACACGGGCTGTTCATCATAGAGCACGGCTTTCTCACAAAAGGCAATTTTTATTCCCTTTGTGATCTGGTCAACACTGAACTCTATATCTTCGGTGAGCAGGTGATATGGCCAGCCGTTTATCTCATCAGCGATCTTTCTACTGAAAAAGAAACCAGTTCCGGACAAGGCACAGCTGAAATGGATGATATTTCTGGCATGATTGAGATATCTGCTTTCTCGTAAGAACCACAGGGCATAGCCTGCGCTAATCCAATTATCTCCGTAGTTTTTACTGCTCCGGTAGCTTGTAATCACATCATTTCTGGCTAAAAGGTAAAGTTCATCTGCTCGATGTAATCGCGCTCCAGAAGATTGTCCGCATCAAAAACAAAAAACCATCGAAGCCTTCCGGATAGTCCTTGCAGATCCGCTTTTTCAGCTCTTCCAGAGCATAGCCTTTCCCAATCAGGTTTGTGTTATACCGGGTATATACTTTGGCTCCGTGTAATATCGCGATATCCGCTGTTTCATCGGTACAGTTATCCGCTATAACAAACATCGAGAGAAACTCCTGCGGATAGATCTGTGCTTTCAGGCTGTCAATCAGATCCCCTATAACAGCAGCTTCGTTTCGCGCACATATAAGAACCGCAAAACGATGAAGCGGAACAGGATCGGAAGAAGCTCTCTTTTTGCAAAACAACCAGACAATGGGAATGTAAAGAATTTGATATGCATAACAAACCGTAAATATAATGGCAATCAGGCGATTTAAAAAGCTGAGGGTATTCAAGACTATCGCTCCCAAACGGATATTGAAGGTGAAATGGCTATACGTAGCCGCGAGTACAATACCCCAGCATATAAGAGAGCCATAACATAATCAATTCATAATTATACTCCGATGAGCAGAATATTCAAACGGAAGAAAGCGAAAACCATAGAAAATCGGAGGAAAATTTCCGCAGTCCCCTTGAAAAAAACAGGCCGTTTGGTATATACTATAACATGATTATATAAATATAGAAGTTGGGCACGGCTTGTGGTCGAAAGTTTACGGTTTATTTCTAAAAAAGGACTTGACAAAAATGGAACACATGCCCATAACATGGAGAAGATGTACTTTTGTTAATTTTCTCGGGGAGGGGAAGTGCATGAAGATTCAAAAGGTAGTGATTCCAGGATGCGGGTAATCATATAATTAGGCACAAAGGCATAGCGAGGGATCAGTGATGCGGTCTTTCATTATGCCAAAAGTTTTCAAAAAATATTTAGAATGAGGTGAAAAACACTTATGAAGAAGCATCGATTTTTATCAATATTTCTATCGCTTGTTCTGGTGTTGTCGACTGTCTTTACTGGAACTGCATTTGCGGCTTCCGGTGATGGCGGCGGTGGAGAAACAACACCCCCTGCGACATCAAAAGCGCTTGTAAGCAACGGAGACGGCACTTATACCCTGTCGCTCAGCGTTACAGGTAAGGCCGAGACTACATCGGAATCCAACAAGGCCGATGTGATTGTTGTGATGGATAAATCAGGCAGTATGGGTGATCCCGCAAGCGGCTACATAGAGAACCAGACAGGTCGCTACGGAATGGT
>Ga0129307_1003252_pt1 | contig 10637 bp, 8 predicted proteins | sample P1105metagenome_FD_94437 | JGI IMG/M metagenome (GOLD analysis project Ga0129307, IMG submission 94437) | Capybara group fecal microbial communities from Wisconsin, USA - P1105 metagenome | ecosystem: Host-associated > Mammals > Digestive system > Large intestine > Fecal | place: USA: Wisconsin... | reverse complement strand
TCAGGCTTCTGGTCAGGCTTTCCAGCTCGTATTTGATCTCCGACAGCTTGCTCTCCAGGGCGATGACGCTTTCGATGCTGTCCGCCTGGGCCAGCAGCTCCAGCATGCGCTCCTGCTCTGTCTTCAAGGTCACGATATGCGCCTCGATGTCGCTGTACTTGAGCGTGACGTCCTCGCTCTGCTCCGATCTGGACGTGACGGCAGCGCCCTCGAAGCCCTCATCCAGGAAGGCGCTCAGCTTGTCCTGGGGGATCCTGGCGTTGATATAGGCGGTCCTGCCGCTGGTGCTGTAATAATCGCGGCCGGACTCCTCGGAGTACTCGATCCAGCCTTCATAGCGGTCGATCCTGGCCTTGATGCCGGCCACAAAGCTCTCGTATTCTCTGGTCTGCATCTGCAGATCTACGGTCCTGATGAGCTTTCTGCTCAGCGGAACATCGCCTTCCACGTTCTTGCCTTCCGGCAGATCCACGCCGGTGCTGCCGCCTGCGGCCGCCTCCGGGGCAGGCGCGCCCGCCGTGTTCATGGCCATGGAGCCCGATTCGTAAACCGCGGAATCATACATCGCCTGCGGTCTCGCCGAGGCGGCTGCCGTCTCCGCTACCATATACTGTCCGGCGGAATGTGAGGAAGAAGACCCGCCGCATCCGCTGACGCCAAGGATCAGGACAAGCGTCATAAAAAGTGCCGTGATCGTTCTGATTCTGTGTTTCATCCATAACCTCCTGTCTTTTACTGCTGATCAGACGTAAAACAAGATGTCCGTATAATCCGGATAGGGCCAGATCCGCTTATCCACCAGGGCCTCCAGGCGGTTGACGGCGCTGCGCTCCGTCTCCATCAGGGGCAGGATATGGGCGCGCACATAGGCGCCTGCTTCGCTGACCGTCTCCGGCACTCTGCCGATGTATTTTTCCAGTTCCTTATTGTTGTCGTGAAGCGTGCTCAGGCTCTCATGGATCACGCCCAGGGTCTCCAGATCGGCCCTGCAGTCAAAGCCCAGCTCCTGCCGGTTCCGGATGCTCTCCGCCAGCTTGCCGGCATAGCGCGCCGAGGCCGGGATGATCTCGCTGTTCGTCATGGCGATAAAGGTGTTGGCCTCGATGGTGATGAGCTTGACGTATTCCGTGATGCCGATGATCTTGCGCGCCTCGATCTCTTCCCTGCTGAGGATGCCGTGCTCTTCAAAGAGACGGACGTTCTTGGCATCGTCATAGTGCGCGTAGGCCTCGGGCGCCGTTCTCAGGTTGAGCAGGCCGCGCCTTTCGGCCTCTTCTCTCCACTCCCTGCTGTAGCTGTTGCCGTTGAAGATGATCCTTCTGTGCTCTGTGAAGCAGTTCCTGAGGAGCTTTTGGACGGCGGCCTCGATATTGTCCTTCCCGGCCTTTTCCAGCGTGTCCGCGAACACCCGCAGGCTTTCCGCCACAATGGTGTTGATGATGTAGTTCTCGCAGGAGATGTTGATGCTGGAGCCCGCCATTCTGAACTCAAACTTGTTGCCGGTGAAGGCAAAGGGCGAGGTCCTGTTGCGGTCCGTATTGTCCTGCTTCACATTGGGCAGGCTCTTGATGTGCGTGCTGAGGCTTTCCGCCTCGGGCGCCTCATAGTTCTGCCCCGAAATGATGCTGTCGATGATGTCCGTCAGCTCCGTGCCCAGGAACATGGACAGGATGGCGGGAGGCGCTTCGTCTCCGCCCAGACGGTGGTCGTTGCCTGCCGTGGCCACGGAAATGCGCAGCAGGTCCTGATAGTCGTCCACGGCGCGGACAACGGCTGCCAGGAGCAGCAGGAAGCGCAGATTCTTTTCGGGATGGCGGCCGGGCTTCAGGAGGTTTTCTCCCTTGTCGTTGGCCAGGGACCAGTTGTTGTGCTTGCCGGAACCCGCAATGCCTTCAAAGGGCTTTTCGTTCAGCAGGCAGACAAAGCCCATCTCGTCGGCCATCTTTTTCATGACCTCCATCACGATCTGGTTCTGGTCCGCCGCCACGTTGGCCCTGGTATAAATGCAGGCCATCTCGTGCTGGGCGGGCGCCGCCTCGTTGTGCTCGGTCTTGGAGTAAATGCCGTACTGCCAGAGCTCTTCGTCCAGCTTTTCCATAAACTTCTTGACCCTGGGGCGCAGCGTGCCGTAGTAGTGGTCGTTCAGCATCTGTCCCTTGGGGGTCACGTTGCCGAACAGCGTGCGGCCCGTCACGATCAGATCAGGTCTTCTGGCAAAATCCTCTTTGTTGATCAGGAAATATTCCTGCTCACAGCCCACGGTGGGGTAAATGTATTCGGAATCATCGCCCAGAAGCTGCAGCAGGCGCAGGCACTGCCTGTTCAGGGTGTCGATGCTTCTGAGCAGCGGGGTCTTCTTGTCCAGCACGGCGCCCGTGTAGGAGCAGAAGGCGGTGGGGATGCACAGGGTATTCTCCTTGATGAAGGCATCGGACGTGGGGTCCCAGACCGTGTATCCTCTGGCCTCAAAGGTGGCGCGCATGCCGCCCGAGGGGAAGCTGGACGCGTCCGGCTCGCCCTTGATCAGCTCACGGGAACTGAACTCCAGGATGGGGTTGCCCTCTCTGTCCCTGTCCAGGAAGGCATCGTGCTTTTCGGCGGTGATGCCCGTCATGGGCTGGAACCAGTGCGTATAGTGGGTGGCGCCCTTCTCGATCGCCCAGTCCTTCATGGCGGCGGCCACGTCATGCGCGATGGCAGCGTCCATGGGGATGCTGCCCTTGCGGATCTCCTGCATCCGGCGGAAGACGTCTTCCGTCAGATACTTCTTCATTACGCTTTCGTTAAAAACCTTACAGCCAAAGTTTTCGATCGTCATGTCTTTATCCCCTTACTCGATTGCATAGGCGTACCTGTCTTCACGCCAGAGCATCATCATCATGATCAGTAATATCAGCAGGCCGCCGCCAAACATGATGGCGGGCCTCCAGTGCCGGAAGCTTTCGGATACGTCTCCGCCCGCCTTGCACACGAGGTAAAGGATGAGCAGGGAACAGCCCGCAAACTTCAGATTCCATTTGCTCAGGATCTTGCGCACCGGCATGTCCGGAAAAGCCGCCCGGGCACCCAGGCAAAGCGCAAGCAGGAGCGCCGCCAGCGCCAGCACGATGCCCAGAATGGGCGCGGCCAGCGGGGCGATCAGTCCCTGATAAAGGAACGAAGCCCCACGGATGAGCGTGAATCCGAGGAACCACAGCGGCACGATCACAAAAGCGCGTACGGCAAAGGGAAGGCCCAGCAGCGTTTCCTTCAGCGTCTTTCTGCCGGTCTTCTCCTGCACTTCCTCTTCACCGCCGTCTTCTTCCTCCGTTTCCGTGCCCTCATCCAGCTCATAGCTGATGGCCTGGGGTGCGGAGGGCCCGCTCAGGATCTCCTCCGGGGAACCGAAGATGCTGCCGGCGGCGACGCCTGTGGCGGTCACCACCGCGGCGGTGGTCTTTTTGATTTTGTTCGTCACTGTTTTCTTCATTTTCAATACACTCTGTCAGCGTAATCATAGCATAAACGGTCCTGTCACAAAAGTGGCAAACTATTAACATATTCTGAGGGATTATGATATAATTTCGGTGATTTTGTTATTTTTCATAAAGTGGAGGATAAGCATGGACCTGAACATCAAAGAAGCTGCTGCGTGCCGTTTTGACGCAGTATCCATTGGAGAGATCATGCTGCGGCTGGATCCCGGCGAGGGCCGCATCCGTACAGCCAGACACTTCCGTGTCTGGGAAGGCGGCGGGGAATACAACGTCATGCGCGGCCTGAGGAAATGCTTCGGCCTGCGCACCTCCGTCATCACCGCCTTTGCGGACAATGAGATCGGCGCCCTTCTGGAGGACCTGATCTGCCAGGGCGGCGTGGACACGAGCCTGATCAGATGGGTCAGGACCGACGGCATCGGCCGGATATGCCGGAACGGGATCAACTTCACCGAGCGCGGCTTCGGCATCCGCGGCGCCGTGGGCTGCTCCGACCGCGCCAACACCGCCATCTCCAAAATGGGGCCGGAGGACTTTGATTTTGAATACATTTTCGGCGAGCTGGGCGTGCGCTGGCTGCACACCGGCGGCATCTACGCGGCCCTTTCGGAAAAAAGCTGCGAGACCGTGCTTGCCTGCATCAAAACCGCCAAGAAGTACGGCACCGTGGTGTCTTACGACCTGAATTACCGGCCGTCCATGTGGAGCGCCATCGGCGGGCAGGAGAAGGCCAGGGAAGTGAACCGGGCGCTGGCGCCCTATGTGGACGTCATGATCGGCAACGAGGAGGATTTTACCGCCTGCCTGGGCTTTGAGATCGAGGGAAACGACAGTGAGCTGAAAACGCTCAACATCGAGGGCTACCGGGATATGATCTGCCGGGCGGCGCAGACCTACCCCAATTTCAGGGCGGTCGCCACCACCCTGCGCACCGTGAAGACCGCCTCCGTCAACGACTGGAGCGCGCTCTGCTGGGCAGACGGACAGATATACAAGGCCCGCGATTACAAGGATCTTGAGATCCTGGACCGCGTGGGCGGCGGGGATTCCTTCGCGTCCGGTCTGATCTACGGCCTCATGACTTACGGCGATGCCGAAAAAGCCGTGAACTGCGGCGCAGCCCACGGCGCGCTGGCCATGACGACCCCCGGAGATACCTCCATGGCAAATAAAAAAGAGGTGGAGGCCCTGATGGCCGGCGGCAGCGCCAGAGTCAAACGCTGAAATTCTAACGGTTTTCTTACGCTATCTTGAAAGCATGGGGAAACATGATACAATAGGAGAGAAAATTTTTTAATCAGAAGTAATATCAGGAGTCAGAAATGCGTAATTCCAGGATCTTTACAGCTATTTGCGCGGCATTTGTGTTCGGCGCTTCCATACTCGCTTCCGCCGTCAGTGCAGAGGCCGCTGTCATCTATGCGGATTCATCCGTTGAGCAGGGCCCCGGCGTCTCATCCGAAGGCACCGGCAGCTCCGGAAGCATCGATGCCACAAGCGGAAGCGCAGCATCCGCCGCCACTTCATCAGGCAGCGGAAGCTATGCGGTCGTTACCTCCGAGGGCAGTTCCTATTATACCTACTCCGGTTCCAGAGGCTGGAGGAAGCAGGACGACGGCAGCTGGACCTTAAGCGTCGGCGGCGTCCTCGTCACGGACGGCTGGTATCTGGACGGCTCCTATTATTATCTCTTTGACGCAAGCGGACGCATGCTGACAGGCTGGCAGACCGTGGGCGGCAAGGAGTATTACCTTGCGGAATTCTCCTTTGCAGGCCACCCGGAAGGAAGCTGCTTCATCAACGAAGTCACGCCGGACGGCTGCATGGTCGATGCCACGGGCGCCAAGGTCTCGGGTCCGGTGTATGCCAACATCCCCATCCATCCCAATCCCTACGGCGATCAGAGCTGCGTGGAGATCGATATCACCAACCAGGCCGTTTACGTCTATGACGGCTTCAGACTGGTGCTTTACTGCCCCTGTGTCAGCGGATGGACGACTGCCGGCCGCTCGACCCCTCTGGGCGATTTCAGCATCTACACCAAGGAAAGAGGCCGTACCTTAAGGGGCTACAAGTCTGACGGCACCCTGTCCTATGCCAGCTACGTCAATTACTGGATGCCCTTCAAGGGCGCCGTCGGTCTGCACGATGCCACCTGGCGCTCCAAGTTCGGCGGAAACATCTACACCTACGACGGTTCTCACGGCTGCGTCAACCTGCCAATGGCCTCTGCCGCACAGATGTACGGCATAGTCTATGTGGGCATGCCTGTACACGTACATCTCTAAGCCTGAGTACGTTTTTTTCCATCACCCAATCCGTCAGAAGGATCATGGCCGCCAGCAGCAACATGCCGGGGGCCTTTTTTCCGCCCATAAACTTCGTGCAGATCAGGGCCGCCAGGACGGCCTCATCGATGGCCAGTATCAGTTTCATGATCAGATTCTTCATAGCTTATTCTCCCTTAATGCTGTCTTTCAAACAGAATTCTGTGGTGTTCTCCTTTTGACAGGACCATTATGACAGATAAGGTGTACAAAAAAACTCCCTCGGTGAGGGAGTTTTCCGTTTCATTTATTGTCTTATCCTTCTGCTTCAGCTGATGCAGCCTGCTTTTTCCGCCAGAGGGCAAAACAGGCAAAACACATGATGATCTCCAGGAAGGTCGAGCACGGAGTGGCCAATCCTACATGGAACAAAGAGACCGGCGTCTGCCTGCTCATGTAAAAAGCAATGGGAACGCGCACCAGGAACGCCCCGGCTATGCCCTGCAGCATGACAAACCTCGTGCATTCCATCCCGTTGAAGAAGCCGATAAAGCAGAACAGGAAGCAGGTCAGCAGGCAGTCGATGGCATAGGCTTTCAGATAATCGGCCGATGCCCGGATGACTTCCGCGTCATTGGCAAACAGGGCCGACAGTGCATCTCCATGGAAAAAGGCAAGGAAAAACATGAGCACGCCGAAACAGGTGGACACCGCAATGGCGCTCCATAAGCCCTGGACGGCTCTCTTTGGCTTTCCGGCGCCGCGGTTCTGCGCGGCAAACGCAGCCATGGACTGCATGAAAGCGGCCGGAACAAGCATGATAAAGCCGCACACCTTTTCGGCCACACCCACTCCGGCAGAAACGATCAGACCAAGAGAATTCACAATGGCCAGCAGCACCAGAAATGAAACCCCGACCAGAAAATCCTGCAGTGCGATCGGGATGCCCAGCTGAAGGATCTTTCTGACGTATCCGCTGTTCCACCGGACCGACGCCCTGCTGAAGGTAAAAGGCAGTGTTTTCTTCCGGATGAGCCGCAGGGAGATCAGCACGCTGATCAGCTGCGCCAGAACCGTGGCGACCGCCGCGCCCCTCGTCCCCATTTTGAAGCCTGCGACAAGCAAAAGATCACCCACTATATTGCACAGACAGGCGGTCGCGACCGTGACCAGCGGCGTGCGCGAATCCCCCAGGCCGCGGAAAATGCTTCCAAGCAAATTATACGCAATGATGACAATGGTTCCCAGACCGCATATGCGGATATAGCTTACCGTCCTGGAAAAAGCCTCTTCCGGGGCCTGCATGACCGCCGCGAGCTGCGGCGACAGCAAGGCGATCAGCGCCGTTCCGGCTGTTCCGATCACGGCAAAGAGAAGGATGCCGCTTCCCGCGATCTGTCCGCTCTTCTCCGGCTGGCCCATTCCGATTTTTTCCCCGATCAGGATGGTCATTCCCATCGCGATCGAACTGATCAGGCCGGTGACCGTGAAGCTGATCTGCGACCCGGTGGCGACTGCCGATACATCGGCAGCAGAGGCAAATTTACCGACGATCATCAGATCCGCCGCCCCGTACATGGACTGCAGGAAAAGGGCAAGAAAAACCGGCCCGACGAATCTTAAGAGCGGCAGTATGATACTTCCTTTTGTAAAAACGATGCGGTCTTCCATTTACCTCCTTAAAACAGCGGGGCCAGCAGGCGGATGAGCTTGCCGATGAAAAGCTTGACCCGGGAGAACTGCGCCAGCGCCTCCGGATCGATCTTTCTGCAGTCATGCAGAAGCGCCCGGAAGTCCTCTTCCATTTCCCTGACGGCAGGCACATCGTAGAAGACCACGGCATTTTCATAGTTCAGATACAGGCTGCGGAAATCCAGGTTGATGGTGCCGGAAACGCCCTTTTTGCCGTCGGAAATGCATTCCTTGGCATGCACGAAGCCGGGCGTGTATTCATAGATCTCCACCCCGGCGCCGATAAGCTCTTCATAGTAGGTATGGGCCAGCCACCAGGCGTAACGCTTGTCCGGGATGCCGGGCAGCACGAGCCTGACGTCCACGCCGCGGGCCGACGCGAACTTCAGCGCGGCGATCATCTGATCCGTCAGCACCAGATAGGGCGTCATGAAATAGACGTAAGACTTTGCGGTGTTCAGGATATCGAAATAAACGTTCTCTCCCACCGGCTCCTCATCCAGAGGGGAATCGCAGTAGGGGATCACGCAGCCTCCGGCTTCTCTTGGGGGCGGTCCGCCGATGGCCTCAGGCCTCAGCTTTTCATCCTCGGGGCAGAGCAGGTTCCACATATCCAGGAACATATCCCGCATGGAGACCACCGCCGGGCCCTTCAGGCGGATGCCGCTGTCCTTCCAGACACCGTAGCGCCGGATGAGATCGGCATATTCGTCCGCCAGGTTGACGCCGCCGGTAAAGGCCGTGCGCCCGTCGATCACGCAGATCTTTCTGTGGTCGCGGTTGTTCTGCCTGGTGACGAGCAGCGGGATCACCTTGGAAAAAACGCAGCATTTGATGCCCATGCCCCTGAGCGTGCGTTCATAATGAAACGGCAGGGAAGAGATGGTGTTCATGCCGTCGAAGATCAGGCGCACGTCCACGCCTGCCTCCGCCTTCGCTTTCAGAACGCCCAGGATCTCGTCCCAGATCTCTCCCTCGGAAATGATGAAGAATTCCAGATAAATGCTCTTCTCCGCCTGCTCCAGCGCCATGATCAGCGCCCTTAAAAAGGCCTCTCCCTGCGGATAGAACATGACCTCTGTCCCGCTGTAGGCAGGAAATCCGCACTTGCCGCCCAGATAAGCGAGCAGGCCTCCGATCTCGCCGGCAGCTTCGGCGGGCAGATCGGCGGGCAGCAGGACGGAGTCGTCGCAGGCGGCGTCCGCATTCCTGTCAATGGCCCGTTTCTTCTGATAGCTGCGGTTCTGAAGGCGCACGAAGAGATAGAACAGACCTCCGAACACCGGCAGCAGAATGATGGACATGATCCAGGAGATCTTGAAGACCGAGCTGCCGCCCCTGTTCAGGATGTAGACGACCTCCACGAAGGAAAGCAGCATATAAAGACCGGACGCCACGTAATTGTTCAGCACGCGGAAAATGCCGTACAGGAACGCGATGTTCAGGCCCAGCATCAGGATCAGGATGGTGGTTCTGGAGAAGATGACCGTCAACAGGTTTTTTTTCTTCACTCTCTTCATGGATCGGCGTATCCTTTACTGAATGCCGGGAACCAGGGCCGCCGGCACCACCTCAGAGGCGGGTCCGGTATGGATCTTCTGGTCGTCAAAGAAAATATGGGCCCCAAAACGCTGCAGCACGCGCGCTTTTTCGATGCCGCCAAGGAAAAAGATCTCATCGATCCTGACGCCCCAGGCGTCCAGCGTCCTGATGACGCGCTCATGGGCAGGGGCGCTGCGCGCGGTGACCAGGGCCGTGCGGATGGGGGCGCGGTCCGGGCTGGCCTGCTTCTGGACGTCGGAGATGGTCCTCAGGAACTTGGCAAACGGCCCCTCTGCCAGCGGCTTGTCTGCCATTTCCGCCTCGTGGCGCGCAAAGGCCTCCAGGCCGTCCCGCTTATAGATCTTCTCGGATTCATCGGAAAAGATCACCGCATCCGCGTCAAAGGCGATGCGGATCTGGGAGATCTCTTCCTTCGGATCGATGGGCAGGGCCTCGTTCGAGCAGATGAGACCGGCGGCAAAGCCCCGGTTCACCGCCTCCTGCACGTCCCCCTCGTTAGCGGAAAGAAACAGGTCGGTATGAAAAATGTCCAGATAATCCGTGATGGACCGGCCGCCTACCAGCGCCGCCCGTTCGATGTCCAGACCGTAGTGTTTGATGGAATTGAAAATGCGCAGGCTGGTGTCCGCGCTGTTCCGGGACATGATCATGATCTCCGTCAGACGCTTATCTCCCAGATTCAGGTTGTGCAGGGCCCTGACCAGCGGGAACGCCGTTCCCGGCCGCAGGATATCGTTCTCATGGGCCTTCTGATAGAGGGAATAGTTTTCCAGTCCCTCCTCTTCGTAGATGCGGTTTTCCAGCTCCAGGTCAAACAGGGCTCTGGAAGAGATCCCCACCACCAGCCTGTCTGTCAGAAGATCTGCCATAGCCGGCTCCTTTCCGAAAATGTATAAAGATTTGCTTTTCAGGCATCGTTTGCTATAATAGCCTGCAGAATGCAGACGGGCGCAGACCGGTCAGTCCTCTGTCCGGCTCAGCCCTTCCATCATCCTATCATAAAACGAAAGCAGGTAAAAGATTATGAAATATTCCAAGGTGTTTTTCTCGGCCGTGGCCGCCGGCGTGGTGATCTCCATTGGAGGCGCTGTTTTTCTTTCCCTGGACAACAAGATCGCCGGGGCGCTGTTTTTCTCCGTGGGGCTTTTCACCATCTGCACCTTCGGTTTCCATCTCTTTACCGGCAAGCTCTGCTACCTCTTCGACAATGACCGGGCCTACGCGCTTTCCTTGCCTGTCATCTGGCTCGGCAACTTATGCGGATGCCTGCTCAGCTCGGGCCTGCTGCAGCTGACCAGATCCGGCGCCGGCTTCATGGCGGCCGCCCAGAAGGTCTGCGCCCCCAAGCTGAACGACACCCTGCTGAGCCTGTTCATTCTGGGTGTGTTCTGCAACATCCTCATCTACATCGCGGTGAACGGCTTTAAGGAGATCCCGCATGAGATCGGCAAGTACCTGGCCCTGTTCCTGGGCGTTACGGTCTTCATTCTCGCCGGCTTTGAGCACTGCGTGGCGGATATGTTCTACTTCACCGCGGCCGGCGTCTGGAGCGCGGATACCGCCGTCAGGCTCCTGGTCATCACGGCCGGCAACTTTGCGGGAGGACTGATCCTTCCCCTGCTGGGCCGATACCTCAGGC